>Ga0157370_10001640_pt1 | contig 27626 bp, 16 predicted proteins | sample C35metaG_FD_113463 | JGI IMG/M metagenome (GOLD analysis project Ga0157370, IMG submission 113463) | Corn rhizosphere microbial communities from Kellogg Biological Station, Michigan, USA - C3-5 metaG | ecosystem: Host-associated > Plants > Roots > Rhizosphere > Soil | place: USA: Michigan...
CAAGAACAACGGCAAGATCGTGATGGCCACGGTCAAGGGCGACGTGCACGACATCGGCAAGAACATCGTCGCGGTGGTGCTCCGCTGCAACAACTTCGAGGTGATCGACCTCGGCGTGATGGTGCCGGCGCAGAAGATCCTGGAAACCGCGATCGCCGAGAAGGCCGACATGATCGGCCTGTCCGGCCTGATCACGCCGTCGCTGGAGGAAATGAGCCAGGTCGCCCGCGAGATGCAGCGACAGGATTTCCATATCCCGCTGCTGATCGGCGGCGCCACGACATCGCGCGCGCACACCGCGCTGAAGATCGAGCCGCACTACAAGGCGGGATGCGTCTGGGTGAAGGACGCCTCACGCGCGGTCGGCGTGGCGCAGTCGCTGGTCAGCAAGGATCTGGTCGAGGCATTCCTCGGAAAAATCCGTCTCGAATATGCCGACGTGCGCGAACGCCACCGCAACCGCGGCCCCGGCAAGAAACTGGTGTCGCTGGAAAAAGCCCGCGACCAGCGCTTTCGTTGCGACTGGGCCAACTACGAACCGCCGCAGCCGAAGCAGCCCGGCGTCACCGTGTTCGACGACTACGACCTGGCCACCATCCGCCGCTACATCGACTGGACCCCGTTCTTCCAGGCGTGGGAATTGGCCGGCCATTACCCAGCCATCCTCACCGACGAAGTCGTCGGCCCGCAGGCCAGCGAATTGTTCAAGGACGCCCAGACGATGCTCGACAAGATCATCGCCGAAAAGTGGCTGACCGCCCGCGCCGTGATCGGCCTGTGGCCGGCTGCCAACGTCGGCGACGACGTTGAGGTGTATTCCCTTCTCCCTCCGGGAGAAGGTGCCCGAAGGGCGGATGAGGGTACGGCCGAAGCGCGGCATCCCGCTCCGCCCGTACCCTCACCCACCCCTTCGGGGCACCCTCTCCCAAGGGGAGAGGGGAAAGTCCTCGCCACGCTATGCAGCCTGCGCCAGCAGGCCGACAAGCCACCCGAGCGCCCCAACCTCTGCCTCGCCGACTTCATCACGCCGAAGGAATTCGACAAGCCCGACTGGATCGGCGGTTTCGCCGTCACCGCCGGCCTCGGCATCGAGGAACACCTGGCGCGCTTCCAGGCCGACTACGACGACTATTCCTCGATCATCCTCAAGGCGCTGGCCGACCGCCTCGCCGAAGCGTTCGCCGAACACATGCACGAGCGCGTGCGCAAGGAATTCTGGGGCTTCGTGCCGGACGAGTCGCTCGACAACGACGCACTGATCGCCGAGAAGTACCGCGGCATCCGCCCGGCCCCCGGCTATCCCGCCTGCCCCGAACACACCGAGAAAGCCACCCTGTTCAAACTGCTCGATGTTACCCGCAACACCGGCATCGAACTCACCGAAGGCTTCTCTATGTACCCCGCCGCCGCCGTTTCCGGCTGGTACTACTCGCACCCGGACAGCCAGTACTTCGTGGTCGGCCGGCTCGGCAAGGACCAGGTCGAGGACTACGCGAAGCGCAAGGGCTGGGCGCTGGCCGAGGCCGAGCGCTGGCTCTCTTCCAACCTGGACTACGAACCGCAATGATCACGCACACCGCGCGCCATCACGCGGTGGCGTCGCCGGTGATGCTGTTCTTGTGGTGGCGCAGGTGCACGATCAGGTTGTAGACCGACACGAAGACCGGGAAGAAATTGGAGAGGATGCCGACCGAGTCGTTCTTGCCGAACACGAAGTAGGCCAGCAGCAGGAAGCTGCCGCCGACCGACAACCACCAGAAGGCCAGCGGCATCACCACCCGCTTGTACTTGCGCGTGTAGTACAACTGCACGAACCAGCGGCTGGTGAACATCAAGGTGCCGGCAAAGCCCACCATCTTCCACGGCGTCAGCTCGAACTGTTGCAGCGCGTGGAGGATATGGGCGATCTGGCTGCTGAGGAAATCCATGGCGGCACGTCTGGGCTGGGGTAAACGGCGAGTCTAGCAAGCGTGCCACACCCCGCGGATCGAGCCACCCCCGGTACCCGGGGTCAACAGGCATTGACCCGCTGCGCGTCTCCCCACTAAAATCGCCCGCTCACCACGGCGGGCGGTTAGCTCAGCGGTAGAGCACTGCCTTCACACGGCAGGTGTCACAAGTTCGATCCTTGTACCGCCCACCAATCGATACAACGACTTAGGCCACCTTTTCGGGTGGCCTTTTCGTCGTACGGACGCCAGTACGGAAACAGAAAAGGAAACGCCACCGTTGCGGGTGGCGCTCGATTCGTCATGCCGCTCCCACCTGTTGCTGCCATGGAATGCCACCCGGCTGCGTCGCGCGGATCACCACCTCCTTAGCCTTCTGTTCCATCATGCTCGGCAGTCGCTTCGATGCGTGCGCCGGATGCTTCGGCAATCGCTCGCTCACTCAGGACGATTTGACCGCCCGCTGCTGCCTGTTCTGCATAGCTTGCGGCAATCGCCTTATGTCTGGCATCGACCATCGCTGCGGTTTCGCCGAAGGCATTTACGGCATCCGCTGCCTTCGTAACGCTCGCCTCAAGCGCGGTGCCAGCCTCGGCAACGGTGCCCATGCTCGCGCCGACTTCAGCGACTGCAGGGGCGACAGCAGAAACGCCAGACGTTGCGGACGCCGCGCCACTACCCAGACCACCGATAGCCGCTTCGGCACGCGCACCAGCTGCGGTCAGAAGATCCAGCTAATCGGTCGCGGCCTTTGCACTTGTGCTGTCTACAACGATGACAAGACTCGCTGTTTCATTTGCCATGTGATTATCTCCGGTTGCAATGGTGTTCGATGGTTTCAATCAATACGGAAGGTGAAGCCCGATCTCGGTTACAGACTCGGCGCGGGTCGCCCCAAAGATCGCCATCGCTACCGCCAGCACCAGGTCATCATGTGCGCCTTCGCGTGCGCCGAATTGCGCATTGCCTGCTGAACCGAAGGTCACGCGGAAGTCTTGCATCTCACGCATCAGCGGTGCCGTGTCGGCCAGATCCTTTGCGATGGACAGCTGGCCGGTATGCAATAACGCCTGTACCCGGCTAATCAGTTCCAGCTTGGCAACGTGCCAACCATCGGCGGTGCGAGTAATGGCGTTGCCGGCTGTGATCGTGACGGCGTGTAGACGCGGCATGCGCGTCAGCTTGAACATGTCCATGCGGGGGCTTGCAACTAGTTCTTTCATATCATCCTTCGATTCCTGATGCGATCAGCCATGACACCTTATGACCCAATTTGGGACAGCCCTGCAAAGAAAAGCCCCGCACTTGGCGGGGCTTCTTGTTTGAGTGGCTAATTGTTAGAAGAATGAATTCGGACTGACCCCAAAACGCTCGGATAGATTGCGGATGTGGTCTACCGTTAAGCTTCGTTTGCCCGCCAGGATTTCAGACACTACGCTCTGGCGGCCAATCTCAGGGATCTGCGTCTGCTTCAGGTTGTGCTGTTCCATCAGAAAGCGCAGCACTTGAACGCCATGCACGTTAGGCATTGGATAGTGGCGCTGATCGTAGGCGTAGATGAGATCGCTGAGCATCATGAACAGCGAGTGCTGAGGATGGCCCTCTCCCATGGCTCCTTCCTCCAGCAACTCATCAGCTAGTTGAGTGGCTGCTTCATAGTCATGATCATCGGCGATGTGCCCGATGCGCGAGGCGGCGCGGAAATTATCCCAAGCGTCAGCAATGGGAGCGATGGCAAATTGAGCGTTCATTTCCATTTCCCTTTGTCGTATTCAGCATGGGTCAAAACTTGTTTGATGTAACAAATCTGCGCGGCGAAGCTGATACCAGTGATGATGCGGTAGTGATTTCCGCGGATGTCAAAGATGTACTTGTTCTCGTAGGTATCGACGGCGCCGAAGGTGTTCTTCAGATCGTTAAATCCCTGAAAGTCGGTCGATTCGATCAACTTCCTCCACGTTTGCAAAGCTTCGTCTGCATCAGGAAAGGCTTGGGCGAACTCTCGCAAACGCTTGTTCGAGATAACTCTCAAAGGAGGACGTCCTTGTGCTTTGGGTGAAAGAGTATCGCAATTTGCGATACTGTCAATAGCAATTTGCGATCTCTGGGTGTCCCGTTCATCCGCGTGTGCACTCAAAAAGCCTAAAGCGCCAGCCCCGCCATCGCCTTGGCCGCGTGGTCATGCAGCAGGTGCCGTAGTGCTTCTCGATCATCGCCAGGGACGTGCCGGCCAACGGGCACTTCACACGGCAGGTGTCACGCGACTGTCCTTGCACCGCCCATCATCGGATTCAACGACAAACGACCATGCCGGGCCCTTTGCCGTCCGGACGGTTTCTCGTGAACGATCAAGCCCGCTCCTCGCCCAGCACATGCTCGGTCAGCAGCGCCAGAAATGCATGGCGCTCCTGGCGATAGAGCGGATCGGACGGGCCGGCCATGGCTGCAGCGTGCATCGTCTCGTGCATGGCAGCGCATGCGGGGGCGCGTTCTTCGCGATGCAGGTATTCGCCCGGGCCGCAATGCGGCTGTGCATGCCTGGCCCAGAACGCCGGATCGGCCGGCAAGGCGACGAATTGCTCTTCCCAGCGCAACTCGCCGGCAAGGGCGCCCAGCGCGGTCTTCGGCACGGCGCGTGAGCCATGGTATCGGTGGTTCGCGAGCCAGTCGGGCAAGGCCTCCATCGGCATCGGGCGCGCCAGCGCATAGCCCTGGCCGAAATCGGCGCCCAGGATCGTGGCCGCCTCGATCAGGCCGGGCGACTCCAGCCCCTCGACCACCACCTCGAGCCGCAGGTCGTGCCCGATCCGGATCAGCTGGCGGATGAAGCGCAAGGTGCCCAGCGGATCCTGCCGCACCTGGGTGACGATCTCGTGGTCGATCTTTATGCGGTCGAACGGCCATTGACGCAGGCGGATCAGCGAGCTGTAACCGGCACCCAGGTCGTCCTCGACCAGCCGTACGCCAAGCGCCTTGAGCGACTGCATGCCCGGCTCTTCCAGCAGGGCGGCGTGCTCGGTGCCGATCGGCGATTCCAGTATCTCGAACAACAAGGCCTGCGCCGGGCAACCACTGCTCGCGATCACCGCCGCGGCAACCTCCGCGTAGCGCGGATCCTCCAGCGCGGCCGCCGGCGCGTTCACCGACATGTCCAGCGTGTGTCCCGCCTGTCGCAGCGATTCGCGGCAGGCGGCGGCCTGGGCCAGGCCATGGCGGAACAACACGATCAGATCATCGGCGCCCAACGCCGGCAGGAAGCGGACCGGCGCCAGCAGTTCCCCGCTTTCGTCCCGCAGGCGCGCCAATGCCTCGAGCTCGGTGATCCGACCATCGGCCAGTCGGATCAGCGGCTGGTAGTGCATCTGCAACGCCGCGGTCGCGATCATCGCGCGCCAGCGTTCGCGCACGAAGAACGGCAGCAGTTCGGTGCCCTGGCGCGGCGGCGCCAACCGTGCCAGGGCCAGATCGAGCACGGTCTTGATCTGTTCCACGAACGCCTGCTGATCCTCGCTGTGAAATCCGCCGGCATACGAGCTGTAAAGCGTCAGTACCACGGCCGGTTTGGACAGCGACGGACACAACGGAATGGCAATGTTGGAGACCACGCCCAGGCGCAATGCGATATCGCGCCAATGGGCCATCGTGGAGTCGCTGCCATAGTGCACGCAGCGCTGGATCGTCGCCGTGCGCCAGGCGCGCCCGCTCGGCCCCTCGCCCTCCGGATAGCCTGCATCGACCCGGATCGGCGAGGCTTTGCCGGCGCCCAGTGCGCGCAGGTATTCGGCAAAGGCCACGCCGGCCACGGCCTCGTAGGCCAGCTCGCCGGATGCGTCGGGGCGTCCCACGGCGCAGGCACTGATCTCCTGATGCGAGACCAGGATATCGACCGCGCCTTGTATCAGTTCCAGATAGCCTTCGGCCGACCACGCCAACGCGTTGAGCCGGGCCAGCAGCGCCACCCGAAGACGCTGGAGTTGGCGCATGCTCTCCAGTTGCCATTGCCGTTCCGCGCTCAGCCGTTGCAGCACCACGGCCAGCGCGCGGCGATCACCGTGACCCAGCCCGACCAGCATCGCGGCAAGGTTGTCGCGCAACTGCTCGACCGCCTCCAGCAACCACACCTCCTCGAGCCCGCAGGCGGCGTGGAACAGGCCGTTCCGGATTGCCCTTTCGCGATGACTCGCCAGGTCGAGATCCGCCCTCAGCAGATGCTGCAGGTGCCGCAGCATATGGCCCTTCAACGCACCGAACTCCGCCGACGGCAACACGCCCAGCAGGCTGCCGATGCCCTCGTGCCCGAGCAGGGCGGCGCAATAGGCCTGCACGATCGCCGGCAGCTTCGGCACCCACGTCTGGCGACAGGCGTCCAGCAAGAGCGCAGCCGCCTCGCCATAGGGCGCCACGCTGGCGTCGAAGTCGGCCGTTGCCTCGACCGCGCCGTCGGACCGCGCCACCGCCCACCAGCGCGCACGGCGCAGCTTGCGCGACTTCACCTGGTACATGGCCTGGTCGGCCCGGCGCAACAACTGCTCGCCGCTGGCATGCGCGTCGCTGGAATACAGCGCAATGCCCAGGCTGGCGCCGACCGAGAGCGCGATGCCGTCGATCGTCATCGGTTGCATCAGCGAAGCGCCGATCCGCTCCAGCAAGGCGTCGAGATCCGCCTCGCGTTCGAGATCCCCCAGCACGAGCACGAATTCGTCGCCACCCAGCCGCGCCACGTAGTCGTCGCCACGCAGCATCTGCCGCAGGCGATCCGCCACCTCGACCAGGATGCGATCGCCCACCGCGTGGCCATGGCTGTCGTTGATCGGTTTCAGGTCGTCCAGGTCGAGCAGGCCCACGGCAAGCCGTTGCCCATGATGCCGCGCATGCGCCAGCACCTTGTCCAGATGACGATCCAGCGCACGGCGATTGGGAAGGTCGGTGAGGTCGTCGTGCGAGGCCAGCCAGGTCTGCCGTTCCTGCTCCTGCAGCAAGGCATGGCGCTGCGCGTGCTGTCGCAAAGCGAGGCCGGCGGCATCGGCGATCTCGTCCAGCAATCGGCACATCTCGTCATCGAAGGCATCCGCCTCGGCGGTCACCACACCGAACACCCCGACCGGGATCCGCGGCACCTCGGGTACACCGGCCGGTGCGTCAAACAGCGGCCAGCAACCCACCGCACCGGCATGCTGCAGCGGCTCGCTGCGCCACATGCTGCCGGGCGCGGCCGTGTCGCCCGGGCGACACCGGATCACCGGCGCCCCCTGCATGAAGGCTTCCGTCGGCGCCGAAATCATCGGCCCTTCGTGGTATCGCGGAGGCAATGGCAAGCCGAGCATCACGTCGGCGATCGGGCCGATCAGGGCGACCCGGCGCAGCATGCCGTCCGCGCCATCCGCCGCGAACACATCGACGGCAGCGGCGCCGGCGATATCGACCAACGCCCGCGCCAGGGTCTGGAATACCGCCTCCGGATCGGGTTGCTCGAGCAGGGCCCGCTGGATCGTGCGCTGTGCCTTGCGGTATCGACTCATCCGCAGGCTGCGTCCGAGCAGGATCTGGTGATCCCAGAACCGGCTCAATTCGTCGACCAGGCGTTGTGCCCAGTCGAGCAATTCCTCGCCCAGCGCCGGGCCGCCGTCGCGCGAATAGGTCGCCAGCACCAGCTGGCCGTCGTCGCGCGTCCGCGATGCCGCCACGATGCAGGCGCCGAAACCATGCCGGCGAGCGGCTTCCCGCCAGGATGCGAATTCCGGGGCAGCCACCGGCATCGCCCGGGCGCGTCCCTCGCGCAACACGATGCCCACCGGTCCACGACCGCCCGGTTCGCGTTCGTCGTTGCTCAATCGCAGCGTCGATGCATAGGCTTCGGCGGAGCCCGCCGCGGCCAGCACTTCCACTGCGGCAACGCCAGGCGCACGCCACCCGACCCATACCAGCGGCAGATCCATCGTGCTGGCGAGAATGCGGCTTACCTCAAGCAGGGTCTGCCGACGATCGTCGCCAGGCGCCTTTCGCAGCAAGCTCAAGGTCTCCGCCACGCTTCGATAGAAACGTTCGCGCAGCTCGCCCGGCACCTGCTGTCGATTCGACATCGCCTTTCCCAGCCGCCCCTCGCAAACCGTGGAGTTTTCCGGCACCCCCGTGCCGTCTTGCCCGATCGCCCCGATCCAGTTGCCTGGCCGCGTCGATCGCCGCCGCCGGCCGGACAATCAGCCTCCCCCGAATCCGCTCCATGATCAAGCGGAAACCCGGCGGAATCCGCTGCAGCCCATCATCACCGGCTGCCTCGAAGGCTCGATCCGATACCGATACGTGTTTCAGGCAACATCCGCCCCCCGATGCCCATGGCGATGCTCCTCCGCAAGCGCACGCTCGACCAGCAGGGAGAGGAACAGGTCGCGCCGCAGGCCATAGTCCGGGTCGAACGGTCCGTTCGCCGCCGCCTCCAGCATGGCGGCGTGACTGGCGCGAAGGTCCGCCGGGACATCGTCCGCGCCGCGCAGGTACTCCGCGGCGGCGCCGCCCCGTACATGGCGCTCGCGGGAATGCGGTTCGTCGAACAGTTCGATGAAGCGTTCCTCCCAGCGCAGCGCGCCCGCCAGCGCGCCAAGCGCGCTGCGCGGGAACGTGCCGGGCGCAACCGACTTGAAGCTGGCCAGCCAATCCGGCAGCGCCTCCGGCGGCATCGGGTGGGCCAGTGCAAAACCCTGGCCGAAATCCGCACCCAGGGTCGACGCCGCCTCGATCATGCCCGGCGATTCCAGGCCCTCGACGACGACCTCCAGGCCCAGCGCATGGCTGGCACGGACAAGCTGGCGGATCAGGCGCAGGACACCCAGCGGGTCCTGCCTGACCTGGGCGATGATCGCCTGGTCGATCTTGACGCGATCGAACGGCGACTGGCACAACCTGGCCACCAGACTGCGACCGAGCGCCACGTCGTCCTCGAACGAATGGACATCCAGCGACTTGAGCGACTGCACGCCGGTTTCGGCCAGCAAGCCCCAGCAGCCGACCCCTCCGGTGGAATCGAGCGCTTCAAAGCGCAGCGACCCGACCGGACAACCGCTGGCCTGCAAAATGGTCTCCACCGTCCGTGCATAACGGGCGTCGCGCAAGGCCGCCACCGGCACGTTGACCGACATGCCCAGCGACAGACCCGTCCGCGACAGCGACTGCCTGCAAGCCACCGCCTGGATGATGCCATCGCGAAACAAGCGCATCAGGCCGCTGGCGCCGAGCGCCGGCAGGAAGTTGCCGGGCAGTTGCAAGCTGCCCAGGTCATCGCGCAATCGCGCCAGTGCCTCGAACCCGGCGACCTGGCGGTCGGCCAGCCTGACCATCGGCTGATAGTGCATCCGCAGCGCGCCGGCGGCGAGGACGGCGCGCCAACGTTCGCGCACGAACGCCGGCAGCAGCCCGGCGAGCTGGCGGCGCGGCGCCAGGCGCATCAGGGCAAGCTCCAGCACTGCCTTGATCTGGTCGACGAACGAGCGCTGGTCCTCGCTCTGGAATCCGCCCGCATACGGGCTGTACAAGGCGAGTATCGCCATCGGCGTGCGCGGCGGCAGGCACAGCGCGATCGCGACATGCGAGACGACGCCATGGCGCATGGCGGCATCGCGCCACCGGGCCATCGTCGGGTCGCTGCCGTAGTGGGCGCATCGCTCGATGCCCGCCGAATGCCAGGCGCGCAGGATGGGCTCGTCGTCCTGCGGAGCCGCCCGATCGAGCTGGACCGGCGGTGCCGCCCCGCGATTGGTGATGCGCAGGTATTCGGCGGGAACCGCACCGGCCACGAGTTCCTGGATCATCTCACCCGACGGATCCGGGCGACCGGCGGCACAGACGATGACCTCCTCATGCGCCGCCAGCGCCGTCACCACGCCTTCGAGCAATTGCAGATAGTGGTCCGCCGACCAGGCCATGGTCTGGATCCTGGCGAGGATCGCGCCGCGGCGGCGTTGCAGGTCGCGCATGCTCTCCAGTTGCCAGTGCAGTTCCATGTCCAGTCGCTGCAGCACGATCGCCAGTGCCTGTCGATTCGCGCGCGCACCCTGGCCCAGGGTGCTGGCGAGGATCTCGCGCAGCGGTTCGATCGCCTCCGGCAGCCACGCCGGCTCCAGCCCGGAAGCTGCCTGACAAACGCCGGACTTGATCGCACCGGCGCGCTGGGCTGCCAGGTCGAGATCGGGATAGAGCAGGGTTTGCAACTGACGCGACAGGTTCGCCCTGAACGCGTCCAGCGCGTACGGCGGAAAGTTGTCGAGCAGCCCGGCGATGCCCGGGTGCAGCCGCAGCGCGCCGAAAAAGCGCTCCACCACGACGGGCAATTGCGGCTGCCACGTGTCGACGCACGGTCGCAACAACGCCGCGGCGTGTTCGCCGTGCGGCGTGGCCACGACGCTCTCTTCCTCGGGCGCGACCACCACCTCACCCCCGTTCTGCGCCAATGCCCACCAGCGGGAACGCTGCTGCTTGCGTGCCTTGACCTGGTACATCGCCTGGTCGGCAAGCCGCAGCAGTTGCTCGCCGCTGGCCTGCGCGTGGGTCGGATACAGCGCCACACCCAGGCTGACCGTGATGTCGATGCTGGACTCGCCGAGCACGATCGGCTGCTGCAGCGATTGCCACAACCTCTCCAGCAGCACGGCGAGATCGTCCTCGCTGGCCAGATCCTCGAACACCAGCACGAATTCGTCACCGCCAAGGCGTGCCACCGAATCCTCGGAGCGCAGCGAACCGTGCAGGCGTCGCGCCACTTCGATCAGCACCCGATCGCCCGCCGCGTGCCCATGGCGATCGTTGATCGGCTTGAGGTCGTCCAGATCGAGCATGCCCACCGCGACCATGCGCTGATGCCGCGCGGCCCGGGCAAGCGCGCGCTCGAGGTGATAGTCCAGCGCACGGCGGTTGGGAAGGTCGGTCAGCGCATCGTGCAGGGCCAGATAGGTCTGGCGCTCCTGCTCCTGGAACAGCGCCTGGTGATTGCCGTGCTGGCGCAGCGCCAGGCCGACGGTGTCGGCGATCTCGTCGAGCAGGCGGTGCATGTCGGCATCGAAGGCATCGACCTCCGCGGTGGCCAGCAACAGTACGGCCGCGGCCCGGCGTTCGGCCTCCGGTTCGCTCGTCGGCCCCGAAAAGATCGGCCAGCATCCGATCGCGGCCATCTCCGCCAGTGGCGCGCTGCGCCATGCCGGCGACACATCGGGATGCACCGAGGGCCGCAACCGCACGATCGGCGCGCCCTCCATGTAAGCCAGCGTCGGCGTGCGAATCGAAGGGCCGTCCGCGTGCGTCGGCGGTTCCTCGATGCTCCCGATGGCCTCGGCAATCGAGCCCACCGCGACCGCGCGCCGCAAGATTTCGCCATTGGGAACGTAGACCACCACGGCCGCTGCCGCCGCGACTTCCACCAGGGTGGTGGCCAGGGTCCGATAGATGGTGGCGGGTTCGGGATGGTCGAGCAGCGCACGCTGGATGGTACGGTGGGCATCGCGGTAATGGCTGAGGCGCAGGTTGCGCTCGAGCTGCGCCTGATCGTCCCAGAACCGGGCCATCTCATCGGCCAGTCGCTGGGCCCAGTCGAGCAATTCGTCGGTGAGCGCCGGACCGCCTTCGCGCGAATAGGCCGCCAGCGCCAGTTGCCCGCCGTCGGCCGTCCCGGATGCCGCCACGATGATCGAATCGAGCCCGTGACTCCGGGCCGCCGCGCGCAAGGACGCATGCTCGGGGTCGTCGACCGAGGCCAGCCGCGGTCGGCCCTCGCGCAGGGCCAGCCCCACCGGGCCGCGCCCACCCGGTTCGCGCGGATCGTCGCTGATCCGCAGCGACAATCCGTAGGCTGCCGCGGGGCCGGCCGCAACGATATCGAGCACGGACTGGCCGAGCTCGCGTCGCCCGATCCACACCAGCGGGAGGTCCATGGTGCTGACCAGGGTCGAAGCGACTTCAAGCAACGCCCGCTTCCGATCGTAGCCGGCGGACGGGTGCAGCAGGGTCAGCGTCTCCGCGACGCTCTGGTAGAAGCGCTCGCGAAGTTCGCCATGCTGCCTGTCCTGCCCCTCCATCCCCATGTCAAATCCTTGCTCATAACACCCGGACCCGGCAACCCGAAAAGCCATCCGGCCGCTGCCGGACGGATCGCGCCCGGACTGTCGGGGCCGGGCAAGGTCCGGACCCGCCCACGGCAGGTCTCGAAAGACCTTCCTAGCAAGCATCAGGCCAATTGGTCGCGACCGCCGCAAACCCTTGCCACATGGCCTCTCGGCACCTCCGTCGCCTGCGGCGGCCGGTCGCCGGCCGGCGGAATCGAGGCCCTTTCGGTCAAACTTGGGTAGCTCGGGGCCAAACACACCCGGAATGCGCTCAGGGGCCGTCACAGGCGCGGGCGCGCTCGCGCATCAGCTCACGCTCGCGCCGGTTGTGCGTCAGCGCGGCCGCCCGTTCGAACTCTTCGCGCGCCTCCGCCCCACGCCCCAGCCTGGCCAGCAGGTCGCCGCGCACCGCGGAAAGCAGATGGTAACGCTGCAGGCTCGGTTCGTCGGCCAGCGCATCGACCAAAGCCAGGCCTTCCGCCGCACCGTTCGCCATGCTGACCGCCACTGCGCGATTGAGCTCCACGATCGGCGACGGCATCACTCGCGTCAGCACCGCATACAAGGCGGCGATGCGCGCCCAGTCCGTCTCCGCCGCGGTCGATGCACGCGCGTGGCAGGCCGCGATCGCCGCCTGCAAGGCATACGGACCGAGTTCGCCACCCAGCCTGCGCGCCTGTTCGAGGGCGGCGAGTCCGCGTCCGATCAGCAGGCGATCCCACAACCTCCGATCCTGATCGAGCAACAGCACCGGATTGCCGTTGCCATCCGTGCGTGCCCGGGCGCGCGAGGCCTGGATCTCCATCAGCGCCACGAGGCCATGCACCTCCGGCTCGCGCGGCATCAGGCCGACCAGGACACGACCCAGGCGCAGCGCATCCTCGCACAGGGCCGGGCGCATCCAGTCGTCGCCGGCGCTGGCGGCGTAGCCCTCGTTGAAGATCAGGTAGATCACCCCGAGCACCGCGGACAGGCGTTCGACCAGCTCGTCGCCACGCGGCACTTCATAGGCCACCGCGGACTTGGCCAGGCTGCGCTTGGCGCGCACGATGCGCTGGGCAATCGTCGGCTCGGACACCAGGAAGGCCCGCGCGATCTCGTCCGTGGTCAACCCGCCGAGCAGGCGCAGGGTCAGCGCCACCCGCGCCTCCATCGACAGCAGCGGATGGCAGGCGGTGAAGATCAGCCGCAGCAGGTCGTCGCCAAAGGGATCGTCCAAGGCCATCTCCGCAGCGGATTCGGCGGATTCACGCTCATGCTCGAGTTCATGCATCAGTTGCACATGCTTGCGTTCGAGCAGCTTGTTGCGGCGCAGCCGGTCGATCGCGCGACGCTTGGCCGTGGTCATCAGCCAGGCCCCGGGATTGTCCGGCACGCCGGTTTGCGGCCACTGCTCCAGCGCGATCACCAGCGCATCCTGTGCCAGTTCCTCGGCCAGTCCGACATCGCGCAGCATCCGCGCAAGGCCGGCAATCAGCCGGGCCGATTCGATCCGCCAGACGGTGTCGATGGTGCGATGGGTGTCGGTCATGCTCATGACGCCCGATCACACCACCCGCACCACGCGGGCGCAAGAGCCGCCTCGCCGCCGACGGTCGCCGGTTGCCCGCACGCCATCCGGTACGGCATCACCTCACGTCGTGGCGGCCGGCACCCGGGGCCCTCAACGCCTGCCTTCCAGCTGCGCGCGCAACCGCTCCTCCTGCTCGCGCAACTCGGGTGTGAACGCATCGCCGAAGTCCTCCGCCTCGAAGACGGGGCGGATCTCGATGACCGACTCGCCCGCCATCGGGTTCGGGCAGCGCCTGACCCAGGCGATCGCCTCGTCCAGCGATCGCACCTGCCACAGCCAGAAACCGGCGACCAGTTCCTTCGTCTCGGCGAATGGGCCGTCGACCACCTCGCGCCGACTGCCGGAAAAGACCACGCGCGCCCCTTTCGCGCTGGGCGCGAGCCCCTCGCCCGCCAGCATCACGCCGGCCTTGACCAGCTCCTCGTTGAACCTGCCCATCGCGGCCAGCAATTCCTCACCGGGCATCACGCCAGCCTCGGAATCGGCGGTCGCCTTGACTATCACCATGCATCGCATCGTCGTGTCTCCTTGTGCTTGTGTGCGGGAGCCGGACTGCGCACCGGCCCTGTCCAGTCGACGAATGGGCTGCGCACGAATCGACGGATCTTCCCTGCCGGGAAAAACAAATCTCGGGCGGTGCGACCGCAGCTCGCTATGCTGTGCCTCCTGATGTCTGCGGATTCCGCCGTGCCACCACCGACCCACGAAAATCCGGGCCACCTGATCGTCCATCGCGGCAGCCGCACCGAGCGGCTGGCCGATGAACTGGCCCGGCAACTGGAAGCGCAGCGGCCGACCAATCCACTCGTCGCGCAGACCGTGGTGGTGGCGCACCCGGGGCTGCAGCGCTGGCTGCTGGGCCAGCTTGCACGGCGTCGCGGAACGGGCGGCGCACACGGCATCGCCGCCAACTACGACATGATCCTGCCGTGGCAGTGGTTCGAGCGCTGCGCCCACCGCGTGCTCGGCGACGAGGCGCTGGTCGGCGGCGCCTACCGGCATGAGCTGCTGCGCTGGCGCCTGCTGCAGGCGCTGCCTGCACTGAAATCCACCGAAGTCGCCGCCTATCTTGCCGGCGACGATGCCGCCCGCCGGCGTTTCCAGCTGGCCGAGCACCTGGCCGGCGTGTACACCCAGTACCTGCTCTATCGGCCGGACTGGATCCTCGCCTGGGAACAACCAGAGGCGCACGATCCTGACTGGCAAGCCGCGCTGTGGCGGCAGCTGCAGGCCAGCATCCAGCGACCGCACCGGGCGCGGCGCAGCGCGGCCCTGCTCGATGCGCTGGCCGCCGAAGCCGATCCGCCGCCCACGCCCTTGCACGTGTTCGGTGTCAGCCACCTGCCACCGGACGTGCTGCAGGCCCTGCAAGTCACCGCGCAGCGCACGCCGGTGCATCTGTACTTCCCCGACCCCTGCCGCGAATACTGGTCGGATTTGCGCAGCCGCCGCTTCCAGCTGAAGCAGGCCGGCGACCCGGAGGCGCTGTACTACGAGATCGGCCATCCGCTGCTGGTGGCGCTCGGTCGCATCGCGCAGGATTTCTGCATCACCCTGGACGGCTGCGACGCCATCGAGTTGCGCGATCCGCTGGACGAGGCGGAGCCGCCATCCGATGCCCATGCGCTGCTGGCCACGCTGCAGTCCAGCATCCGCTGCTTGCAACCGGACCTGGTCGGCGCGCCGATCCGCGAGCGGTCGACCGGTCCCGCTGCATCGCAGGGCCTGCTGTCGGCGCTGCGTCATGACGCCAGCCTGCGCGTCCATGCCTGCCACACGCGTTTGCGCGAACTGGAAGTATTGAAAAACGCCCTGCTGCATTGCCTCGCCGACCATCCCGACCTGCAGCACCGCGACATCGTGGTGATGGCGCCGGACATCAGCGCATACGCTCCCTATCTGGCCGCGGTCTTCGGCGAACCAGCGAAGTATCGCGATGAACCTGCGCACATCCCGTGGCACCTGGCCGACGTCAGCATGGCGCACATGCATCCGCTGCTGGGTGCGTTCGCCCAGGTACTGGACCTGGCCGAGAGCCGCTTCACGGTCAGCGAGGTGCTCGACCTGCTCGACGTGCCCGCGTTGGCGCGCCGCTTCGCGATCGACGCCGCCGCCCGCGACGCGCTGGAAGCCTGGCTGCGCCGCGCCCGGATCGCGTGGGGGCTGGACGCGACGATGAAGGCCGAGGCCGGCGCCGAAGCCATCGACGCGAACAGCTGGCAGTTCGGTCTCGACCGCATGTATGCCGGCCTGATCGTCGGCGACGATGGCGGGGATCGACTGCTCGACGACATCCTGCCGCTCAAGGGCGTTTCCGGCGGCGCGACCGAGGCGCTGGGCCAGCTCGATCGCCTGCTCGGCGAATTGCGCCGCGCGCGCGTCGCGTTCGCCGGCGAGCGTCCGCTGGCGGGCTGGAGCGAATGGCTGCTGCAGTTGATCGACGCCCTGTTCCTCGCCGACCCGCGCGACGAGGCGGAGAACCACGCACTCGATGCCCTGCGCCGACTCGCCGCCGACCTCGGCAACCAGGCCGCGGAAACCGGCCTGGTCGCGACCTTGCCGTGGAGCGTGGTGCGCGAAGCCTTGCGCGGCGCACTTGGCGCGGTGCCGGAACGGCAGCCCTTCCTGCTCGGCGGGGTGACCTTCTGCGGGCTGGTGCCGCAGCGTTCGATTCCGTTCCGGGTGGTCTGCCTGCTCGGCATGAACGAGGGCGAGTTTCCGCGGGCGGGCCAGGATGCCGGCATCAATCGCATTCCCCGTCAGCCGCGCCCTGGCGACCGCGATACGCGCAACGAGGATCGCTATCTGTTCCTCGAAGCGCTGATGTCGGCGCGCGAGGTGCTGCATGTCAGCTACCTCGGCGAAGGCGTGCGCGACGGCAAGCCACGCAATCCCGCCGCGCCGCTGGCCGAGCTGCAGCTGTTCCTCGACGAGCAATACGGCATCGCCGGCGACAGCCAGGCGGACCGGCCCTGGCTGGTTCGCCATCCGCTGCAACCGTTCGACGCGCGCTATTACGAACGCGATGCCGCGGGCCAGCCGCGGCATGACCCGAGGCTGTTCTCCTACGATCCGGCGTTCGCGGCCACGCCGTCCAGTCGTGCCCAACCACGCTTCCTCGACGTCCACGCCGCCACGCCCCTCATCGCCGCCGGCGAAGTCCCGCTGGACGGCCTGCGCCGATTCTGGCGCGACCCGACCATGGCCACCCTGCTGCGCGGCCACGGCATCAGCCTGCAGGCACTCGACGACACCGGCTGGCCCGATCGCGAGCCGCTGGAAACCGGCCTTGCGCGCATCGAACGCATCGACCGGCAGTTGCTGTTCGAAGCGCTCGCTGCCGGCACGCACACGTTCCCGGCGCAACCGCCGGCGTGGCTGGCGCGTTCGGGTGTGCTCGCGGGCGGCGCCATCGGTGAACGCAGCTGGGACGACCTGCGCGATCAGCTGCGGCCCCTGCTCGACGGCGCGCGCGCGCTGTTTGCCGACGAGCGGGCGCAGCGTCTGCCGCAGGCGATCGACCTCGATCTTGGCGACGGCCTGCGCCTGACCGGCACCGTGGAGCGGGTCTTTCGCGGCGCCACCGGCGCCCCGCTGCTGTTCGACGCGCAGGCCGCGCGGATGGCCGGGCTGAAAGACCTGCTCGACTACTACATCGACTGGGCGGCGCTGCAGCTGAGCCAGCCCGGCGTCGTGCAGGGTGACTATCTCGAACCGGGCACCAGGACCCGGCCGGTGCGCCGCGCCGGCTTGCTGCAAGTCATCCATGCGCAGCAGGAACAACAACTGCGGCATGGCCTGCGCAGCCTGATCGAGGCGTGCCGCCGCGGCGAACAGCAGCCGCTGCTGTTCTTCCCGAAAACCGCGCTGGCGTGGGCGGTTGCCGGGCCGGACGATCGCCTGCAAAAGGCCAGGTCGGCGTGGGAAGGCGACGGCCACAACCAGACCGGCGAACGCGACTACGCGCCGGGCTACGCCGCCTTGCTGACCCGCGGGCTGGATCTGTTCGACCCCGCCGGCAGCGCACACCACGCCTTCGTCGCCGCCACCGAAACCGTCTGCCATGTGCTCGACCCGATGCACGAAGCCCTGCTGAAACCCGAGTCGACGGACACGCCATGACGGCCACCACCCTGCTGCCCATCCTCGACTGGCGCCGGATGCCCCTGCAAGGACGCGTCCTGATCGAGGCCAGCGCCGGCACCGGCAAGACCTGGAACATCGGGGTGATCTACCTGCGCCTGCTGCTCGAAGCGGGTTTGCCGGTGGAGAAGATCCTGGTGACCACGTTCACCGAGGCCGCTGCGCAGGAATTGCGCGAGCGCCTGCGCCGGCGTCTGGTCGAAGCCGAACACCTGCTCGAATCCGTCGCGCTCGACGCGGCCAGCGACGACCCGCTGCAGGCCTGGCTCGCCGCGCTGTGCACAAACGAGGAACAGGCACGGCAAGCCCTGCGCCGGATCCAGCTGGCGCGCACCGACCTCGATCGCGCCCCGGTCTCGACCATCCACGCATTCTGCCAGCGCGTCCAGCGCGACTATCCGCTGGAAAGCGGCGCCGCGTTCGGCAGCGACAAGCTGTTCGACGAATCGCAACTGCAGCGCGAATGCGTGGAGGATTTCTGGCGACGCCGCTACCTCGCCGGCGCGGTCGATCCGCGCGAAGCCGAACTGCTGCTGAAAGACGGCCCGGAAGGCCTGCTGCGCGACCTGGGCGGCCTCGGCAACAACACCGATGCGCGGATCGAATCGGGCGGGCTGGCCGAACTGGAACGCCAGCTTGCCGCGCTGCGCAGCGACAAGAACATCGCCGAACTGCAGCGACTGGCCGACGACAAGACGCTCTACGCACCGCGCAAAAAAGCCTTGTCGACACGACTCGACCGCATCGCCACCGCATTGCGCGATGCCAACGCATCTCAACGTCGTCATCCCAGCGAAGGCTGGAATCCAGCGTCTCGGCCCCATCCTCCGAAGGCACTGGATCCCAGCCTTCGCTGGGATGACGAGCATGAGAGTGACGGCCTTCGGAATAACGATGCCGAGGCCGATTCGCGCAAGCTGCACCACAACAACACAGCACTCGAAGAATCCCTGAAAGACCTCCTCGACAGCGCCTTCGAACCCGACAAGGTACTCGACCAGGAAGCTCCCGGAAGCGCCGGCACGCTGAACGCCCACCCGTTGGTCCAGTCCCTGCAATCACTGCGCATGCTGTTGCAACTGCGCACCGTCTTCACCCGCGGCGCCGTGCTCGCCGATGCCGCCCGCTGCTGCCGCGAGGAAATCCCGCGACGCGCACGCCAGCGCCACGTACTCACCTTCTCGATGCTGATCGACACGGTGCATGAGCGCCTGTGCGGTGCAGGGGCAAGCGACACGCTGGCCAATCGCCTGTTCGACGCGTTTCCAGTCGCCCTGATCGACGAATTCCAGGACACCGACCAGCGCCAGTTCGCGATCTTCGACCGCATCTATCGCGGGCGCGGCAGCCTGGTGATGATCGGCGACCCGAAGCAGGCCATCTACAGCTTCCGCGGCGGCGACATCGCCGCCTACCTGCGCGCCGCCGAACAGGCCGACCACCGCTACTCGCTGGGCACCAACCATCGTTCCAGCCGCGCCCTGGTCGGCGCACTGAACGCCTGGTACGGCCGTGTCGATGGCGGCTTCGAGCATCCGCAGATTCGTTACCAGCCGGTCACGCCGGCCGGCAAGGCCGACGAGAAGCCGTACACCGTCGACCATCGCGCCGTGATGCAACCCCTGGTGCTCCATCCATTCCGCGGCGGCGCCACGGACCGGCACGGCAATCCGCTGAAGGCGCTGGGCGAGCTGGAAGCGCTGGCGCTGGACGATTGCGCCAATCGCATCGCCCAGCTGCTGAACGATCCGCACCAGGAGATCGCCGGCGCACGCGTTGGCCCCGGCGATATCGCCGTCCTGCTGTCGACCAATCCGCAGATCGTGGCCTTGCGCGAACGGCTGGTGGCCCGCGGCGTGCCCTGCGTCGGCAGCGGGCGCGGCAACATTTTTTCGGGTGAGCTGGCTGCCGAGCTCGAACTGCTGCTGTTCGCCGTGCTGCATCCGGACGACGACCAGGCCGTTCGCGGCGCACTGGCCACCCGCCTGCTCGGCGCCACGCTGGCCCGGTTCACCGACTGGCAGGAACATCCCGACGCGTTCGAACAGGAACTGGAACGCTTCGAGGCCTGGCGCGCGCTGGTGCGCCAACGCGGCGTGCTGGCGCTGATCGAGGCCGTGCTGGCCGCACGCGCCAGCGCGCTGCTGGCGCTGCCCGAGGGCGAACGCCTGCTCACCGACCTGCGCCATCTGGGCGAGCTGCTGGCCGAACAGGAAAGCATGCAGCAAGGCCTCGACGGCCTGCATGCATGGCTGCGCGAGATGCGCCTGGAAGGCAGCGACGGCGATATCGAAGCCGCCGACGAACGCCAGCTGCGCATCGAAAGCGATGCGCGGCGCGTCCAGCTGCTGACCATCCACGCCAGCAAGGGACTGGAGTTCTCGATCGTGTTCCTGCCGCTGGCCTGGCGCATCCGCAGCAGCGACGGAAAACATGCACCCGAGCTGCTGCGCTACCACGACGCGACCGGCCATCGTTGCATCGACCTGGGCTCGACGGATTTCATCGCCCATCGCGGCCGGCATTTCCATGAGGACCTGCAGGAACGCCTGCGCCTGCTCTACGTGGCAATGACCCGTGCCGTGCACGGCCTGCATGTGTACTGGGTGGATCGTGGCCCGCTGCCGGACAGCGACGACCAGGCATGGAACCGCGCCGCCATCGACCTGCTGATCGCACAGGCGCAGCGCAGCCTCGCACTGGCAGGCGACGAGTCCTCGCTCGATGCGCTCGCCGCGGCGCTCGGCGGCATCCGCACCGCGCCACCGTTTGCCCGCGCGTGGACCGGCTACCAGCCGCCGGCCGAGATGCCCTCCCCACGCGCCACGCAGACACCCTTGCCGCGCCTGCGCCCGTTCCAGTGGCTGCACAGCTTCAGCGGCCTGACCCGCTACGCCGCTGCCGCCATGGTGATCGATGACCACGACGCCACCGATGAAACCATCCCGGAAGAACCGACCGCCAGCGCCGACGAAGCCGCCGAGGACAGCCGCCTGCTGAGCCTGTATCCCCTGCGCGGCCCGCGCTTCGGCGACGCCGTGCACCAGGTGTTCGAACTGGCGTTGCCTGAGCCGGTATGGCCCGGCCAACGTCAGCTGCTGCATCGACAACTGGCCGCGCAGGCGGTCAAGGCCCCCAACGTGACGCCGGACGAAGCACTGGAACGGATCGGCCGGATGATCGACCGCGCGCGCCAGGCCGACCTCGGCGACGGCCTGCACCTGGCCGGCATCGCGCCCGAACAGCGCATCGTCGAATTCGAATTCCAGTTTCCCGTGCAGCAGGTGCCGCTGGCACGGCTGCGCCAGCTGTGCGCGGCGCACGGCGAGGCCGACGTGGTGCCCGCCAGCCTCGACGCCACCACCCTCAACGGCATGCTCACCGGCTTCGCCGACCTGATCATCGAATGGGACGGCCGCTTCCACGTGCTCGACTACAAGACCAACTGGCTCGGCGCGCGGCTGCACGACTACCGGGACACGTCACTCGACGCCGCGATGGCCGAGCATCATTACCCGCTGCAGGCACTGCTCTACACCGTGGCGCTGCATCGCTACCTTGGCCAGCGACTGGACGGCTATACGGCCGAACGCCAGCTTGGCGACAGCTGGTACCTGTTCGTGCGCGCGATCGGCCTGGCACCGGGACTCGGCGTATGGCGTCATCGCTGGCCGGCCGCCTTGATCGAGGCACTCGACGACGCCTTCGCCGGCACGCAGGAGGCTGCCGCATGAACCATCCCCTGCCCGGCACTGCCGAAACCGACGGGCGCGCCATCGACCAGACCCTGGCGCAATGGGTACTACGGCGCACCGGCTCCGCCCTGCTGGCCGCCGCCACCCGCGCGGCCAGCAACGCCGAAGGCCACGGCCACTCCTGCGCCCAACTGGACGACTCGCGCGCCGAAGCCAGCTTCGACACCGATGCGCTGCAGGCCCTGCGCCAGCACGCCTGGGTCGGCGATGGCGCGCACTTCACCCCGTTCGTGCTCGATGCGCAAAACCGTTTCTACCTGTGGCGCAACTGGCAGCACGAAGCGAAGCTTGCGGCGGCGATCCGGCAACGCTGCGCCAATCGCTCGTTGCCGATTTCCGCCGACACGCTCGCCGAAGATCTGGACACCTTGTTCGCCGGCATGCCACCCGGCCCCACCGACTGGCAACGCGCCGCCGTCGCCGCCGTGCCAGGCACACGCTTCTTCGTGCTCACCGGCGGCCCCGGCACCGGCAAGACCACCACCGTCGTGCGCATGCTGCTGATGCTGCTGCGCAACGCGCGGGCCTGCGGGCTGCCGGCACGGCCGTCGATCGCTCTCGCCGCCCCCACCGGCAAAGCCGCCCAACGCCTCGTGCAAGCCATCGCCAAAGGCAAGGCCGACCTGCAGCTGCCCCTCGCCCCCGTAGGGCGGGCACCGCCCACCGCTCCCCCTCACGCGGTCGAGGATCAACAGCCGGCGGGCAGTGCCCACCCTGCGAATTCGCTCCAATCGGATTTGCTGTCGCACATTCCGCACGCCGATGCGCGCACGCTGCATCGCCTGCTTGGCTACCGGTCGCGCGACAACAGCTTCAGCCGCGGGCCGCACAACCCGCTGGCCGAGGACATCGTGGTGGTCGACGAGGCGTCGATGGTGGATCTGGCGATGATGCGCCAGTTGCTGGACGCGCTACGCCCCGATGCCGTGCTGATCCTGCTCGGCGACCCCGGCCAGCTCGCCTCGGTCGACGCCGGCTCGGTACTCGCCGACATTGTCGCCAGCGCGCCGCAAGACCAACTGCCGCCGGCACTGGCCAGCCTGCTCGCACCACTGCTGCAACATGCCCCGCCCGTCACCACCGACAACGCCATACTGGCCGGGCACGTACTCACCCTCACCCACACCTGGCGCGCAGGCAGCGGTTTGCAGCGCGGCATCGAAGCGCTGCGCAACACACCCGATCCCGCATGGCTCGATACCTTGCTGGACAAACGCGCGGATGGCGACCTGCACCTGCGCCACTGCCCCAACCCGCACGCCCTGCGCGCCTGCGTCGACGACTGGATCGAACGCCATGCCGAGACGCTGCAGTCGCTGCTGTCCCCGCCCACCGATGCCGCCACAGCCCTGCAACAACTTCGCCAGTCGCAGATCCTGTGCGCCCTGCGCGACGGCCCGTTCGGCGCACAAGGTCTCAACGAGCTGATCGCCCGCCGGCTCGCCACCCGCTTCGGCATCGACAGCAGCCGCGCCTGGTACCACGGCCGCCCCGTCATCATCACCCGCAACGACTACGCCCGCGGCCTGTTCAACGGCGACGTCGGCATCGCCCTGGAAGGCGCCGAAGGCCTGCGCGTGTGGTTCGAACTCAGCGACCGCGACGGCAACGCCAGCCTGCGCAGTTGCTCCCCGCGCGCCCTGCCCGCCCACGAAAGCGCCTGGGCCATCACCATCCACCGCAGCCAGGGCTCGGAATACCGCGACGTCGCCGTCGTACTGCCACCCGACGAAGACAACCGCATCCTCGCCCGCGAACTGGTCTACACCGCCATCTCGCGTGCCAGGCAACACGCCGAAATCTGGTCCACCGACGACTCGCTGCGCGCCGCGTTGGCAAGACCGATCCAACGGCAAGGTGGCTTGCGAGAACAGCTGGTTGCGGAGTCGATCGCGTGACTGTCTATCACCGGAATCAAGCCGCGCCGTGGAACTGCGTCGGTTTGAATGGATGGTCAGATCTTTGCGTGCTTCGCACGAGCGGCAAGCCGCCCCTTGCGCAACAGGCGCTCTGAACGCATGACATGCAGGATGAAAACCTTGTGTCCGTCATGACGGTAGAAAACACGGCATGGCGATTCAACTATCTGGCGATAGCGAGAACGCCCAAGTTCTTGAGGGCGACTGCCACTGTCCGGATGATCGGCGAGCTGCCCGACGTGGCCGAAGGCGCGTTTGACAACCTCCGAAGCAGCGACCGGGTTTTCCAACGCAATGTAGTCGGCGATGGCGTCAAGATCAGCCAGCGCAGGCTCTGACCATGCTATTTCAGCCATCTGGCGAGACGCTTCCTGGCTTGGGCATGAGTTGCCACACGGCCCTCGGCAATTGCCTGCTCGCCACGGGCAATGCCTTCAAGGACAGCCATGCGTTGCTGCATCAGCTGATAGGTCTCGACGTCCAGGAGGTAGGCGCTTGGCAGGCCGTGCTGGGTGATGAGGATTGGCTCCTTGTCCCGCTCAATGTCTGAGAGCAGTTCAGTGGCCTGACGTTTGAGGGTAGTGACGAGTTCAGTGCGCATGAAGTGGCACTACAGTATCACTTTCGGATGCGCAAGAGACTGGCGCAAAAACCTGTCATCGACTTGATCGGGCCATCACCATCCATCGCAGCCAGGGGTCGGAGTATCGCGACGTCGCCGTCGTGCTGCCGCCGGACGCGGACAACCGCCTGCTCTGTCGCGAGCTGGTCTACACCGGGTCTCACGTGCGCGCCAGCGGGCCGAGCTGTGGTGCCAGCGAGGCATCGCTGCGTGCGGCCCTGCGCCGACCGATCCACCGCCAGGGCGGCTTGCGTGAGCGGTTGCGGGAAGGGCCGCCATGAACATGGCGCCGTCGGGCCACGCGGTTGCGCGCCCGCCGGATCCATGACCCAGCCATCAGGGACTGCAGGTAGTCGCTGCCTTGCTCGTGACGCCGCCCGACCCATTCACGTCCAGCTCGACGCCGGGCACCTTGCTGGTGATGGTGCCGGTGCCGGTGTCCACACTGCGGTAGCAGGTGGCGATCACCAGCGGTGTGCTCGGCTTGAGCTGACCTTGCAGGCCAAACGTGATGATGGTCCCGCTTTGCGCCTGGATCGACACGTTGGTTTGTGCATCCGTGCTGCGCAGCAGGATCGAACTGGCCGCGTAGGCCTTGTTCGCCGAGGCAGCACCCGCCGGATAGGTGTAGACGATCCAGCCCTGGTCGTACACCTTTCCGCCCGAGGTGCAGCCGGAGGTCTTGTCGCCCGGGCACATCGACACCAGCTGGCCGCGGGTGATCGCTTCGCTGCGGGCGTAACTCACGCTCGCCAGGATGGCATTGCTGGCCGAGCTCACCTGGTTGCGATGGATCACGTCACGGAAGCTGGGCACGGCGATCGCCAGCAGGATCGCCATCACGGTGATCGTGATCATCAGCTCCAGCAGGCTGAAACCGCGCGGACGCCTGGGCATGTCGGTCATGGCACTCACCAGCAGCTACCGTTGCTGTTGGACGCGGCCGAGGCCGGGCCGGGAGTCTTGTTTCCGGCGTTGTCGATCGACAGCGGACCACAGGCGTCTTTGTACTGTCCGCCTACTCCAGTCGCCGTCGCGACGAATGCCGCCGAAGCGCTCCCCGCAGGGTCCGCCGACACTGCAACCGTGGCTGTGTAGTAGCCCTTTTCCGAGGTCGCATTGGTAAACCCCACATCGGTCAGGCTGCCGTAGGCGTTGTGACTGGAGTAGTAGCGCTCCTGTGCACTCGCGATGCGCAGCAACAGCTCCTGGCCATCCACCCGATGCGCACGGAACGCATAGCGTCCGTAAGCCGGGATCGCGATGGCGGCCAGGATCCCGATGATCACCAGCACGACCATCAATTCGAGCAAGGTGAAACCGCGCATTCTGGTCATTGCCGCCCGCCTCTTGTTGCCATCATTGATCATTGTTCAACTCCCGCCAGGAACGACGACGCCATAGCGGGTCGGGAATCGACGGACTGCCACCGCCCTGGAACTGCAATCCAGGAATCAGCCGGGTGCCACCACCAATCACCGAGGCTACCGGCACGGAGCCACCCGTGGGCGGGTTGTTGACCAGGCCGCCCACCGTACTCACGCCGTTGGCCCAGCCGCCCGTGGGGCCGCCCGGCCCGGACAAGCCGCCGCCGGAACCACCGGTTGCCGCGTTCAACACCATCAGCGCGCCGCCCACCGTGGCGCTGCACGGATCCTGGCTGCCCGGAATGAGCGTGGTGATGATGGCGCGGTTGGTGTTGAACAACGCACCGGCAGTCACCACCATGCGTTCGCCCGGTGCCGAGGACAGGTTCAGGTCGATGTACCAGCCGTTCTGCGTCGCCGCCAACGAGTTGTCGGTCAGCCCGCGCACCGTGTTGACACCGTTGGAAGAAAGCGCCTGGGAGAGCACCTGTTGCTGCAGGTCGGTCTTCACCGCGGTGATCGGGTTGCCGCTGCTGTCGAGCGTGTCGCGGATGCCGTAGATCGACTGCGTCAAGGCACTCGTGCTGGTGTTGTCGGCGGCACCCAGATACTTGCCGGTGCCGAACACCACGATGAAGCGGTTGGTGGCCGGGTCCGGGAACAGTCGCGGCATCACCGTGATCGGTTGCGCACCCTGGGTCGCCGGCTTGAATGCCAGCGTCACATGCGCCTGCCAGTTGGCCGGGTTGGGGTCGGTCAGATCGAAGCGCCACAGGTTGCCGTTGAGGTCGCCGGCAAACGCCACGTCGTCGATCTGGTCGTTGTTGTAGTCGCCCAGCACCACCGACGACAGGCCGCCACTGGTCACGCCGCTGATCGTGGTGAGTGTCTTCAGCTCGCGGATCAGGGCGCCAGTCTGTGCGTCCAGCACGAACAATGCGCTGTAGCCCTTCGATGCAGCGGCCAGCGTCACGCAGTTCGGTGGCCGGTCGGATTTGCTGCAGTCAGGGAAATAGCCGCCCGGTACCAGCACCACCCACTTGCCGTTGGCGAGGCGGCCGATGTTGGGCTGCCCAAACGTGTAGCCCAGGTCGGCGGGATCGCCCACGCCGGTCACGGCCGGCGTATCGGAGTTGAACTCCCACAGCACGGCCTTGTTGGCATTGGCTTCGGTGACCTGCGTCGGGTCGGTGATGTCGAGCGCGTACACGCCGCGACCGCCCAGTCGCAGGCCGCCCACCAGAAGGGTATGCCAGCCCGCCGTGGTCACGGCGGGCGTCGAGGTGGCCGTGGGGAAGAACACATCGCGCGTGACCGGCGTCGCGTCCACCGTCGGGGCGAACTTGAAATTGCTCCTGGCGGTCAGGTTGCCCAGGTTCGGGTACACCGTGCGCGGTACGTAGGCAAACATTTCGTAGCCTGCACCAGGTCCAGGTACCGCGATCGGTGGCGTGTCGGTATTCATCACCTGCTGGGCATTGAACGCGTGCAGCATGCCGTCGTTCGCGCCCACGTACACCGCCGGCGTACGGTTCTGGTAGATGCTGGCGAATGCCTCGTAGCTGTGACAAGTCGCCAGCGTGGGAGCCGACTGGTTGCAGGTACTGCCATCGTTGATCGTGGCGTTCGCCTCCGGCGAGCCGGCGGGCCAGGTGTTGCGGTAACCGCTCGACGGCGCGCCCACGAACAGGGCCTGCGAGTTGATGATGGCGCCGAGCAGGCTGCTGCGCGTGCGATAGACGGTGCCCTCCAGCGAGCGCACACCCCGCAGGTAATCCAACCGCGCCTGCCCGGTGTCGGTAGTCCCGACGCTGGCCGGCAGGCCGCTGAGCAGGGTCTGCGCGCTCAGGTAACTGCTGCCGCTGCTGGCCGTGAGGTTGTCCAGATCCGAGGCGAACGTGCGGAACGGTGTGCCCACGTCGAAACTGCCGTCATTCTTCTCCTTCGCAGTAAGAATCTGCCTGTCGGCCGGCGCGTGACCGGGAATCGCCGGGGTCGTGAGGTTCGCTGCTGCATCCCATACCGCACCCGTCGACACCGTACCATCGGCATTGGCGGTGAGCGCTTTGAAAACACCGGTCCAGTCTCCCGAGCTGTAACCCGCCGAGAAGCCCAGCGCGCCCTGCACCAGCACGCTGGTGTTCAGTGCGCTGGTGGTGGCCGGCACGTTGCGCGCGCTGATGTTGGTGAGGATGTTGGTCAGCTGGTCGACC
>Ga0157370_10001641_pt1 | contig 27625 bp, 36 predicted proteins | sample C35metaG_FD_113463 | JGI IMG/M metagenome (GOLD analysis project Ga0157370, IMG submission 113463) | Corn rhizosphere microbial communities from Kellogg Biological Station, Michigan, USA - C3-5 metaG | ecosystem: Host-associated > Plants > Roots > Rhizosphere > Soil | place: USA: Michigan...
CCAGCACCTTGTATTCGTAGCTGGTGAGGTCGACCAGCTTGCCCTCCACCGTCACCGTCTGCGCGGTGGTGTCCAGCTTGATCATGCCGCAGGCCAGGATCGGTTTCGACCAGCCGCTGGCACGGCGCACCAGCGCGTTGATGCGCGCCAGCAATTCCTCGACGTGGAAGGGTTTCACCAGGTAGTCGTCAGCGCCGTACTTCAGCCCCTCGACCTTGTCCTGCCAGCTGCCGCGCGCGGTCAGGATCAGGATGGGATAGCGCTGGCCATGCTCGCGCAGCGCCTTGACCAGATCCATGCCGGACATCTTGGGCAGGCCGAGATCGATGATCGCCAGATCGAATGGCACCTCGCGGCCCAGGTAGATGCCTTCCTCGCCGTCCTGCGCCGCATCGACCGCAAAACCGTCCCGCTTCAGTCGTGCCGCCAGCGTCTCGCGCAACGGCGCCTCGTCCTCCACCAACAGGATGCGCATCAGTGTTTCTCCTTGCTGCCCGCACGTTTGGCGGGCGGATTCTTGGTTGACTGGCTGGATGCCGGATTCTTGCCCGATTCGGAAGAGACCACCATCACCTTGACGTGGCCGTCAGGCGTAAGCACCTTGATGCGGTACTCCTGCCGACGGCCCACTCCCCTTTGCTCGGCCGACAGCACCTTGCCACCGGTGTCCTGCTGCACCTCGAGCACCGCCTGATCCAGCGTCACCGACCTGGACTGCGCCCATGCCACGCCGGACCCGGCGACCAACACGCATGGGAGCAGAGCGCGGATGAATCTTTTGTGGGTTGTCATCGAGAGAATTCCGCCCGGCACCTGCCGTGGCGTCCAGCCTAGGCAATCAGGCCTGAATACTGACCGGACAGGCGGCCACTGTCACGCCGCCGCCGAACACGGCGCGCAAGCCTGTTCCAGCAACGACCAGCCCGCGCCCGGCAGATGCGCGCCCTCGCTGATCGCACGCCGAAACGCGCGCGCGCCCGGTTCGCCCTGATACAGCCCCAGCAGATGCCGGCTGATGTGCTTGAGCGCGGTGCCGCGCGCCAGCTCGGCCTCGACATACGGTCGCATGCGCTGCAGCACCTCGTCGCGAGACGGCAGCGGCTCACCGTAGAGAGCCGCCTCGATACGGGCCAGCAAGTACGGGTCGTGGTACGCCGCGCGCCCCAGCATCACGCCATCCAGTTTCGCCAGGTGCGCCTGCACCTGCTCCACCGTGGTAATGCCGCCATTGATCACCACCACCAGTTCGGGAAACTCGCGCTTGAGCCGGTACACCCGTTCGTAGTCGAGCGGCGGTAGCTCGCGGTTTTCCTTCGGCGACAGGCCTTTCAGCCAGGCCTTGCGCGCGTGCACCGCCAGCACCTGCACGCCCGCTTCGAGCATCAGCTCGGTGAAGTGCTGCAGGCCCGCGTAGTCGTCCTGGTCATCCACGCCGATGCGGCACTTCACCGTCACCGGCACGGTCACCGTCTCGCGCATCGCCGTGACGCATTCGCCGACCAGCGCCGGCTCGCGCATCAGGCAGGCGCCGAACCGGCCCGACTGCACGCGGTCCGAGGGGCAGCCCACGTTGAGGTTGATTTCGTCGTAGCCGGCCTCGGCGCCAAGGCGCGCCGCCCGCGCCAGCTCCAGCGGATCGCTGCCGCCGAGCTGCAGCGCAAGCGGGTGCTCCTGCTGGCTATGCTCGAGCAGGCGCAACTGCCTTCCACGCACCAGCGCCGCGCTGGTCACCATCTCGGTATACAGCCGCGCGCGCGGGGTCAGCAGCCGGTGGAAATAGCGGCAGTGGCGATCGGTCCAGTCCATCATCGGGGCCACGCAGACGCGCCAGTCGCTCGGATCTGGCGACTTCGGCCTATGCAGTTGGCTTTGCTGGGTATCTGGCGCGGTCACGTTTTCGAGTATTTCGTCAAATTTGCAGTGCTCTTGAATGCTACAGCGCTACGGTAATTGCTACGCAACCAGTCATCGCCACAGAGGCTTTGTCGCGCAGCGCCGTCGAAGCAGCGGCTCAATAGGGTACACCGCGCAAATCAGGCGCAAGCGCAATGGCCCCCTGGGCGTAGCGGAGCTCGGGCTTTCGAAAAGGAAGCGCTTGCCACGAAATGGCCGACCACCTGGGCCACGATCCTGGCTGTCACAGATCAGGCGAAGACCCGTTCACGCAGTGGCGCCCGCCTCCAAGAATTCAAGGACACCTCATCGAGCGTCGAGCAGCTTGCGCCGTCGGCGTGGAGCACGCGGTCACCGGTCGTGCCGGTGGAAACCCAACCGTCCAGCCGTCTATATGAAGCCGAGGGCCATGACTCCGCCATCAACAGGTAGATCGACACCTGTTACATAGGCCGAGTCATCCGAAGCAAGGAAGAGCGCGGCACCTGCGATGTCCTCAGGTCGCCCCGCACGCTTCAAGGGGACTTTGGCCGCGATCTGGTTTTCCATTGCCCGCAACGCTTCACCCGTTGCGCCGGTGAGCTTGGTCCAGATGGGCGTAACAATCGGCCCGGGGCTGATGGTGTTCACCCGAATGCCACGACCCGCAAGTTCGCCCGCGAATGTCCGCCCCATGGATCGGAGCGCCGCCTTGCTTGCTGCGTATACCGAGTTGTTTGGCATCGCCATCGCGTGAGCGATCGACGACGTGAGGATGATGGATCCCCAGCAGGCATGACGGAAACCACCTCCTGCATGAGGAAATAAGCTCCCTTGGCATTGAGATCGAAGATGCGATCAAAAAAATGCGGCTCGACCTTGCCGACAGGCACATAACCCGCCGTTCCGGCATTGACTGCCAGGATGTCGATGCGCCCGTGATCTCGAACCAGCTTCTCCACCAAAGCTCGGATGGACTCGATGTCCGACGCATCACTGGCGACGAATTCGATGCCGGACAGTTGCTTCCTCGCCTTCGCCAGGGTTTCCGGGTTGGCGCCGGTGGCGACCACGGCAGCGCCTTCGGCCTGAAACCGCTTCGCGATCGCCGCGCCCATGCCGGTTGTTCCTCCCGAGACGAGAGCAACCTTGCCTTCCAATCTGTTCATGCGTGATCCCTTGACGCTTCCGAATTTTGAGCACGTCGGTTTGCGTCCCATCCCCTGCTTGAAGGAGATCGGGTATGAAGAAGTGGTTTACCCGATGAACGAATCATCGGCCTTCTGCGAGAGGCAATCCGCGCGAAGCCAGCACTGAGATCCACGCATAGCCATCACTGAACTTGCCGCTGGTGCTGATCAACGTCTGGCGACGCCACCCGCTTGCGCCAACTGATCCGGCCGACCACAAGCGACAAGGCCGCCACCACGAGAGGCGGCACGGCGTGCCCGTACTCGCCGTGGATGACGACGGTCGCGAGGGCGGCCAGCATGACCGCGCCGCCGAGCGCCGCGCCCAACAGGCGACTCCGCGCCCGGAAAAGCAGCATGGCAGCGGTGAGTTCCAGCGATCCGGTAACAAAATGGAACCAGCGCGGGTAGCCCCATTTCAGGTACTCCTCGTAGATGGATCCCGGAGCGATGATGTTGCTGAGTGATCCCGCGACGAAGAAAGCGGCCAGGGCGAAAGGCAAGACCTGGCGCCAGGAAATTTTGGACATGGCCAACCTCCGATAATGAGTTGCCGCCGGTGGAATGCGGCTTCCGGACGGAAGGCCGAAAGCCGCATCGATAGCGGATTCGCGGCGCTACGCAGCCGTGGCCTGCCGGGCCGCCGCAAAGACATCGCGAGCGGACGTCGCGCCCGGAACGTGCTCCGCACCCTCGACCCCGAGGTCCATCCCTCCGGCATTGACGGCCTCGTACATGGTTTCGGCCGGGCCGGACTGGCCCTTCGGGATGCCGAACTGCTCGAATACGTCCGGCCAACCGGCCCGCGGGACAGCCACAGCCTTGACGTCGCGCTTCATCACTTCGCCCAATTGCGCCGCGACTTCATCTGCGCTCACCATCGAACCGAGTTCGATGATCCGACGCCCCGACCAGGCCGGCCCGCTCAGAAGCGTGGCGATCTCGGCGCCGATGTCGCTGGACGCAACCATGGTCGATTTCCGGCTTGTCGGGTTGTAGAAAACGGGCAACTCGCCGCCCTGGGCGACGTGCAGGCCGTAGAGGAAGTTTTCGAAAAACCCGCCGGCGCGCACGTAGGCGATCGGCAATGGCAGGTTGCGAAAACCCTGCTCCAGAAGCGACAGCGCCGTGATCAGCCCCATCCCGCTGGCTCGGTCCGCGCCCATCGACGAAAGCGCGACGACCCGCGGCACCGGCGCCCTGGTGAGCGCCTCGACATAGTTCGCGATGACGCCCCTGGCTTCCCTGAAATCCGGCGAGGGAGCCCAGATCGGAGGCAACATGACAAATGCGCCATCGACGCCATCGAGCGCCCGCTCGATGGAGGCCGCGTCGTTCCAGTCGCCGTCAACCAGCTCGACGCCTCGCTCAGCCCAGCTGGCCGCCTTCGCGCGGTCGCGGACGAGCGCGCGTACCTTCTTGCCTTGCGCCAGCAATTGAGTCGCCGCTGCACCACCCACTTTTCCCGTAATCCCGGTCACTAGAAACACGTGCGTTCTCCTCATCAGTTCGAGGGCCTCACGGTACCCCGCGCGCTATTATTCGAATACGAGGCACATTCGGAACGGGCCGTATAGATGAACTTAACAATCGCTCGCACTCACCTGGATGGGCTGGTGATGTTCTTGACCGTGGCCGAACATCGGGGTTTTCGGGCAGCGGCACGGCAGCTCGGGATCACGCCGTCGGCGGTCAGCCAGGCGATACGCAGCCTGGAGGAACGAGTGGGCGCGCCCCTGTTCTCGCGTACGACACGAAGCGTCAGGCTGACCGAAGCCGGCGAACGCCTGCTTGCCCATGCACGCCCGGCCGTCGACATGCTCACGGCGGGACTGGATGCCGCGAGCGGCCTGGGTGGCGAGATCGCCGGCCGGCTGCGCATCAATGCGCCCCGGCCGATTCTGCCGCTGCTGGTGAATCGCTTGCTGCCGGACTTTCTCGACGCCCACCCGAACGTTGAACTCGAACTGGTGGGCGAGGATCGTCCGATAGACATCGTCGAAGAAGGTTTCGATGCGGGGATACGTTTCGGGAATTTCGTGCAGATCGACATGGTCGCGGTATGGCTGACGCCACCGGAACGCTTCGTCGTCGTTGGCGCCCCGGCGCTATTTCGAATGCATGGCCGGCCGGCGTCTCCGCATGACCTGCAGAACTTTCCCTGCATCCTGCTTCGCCAATCCGTGCGAGCCCTCGATCATTGGCAATTCGTCGTCGATGGCGAGCGCATCACGGTGGCGGTCGAAGGGCCTCTCGTGATCAACGACATCGAAGCCTGCATTCGCTCGGCACTGAAAGGCGTCGGGCTTTTCCAGTTGCCGCATTCGCTTGTGATGTCGTATCTCGAAAGCGGCGCTCTGCAGACCGTGCTCGAACCTTATTGCGAAGAGGTTCCCGGCCTCTCCCTTTACTATCCGGGCCGAAGCCAGTCACTGCCGAAACTTCGCGCCTTTGTCGATTTCGCCACCCAAAGAATGCGAAAGGCCTTCGAGCCAGGCGATTACCTGCCGAAGCCCGTGTCCTGAGTCGCCTGGCGATTGCTCTGCCCGTCCCATCAGCACCCGCGTAGAGCCTGCGGATCCGGAGGTCGAGGTCCACCGCGCTAATTGCCGTGCTTGCGCCGGTATTCCATCCAGCCCTTGACGATCCATAGCGCCACGGCGACGAGGGTCAGCAGCAGGGCCACACCCCTGAGATGCAGCTGGTAGAACGCCATCGCGCCGATGATCAGCGGCGCGGCGATCATTTCCAGCAACCATATCCGCGCAAGTCGAGGCTCCAGATCGGGCGCGAGGCGCGCCACGAAGGCGACGTGGAACCACAGCGCCGCCATGCAGGCGAATGTCACCGCGATCGCCGCCGCATAGACCACGAAGCCCAGGTCCTGCGCCGCGTCGTCGAGCGCAAAACGGATCACCACCGGCATCAGCGCCACCAGGCTCAGCAACAGCAGGTTGATCGCCGTGCCGACGCCATCGATGTCGCGCAGGTGCGAAACGATGCGGCGGTGCCCGACCCAGATCACCCCGATCAGCAGGAAGCTCAGGAAGTAGACCGTCAACGCCCCCGACCATGCCTGCCACAGCGTTTGCCCCGGCTTCAACTCGGGCCGTATCTCGATGGCGGACAGCGTGATGGCGATGGCGAAGATGCCGTCGGACAACATCACCAGCCGCTCGAGATGTCGCTGGCCCATGCTGCGGTCGCTGCCTGCTTCCTCTGCGTGTCGATTCATGCGGTCTCGTTCCATGGCGAAGGGTCGCGGCATGATGCCGCAGATCGCCATTTCAAGCTCGCCCGTCCGCCCGCCGGCGCAGCGGCGCTGACGGATCGGGGTATGCTGGCGATTGACCGCCGCGCCTCTCCGGCGCCACGAGCTGCGCGCTTGCCCGCGAGTCCGGTCACCCCAGCGGCAACGACGAGACAGACACATGGTGGCAATGGCAACCGAGCACGTGATCGACGTGCGGCACTGGAACGATACGCTTTTCAGCTTTCGCACCACGCGCGACCCCGGGTTCCGCTTCGACAGCGGCCAGTTCGTGATGATCGGGCTGGAAGCCGAGGGACGCCCGCTGATGCGTGCGTACTCCATCGCCAGCGCCAGCTGGGAAGAACACCTGGAGTTCTTCTCGATCAAGGTTGCCGACGGCCCGCTCACTTCGCGCCTGCAACACCTGCAACCGGGCGAACCGCTGATCGTCACGCGCAAGCCCACCGGCACGCTGGTGCTGAACGACCTGAAGCCCGGCAAGCACCTGTACCTGCTCGGCACCGGCACCGGACTGGCGCCGTTCCTCAGCATCGTGCGCGACCCGGAAACCTACGAGCGCTTCGACCGCATCGTGCTGGCCCACGGCGTGCGCCGCATCGACGACCTCGCCTATGCGCACTATCTGGAACACGAGCTGCCGCAGCACGAATACCTCGGCGAGCTGGTGCGCGAGAAGCTGATCTACTACCCCACGGTCACGCGCGAGCCGTTTCGCCACCGCGGCCGCATCACCGACGCCATCGTCGATGGCGTGATGAGCGAGGCGATCGGCCTGCCGCCGCTGAATCCGCAGACCGATCGCGTGATGCTCTGCGGCAGCCCGGCGATGCTTGACGACCTGTGCGGCCTGCTCGAAGGGCGCGGCTTCCAGCCCTCGCCGCGCACGCGCGAGCCGGGCGACTACGTGATCGAGCGTGCGTTCGTCGAGAAGTGAGCCGGCGCGGCTAGCGGCTAGTCGCGTACGCGCCCTCGCCCTTCGTTGTCCCAGTAGCCGAACATCCGCCGCGCGATCAGCTTGTACAGGCGTTTGCCGGTGGCGCGCCACAGCCGCGAATGCGGCGCCGGCGTCTGCAGGATCGCCCGCTGCCGCGCACTGAGCGCCGCCGCGCAATAGGTGCGCTTGTGCTTGAGCAAATGACGCAGGTCCTCACGCGCCAACAGGCGGAACAGGCGCCCGCGGCGCCCGCGCGTCCAGGCAATCTGGAAATCCACCAGCGCCGGCGATCCATCCGCGCGCACCAGCCAGTTCGGTTCCTTGGCCAGGTCGTTGTGCACGATGCCGCGGCGGTGCAGCCGCGCCAGCAACCGCAGCGCATCCCGGTAATAGCCCCGCTGACGCGGCTGCGCCTGCTGCATCGGCGCACCCGCAAGGTAGCTGCGCAGCAGCTCGCGGCCATCCCAGCCAAGCAGGGCGGGCACGCCGTCGATGCTTGCCAGCCGGTGCAGGGCGCGTGCTTCGCGCGCCGCCGCGCCACGGGCAAACCATCGCGCCCACCAACGAGCCGCTGCGATGTCGCGGCGGATCATCCGCACGCCATCGCGTTCGATCATCTCGATGCGGCCCAGTTCGTCGGCCTTGAGCAGGATGGGCTGGATGGTATCCACGGGGTCCCGATGGGCGCGAACCGCGCGCCGCTGCCGCCATAGTGGCCCAACCGGTTATGGTTGTGCGACCCGCGGCGCCACGCCGCCTGATCATGCGACGGAACTTCATGCTCGACATCGCGCTGTATGTGCTCGCCGCGCTGCTGATCGTGGGCGGCCTGGCCGGTTCGGTGCTGCCGGCGCTGCCTGGCCTACCGATGCTGTTCGGCGGTATCTGGCTGGTGGCGGCGCTTGATGGTTACCGTCACCTGGGCCTGTGGTGGCTGCTGATCATCGGCGCGCTGGGAGCCGTCGGCGTGCTCGTGGATTTCGTCGCCAGCACGCTCGGCGCCAAACGCGTGGGAGCCAGCCGGCTCGCCTTGTGGGGCGCCGGCCTGGGCACGGTGATCGGCATGTTCTTCGGCATCCCCGGCCTGCTGTTCGGGCCGTTCCTGGGTGCGCTGGCCGGCGAGCTGGCGTCCGGCACCAGCGTGCTGCGCTCGGCGCATGTCGGCATCGGCACCTGGCTCGGCCTGCTGTTTGGCACGCTGGTCAAGCTGGTGATTTCGTTCGTGATGGTGGGCCTGTTCGGGCTGGCCATGCTGTTCGGCTAGGCGCTCCCCTGCCCGGCACGGAGCGAATCAGCGGCGACGGCGCGTCCGCGGCGCGGATGGCGAATTCGCCGACGCCTGCGCGCTCTTCGCGAGCCAGCCGGCAAATTGCACGGTATCGTGGGTAAGTGACGGCGGCAGCACGATGTAATGCCGGCTCGGCCCCGCACCCGGCATGGCGATCAATCGCGATGTGCCCGCCAGCTCGAGCAGGTCCGGTTGGTCGACCGCGGCCAGCTTCAAGGCCAGTCCGGCCAGCGACATCCATGCGCACGGCTTTTCATCGAGCCAGGCCATCAGGCCGCCGAACATCGGCTTGATGCGCAGATCGTGCAGCTTGCCCAGATGCGCGGCCGCATCCTCCAGCTCACCACGCATGATGTCGAGTGTCGCCGGCATGCTCATGCCGGCGCGTCGGGAATCACGTACAGCAGCACCGCCAGGAAATGCAGCACGCTGCCGGCCAGCACGAACACATGCCACAACGCGTGGTGATACGGCAGCCGCCGCCACAGATAGAACGGCACGCCCAGCGTATAGGCCAGGCCGCCGGCGAGCAGCAGCGTGGTGCCGCCGGCCTGCAGGTGCCTGCTTAGCGGTTCGAACGCGACCATGCCGATCCAGCCCATGCCCACGTAAAGCAATACCGCCAGCTTGTGGTAGCGCCTGAGCAGGCCCAGCTCCAACGCACTGCCGGCCAGCGCCAGCGTCCACACCGCCACGAACAGGCTCCAGCCCCACACGCCCGGCAGCGCGATCAGGGTGAACGGCGTATAGGTGCCGGCGATCAGCACGTAGATCGCGATGTGATCGAGCGCACGCAGCGCCGGCTTGGCCGCCGCCACGGAAATCGAGTGGTACAGGGTGGACGCGGTATACAGCAGCACCAGCGCCGTGCCGAATACCGCACAGGCCATCACCGTCAGCGCATTGCCGTGCAGCGCGGCGAACGCCACCAGCACGGCCAGGCCGGCGATGCTCAGCGCGATACCGACGCCGTGGATGACGCTGCTGGCCAGCTCGTCGCCGAAGCGGTAGCGCGGGATCGCCGCGGTGGAAGGTATGGACATGGATCGCTCCTGCTGCGGCCCGTCGTGCACGGTGCCGCTTATTCGATGATGAAGGCGCCGAACGCAATGCCAAGGTTCCAGCCGCTGCCCTTGCCGCTGAGCGCCAGCGACACGTTGCCCTTGGTCAGCACCTGCGCCTCGGCGGCCTTGTCCTGGGCGCCGGCGTGGGCCTCGGCGTTGGCATAGTGGCCCAGCACGTCGCGCACGTCGCTGATCCCGCTGAACTTGCCGATGCCGTCGGTGATTTTTGTCTTGCCGAACGTGAGGCCGCCGCCCTTGGCGCGCAGTTTCACGTGCAGGGTCTGGCCGTTGCTGCAGCGTACCGTGCCGCTGCCGCTGGCAGTCTTGTAGAACACCGACCAGCCGGACAACTGGAAACTCATCTTGCAGGAAAGCTCGCCGGCATGCGCCGGCGCGCCCGGCAGCAGGCCGCCGCACATCAATACCAGCATGCCCGCGCGTTTGATCATGTTCATGCGTTTCTCCATCTGCCCGGCCCGCGGGCCGTTGTCCGATTGTTGCAGGCCTGCCGTGACGCTGACGAGGTCCGGCGAGATCTTTTTGTGATCCAGCCCCACGAGCCGCCGCAGCCCGTTTCAATCGGCTTTGGAATGGCCGTCCATCCGTCCACTTGCACGGACGCGCCCGCCAGGCATACGCTGCAGTCGCGACAGCGCGATCCCCCTGCCCATGCAGCGCGACTGCCGCTACAACCCACATCGTTGTCAGGAGGTCGCCATGTCGTCCGCAAGCCTGGCCGTTGCTCATCGCGCTCACCCCGACAGTGCACGCATCGCTGCCCTCAGCGCTGCCATCGCACTCAATCTTGCCGTCCTCGTGATCGCCTCGCGACCGATCACCCCGGCGCAACTCTCACTGTTCCAGCCGCCCGCCGCGATCCAGCAGATTCGCCTGATCACGGCGCCTCCGGTACTGCCCGTGCCGCCGCCGATCGAACTGAAACCGCTGCCGCATCCACCCACCGTGCCGCAGGCGCATCCGCGCGCGCTGCCGCTCAACCCCCCGCTGGTGGTGCCCACCACACAGGGCAGCTTGGCCGTGCCGCCGCACAGCGAACCCACGCTGTTGCCGGGCAACGCCGTGCCGGGTCCGGTGGCCACACCGACCCCGGCCGAGGCCAGCCTTGCCTATCGCTCGGCACCGCTGCGCTTCCCCAGCGTGGCGCTGCGCCAACGCATGCATGGCACGGTGCTGTTGCGGGTGCTGGTGGATGAAACCGGCAAGCCGCTGCAGGTGGAGGTGGAGCACGGCAGCGGATACGCCCTGCTCGACCGCAGCGCGCGCGACCAGGTACTGGCCGGCTGGCGTTTCCAGCCGGCCATGGTGGCCGGGCAGGCGGTGCGCGCCTGGGCTCGGGTGCCGGTCAATTTCGACCTGCGCGACTAGTCCGCCAGCCGCCGTGCGGGCGGCGTTTTCCCTGCTGGCGCGACGGCGCCATCGTCGTCGCCAGCAGGATCTTGCAAGTGCCTTCGGCTTACGTGCCTTTAACGATATGCATGCTCCACTGGCGCCCATTCACCCTGCCAGGTTTCACGCATGGGCAAGCATCTGCATACCCTGAAAACCCTGCGCGCGATTGCGCTTGAGCACGCCACCGCCGACCTGCCCGACCTCGCCTCGATGGCGCGCGAGCTTGGCCGCGTGGTGCATCAGGATGCAGCCGCGCTGGCCGCGCGGCTGGCTCCGCTGCGCACGCGCCAGCGTGGCTTCGAGCGCTGGTTGCTGGCCGAGCGCAGCACGCCGCCGATCAGCGTGCTGGTGATGGCCTGGCCGCCGAACCATCACACGCCGGTGCACGATCACGCCGGCATGTGGGGCCTGGAGATGACCTTGCACGGCGCCCTGGAAGTGCAGTCGTACACGCGCGATCCGTTGTCCGGCGAGCTGCGCAATCAGGGGCGCGACTGGCTCGGGCCCGGCGACGGCACCTGGTTCGAAGGCGACCAGAACCACGTCCACCGCTGCCGCAACCTGTCACGCTACGATACGGCGCTCACGCTCCACGTCTACGGCGGCAACCTGACGGACTACTTCGCCTACGAACAAGCCGAGCCGGCCGGGCGATGGGTCGCCCAACCGCAGCGCAGCGCCCTCGCCGGCCGCCTGCAGCGCTGATCGGCAACACCTGACCGAGGAATTGCATGTTTCGACGGATCGCCATCATCGGTGGCGGTGCTGCCGCCGCCACGCTGCTCAGCGAGTTGTTGGAGCGCCGGCCAGCGCAGCCGCTGCATCTGGACTGGTATACCGGCGGTGGCGATGCCTGCGCGCGCGGGGTCGCCTACGGCACCACTTCGGAGCGCCACCTGCTGAACGTGCGTGCGGCGTCGATGAGCATGTTCGCCGGCAAGCCGCGCGGCTTCCTCGACTTCGTGCAGCGCGACGATCCGGCCATTGCCGGCACCGACTTCCTGCCGCGCCGACGCTACGGCGACTATCTCGAGGCGGAAGTGGCGCGTGCGCTGCAGCAGGGCGAGGCGCACGGGCATGACGTGAACGTGGTTCCGTTCGCCGTCGACGCGCTGGTGCCCGAGCACGATGGCGTCACCGTGATCCATGGCGAAGAAAGTCGCCGGGCGGACGCGGCCGTGCTGGCACTGGGCGCACTGCCGCCGCAGCCGCTGCCGGGAGTGAGCGCCGCGGCGCTGGACAGCGGTCGCTATGTGGTCGATCCGTGGGGCCTGCTGGCCGACCGCGACGCGTGGCCGCAACCGCCGCGCAAGGTGGTGTTGATCGGGCTCGGGCTGACCGCGGTCGACGTGCTGCTGGAGCTATCCGCACGCTGGCCGCAGACCACGTTCACCGCGATCTCGCGCCACGGCCTGCTGCCGGAAGCGCATCTCCACGCCGCCGCCGCGCCCGCGGACGATGGCGCCGGGCTGGTCGAGGCCATGCGCGATACGCCGGAAATCCGCCACTGGCTGCACCTGCTGCGCGAGGCCATCGCGCAGGAAGGCAATGCTTGGCGCGCCGTCGTGGACAGCCTGCGCCCGCACTCCTCGGGCCTGTGGGCCGAGTTGCCGCTGGAGCAGCGCGCGCGCTTCCTGCGCCACGCGCGCTGGGCCTGGGAGCGCGTCCGCCACCGCATGCCGCCGCAGGTTCGCGACGTGCTCACGGCGCTCGAACAGGATGGCCGGCTGCAACGCCGGCGCGGGCGCATGCGTTCCGTCGAGCTGGCGGGGGACGGCGTGCTGCTGCAGCTCGATCACGCCGGCCGCGCGGATACGCTGGCCGCCGACCTGGTGATCCAGACGGTCGGCCTCAACACCGACGTGCGCCGTACCCGTCACCGGCTGGTCAGCCAGTTGCTGACCAATGCGCACATCGCTCCCGATCCTCTTGGCCTGGGCGTGCTGGCCGACAGGGACGGCCACCTGCAGCGCCATGGCGCCGACGCGGGCCCGACCCACTGGCCACACCTGTTCGCCATCGGCAGCCTGCTGCGCGGCACCCTGTGGGAATCCACCGCGATGCCCGAGATTCGCCAGCAGGCGCGCCACCTGGCGGACCAGCTGCTGCTGAGCTGACCGGTCCGCCGCGCCCGCGATGAACGCCAGCGCACTCACCACCGGCATCGTCCTGCTGCATCTGCTCGGCGTGTTCGCGGCGATGCATGCGGTGATGCACGCGCGCACGCCGCAAGGCGCAATCGGCTGGGCGCTCGGCCTGATGCTGCTGCCCTACGTTACCTTGCTGCCGTACCTCTACCTGGGTTCCAGCCGCTTCCTCGGCTATCGCATCGCGCATCCGACGGCGCCGCCGCACACGCTCCCGCTGCCCGGCGATGCGCCGATCGACCCGGGCTGCGATCGCTACGCCGCGATCGGCGCGTTGCAGGGCCGTGCGTTCCGCGGTGGTCACCGGCTGCGCCTGCTGATCGACGGCGAAGCGGCGTTCGACGCCATGCTGACGGCGATGGCCGCGGCCGAGCATTGCCTGCTGGTGCAGTTCTTCATCATCCATGACGACGTGCTCGGCCGGCGCCTGCAACAGATCCTGCTGGACCGGGCCGCCGCCGGCGTGCGGGTGTGCGTGCTGTTCGACGGCATCGGCAGCCACGCGCTGCCGCAGCGTTATGTCGAGGCGCTGCGCGCCGGCGGCGTGGCGATCCATCGCTTCGCCACGCATCGCTGGCGCAATCGCCTGCAGCTGAACTTCCGCAACCACCGCAAGATCGTGGTGGTGGACGGCGCCCGCGCGTTCGTGGGCGGGCTCAACGTCGGCGACGAATACCTGGGCCTGAGGCCGCCGCTGTCGCCCTGGCGCGATACCCAGCTGGAGCTGCAGGGGCCGGCGGTGGCCGACCTGCAGCAGCTGTTCGCGCAGGACTGGCAATGGATCACCGGCGAACAGCCGCCGCTGTTGCCGACACCGGCCAGCGATGGCCATGCCAGCGCGCTGGTGGTTGCCTGCGGGCCGGCCGATCCGCAGGAAACCGGCTCGCTGTTCTTCACCGCGGCGATCCATGCGGCGCGCCAGCGCGTGTGGCTGAGCACGCCGTACTTCGTGCCCGATCACGCCGTGCGTGCCGCCCTGCAGCTGGCCGTGCTGCGCGGCGTCGACGTGCGCGTGCTGATCCCGTCGCGGCCCGACCACCACACGGTGTTTCTCGCCTCGACCCTGCATGCCCACCACGCGGTACGCGCCGGCATCCGGGTGTTCCGCTACCAGCCCGGTTTCGTGCATCAGAAGGTCCTGCTGATCGACCGCGACACTGCCGCCATCGGCAGCATGAACCTGGACAGCCGCTCGTTCCGGCTCAACTTCGAGGTCGCCGCGCTGGCCGTCGATCAGGCCTTCGCGGCCGAGGTGGCCGCCATGCTGACCACCGATTTCAGCCGCGCCCGCGCGGTGGAAGAGCGCGACTACCGCAACGCGCCTTACCTGCGCCGGGTGGCGATGCACGTGGCGCGACTGTTCGACCCGCTGCTGTAGCCATGCTGCGGCGCGGCTTGCCGCGAGCGCCGCATCGGCATGAACTGGAACGCCCCACACCGCGGTTTTCGATCATGCGCCAGATCATCGTGCTGCTCTTGCTGATGGCTGCCAGCCTCGTCAGCCATGCCGGCGAACCCGCGCGGTTCGTGGCGCATTCGCTCGACCTGCACGGCAAAAGCTGGCATTACCAGGTTTACGTTCCGGACGGCTGGACGGCCAAACGCACATGGCCGGTGGTGCTGTTCCTGCATGGCAGCGGCGAACGCGGCGGCGACAACCGCAGCCAGCTCAGCCAGGGACTGCCGCCATGGCTGCGGCAGCATGGCAAGGATTTCCCAGCCGTGGTGGTGATCCCGCAGGCGCCGCCGGACAGCGTCTGGAACGGCGAGACCGAGCAGATGGCGCTGCAGGCGCTGGAGGACAGCATCGCGAACTACCGCGGCGACCGCCGCCGGCTGTATCTCACCGGCCTGTCGATGGGCGGCTACGGCGCGTGGCAGGTCGCCGTCGATCATCCCGGCATGTTCGCCGCCGCCGCGATCATCTGCGGCGGCATCCGGCATCCCGGCGACGACGACTGGCTGCACGTGCGCGGCATTCCCGCCGATGCCGCCGACCCTTACGCCTGGATGGCCGCACATATCGGCGGATTGCCAGTGTGGATCTTCAATGGCGCCATCGACGATGTCGTGCCGCCGGAGGAGTCGCATCGCATGCACGCTGCGCTCAAGGCGCGCGGCAGCGAGGTCCGCTATACCGAATTTCCCGGCGTCGGGCATGGCTCGTGGGACGCTGCCTATGCGACGCGGGGCTTGTGGCCGTGGATGTTCGCGCACCGGCTGGCGCCATCGCGCCAATCCCCTGCGAGCCCGGCGTCAATCCGATCCGCGATCGCTGCGCCAGCGACACGCCAACCAGCCGACGTAGATGCCCAGCACCACGCCGAGCAGCTCGCACAGCACCCGCGTGCCGATGCCGTCGGGGTCGTGCACCTCGGCGAGCTTCGCCTTGAGCAGTTGCAGTGACTGCAATCGCGCATAGTTGAAATAGAACAGGTCCCACAGGTCGCCGCTGACCGTGAGCAGGGTCGCCAGCAGGAACGACCAGCCGATCTGCGGGCCGTAGCTCCAGCCGCTGCGCCGGCCGACCCAGTGAAACAGGCCGAACAGCAGCAGCCCCGCCAGCGCGGATACGGCCCCGGCTTCCAGCCCACCGACGATGCCGTAGCCCATCCAGCTCTGGTCGTAATGCATGGTGCCGCGGCTTCCTTCGATCGACGTCGTCGCATTATGCCTGCAGCGCCTCGGGCAGCGTTCGCGCGCGCTAGACTCCGCCTGCCCTTTCGCGGAAACCAGCATGCGCAACACGCCTTCATCCCGCTCCGCACTGATCGTCGTGGACGTGCAGCCGGATTTCATGCCCGGCGGCGCGCTCGCCTGCCACGAGGGCGACGCGATCGTGCCAGGCATCGATCGCCTGCTGCGCTCGCGCCTGTTCTCCCACGTCGTCGCCACGCAGGACTGGCACCCGCGCGGGCATGCCTCGTTCGCGAGCTCGCATCCCGGCCGCGCGGCGTTCGAGCAGATCACGCTGCATGGCCATCCGCAGACGCTGTGGCCGGATCATTGCGTGCAGGGCACGCCGGGCGCGGCATTGCATCCCGCCGTCGACTGGTCGGCGCTGGATGCGGTGATCCGCAAAGGCAGCGACGCGGCCGTGGATTCCTACAGCGGCTTTCGCGAAAATCACGGACCGGCCGGCACGCGGCCGAGCACCGGCCTGGCCGGCTGGCTGCGCGAGCGCGGCGTGGACGAGGTGTTCGTCTGCGGACTGGCGCGCGACGTCTGCGTGTTGTGGACCGCGCAGGACGCGGTGGCACTCGGCTTTCGCGCCAGCGTGCTGTGGGACCTCAGCCGCCCGGTCACGCCGGACAGCGATGAAGCCACCCGCGCCGCACTTCAGGCGGACGGCATCGACGTCGTCGATGCAGCGAGCATCATGGCGGCCTGAACGGCGCTCACGGCGCCTGGCTGGCCGCGTCGGCAACACAGTCGCCCATGTCGTACCAGCGCATGCCGAACGCGCCGGGGTGCAGGTTTATGCACACGCTCGCACCCTCGTCGACATGCGCGTAGTAAGCGCGGTTCACCGAGATGTCCTCGCCCATCACCCGCGGTCCCCACGGCGCCAGCACCAGGTGCGGCGAGGAATGCTTGCCGGTGGAAATGTATTTGCGCAGCACTTGGGTGGGGAACGCCTGCGCCGGCTGATGATCGAGCTCGACGTCGGCGAGCAGCAGCCCACCGCCGCCATACGGCACGGCCACCAGCAGCAGCAACGTCAGCGGGAATGCCCACGGTTTCAGCGAATCCTTCGGCGCCATCATCCAGGCCGACAGCACCAGCGGCAGGCTTGCGATGAAGCCGTAGACAAACACCGGCATCACGTCGAGCACGTGCACGTCCAGCATGGCGCGCAGGCCGAGCACGATGCCCGGCAACAGCAGCAGCATCGCGACGTTGGGGCGCGCATCGTTGCGCCGGGTGTCAAATGCAATCAGCCCGCGCGACAACATCACGATGAGCACTGCGCACCACGGCAGCAGCGCCAGCACCCCGATCGCCAGCGTGTACGGATGCGGATAGAGATAAGCCCATGCCAGCAAGGCGATGGCCATGCCGTTGGCGACCTTGCTGAACTGTCGCGCCCGCGTCAGCCGCGCCAGCCGTTCCTGCGGATTGCTGCCGAAGGCCGGATCGGCGAGCAGCTTCGCTTCCGATGCCTTGCGCTCGATCAGGTCCAGATCCGGCAGCGCATCGATCCACGCATCGAGCAGCCGATCGCGCGGCATGCCCGAATCGAGCGGCACCGCCCGTCCGGCTTTCGGCACCAGAAAGAGGATCGAGCCGCCGCGCGTGGCCTGCCGGCGTCGGCCGGCCAGCTCGCCGCGGCGCAGCTGGCGGGTGCGCAACAAGCCGACCAGTTCGATCGCGTCGGCGCGCAGGACCAACTTCGATACGGCGGTGGATGCGGCCATCACACCGCCCAGCAACACCAGCCCCGCACCGCCCAGCAGCAGCCACGTCCCGGCCGCCGCCGGTTGCCTGATCGGCACCGCGATCATCCATGCGCCGATCGCCGCCAGGATCGCGGCAAAGAAATACAGGAAAACGCGCCTGCCGACGGCGTAGCGATACACCCGCGGATACTGCGAATCGGCCGTCGACGACGACCCACGGTAGCTGCCGCCAAAATCGTCCCTGTCCATCATGTTCCCCCTGTGATGCGCGGATTCTGCCGCATGTACGGGCGCCATGTCAGCGCTGGCCATGCCAGGCCGTCGACGAGGCTGCAGGTCAGCGAAGCTCGGCGACCGACCACAGCTGCGGCAGCCGGATCGCGAACAGTCCGGCGCTGCGCGTGCGGCGATCCAGCTTCAGCAGTTCCTTGTCCTTGCTGAGCAGCCAGCGGGCGCCGGAGGCCAGCGCCAGTTCGAGGAATTTCTGATCATCCGGATCGGCGCAGCGCGGCAGTTCCGGGCCGCCTTCGCGCAAAGCCGCCGCTTCCGGCGGCAACAGCCGGATCGCCGCATCGAACGCCGCCACGAACGACGGCCGTTGCGGTTCGTCGATCGGCAATTGCGGATAGTGCAGCACGCGCTGCCACTCGGCGCGGCAATCCTCGCGCGTCACCGCCTGCACCGCGCCGCGCTGCAGCGCGGCCAGCAGATGCGAACACAGCGGATCGCGGAACACGAACAGGTCCAGGCAGACGTTGGTGTCCAGCACGATGCGCGGCACCGGGGCGTCGGCGGCAGGCATGGCATCGTCGCGCGCGCTCGCCACCACTTCCGGCGGGCTGCGCTCAGGCGTCATTTTCGGCAGCCGCACTGACCTGCACGTCGCCGTCCGCGTCAACACGGACGCTCAGCGTGATCGGGCGGCAGCACACCTGGCAGTCCTCGATGTAGTGCTGGTCGCCAGCCGAGGCATCGACCAGGATCTCGATGGATTCGCCGCAATACGGACATGGGATGTCGAAAGGCGTGAGCATGAACGTGCACCTGGGGGCGGGCCCCTGAGCTTGCCACAGAGCTGCAATGCGAAGCGTCGCCGCGGCCAGGCGATACACTGGGCCACCCCAAGTTGCGGACGACACCGATGGCCGAGCGCGAATTCGACAATTACCTGGCCCGCTCCGGCGCCACGCTCGAAGGCTCGCGCTACTCCGCCTGGCTGGCGATCACGCCGCGCCGGAACGGTTTTCCGATGTACTACGCCATCTGCGAAAACCGCAGCTTCCGCGACAAGACGCTCGCCGAGACGGCCGCCGCCAAGGCGCTGGCCGCCATGCTGGGGCTGGAGGAAGACGGCACGCCGATCTTTCCCGACGGCTACACCGGCTTCGACGACGACAAGCCGGCCGACGCTGCCGAATAGGCTTGCGACGGACTCGCCGGCAAACGCACGCCGGCCATCAGCCCGCGGCGCGCCCGGCCAGTTGCGCGATCGCGGCGGGAATCGCCGCTGCCGCGTCCACCGTGACCACGTGCCGGTCGTCCTGATCCAGCCCGTGCTCCTGCTCGTGCGCCCAGGTCACGTGGTACGGCAGGTGCACGCCCCAGCCGCCCAGGCGCACCACCGGCTCGATGTCCGAGCGCAGCGAATTGCCGACCATGGCGAACTGCGCCGGCTGCAGGCCGAACTCGGCCAGCACGCGCCGATACGTGTCGGCGTTTTTCTCCGACACGATCTCGATGCGCCGGAACAACCCGGCCAGGCCGCACTGCGCCACCTTCTTTTCCTGATGGAACAGGTCGCCCTTGGTGATCAGCACCACCTCGTGCTGCGCAGCCACCGCCTCGACCGCCGCGCGAATGCCGGGCAGCAGTTCCACCGGATGCTGCAGCACCGCCTTGCCGATGTTCACCAGCCGGTGGATGTCGCCGGTGGACACGCGCCCGCCGGTGATCGCGATCGCGGTTTCCACCATCGACAGCGTCATGCCCTTGGCGCCGTAGCCGAACAGCTGCAGATTGCGCCGCTCGGTCGCCAGCATGCTGTCATGCACGTGGCTGTCGGCCAGGTCGACATAGCGCCCGACGATCGCCGCGAACTCCTCGTTCGCCTGCCGGTAGTAGCCCTCGCTGTGCCACAGCGTGTCGTCGCCGTCGAAACCGATCAGTTGCAACATCTCATCCACCTTTTCATAACGCGCAGAGCTGCGGAACAGCAACCGAAGTCGGCCTATGATAGACGTCCGGCCCGCCGTGCCGTCGTGCACGGCAGGCCCACCGCTCTCGACGGAGTCTCCCGATGGCCACCCACTGCAACCACATCGATGGCATCCAGGACGTCACGCCCAGCGCGCGCGGCTGCGAGGAATGCCTGCAGTCCGGCGATGTCTGGCTGCACCTGCGCATCTGCCGCACCTGCGGCCACGTCGGCTGCTGCGACGATTCGCCGAACCGCCACGCGACCAGACACTTCCACGACACCGCGCACCCGATCATCGAAGGCTACGACCCGCCCGAAGGCTGGGGCTGGTGTTATGTGGACGAGGTGATGCTCGACCTGCGCGACCGCATGACGCCGCAACTCGGACCGATCCCGCGCTACTACTGACCTGCGGAGCAAACCATGAGCCAGCCCGCCAGCATCCTGCTGCAGACCACGATCCCCACCGTCACCGACGACTGGCACATCGGCCGCTTCAACCTGCTGCGCGATTATCTGGCCGGCCTGCGCGACACCAGCGGCGCGCCGCTGTTCGAGGTGACCGCGCGCGATCGCGACCGGCCCGGCGTCCCCGACAGCGTGCTGTCGCACCTGGACACGTCATCGTTCGACGAGCTGTGGCTGTTCGCGGTCGATACCGGCGATGGACTGACCGAGGAGGATTGCGCCGCCATCTCGCGCTTCCGCGAGCGCGGCGGCGGCCTGCTGGTGACGCGCGACCACATGGACCTGGGCAGTTCGGTGTGCACGCTGGGCGGCGTCGGCGCCGCGCATTTCTTCCACTCGAAGAACCCCGAGCCCGACCCGGCGCGGCGGCGCATCGACGACACCGAGACCGGCGCGATCCTGTGGCCGAACTACCATTCCGGCGCCAACGGGGATTTCCAGCACATCCGGATCAGCCCGCCGCTGCATCCGGTGCTGACCGACCCGGACGCGGCAGACGGCGCCGTGCACTGCCTGCCCGCGCATCCGCACGAGGGCGCGGTTGGCAAGCCGGCGAACGATCCGAGTGCGCGGGTGATCGCCACCGGCTGCAGCACCGTCAGCGGGGTGGAATTCAACCTCGCGGTGGCGTTCGAGCCGTCGGCCGATGGCGGCCCCGCCATCGCGCAGTCCACCTTCCATCATTTCGCCGACTACAACTGGAATCCCGAACTGGGTGCGCCCAGCTTCGTGTCGGAGCCGCCGGGCGATGCCCTGGCGCATTCGCCGGAAGCGCAGCGCTCGATCGAGCGTTACGTCAGGAACGTGGCGTTGTGGCTGGCCGGGCGGCCGGTGGAAACCGCGGTGGCGGCCTAGTCACCGATCAGCCCACTTCGCTGCCCAGGCGCAGGTTGATGTCCAGCGCCGTGGCCAGTTCGCGCAGCGGCTCGCCGTCGCGGGCAAGCGTCATGAATCCGGCGCAGGTATCGCCTTCGGTCTCCCATGCCCACAGCGTGTAGCCGAACTCGGCCAGGCGGTCGTAGGCGATCGAGAACAGCTCGGCGGCGTCCAGGTCGTCGAAGAATTCGTCGTCGTCCGGATCGCCGTCCCAGTCGATCGAAAGATTCCAGCGGGAGCACAGCTCGTTCACCGCCTGCACCAGCGAACGCAGGTCGTTCGCGCCGACGATGAAGCCGGAGCGCCAGTCGATCACCCGCCCGATGACCTCGATCGGCTCGGCCCCGTCGGCGTCGGCCTCGGCCATCGCCTCGCGGTAGTCGTTGAACTGCAGCAGCGCGGTTTCCTCGTCGCCGGGGTTGACCAGCAGCAGCAGCTGCCACACTTTCGCCTCGACGGAATCCTCCTCGACATCGTCGAATTCGCGCTCGGCATCGTGGTCGTCGTCGGAGGAGCTCATGGGCGCATCAAGCCAGGCGGGAGTCGCATGGTGGCGCTTTCATCGCCACGAGAAAAGCCGGGCGTCATGCGCCCACGCGCCGGCGTACCGCATCCATGTCGCGCACCGGGCGGATCTCGATCGCACCGGTGCGCGACCACGGGAACTCCGAGGCGATCCGCACCGCCTCGTCCATGTTCTCCGCCTCGATCAGGTTGAAGCCGCCCAGGTATTCCTTGGTCTCGGCGAACGGCCCGTCGACCACGCTGACGCGCTGGTTGCGCACCCGGATGGTTTTCGCGGTGGCCGGCCCTTCCAGTTGCTGCGAGCCGAGCAGGCATCCGTCTCGCTGCAATTCGTCGGCGTGCACGAAGCAGCCGTGCATCATGGTGTCGAACTCACCTTCGGGCAGCGCGCCCAGCAGGGCGTCGTCGCTGTAGATCATGACCAGGTATTTCATGGCGTCCTCGGCGGGGAAGGTTCATGGAACCATGGGAGTGCGGACGTGGATAATGCCGCATGATGTCGACCATGCACGATACCCCTTCCGCATTCTCCTGCCAGCCCATCGCGTTCGTGCGCTCGCCGTACGCGCACCGGATCGACGCGCCGCACCAGTCCACCGTGGTCGCCGGCACCGAGACGCAGGCGGCCGCCGAGGCCATCGTCGAGTTCGTGGAGGGGCTTCCGGCCGCGGCGTTTCGCGACCTCGCCGGCTTCGAGCGGATCTGGCTGGTGTTCGTGTTCCATCGCAGCGAGGGCTGGAAGGCCGAGGTGCGGCCGCCGCGCGGCGGCGGCAAGCGCAGCGTGCTGGCCACCCGGTCGCCGCACAGGCCGAATGCGATCGGCCTGTCCGCGGTGGAACTGGTGCGGGTCGACGTCGACGCGCACGCACTGCACGTACGCGGCATGGACCTGCTCGACGGCACGCCGATCCTCGACATCAAGCCGTACGTGCCCTATGCGGACGCGTTCGCAAACGCGCGCGCGGGCTGGATCGACGACATCGACGCCGTGCAGGGCCGCCACTCGGCGCCGGGCCCGCGCAAGCCGCGCCGGCCCGTGCCGGGTGACGCCGGCGCGTCATGAACAGCTGCCGCAGCAATCGGTGCCGCCGCTGACGTGGATCCGCCGCGGTTCGGACACGCGGCTGGCTTCGTAGCCGGCGGCCTGCAATGCGGCGATGACCTCGCCCGCCGTGAGTTGCGCCGACACGTCGATCTGTCCGGTGGACGGATCGACGGTGACCTGCGCGTGGGCATCACAGGCGCGCAATACGGCGACGAGCGCGCCGGTGTCGCCGGTATCGCCGGCGAGGTCCTTCACTTGAAACAGCATGGTTGCGTTCTCCAGGGCGGGCGACGGGACATCCGTCGCGGCGATGATGGCGTTCCGCGGCAGGCCGCGCCCTGATCCCGGTCAGGCCGACCGCACCGATCCCAGTCCCTGAGACGGCCCGCGCTTAGCCTGTCCCTGCCGCAACGAAAGACCTTCGTCGATGGCGCCCGATTCACTGGCAGTGGTCGGTTCAAACTCTTGCCGCGTCCGGCGCATGCCCGACGCGGCTTTTTTTGTGAGCGGTCGCACGGCTTCGCCGACGCAACCCTTCATCGTCAAGCCGTGTTCACGCGGGGAATTGTTGAATCGCAGGGAGGAGGACGCCATGAAAGCCTGTCTGTTGCTGCTATCACTCGTGCTCGCCGCCTGCATGTCGGCACCGGAATCGGCGACGCATGCGAACGCTTCGGCCACGGACGACACCGGCACGCCCGCGTTGTCCGCCGCGCTGATGCGCCATCACTGGGAACTGCGCGATGCCGTCGACGGCGACAACAAGCGCATCGACGCGCTGTTCGGCAAGGCGCCGCCGCTGCAGATCGACTTCACCGCCGGGCGGGTCAATGCGAGCCACGCATGCAATCGCATCGGCGGCGCCTACACCATCGTCGAAGGCCATCTCGTCACCACCGACCTGATGCAGACCAGGATGGCCTGCTCCGACCCGACCCTGATGAAGCGCGATGCCATCATCACGTCGGTGCTGCAGGGCCGGCCCATGCTGATCCTCACCGGCGACAGCGGCTCGCCGCTGCTCACGCTGGCCGCGGAGAGCGGCCAGTCGCTGACGTTCGCCGGCAAGCCATCGAACCCGGCCGACACGCCGGACCCGTCAGGGCAGCCGTGATCGCGTAGCGCTCGATGCCGGCACGCGATGCGGCCTCAGTTGGCCGGAAGCACGGCCGGCTCGCGCAGCGGTTGCCTGGCCGAGGACGCGCGCCGCGCGCGCAGCTGCAGGAACGGACGCTCGACGAGGTAGTGCAACGCCGCCCCCAGCAGCAGCACGGCCAGCGCATACGCCACAAACGTCACCGTGCGCTGCTGTTGCCATGCCGTGCCGAGCAACGCCTGCACCAGGTGGAACGCGATCTTGTGGCTGAGGTACAAGTTGTAGGAAACGGCCGCAATCCATCCCGCGCCGGGCACGCGCCAGCGGCCGACCAGGCTGTGCCCATCGGCGCCGGCGAACACCAGCAGCGCGAACCCGAACGACAGCAGCGGCCAGCCGACGGCGTTGGCCGGCAAGCCGGTGCGATCGCGGAACAGCCACAGCGCGAGGCCTGTCACCATCAGGCCGGCGATCAGCACGGCATTCGAGCGCCGCTGCCAGCGCGTCCACGCCAGCGGCCGGTACACCCGCAGCACGGCCAGCACGACGCCCATCAGCAGGCCATCCAGCCGCATCCAGGTCGGGTAGTAGATGTCTTCGAGAAACCAGGCGCGCGGCGGGTCGAGCGCGGTGTCATGCAGCCACACCGTGGTACGCAGGCCTATGCCCAGCACCACCACGGCCGCGCACAGGCCCACGAATTTCGCCACCGAGGGCCGTCGGGCCAGCCACCAGGCCAGCACAGGAAAGACCAGGTAGAAGTGCTCCTCCACGCACAGCGACCACGCATGCGAGAACGCGGTGTTGCGCACCGGATCGATCAGCAGGTTCAGCGTGAAGCTGGCGAACTGCCACCACGGCTGCAGACCCGGCGCTTCGCGCAGCGCGGGGAAGAACACGTACAACGCCAGCACCACTGCGAACACCGGCAGGATGCGCCAGGCACGCCGCGCGTAGAACGCGCCGAACGAAAACGGCTCGCCCCGCTGCAGCGGCCGCAGCACCTGGCTGCCGATCAGGAAGCCGCTGAGCACGAAAAAGATGTCCACGCCTGCCCAGCCATAGCGCGACAGCCACTCGAAGTGCGGGCCGAGCCCGCCGACGATGAAGGAGTGGAACAGCATCACCCACACGATGGCGATCGCGCGGAGCAGGTCCAGGCCGGGGAGACGAAGCATGCACATCCTTATGGTGATGATGGCGAGAGACCCTTGGAACTGTGCTGAGTCTCGCTGGCCGGGAAAAGACGCTTTCATGGCGTTTCGCGGGCAGCAGGCAAGCGATCCCAACCCGTCGAGGATGCAGCGAACGCACCGCGAATACCCGACTCGGCCGATAGCGATGGGTTATGCCGTGTTGTCCGTGACGACATCCAGTACCTGTAGCGAGACGATCTTGCGGCCGCCATGCAGTGACTGGCGGCCGACTTCGCGAAACCCCAGCCGGGCATGGAAGCGTTCGGAGGCAGGGTTCGGAGGTTCGATGTCGAACTCGCAGCCGATGGTCGGCACGGCGTCCTGCAGGGCCCACGCACAGACGTCACGGTAGAGTCGCGTGCCGGCGCCGCGCGCATGCGAATCGGCGGCCACCACGATGCGATCCACATAGAGAAAACGCGAATAGCGCTGCGCAAACCAGCGGTAATTCGGGCTGTCGTAGTCCTCACCTTCACGCAACGCGAGCAGAAAGGCGTCGATGCGGCCGTCCCGTTCAATCACCCGATGCAGCGCCGCCTGCGCGTGCAGGCGCGCCAGCCGCATCTCGTCGAGCGGACTGAGCACGCTGACGAACGCTTCGTTGAGCGCGAGGATGGCGGGGAAGTCGGCGGCTGTCGCGTCCCGTGGGCTCATCCGCAAAGGCCTCTCTTCAAGCCGGCATGTCCGGGATCAGCACCGACAGGTCGGTGACGCGGACGTCGATGCCGAGCTGGCTGAACAAGGTGGTGGCCTGGCCGCGGTGATGGGTCTGGTGATTGAAGACGTGGCGCAGCACCAGGCCGGATGGTTTGACGTGCCGCTCGCCCGCGGTGTTCGCGTAGCGCAGCGGCCGGTCGTACAGCGCCTCGTCGGCCTCCGCGGTGAAGTCGATGAATACCGAGTCCATCGCCTCGCGCTCGCTGCGCAGCCGCGCGAAGTCGGGAAAGGTGATGCCGCGCACCAGCTCCGGCAGCGGCAACTCACGCACCGCATCCAGCGAAGCGACCTCGGGCAAGGCCGTGGCGAAGCGTTTCATCCAGTGCGTATCGGCGGCGAGGATATGCGCCAGCGTCGCCAGGATCGAGCCGAAGAACGCGCCGCGATCCGCGCGCAACTCCGCATCATCCAGTTGCGCGGCGGCGGCATAGAGCCGCGCATTCATCCATTGGTTGTAGCGGGCCATCAATTCGAAATCGAGCTTGAGCGACATGGATGTTCCGAATGTTGAGTCAGCCGAATGTTGAGTCAGGCAAGCGGATGCGCGCGCCGGGCGATCGATCGCGCAGCGAAGCCAGCGGCTACATCTGTTCCACCGGCAGCACACGGCGTCGGGCGCGTTCGCGCAGCGAGCAGTCGCGCAGCGTTTCGGCCATCGCCTCCAGCCCCGGCATGCCGTACAGCGAGACCGACGGCATGTCCGGGTCGGACGTATGCAGGTGCACCAGGCACTGGCCCAGCAGCCGCATGCCGAGCGGCTTGAGCACATCGAAATGATCGACCCGGAACAGTTCGAGGTTGTCCTTCGCCTTGGAGAACAGCCCGCGCTCGACCTGCACGCGCTGGGTAGTGATGGTGAACGTGATGCTCAGGCTGCGGACCCAGTACACCAGCCAGGCGATGCCGAGGGTGCACACCGCCAGCACGAACTGGCCGAAGCTGTAGATGGCCTTGGGATGTCCGGAAAACAGCTCCTGCTCCACCGTGGTTTCGTGGGCCGCCACGTAGGCGTCGATGTCCGTGCCGCAGTAGCGGCATTTGTGCGCCGCCGCCTGGATCTCTTCCGCGCACGCGGGGCATCGCTTGGTGGTCGCTTCCATGGCTGTCTCCGTCTGGCAAACCGATCGGCCTAGATTAGCGGCGTTTCGCCGGCAGCGGACCGGCGAGTTCCACCCGTCACGGATGCGGCAGCTAGCCCGCCAGGCTCTCAAAGGCCCGCGCAATGCCCATCCACGCGGACGTGGCTGCGAACGGCACGGTCAGCATCTGCTGCGCGAGCAGGATCGCCCCGCCATACACGTAGACCGGGTGCGGCCGGCCGATCAGGCGCCAGTCGCGCACCATCGCCACCACCACGAACAGGTCCGCCACCAGCGATGGCGGGATCGACACGAACGGCGCCGGCGGCCCCACCGCCCCGGCGGGGGCCAGCAAGGTGAGGAACACGCGCGCGATCGCCGGCGTCATCATGCCGGCCATCAGCAACGTCATCAGGCGCTTGTGCACTTCGGGCCGCCGCACGTTGATGATCGCCAGCGCGAACAGCCCCACCATCAGTGGCCACGCGCACAGGGTCACGGCGGCGAAATGCCGCGCCGCCTCGCCCATGCCACGCGCCTCGTCGCGTTTGAGCACCGCCATCTCGCCCACCAGGATCGCGCAGGCGATCACGCTGAACAGCGAGATGCCCGCCAGCCCCCACGAGCGATGGTCCATCGTGCGGCCGCTGGCGACCAGCGCGGTCTGCACGAAGTAGAAGCACGTCCACGCAAACATCAGCATGCCGTGGATGTGGATGACCGGCGGCGCGTGGAACGTGCGCGCGATCACCGGCGCCCAGTACGTCGGCAGGAAGCCGCCGAAAGCCACCAGCAAGAACGCGCCGGCCATCCAGACATAGAAATGGCGGCTGGCAACCGCGCCCGC
>Ga0157370_10001644_pt1 | contig 27600 bp, 16 predicted proteins | sample C35metaG_FD_113463 | JGI IMG/M metagenome (GOLD analysis project Ga0157370, IMG submission 113463) | Corn rhizosphere microbial communities from Kellogg Biological Station, Michigan, USA - C3-5 metaG | ecosystem: Host-associated > Plants > Roots > Rhizosphere > Soil | place: USA: Michigan...
GCCCTCGGTCACGCGCTGAAATTCGAGAAAGGCATCGTGGGTGGATGTCCAGCCAGGGAAGAGTTCATTGCGCACTCCTAATCGTTTCGCGATATCGAGGAAGATATCGAAATCGGGACGCGCTTCACCGGGAGGCAAGACCGCGGCGTTGACCTTGGATACGCGGCGCTCGGAGTTCGTGTAGGTCCCTTCCTTTTCGCCCCAGATGGCTGCGGGAAGCACGAGATGTGCGAACTCACTTGTGGGAGTGGGGTGAAAGCCGTCCTGAACGACGAGAAACTCTATATTGCGAAGCGCATGTGCGAGCAGGTTGTAGTTGGGAAAAGAGACAGCCGGATTCGTGGCGATGAACCATAGCGCCTTGATGCGTCCCTGCACGGCAGCCTCGATGATGTCGGGGTAGGCGAGACCGCGCGCAGCTGGGATGAGCTCGGAGGGGATGTTCCAGATGCGGGCGAGGTCTTCGCGATCGCGTTCGATGTCAAATTTTCGGTAACCGGGCAGGGATGCGGTGAAGCCCGACTCTCGTGTGCCCATGGCGTTGCACTGGCCAGTGATCGAGAACGGAGCGGCTCCGGTGCGACCGATGTTGGCGGTGATGAGTGCCAGGTTATTGATCGCGGTGACTGTGGCCGCGCCCTGAGTGGAGTGATTGACGCCCATGGTCCAGCCGATGAAAGCAGCTTTCGCACGGCCGTAAAGCCTAGCCGTTTCGACCAGTTGGGCCTCGCTGAGGCCGGTTATGGTTGCGACATGAGCGGGTGTGTAAGGGGAAACAAACTCGGCGAACTCCGCGAAGCCTGTAGTGTGGCGCTCAATGTATTCGCGGTTGATGAGCCCCTCGCGGATGAGGATGTGAGCGATGCAGTTGAGGAGCGCGATATCAGACCGTGGCTTCACGGCGAGGTGAATGTCGGCCATCATTGCGGTCTTGGTGACGCGCGGATCCACCACGATTAGGGTGCGTGGCTTCGTGCCAGCCGACGTGCGATCGACACGTTGGCAAAGGATGGGATGGTTGTCTGCGATGTTGGCTCCGATCAGAAGGATCACATCGGCGCTCTCCATGTCGGAGTAGGATCCGGGCGGGCCATCAGAGCCGAAGGAGAGCTTGTAGCCGGAGACAGCAGATGCCATGCATAAGGTTGTGTTGCCGTCGTTGTTGGGTGTTCGGAAACCGAGTTGAACGAGTTTGCCGAGGGTGTAGGTCTCTTCGGTAAGGAGCTGACCGGTACCGATGACGCCGAGGGATTCGTTGCCGTGCCTCTGCTGGATGTCGCGAATACGGCCGACCATGGCGTCGAGCGCTTCTTCCCATGAGACGGGAACAAGAGAGCCGTTCTTTCGCAGAAGAGGGTGCCTGGCGCGACCGGGAGCGTCGAGGATGTGATGTTCTGAAAGGCCCTTGGGGCAGAGTTTGCCGCGGTTGACCGGATGAAGTGGATTGCCACGCACGGCCACGGCTTTGTTGTCGCGAACGCCGATAAACATACCGCAGCCAACGGAGCAATAACCGCAGGTGGTCTTCACCCAGCGATCCGCGACACGTGATTGCGAGACGTGACCGACGACATCGTCGGTGGCGTACGCATATTTCTCGCGGAGTGTGTCGACACCGGAGAACCGGTCGACTGCGCGACGAACACGAGTGATGAGGCCTTTGCTCATGGCTGCACCGATCTGACGAACGTGAGCGCCATGTTGAGCGGTACGACGGAGACGAAAAAAAGGTAGCGAGCCGCAAGAACTCCCGCGAGAGCTGCGGGGAGTACATAGAGAGCCTGACCGGTGATGGCGAGCAGAATCGCGAGGCCAATGAAGGCAAACGATACGAGAAATATTCCGCGGAGCCTGTCGGTATTCGTCAGCGAGACAGAAGCGCGGTGCTCGTAGATTGAGGAGCGATGTAATCGGATAAGGCGGATGGTCTGATTGAACATCCAGGTTGCGGCAGCAAGGATGATTGGCTTTGTCCACAAGTTGGCGCGACCGACTCGCGGTAGAACGTCAAGGAAGCCGAGCGCGTATATGGCCTGGATCGCATGCAGGAGAAGAGGCATCGCTGCGCAGCCGAGGAGAACTGAACTCAGGAGAAAGTCGATCGGAGTGTGGAAGGTGTTCCACGCCGGCCTAGCGGGAACAAGGTAAATGCGTGCGCTAACGAGCACACCGGCGACTCCGAATGTTGATGCGAGCGCGCCGAAGAGCAACAGGATTGCACCGGCGAGGTGGGATGGCCGCAGAGCTGTGAACCAGCTTGCTGCGGTAAGAGAACTGAGCGTAACGAAGAAGAGCGCAAAGAGCAGGACTTCACGCGACAACCACGAGCGCCGCCACATTTTGAGAGCTCTCCAAGCGAAGGCGGGCCGGCCGAGATGGAGAACAGAAATACTAAGCGCAACGATCGTAAGAGCGAGCACCAGTGCCAGCGAAACAGGGTTCGTGGAACGCGAACACAGCGCAGCTACAAGTGTGCCTACGGAGAGTTGAATAAGCGTTGTCATCCAGATAAGTGATGAGTGGGGATGTTCAGGGCGGAGAGCGTCGACGTCGACGCGTTCCAGGGTTTCGAGTGCGTTCTCAGGCAAAGTGATTCGTGTTGTTGAGATGGTGTGCCCTGCTGATGGCATCCCGGGAGCGTTTGCGGCGGCGTGATCGCTGCGCCATTCGAGTTGATCGACGATCTCGATCTCGATGGCATTCTCAGGACACGCGTTTACACAGGCGGGCTCGAGGCCAGTAGTAAGGCGACCGTGACACATGTCGCATTTGCCGACGACACCACGCTCGGCGTTGAACTGGGGCACAGAGTAGGGGCAATTCCAAACACAATACTGGCAACCGATACATGCCTCGGCGGAATGAAGGACAAGGCCGGTAACCGGGTCCTTCTTATAGGCGTCTACGGGGCAGCCGCGAAGGCAATCGGCCGAGAGGCAGTGATGGCACCCCATCGAAAGGTAGAACCGCGATGTGTGGGGCCAAGAACCACCTTCGATCTCGCCAATGCGTCGCCATCGGATGTCCGCGGGGTTTCCATTTTGCTCATTGCACGCCACTTCGCAGGAGCGGCATCCGATGCACTTCGTCATGTTGAAGTGGAATCGGTACTGCTCCCCTGGGCGAAGCGGACGCTCGGGAATAAGCGACGCTTGTTGCTCAACTTGTGTACCGGGCTCGTGTAGAAACTCGAGGCCGTTCTCCGTGAGGCGCACAATGTTGTTGCCGGGTTCGGAGTATGCGAGTTCCTGGAGCGGGAGCGTCATGCTTCAGTTCCTTTGAAGAACGGCGTGTAGGAGGTGGGATCAGTAAACGTCGCGGTGATAGCGATGTTGATCTTTGAGCTCGCGGATGTACTCCGTCGCGGCTTCGGTATCCAGTTGTCCTTGTTCTTCGGCTATGCGGTGCATTGCAGCATCTACATCCTTTGCCATGTGAGAGGCGTCCCCGCAGACGTACACACTGGCTCCGTCCTGAAGCCACTTCCAGAAGGTCGGCGCCTGTTCCATCATTTTGTTCTGCACATAGACCTTATGATCCTGATCGCGAGAGAACGCGAGGTCGAGATGGGTGAGATGCCCGTCTGCGTGCATCGCATGAAGTTCATCTCGATAAAGGAAATCGGTTGCGGCAGATCGTTCACCGAAGAACAGCCAATTGAGGCCGGAGTGGCCGAGAGTTCGCCGTTCATGAAGGAAAGACCGGAATGGAGCAATTCCTGTGCCAGGACCAATCATGATGATCGGCGTGGACGCATTGGATGGAAGCCGGAAGCGCTTGTTGGGCTGAATGTAGATGGGTAACAACTCACCAACGCCCTTGCGCTCCGATAGCAGTGTGGAGCAGACGCCGCCACGCTGCCGGTTGTGGGTGCTATAACGCACAACAGCAACAGTGGTGTGGATCTCATTGGTGTGTGTGCTGGGGCTGGACGAGATGGAATAGAGGCGTGGCGATAGCGACGGCAGCATGGCGACCAGGTCAGCCGGCTCGCGGAGAAAACCAGGGTAATCGTCAAGGAGATCGATCAAACCGCGCCCGTGGATGTACCTGTCAAGATCGGATTGCTGATCCTCGGCAAGCAGGTTGAAGAGCGCCTGGCATCTGCCGATCGTCGCGTAGGGCTCGATTATTTTTCGTGTCAGACGAGTGATCTGGAGATGATTGAGGAGGGCATCGTAAAGCTTTGCCGAACCCGATTTGGGCAGGGCCACATCAATGTTTCCCTCGAAGTTAAGTGCGTGGAGGATGCCTTCTACGAGATGCGGGTCATTCTGGGGAATGACGCCGCAGGCGTCACCGGCCTCGTATTTTAGGTTCCCACCTTCAGTGTTGAAAGCAACATGTAGCGTGAGCTTGGTCGAGACATTGTGAGTGAGAGGGCGCTTGTCGATCACGTGCGCGAAGAAGGGCGTTTCTCGATTGTGCGTCAGCGCCTTAGGCTTTGCAGTCGCGACGCCGGACGTGGAAGTGGCCGAAGATAAAAGAGCAGGAGGGGCGTGGTTTGCTGCGACAATCTCATCGAGCCGGGCAAAAAGCGCTGTCTTCCATTGTGCAAACGCATCATCGAGGTCGACGTCGCAATCAACGCGGCTGCACATGCGATTGGCGGAGAGCGATGCGAGTTTGGTGTCCAGATCAATGCCGAATTTGCAGAAGTGCTCGTAATTGGAGTCGCCGAGCGCAAGCACGGCGTAGTTCAAGTTCTGACCGCAGGGAAAATGCTGAAGGCACAGCTGTTCATAGAAGGGACGAACTGCATCTGGGGCTTCACCGTCGCCGTAGGTGCTGGCAATCAGAATCGCGTAAGACTCTGCCATGAGCGATGCCGGCGTATAGCCCTCGAGTGAATTAAGAGTCGCTACCTGACCGCGAGACTTAAGTTCTTTCGTGAGCTTACGCGCGAGTCCTTCGGCGGTGCCCGATTGCGAAGCGTACAGCACCGCGATCTTGAGAGATGCCGGATGCTCGTGTTGAACTGCAGTCATCGCGGGAGCCTGTGAGAAGAGGCCAGCGAGAAATCCGTTCAACCAGGTTCGTTGCTCGGGAGTGAAGGGTGCGTTGTCGGGAATGAATGGAACGGTTGTCATGGCTAAGCATTCTCCCGGCTGCAAAACGACTGTAGAGTTGCGATGTCATGGCGCCTAGTGAAGTGAAGAAAGGTCTCGCCGGGTTCACGGCTCACAACGTAAGCCGACATTAGGTGTTCAAGCTTCGGCGACAGATCGCGAAAACGCATTGCCGGAATCAGTTCGCGGCCCAGACCCTGGTCGTTGTCAGCTCCGCCCCCGAGGACCATCTGGTAGCCTTCTTCGCCCGAAACCTTCACACCCATAAGTCCGATGTCACCGATGTAATGTTGGGCACAGGAATGAGGGCAGCCCGTGACGTGAAGGTTGATCGGTTGATCAAGCATGGGGAATCGTGTGTCGAGTGTGTGCGCAAGTTCAATCGCATGCGACTTAGTGTCAGTGGCCGCAAAGCGACAGCCTTTGTTGCCAGTGCAGGCGATCGTGCCACTAAGAACCGTTGAGGCGCGATAGTCGAGCCCTGCTTCCCGAATCGCTTGCTTGGACGCCTCGAGATGTTCAGACGGAATGTTGGGAATAATTAGGTTCTGCCAGACGGTTAGGCGAAGTTCGCCAGTGCCGAATTGTTCGGCGATCGTGGCGAGAGCACGCATCTGCTGAGATGGCAGCCGGCCTACAGGAACGCCGACCCCGATGTAGTGAAGTCCTCGCTGCGATTGCGGATGGACACCGATATGCGCACTGCGGTCGATGGCGCGCCGCGGTTCGCACTCTGAAACGGGAACCCGGATGAGAGGAAAGGCAAGGAGCTTTTCTGTCTCTTGCAAAAAGCGTTCGGTACCCCAGCGATCAAGCAAATACTTCAGGCGTGCCTTCTTGCGATCTGTCCGATCGCCATGCTGAACGAAGACGCGAACCATTGCGGCAGCCACTGCGATGGTTTCCTCAGGGCGAAGCAGAAGGCCGCAATGAGAAGCAAACTGACGGTGTCCGGTGATGCCGCCGAGCAGCACACGGAAGTAAACCCCAGCTGGAATAGTGCGCTCCTCAGCGACCCGGACTGCGACGAACCCTATATCGTTTGTGTCGGCCACCGCGGAGATGGAGCCGCCATTGTCGAACGCGATGTTGAATTTGCGCGGAAGGTCAAACATGTCGCGCGAATTAGTGACGTAAGCCTGCATGGCTTCCGCGAGAGGGGCCACGTCGATAAGTTCGTGTGGATCCAGCCCGGTGATTGGCGAGGCCGTGATGTTGCGTATGTTGTCGGCTCCGGAGCCGCGCGACGACAGGCCGAGAGTCTGAACGCAGTTGAGGACGCGAACGATATTGCGCGGCTGAAAGTCGCGAATCTGGATATTGCTGCGGGTCGTAAGATCGGCGCGTCCCGAACCGTAGTCTTCGGCCAGTTGCGCGAGGCCACGAAGTTGATGCGTTGAAAGAGCTCCGCCTGGAACGCGCAGCCGCAGCATGAAGGAGTCTTGCGCAGGCGCGACATAGAACAGTCCGAGATACTTCAGACGGAATCGATCGTCATCGGTGGGAGGCGCATTGCGATTGCTATAGGAGAGGACTTTATCCCAAATCGCAAATGGATCTTGCTCGAACTTCCAGCGCTCCTCGCGCGAGAGGTCAGAGACTGGAGTGTTGAACCAGGTCGCATCAGGCTCAGCGATGTTTGCCGCGCCTGATGCATGATCAGCTGTGATCAGGCCGTCGGTAGTATGCCCAACGAACGGAACGAGGCCACCTCGAGCTACGTTCGTAAAAAAGCTCTGAAGGTAGTCCTTCTGCGCGGAGGTGAACTCTGCCGGATTGACTGTGCTGCCGGTCATACGAAAGCTCCTGCTCCACAAGTAGTTCGTGGAGAGATCGATCAGCGCTTGTGTCTGAAGACACGCAAGCGCGGGCCAGAAGGCATCGCAACAGAAATCGCTGCGAAGTACATTCAGGGCTCTTCGGGGAGCTCGTATGAGTTGTGTCGGTTAGAAACTTCCGCCAACGCACGGTGGCGGCCAGCAGCAGGACGTCATCAGATGGACGTTCGCTGAATCGATAGTAGCGTCGAGTTTGCATTGTTGGCAAGAGCGAAATGAAAAGCGAGCGGAATCCCGCTTGCTCCGGCGGGGAAGCTGTGGCAGCATTGCGGATAACCCCTACGAAAACTGACACCTTGATGTGTCACTGACGGGCATACGACAGGCAGTCCACCCGGGCGAGTGGACGCGTTGTCTGCCCTTTATTCCTCAAGCTTTGTCGAATAGCGCCAAGATGCGCCTGCAGTTGGACGATCGAGTCTTGCCTGACCCCAGGTGGTGGTCAGCAGGTTGCGGGCGAAGAGTTGCACGAGCGCAAGTTTCACGACGAAGAAATATCGCACATCAAGGAGAGTTTATGAAGGCTACTCGAATGATCTGGCTTCCCCTCATTGCCATGGCACTGTTGACCTTCACGGGCACATCACAGGGTCAGAGCAACTTCTTTCAGGCTTGGGAGGCACGCGTTCGCGCAACATCCGCGCGTCAACCGGGGTGGCCCGTTCCGGTAGTTTCGCCCGCGTCAGTCATTGTGCAACTGGCGAGAGTCGACTTCGTGCGGCAATACACTTCCACCCATACGACGACGTGGAACTACGACAATGGCAAAGGGGTGAACCTCATTCCGTTTGCGCGCACGGAGTTCGATATCAACCTCCCGCCCTACATCCAGCACAACAATCCCAAGGTTCAGGACGGCGCTGGTGACTTCTCCGTTGTGGCGAAGTACAGAATGTTTGCGGCAAATGAAGGTGGAAATTATTCAACAGCGGCCCAGGTGGCATTTTCAGTGCCGACTGGAAGCTACAAAAATGGCGCGGCTGTTTCCACGATCACGCCAACGCTGATTGGCGGAAAGGGTTTTGGGAGATTCGATCTCCAGTCGGCCTTGGGCGCTATCTTGCCAACCAGTTCGTCGGCAACCATCGGCCGAACGATCTCATGGAACACCGTCGCGCAGTACAAAGTAGGCAAGTATTTCTGGCCGGAGCTTGAAGTGAATTCCAGCTACTATCGCGGGGGTCCGAACGATGGTAAGAATCAGACTTTTCTGACGCCCGGCATGATGGTTAGTAAGTTAAAGCTGCAAAGTGAACCGACAGGCAGGCTCGCGTTGATGTTCGGCGCAGGAATGCAGATCGCAACGTCCAGCTATCACAGCTATAACCACGCGCTCGTGATGACCGGTCGACTGACGTTCTGATGCATCTTTCTAGGCGAGGCCCAGGGCGCTGGGCTTCTCCGCGAGACGCGCGTATAGAATGGTGGATATCTCTCCTGCTCTGGTCGCGACCTTGAGCAAAATCTGGCACTAAAGGCGACGCAGGAGGCAAACACACACCGCACTGGATGGGAGGCTCCGTGGCGCACGCTAGCTTCAATGGACTCCGTGTACTTTCGCTGGAGTCGCGCCGTGCGAAAGAGATCGAAAAGCTGATTCGCACCTACGGCGGCGACTCGACTGTCGTGCCGTCTATGCGTGAAGTTGGACTCGAGTCCAATGGCGAAGTGCTGGATTTTGCCGCTGGATTGATACGCGGGGAATTTGATCTCGTCATTTTTCTCACCGGCGTTGGAGTGAGGACGATGCTCGCCTTGGTGCGATCGCGGTTTGACCAGGAGGAGTTTCTTGCTGCTCTCCGCAAGGTCAAGGTAGCAGCCAGGGGTGCGAAGCCGGCGACCGCCCTGCGGGAGCTGAAAGTTCCAGTCCACATCCTCTCGGAGGAGCCCAGTACCTGGCATGAGATGCTTCGGGCGATCGATGAGGAACTCGGTCCTTCTCTTGCTGAGATGAGCGTCGCAATTCAGGAGTACGGGGCATCGAATCCTGAGCTCCTTACTGAATTAAGCAGTCGTTCACGCAGCCTTACGAAGGTTCCCGTTTATCAGTGGACATTACCTGAGGACCTTGAACCTCTGCGCCAAATCGTGCTCGCGCTGGTGAATGGAACGATTGACGTTGTTCTGTTCACGACTTCTGTGCAAGTCATTCACTTGTTTCAGGTTGCCGAACAGATGGGGTTAGCATCCCGACTGCGTGACGCACTACGTTCAGTTGTTGTCTTGTCCATTGGTCCGACCACTTCAGAAGAGCTGGCGCAGTACGATATTGAACCCGACTTCGAACCTTCACGGCCCAAGATGGGCTTTCTGGTCAATGAGGCAGCGCAATACTCTGCGCGGCTGCTCGAGGAAAAACGCAATAGAAAAATTGAAGCTGTGGTTTCAGAGCCTCCGGATGCCACGGGAGAACCGGAAGATAAAACTTCTAAGCCAGTGCGCCGCGTCGCAGAATCCACGCCGACGATGGCTGGATTTCGTGACGGTTTAGCGCAGATCGACTTCCTCCATGAGATTAGTAGTCGAATTGCTGCTGCTGATTCCCTTCATCTGGTACTCGATCGCATCGTAAGTTTTATATCGAACATGATCCCTTGCGACTCTTGCTTCATCTATGTGCTTGAGGGAGAGAACCTGGTGATGCGTGCCTCCAAGAATCCGCACGCTGATCTTGTGGATCACATGGGGGTTCAGATTGGCCAAGGTGTCACCGGCTGGGTGGCAAAACATCAACAACCGGTCGCGATCGCTTCGGGTGCATCCAATGATCCTCGATTCAAGGCATTCAAGAACCTTCCCGAGGACCATTTTGAAGCAATGCTTTGTACACCAATCATGTGTGCCGGCCGGGTCGTTGGTGTCATTACGCTCCAGCACCGGCTCATCTATCGGCACAGTACGAATGAAGTGCGGCTGCTGTCGACTCTCGGACATTTAGTGGGGGCGGAGATTGAGCGGGCACGACTCGAAACAGAAAACTCACAACTTGCGAGCCGACTGGAAACGAGAAAAGCAGTGGACCGCGCGAAGAGCGTTCTGCAAAGAGACCTGTCGCTCAGTGAGGACGAAGCGTACCAGATGATGCACCGCGAAAGTCGCCAGCGGCGGAAATCCATGCGCGAGATCGCCGATGCGATTCTTCTTTCGGAAGAACTACGGCGCGCGCAGGCGAGATAGTTCCTGTCCCAAGTAATGAAAGGTCGAAATCTGATATCGTTTGGTCGCAATGAATTTCGCTCCTCCAGTGCAAGAGATGAGCCCGGCGGAGCGCGCCGAGCTTGATTGGCTCCTCGAGTCGGGTGTGCTGGGCCGGTCTGCCAACGCGGCTCGTGTTTTGCGCTATATCTGCGAAGAGAGCGCAGCAGGACGGGCGGACCGCCTGAAGGAGTACACGATCGCGGTAGAGGCCCTGGGCCGGCGTCCGGACTTCAATCCGCAGCATGACACGATTGTTCGGGTCACGGTGCATACGCTGCGCAAGCGCTTGCAGGAGGTGTACTCCCACGGAGAGGGCGCGAGCCACCCTGTGCGACTTGTGATTCCTCCGGGCGCGTACGCGGTTCATTTCGTTTCTGTAGATTCCAAGCCCCGGCCGGAAACTGAAGCTGCCTCAGCTAATGACTCAACTGATCTGTCGCCGAATACTGCGGAAGTGTCGTCAAAGCGCGACTACAAATGGAGGCTGTGGTTAACGCTGATGCTCGCAGCCGCGTTCCTGGCCTTAGTTGTGTTTGCGGTGAGAAAGCACGTCAATGCCACCCGCAAAGAGAATGCGCGCTCCGTTGAAGCTGCGGCCCTAACGGCATCGGCCGGACCCCTGCGCGCGATGCTCGGTCCGGGGCGAACTCGTTATACCGATCGCGCTGGGCAGACGTGGTTCCCGACAGGCTGTGATGGAGGTACAGGGATTGTCGCGAAGAACATTGTTTTTGGCGGAACTGAGGATAGTTACCTCTTCCAGAGCGGAATGAAGGGTATGGTGCATTGCGTCTTCCCGGTAGCTAAAGGCACTTATGAACTGCACCTTTATTTCGCCGAACCGACTGACCTTGAAGCTGCGAGGCGCACCGCGTCAATCTCTGTCAACGCAGGCCCGGCGCGTGTAGTCGATGTTGTCGACAGGGCCGGAGGAGATCGCATTGCCACGAGTATTTCGATCCCGGGAGTGAGTCCGGAAAACGATGGCGCGATCCATATTGATTACACGAGCGAAGTGTCACCGCTGAATGCAGTCGAGATTTTGCCCGCGCCGTCAGCTGCTCTGCTGCCGATTCGCGTCGTTGCATCGTCTTCGCCTTATGTGGATGAGAAAGGGCAGGTCTGGCTTTCCGACCGGTATTTCGTCGGAGGACGCCGCGGGCAGACTCCAGATCAGGCACACCGTCCTAACCTAGGTTTGTATGCTGCGGATCGGGTCGGCAAATTCCGTTACATTGTTCCGGTCGTGCCGAGCGCGAACTACAAGGTTCGGTTGTACTTCCGCGAGCCGTGGTTCGGGCAGGACAACGGACCGGCCGGTGGCCCGGGCAGCAGGGTATTCAATGTTTCCTGTAATGGAGAGATGGTGTTGCGCAACTTCGACATTCTGGCAAATGGCAATGGAGCTCCTCTGGTAAAGACCCTAGACCATGTGACCGCGACGACGGACGGGATCATCGAACTTTCATTTCTTCCGGTGGTCAACTATCCGGTTGTCAACGCGATCGAAGTGGAGCCCGAGGACGCCACGAAGTAAGTTGCTCATTTCGATGCCATCGCCTGCGGAGCCACACTGCGCTCGAGCGTGTGACTCTTGTAGAACCTTTGCAGGATGAAGAATGCCTGCTTCTTCTGTCCTTCGTTTGAGATAAGGCCTTTACGGTTGAAGCCATCCTGCACGTCGGGGAGCTGACGCATCGGTGAACGGAAGTCGACGAGGACCCATGGGCTTAGTCCGCGCAGCTGAGGCATGCGTGCGAGCATAGAAAACTGATGCTCGAAGATACTTGCCTGGTATTCCTCAGTCCAGCGTTGGGTGGCAGGACCGTGAAGTCCGGCGCGGGCATCGCCGCCGAACTCGCTGATGATCAGCGGCTTTGAAAAGGCTATTTGCCATTGAGTGTGGTCGGCGTCGGCAGGTTCACCTTCATACCAGCCGATGTACTCGTTTGCGCCGATCACATCCAGTGCATCGCCTAGTTTGTCATCCACAATCTTGGTGTGATCCTGCGTACGAACGAGAAGTGCAGCGGTCACCAGTCGCGTATTGTCGAGAGTTCGCACATCGGCAGCGAGCTTCGTGAGGAACGCGGTGCGCTCGGGGGTGTTCGGGGTTTCGTTCGCGATGGACCAGAGCACGATGGACGCACGATTCCGGTCGCGCGCAATCTCCTCATGCAGCTGGCTCTCTGCTTTTGCAAGCACTGCGGGATCGCCAAAGTGCTCGGCCCAATAGACAGGAATCTCGGACCAGACGAGCAGGCCCATCTTATCGGTGAGTCTGGTCATTCGCTGATCGTGCGGATAATGCGCAAGCCGGACGAAGTTACAGCCGAGTTCGCGTGCCCATCCGAGCAGTGTTTCTGCATCCTGGTCATTGTTGGCGCGGCCTCCGCGAATGGGAGCTTCGCCATGGATCGAGACACCGCGTAGAAACACTGGCTGGCCATTGAGCAGGATGTCAGTGCCGCGAACCTCAATGGTGCGAAAGCCGACGTCATCGGTCAGGTTATCTTCACCGCTACGAAGCTCAACGTGATAGAGGCGTGGTTGTTGAGGCGACCAGAACTGGAGTCCGGCTGCGCTCATGTGCACGGAGGCATTGCCCTGGTCATCCAAGGCAATGGTTGTATCGCGGTGAAGTTCCGGCAGGGAGATGAGTACGGTCTGTGCATGCATCGCGTTCGCAACGTGCACGTTGCCCTCGATGGCAGTGCGGTCGTGATTCAGATGCAGATCGAAGCTCTCGATGTAAGTTGCGGGCGTGTCTATGAGATAGACGTCCCGCGTAAGGCCACCGTAGTTCCACCAGTCTGTGTTCAGAGTCGGAACTCCGTCGGCGTGGCGCGTGTTATCAACGGCGATGACGACGAAGTTCCTTCCAGCATGTACGGCATGAGTGATGTCGCAGTCGAATGCGGTAAATCCACCCTCATGCGAGCAGACCTTCTTGCCGTTCACCCACGCGATAGACGTGTAGTTGGCGGCGCCGATGTGCAGAAATGTGTGGTGGCCGGGCGGAGGCGTGTAGTCGAAATCGCGTTGGTACCAGAGCAGGCCTTCGTAGTAGAAGAGCTTGTCGGCTTGTGTGTTCCAGTCGCCGGGCACCTTCAATAGAGGCATTTTGCTGAAGTCATACTCAATGAGTCCTTTGCTGCCCGTTTCCGGCGCGCCGTCTAAGAAGAAACCATCTTTGCGAATCTCGCGATGGAAGTTATAGAGACCACCGTCGTATGGATCGACAATATAGTGCCAATCTCCGTTGAGGCTATGGGTGGCGCGCCGATCTGAATCGGCCAGCATTGTCGTTCCTTCGTTTTGCGCGTGGACGGCCAAGCGCGCGCCCAAGAGCATTAGAATCCAGGCACAATAACGCAGTCTCACCAGAGTCACCTTTCTAGACGCCCAGGAAAAGGAGGCGATGGGGTGGTAAAACCCCACCGCCTTCGAGGAGGCACACAGAGTTCAGAACGCGAACTTGGCGCCAAACTGCATCTGCCGCGGCGGATTTGAGCCGGTGATCTGGCCAAAGCCACTGCTGGGATTCGTGCCGGGGTTCCCCCAATTAGTCTGGTTGAACACGTTGAATGCGTCCGCTTGCAGCAGGAGGTTCATCTCTTGCGGAAGACCGAATGTCTTGCGAACGTTCAAGTCTGTCGCAAAAAATCCCGGGCCTCGAATCGCTCCGATGGGCGCTGTGCCGACCCCTGCAGTAGAAGATGGTTTGAAGGCGGCAGGGTTGGCCCAGCACTTCTGATGAGCCGCGCAAGTGTAGCCGGAGTAGAAGGGCACGCCCGGAACGATGTCAGCGCGTCGCGTATAGGAAATAGCGCCGCTGATTGCGGGGCCAATGCTGGATGATGTCGCCGGCGTGAAGTATTGTCCTGTCTGCACACGCGTGATGCCGTTGACGGACCATCCTCCGAGCGCCTGACCCACGAGGTCGTGACGAGAGTTGAAGAAGGGAAGATGGTAGGAGTACGTAGCCGTGAAGATGTGCCTCCGGTCAAAGGTCAACGGGCCGTAGTAGTAGCGATTCCAACTAATCACGGAACCGGACTGAGTGAGGCACGAGAACGGACACTCCGGTTCGGGGTTGTCGCCTTCGCCGCTTGTCGTCCCGAGAGTCTTGGACCAGGTGTAGTTGAGTGTAAGGGTCAGATTGCCCCGCCGCTTGATTGCTGATACCTGTAACGCGTTGTAGTCCGACATGCTGTCGGAGCGGAACTGCGTGATATCGAGATACCCGAAGTACTGCCGCAAGTTATTGCCCACGACACCGGGGTTGGACGCCACACTTTGGAAGCTCGGGCCGTTGATGTTTGGCTGGCGCAGCAGATGCTTGCCAATATTACCTACGTAAGCGGCCTCAAGCAGGATCCCATACTGCACTTCGCGCTGTACGCTCAGGCTGAACTGATTGGTGCGAGCCACACGAAGATCTGGCTGCACCGCACTCAGGCCATAGATCGTTGCGGCGCCGGCCGTTCCAGCGGATGGATTATTCAGGTTTGCGAACTGATAGCTGACGGATTGCAGGAACGGCACCACTCCTGGCTGTCCGAAGATGATGTTCCCTTCGGGTTTGTCGAAGAAAAGCCCATAGCCAGCGCGGATCGTGGTCCTGGCATTCGGGCTATAGGAGAGACCGATTCGCGGACCGAAGAGATTCTCCACAGGGAAAAAGCCGCGCGGTGCAGTAGCCGGTACCGCTTTGACAAATGGGCTGGTGGCTCCGGGCACCCGGTTGTACTGGTCTGCCGGCACTTCGCCGGGACGCACCATTCCGGTCGTCACGTAGCCGTTGTTGAGTTGGCCACCGATGGGAACGTTGCTCGATGTGATGGAGGTTGGTGCGGCGCTTCGCGAATAGAGGCTGGGATCGAAGTTCGCCATGTTGTTGCCCTGCGTATAGGTGGGCGTGGTGCGCTCGTAGCGGAGACCGAGTTCGAGGCTCAGTTTTGACAGAGCCCGCCAGCTGTCGACCGCAAACAGGGAGATGTTGTTGAAACGGAAGTGACCGACCGGATCAGCCGACTGCTGGGCGAAACTGTAGAAGTTCCCCATCAGGGCGTCCGCGACGGGATTGCCTGTGGTGTTGGGGTTTTGCGACGCCTGGAACGTGATGCGCGCGTTATAGGAGTCCGGGCGCGAGTTCTGGTCCTTGCGATTGCGCGCATAGAACGCGCCGAACTTGAAGGTGTGGTGTTCGTGGTTCCACGTGACCGTGTCGGACGGGGCGATGTCCGTTGTGGGTGCCAGAAGCGAGAAATAGGGTCCGGTGAACTGGTTCACACCGGAGTTCGGCACACCGCTGGCAGCCGTGAACAACACGTGCGGAATACCGTTGGGATAGGTCCCGGCGTTGGCGAATGGTAGTGGGAACTGGAAGTTGTAGGTGCTGCGTTCCCACGTGTTTCCACTTGGTGGGATACGCTGCTTGTTCCATGAGGCGTTGAACTTCGCCTCATTGATCAGGTGCGATGTTGCTGTCCAAATGTAGCCGATCTGATTGCTGTAGGCCGGACGCAAACGATTTGTTGGCGAGGTGGGCAAACTGCCGCTCGGCACAAAGGTGCCGAACGGATCGATGAGGTTGATGTCGTCATGCAGGAAGCGGTAATAAACACCGTGCTTCGCACCGGGATGCCAGTCGACGCGGGCGATGTCTTCGCGGAAGAAGTTTGGCGTTTTGGGCTGGAAGGTGGCGTTGTTGGTTGTCGGCTGATTGGTGAAGCTCGCTGCCGAACTCTCCATCTGAGAAAAGACGTTGGCGATCGCCTTTCCGTCTGGCGTAATGCAGGCCGAACTCAGAACGTTGTTGACGATCGTGCAGCCTGCAGGCGCGTTGCCAGGTACCTTCAGTGTGATTTGGCTTGAGATGTCAGAGAAGCTTCCTCCAAGCTCGGCGGTTGTCGGAACGGTCTGGATCTGTGGATTGGCATTGAGGATGATGCGTTTCCACTCTTCTCCGACAAAGAAGAACAGCCTGTCATGTTTGATGGGACCGCCGAGATCCCAGCCGAAGTCGTTGTAGCGGAGCACCGGAATGAGACTGCGAATCGGGGTCGTAGACGTGATGTTCAGTTTAGAACTGGGAAAGATCGCATCGAAGTAGTCGTTGCGGACAAATTCGAAGGCCCCACCGTGGAACTGGTTGCCGCCGGAGCGTGTGACCACGTTGACACTGGCGCCGGCGTTGCGTCCGTACTCGGCCGAGAAGTTCGACGTCTGTACCGACACTTGCTCGATGAAGTCGATACCAACGTTGTTCAACTGCGATGAGTTCGAACCGGAGTCAAGGTTATAGCCACCGTCGACGGTATACAGGTTCTGGTCTGTACGCATTCCGTTGATGGCCGCCGCGCCCGTGGACATGCCTGTAGTAAGCGAGGTGGGATCGAAGACAAGCGTCGCCGCACCCGGTACGATCGTCGTCAGTTGCACATAGTTTCGTTCGTTCAGCGCCAGCGACTGAACCTGCTGCTGATCGACAGTCCTCGCAATCTCAGCCGACGATGTGTTTACGGTTTGGCCCAGAGCCGTTACTTCGACTGTTTCGGACGCGGTTCCAAGTTGCATCGCGAGGTTAACCGTTGTGTGAGCGCCGGCGTCCACACTCGTGTGCAATACCCGAATCTCCTTGAAGCCCTTGGACGTGCCATCGACGGTGTAGTGACCCACCTCGAGCTGAGGAATCGTATAAAAGCCAATGGTGTTGGACTGAACGGTTCGCTTCTGCTGCGTCGCCTCATTAATCACGACGATCTGGACCCCGGGAATCGCGGCTCCAGAGGGATCTGTGACCGTTCCCGATATCACCCCGAAGATGTCCTGGGCGATGATTTTGTGGGCGCCCGCAAGTGCGAATGTCACAATCACCGCCACGAGCAGCCTGCTTGCTCTCATTCTTTGTTTCATCATCGACCTCCAGAGTTTCCATATGTTCCATGCCGCGATCAGGCTGCGGAGTCTTCTAATCGCATGTCTCCGTTTGGGTCGCCCCCGGAGTACTGGAGAAATTTAACAAGTCGAGGAAGGTCTGTCTTGTGAAAGGAAGTGAATCAAGGTTAGCGTTGGTTGTGCTGACGTTAGTGGAGCTAAATTATTTGGATTGATGAGATTCCGGGCCGTGATATGTCTTATCTGGCGGATGTTAGTGCTTGTTATTGAGAGCTTTTTCTTTGATGTCCGTCACGGGAAGGTGTCCGAAACCCTCACGACTGAAGAATCAAAAGGGGAACGTACTATATACGGATGGCGCGCAATGATCAGATTCGCCTCATGACCAAGGTTGCGCGTATGTACTACCTCCAAAACATGCGCCAGCCACAAATAACAGAGAGACTGAATCTCCATCAGTCCACCGTTTCGAGGCTGCTGAAGAAGGCGGTCGAGGCCGGTATTGTGCGTATCAGCATCGCGGCTCAAAACGGCATTCACGTTGACCTGGAGGAGGCGCTTGAGGCGCGCTTCAATCTCAAACAAGCCGTTGTCGTCGATTCTGTCTCAACCAGTGAGGAGCAGCTTGCGCGTGATCTTGGATCCGCAGCGGCATATTTGCTCGAGGGGCTGGTGCGGGGACGCCAGGCGATTGGTATCTCGAGTTGGAGTGCGGCTCTGCTCGAGATGATCCACAGTCTGCATCCATCTTCAAACGGTGAGGGGACGCGGATCGTGCAAATCCTTGGTGGTATGGGAAATGCGGATGCGCAAATGCATGCGACATATCTTGCTGAGCGGCTCGCGAGTCTCATCGGTGGATCGGCCGTATTACTTCCGGCGCCCGGCATCACCGGCTCCGCGCAAGCAAAAGATGTCCTGATGCGGGAACAGTACGTTCAGAGTGCAGTGAGGTTATGGGACGCCTTGGAGACGGTCATTGTGGGGATCGGTGCGCTGGAACCATCGCGCATGCTGGTCAGCAGCGGAAATTACTTTACCCAGGACGAACGCGCGGAACTGATGAGACAAGGCGCAGTCGGGGATATCTGTCTTCACTATTTCAATCAGGCGGGTCAGCCGATCTCCACGCCTCTCTCATCTCGCGTGATCGGCATGTCACTTGCGCAACTCAAGGGAGTGAAGAATCGTATTGGCGTCGCTGGAGGAAAGCGCAAACTGGACGCAATCCTTGGAGCACTGAACGGATCGTGGATCAATATTCTGATAACCGACCGTTCAACTGCGCGTGCTTTGCTCGAAAGAGTCCCCGCCTGATCTGGACGCTCGCGTGGCGAACAGCTTGATACGGTCTGCCAGCAAATTGGAGCTTATTTGAAGCACTTTCTTCCACCGGGCCATCAGGTGACGTCGTGGTCTAACAAATCCGATGCATCAAATTTCATAGTTGCATATTTATGTACAAGTGTGCGACCATAGCATTCAATGGTGAACCTCTTCTCTTCGCAGGACGCTAATGGCCGAGAACCATTGAGGGGTCGCGAACTTGCGGAGGCGTCGCAGTGGCTTCGCATCAGCGCGATGACGATGACTCATCATGCTGGGATTGGGCATACGGGCGGCGATCTCTCAGCAGCCGATATTCTTGCCACGCTTTATCTCGGCGGCATTCTCCGAGTGAGGCCGGACGATCCCGCCTGGTCAGAACGAGATCGCTTCATCATGAGTAAGGGTCATTGTTCAGGGGTTTTCTATTCGACGCTTGCTGCGCGGGGCTTCTTTCCAGTTGGCGCTCTCAAGACGCATATGGACCCGCTGTCAAAGCTCAATGGGCATCCTGATCGCAACAAGGTCGCTGGTGTTGAAGCCAATACCGGGCCCTTGGGGCACGGTCTTCCAATAGCTGTCGGCGCTGCGCTGGCCAGCAGGATGTGTCAAAAGTCATGGCGCGTCTACGTGCTGACAGGTGATGGGGAGCTTCAGGAAGGATCAAATTGGGAAGCGGCGATGACGGCCCAGCAGTATGGGCTCGATAATCTGGCGGTGATTGTCGATCGAAATCGTATTCAGCAGGGCGATTTCACGGAGTGCACGATTCGGATGGAACCGATGGCGGACAAGTGGCGAGCCTTTGGATTCCACACTGTAGAGGTTGATGGCCATAATCACGAGGCGCTTTTTGCTGCCTTTACCGAGGCAGCGTCGACAAAGGGAAAACCAACTTGCATCATCGCTAATACGATCAAGGGTAAGGGTGTCAGCTTCGCAGAGGACAAGCCGGCATGGCATCATGGCGTGCCCACCAGCGAGCAGCTTCACGCCGCAGCTGCAGAACTGGGAGTTGAAGTGCCATGGTTGGAGTGACTCGAATGGCGGACCAGGATTCCGCGCAGATTGTGACCGACGGGTTGGAGCTCGAGTTGTTTGACTGTCGCGACGCCTTCTCCAAAACCCTGGAGGAAATGGCGGCGAAGAACCCGAAGATCTGTGCTGTTGTTAACGACTCCGTGTCCTCCACGAAGCTCAAAAGCTTTCGGTCGCGGTTTCCGGAACGATTCGTAAATGTCGGCATCGCGGAACAAAATATGGTGGGAGTCGGGTGTGGGCTCGCGAACGGAGGGATGCAGCCTTACGTTGCGGGTGCAGGCTGCTTTCTCACCGCCCGCGCGATGGAGCAGGTCAAGGTCGATCTCGGATACTCGAACTCGAACGTAAAGCTATGCGGGATGAGTTCGGGCATGGCGTATGGAGAACTCGGTCCTACGCACCATTCGGTCGAAGACGTGGCATGGACACGCATCATTCCCAACCTGGCAGTCGTCGTACCGGCGGATCCAATCGAGACCCGCGCGGCGATGCTGTACTCCGAACAACATGTAGGGCCAATGTTTCTTCGAATCAGCCGGATGCCAGTGCGTCGCCTACTCGATGAAAATTACCGCTTCCAGTTAGGTAAGGCAGTCCAACTCCGTGCTGGAACTGATGTCACCGTGATCACAAATGGCGTATTGGTCTCTCGCGCATTGGAGGCGGCAGAGCAACTGGCAGTCCGGGGCATCCAGACCCGAGTGCTGAATATGAGCAGTGTTAAGCCTCTGGACACGGAGGCAATATTGAGAGCCGCCATTGAAACTTCGCGAATCGTTACGGCCGAGGAGGGGTTCGCGGCTGGAGGACTCGGAGGTGCTGTGGCTGAAGTGCTGGCATTGAATCACCCCGTCCCGATGCGGATTCTCGGCTTGCCGGACCAATTTGCTCCCACAGGGTCGGCCGATTTCCTGTTAGAACACTTTGGTCTCACGGCGTCGGGTATTTACTCGGCAGCGAAGGAACTGCTGGGTGACAACGGCAAGCTCAGAGACGAGTAGGAAGCATGCTTCTCGCACTGGATCAAGGTACGACCAACACGAAAGCGCTGCTGATCGATCGGTCGGGTTCGATCCTTTACCAAACTGCTGTTCCGACGCCACTCCATATCTCTGCAAGCGGAGAAATCGGGCAGGACATGGAATCGTTGTGGCGGAGCACGCGTCAGGTGTTACGGCAGTGCGGAGAATGGGCTCGTCAGAATCATGCGGCGATCGAAGGGCTGTGCCTCACGAATCAGCGCGAGACTGCAGCCGCCTGGGATCGCGAGACCGGTAAGCCGCTGGCTTTTACCATCAGCTGGCAATGTCGCCGTTCTTCTGGAGTATGTGGGCGAATCGCCCACGCCGCGCCGACCATCCAGAAGGTAACCGGGCTTCCACTTGATCCCCTACTTTCGGCAACGAAGTGGGCATGGATGCTGAGCCATGAAGAACATGTGCAGAAAGCGGCCAACGCTCGGACCCTTGCTCTCGGGACCATTGACTCATGGCTCCTATTTCGTCTCACTGGCGGCAGAGTTCATGCAACAGACACAACAAACGCATCGCGGACCGGTTTGCTCAATCTCGATCGCATGGATTGGGATGGATCGTTGTTGTCGCTGTTTGGATTAGACCGTGCGTGGTTGCCAGGCATCAGGCCGTCCGCGGCATACTTCGGTATTTGTGATGAAGCGCTCGGGTTCGGCGCTTTGCCCGTGATTGCTATTGCCGGGGACTCACATGCTGCATTAATCGGACACGGCGACTTCGCGCCCGGCGCAAGCAAAGCAACTTACGGAACCGGCTCTTCGTTGATGGCGCTCGTCTCGCCCAACACGTCGCACACGTCAAACCTTGCACGGACCGTTGCGTGGACGCTGTCGGGCAGCGATCTGCGATTAAGCACGCAGTTTGCCTTGGAGGGAAACATCACCATGAGTGGGGCAGCGCTCCAGTGGGTCGGTGAGTTTCTTGGATTCTCCGAGCCGGCGGAACAGGCTGCGAAACTTGCTGAGCAGGTTGCCGACGCTGATGGCGTTGCGTTCGTCCCTGCGATGGCTGGGCTCGGCGCTCCACATTGGAACGCCTCCGCGAGAGGACTCGTGTGTGGCTTGCAACCTCATCATCGAGCCGCACATTTCGCCAGAGCAGCACTTGATGCGATCGCGATGCAAGTGGCTGATGTGTTCGATGCGATGCAAAATGAGAGCGGACTGAAACTCTCGCTGCTCCGTGCCGATGGGGGAGCAACTCAAAACAGCACGCTGATGCAAATCCAAGCTGATGTTCTCGGAGTTCCTGTCCACCGGTCTATTCAACAGGAGCTATCTGCTTTAGGGGTGGCCCGCCTCGGCGGGCTGGTTCTGAACTGGTGGAAGGACCTCTCTTCGGCGAACGGATTACAACGGAACTCTGATGCTTTTATGCCATCAACGACGCCGCTCGAACGGCAGCGGATGCGTGACGCATGGCGGCTTGCGCTGGATCGTACCTTGCTTGCCGGGGCGCCGAAATGACGGACGTTCTTCTTGAAGCGCGTGGCATCGTACGTCTTTATCCAGGCAATATCGCTCTTAACGGCGTGGACTTTCGTGTCCATCGCAACAAGGTCAATGTCCTGATTGGAGAGAATGGCGCAGGCAAAAGCACGTTGATGCGCATCTTGTCAGGCGTAGAGCAGGCAGACGAAGGTTCGATTTTTCTCGAAGGTAACCCCGTACACATTCGCTCTCCGCGCGAGGCCACAGCCCAAGGCATTGCGATTATGCACCAGGAGCTTTCGGTGTTGCCGAACCTTGATGTTGCGGAGAACATCTTCGCCGGCAGGGAACTGACCAAAAGCGGTCTCATCATTGACAAATCGAACGAAGATCGTCAATCGCAAAGAGCGCTCGAGCGTTTGCAGCAGCATCTTGATGTCGAGCGCCACGTGTCGCAGTTGTCGTTGGGGACTCGGCAGATGGTCGAACTCGCTCGCACCATCGCGCACGGCTCGCGGATTCTGATTCTAGATGAACCCACGTCCGCGCTCTCGACGGCGGAAGCGGAATCACTGTTTCGGGTAGTTGAAGAGTTGAAGGCTTCGGGTGTCAGCATCGTCTACATATCTCATCGACTGCATGAGTTGCTACACCTGGGCGATCACTTCACGGTTCTCCGCTCCGGCCGTGTGGTAGGCGAAGCACCTCGTGAGGATGTAACGCGAGAGTGGATTGTAGAGCGCATGAGTGGAGGAGCAGAGGAAGCGATCTCACGGAGATGCAGCGTGCCCCGTGACGCCGATGTTGTTTTGGAGGTTCATAATCTGACTCTCGCGCCGTCAGTTGGTGACGAGGGCGCGCAGGCGCCGGTGCACGACGTGCAGCTATCACTTCGCTGCGGTGAAATCCTGGGTATCTACGGCCTCCTTGGCGCTGGCCGAACTGAGCTACTGGAAGCGCTGGCGGGCTTTCGGCGACTGGAAAACGGAACAGTACAGGTTCGAGGCAAGATCGTTCATCCTGAGTCTGTTAAGGATGCTGTGCGAGCGGGACTCGTGTTAGTGCCCGAAGATCGGCAGCGTGATGGCTTAATTCCAGATCTCAGCATTCGCGAAAACATTGCGCTGGTCGCGAACTCTGGCCCTGTTTATTCGCGCCAAAAGGAGGTTGAGCGGGTGCGCTCCCTCGTTCGCGATCTTCAGATCCAGGTACGTGATCTCGAACTGCCAGTGGTTGCGCTTTCTGGTGGCAACCAGCAGAAGGTTCTGCTCGCCCGGTGTCTGATGCGCGATCCTGTGGTCCTTATGTTGGACGAGCCGACTCGCGGCGTAGATGTCGGAGCAAAAGCAGAGATATATCGCACTTTGAAAGCGCTTGCTTCCAAAGGGCTCAGCATCCTCTTCACTTCTTCGGAAATAGAAGAGACGCGACTGCTCGCGGACCGGGTGTTAGTGCTATGTCAAGGACGGGTCCGAGTGGAACTGCAGAAAGAGCAACTCACCGATGAAGCTCTCTTCGCAGCAGCGAGCCCCGATGTAGCGTGTGCGCGGCGAATTGAAGGAGTTCCTGCCTGATGGCGACAATGCAAATCCTCACGCAGCGGGATCGACTTGCCAGCTCGTCTGCGCGAACAGCTCTTTTGCTCCTGCGCGGCCGCGCGCTCATAGTACTTTTATTGCTTGTACTTACATTTTCGGTACTGACTCCGCTGTTCTTCACGGGAAATAACTTCGCCATTCTTAGCAAACATGTTGCACTCTCTGCGATCCTTGCAATTGGGATGACATTTACGATTCTCACCGAAGGCATCGATCTTTCGGTGGGATCTGTCGCGGGTCTGAGTGGCATTGTTGCCGGCTATGTGATTGCAAATGGGCATGGTGGCACAGTTGCAGCGATCCTCGCAGCCGTTGCCGTAGCTCTTATAGTCGGACTTTTGAACGGGTTTCTCATCGTCCGTGCGGGGGTTGCGCCCTTTATCGCGACCCTTGGAACCCTCTATATGGCACGCGGAGCTGCACTTCTTTCTTCATCGGGAAGGACATTTCCGAATCTTGCAACCAAAAGCGCGGCATTCGCGATTGTCGGGCAGGGATCATTGCTCCACATCCCGATTCCCGTGTGTCTCATGTTGTTGCTGTATGTGGTCGCGGCCTTCATTGCCTCACGAACCCCATTGGGTCGTCACATATACGCTGTCGGTGGCAATGAACGCGCAGCGCGGCTCGCAGGGATCGAGGTCTCGCGAGTCAAGGTGTTTACGTATCTTGCCTCAGCATTCTGCGCTGCGCTCGTTGGTATCATCATCGCTTCACAACTTGACGCAGCGCACCCAGCTACAGGTGAGAGCTTCGAGCTCAACGCGATTGCCGCAGTGGTTCTTGGCGGCACATCACTTTCAGGTGGTCGTGGCTCGATTACAGGCTCGCTGCTGGGGGCGTTCGTGATCGGAGTGCTCGCAGATGGTCTCGTCATGCTGGGAATCTCTGAATTCTGGCAGATCGCAATAAAGGGCGCCGTGATTGTGCTGGCGGTAGCCATTGATCAGTTCCAGGTACGCCTGCAAGCGCGACTGCTTCCTTTTCTGCTCCGATCGAATCCGGAGGCTGGCGCGTGAGACGCATTACGCGATCTCTAATCTTCTTTTCCTTCGTCGCTGCAGTCATTCCGTCTGCCTGCCGGCGAGAAGATTACTCGCGGCCACTTGCGTTTGTCATCGTTCCTTCGCAGGACAATCCATTCTTCAAGGCAGAGGCTGAGGCCGCTGCCGAACGTGCCTCAGCCCTCGGTTATCGTGTGCGCGTGGAAGCACACGATGATGATGCATACCGGCAGGACAATCTGATTGATTCAGCAATCGCCCAGAACGCTGCGATTCTCTTGCTGGATAACGCCGGCGCGGACAGCTCTATCTCTGCAGTTCGCCGCGCAACGAAAGCGGGCCTGCCTGTTTTTCTGATTGATCGCGCAATTGAGGCGAACGGTATTGCACGGGCGCAGATCATTGCCGATAACGCTCAGGGAGCAGCTGCGGTCGCAAAAACATTTGCGAATGCCATGAGCGGGGAAGGTGAGTACGCAGAACTCCTTGGGCGCGAATCTGACACCAACGCGCAGATCCGCACCCATGGATTTCACTCAATCCTGGATCATGAGCCAAAACTGAAAATGGTTGAAGCGCAGTCAGCGAACTGGTCGCAGTCGGAAGCCTTCCGGAAGACTGAGACAATCTTGCAGAGTCATCCAAACCTCAAAGGAATTATCGCTGGCAATGACACGATGGCTCTTGGAGCTGCGGCCGCGGCGCGGGGTGCAGGGCGAAAGGACCTTATCATTGTTGGATTCGACGGCTCACCGGACGCTGTCGCAGCAATTCAGCGCGGTGAGTTAAAGGGTACGGCCTTGCAGCCAGCAGTGTTGATTGCTCGCCTCGCCGTTGATGAGGCCGACCGCTTTCGACGAACGGGAAGCACCGGAAAGCCTGAACGGCAGATCATTCCATGTGACCTTGTCGACAGTTCGAACGCGGCCGAGTTTCGCAACTTCGAACACATCTCTTCAGGCGAAGATGTGGCGGCGAAACATTAACCGGCCATGCGATAAAGGAGCCTGCTCATGCCTATGACACTTGGCGTAATTCTCGGTAACCGCAATTTCTTTCCCGATCAGCTCATCACGGAAGCACGCCGCGATCTCACTCAACTGTTCGCTGAGTTCGAAATTGAGCCCATCTGGCTCACTGCCGAGGAGACAAAATTGGGCTCGGTTGAGACTTGGGCCGATGCCAGCCGTTGTGGAGAACTCTTCGCACGGAATCGCGATCGCATCACTGGGATACTTGTCTGCCTGCCAAACTTCGGCGACGAACGCGGGATCGCAGATGCGATACGACTCTCGGAGCTTAATGTTCCGATTCTCGTACAGGCGTACCCCGATGATCTTGACGCTTTCGGTTTGCAGCGCCGGCGCGACGCCTTCTGCGGAAAAATTTCGGCGTGCAATAACCTCCGCCAATATGGCTTGCGTTACACGCTCACCCGGGACCACACTACCACCCCGCTATCGCAGAGTTTTCGTGAAGATCTTCTGAACTTCCTGGCGGCCTGTCGCGTAGCGCGCGGCCTTCGCCGTGTGCGACTTGGAGCCGTTGGCGCACGCCCTAACGCCTTCAATACAACACGTTTCAGCGAGAAACTTTTTGAAGCGTCGGGCATCTCCGTAAATACGATCGACCTCTCTGAGGTCTTCGGTCGCGCCGACAAAATCGCCAATAATGACCCTCGAGTCGTTTCACGGATCGAACAGATTCGTGCCTATGCCGACAGCTCGCAAGCACCCGTGGCATCTCTGCAGAAGATGGCTCGCTTTGCTCTCGTCGTGGACGATTGGATGCAGGAGCTCAGCATCAACGCGACCGCCGTTCAGTGCTGGTCGAGCATGCAGCAAAACTTCGGTGTCAATGTCTGCACCATTATGAGCATGATGAGCGAGAACTTGATGCCTTCCGCCTGCGAGGTCGATGTCGCAGGCGTCGTGAGTATGTACATGCTGCAGCTTGCCAGTGGAAGGCCGAGCGCCCTCGTGGACTGGAACAACAACTACGGTGACGATCCGGATCGATGCGTGTTCTTCCATTGCGGCAACTGGGCGAAAGACTTTCTCCCCGATATCCGCATCGGGACAGCTCCCATTCTCGGCACAGTCCTTGGCGAAGAAAATACTGTAGGCGCGCTTGAGGGACGTACGCCCGCGGGCCCCGTGACGTTCGGTCGAGTCAGCACGGATGACACAGCAGGCGTAGTTCGCGCCTATGTAGGGGAAGGCAACTTTACTGATGATCCGCTCGAGACTTTTGGGACTAGAGCAGTCGTGCGAGTACCCAGCTTGCAGAAGCTCATGCGACGGATCTGTCGCAATGGATTTGAGCATCATGCAGCCATGAACGGCAGCCATTGTTCTGCCGCGGTAGTCGAGGCACTCTCGAACTATATGGGGTGGGACGTCTATCATCACAACGCCCCGGAAGATTGATACCCGTCTGATTCCGCAGCAAATATCCGGCCTTGCAGGAACCTTTGAAGTACCATCGGACAATGTTTTTCCGTGTACTGCAAACTCTTCCACACCACGGAAGCCAGTGGCAAGTCAGCGGGTGCTTGTTGATGGCAATGCTGATTGCTTCGGCCAATGCGCAAATCGCCGTGTCATCCGGACCCGGAAGCGGCGTGTCTCGCGAACTGGCCCGCAGCCGCGCAGCCCGCGTATCCGATATTCGCTACGACCTCAATTTCGTACTCGAGCGCGGCTCACGCCAGACACACGGTACCGAAACTCTAACGTTTCACCTCGGCGATCGTTCGTCTGATCTGCCATTGGACTTTCGCGACGGCACACTCGAGGAGGTTAAGCTCAATGGCCATGCATTGTCCGGAGAGCTCCAGGAAGGTCACCTGCTGCTGCCCGCTACCTCTCTGCAAGAGGGCGACAACACTGTTGTTTTCCGTTTCACCGCGCGTGTCGATCCTGCGGGCGCCGCGATTACGCGCTATGCGGATAAGGAAGATGGCAGCGAGTACATCTACTCGCTCTTCGTTCCTATGGACGCTTCGATGGCCTTTCCCTGCTTCGATCAACCCGATCTTAAAGCCAGGTTCACTCTCACCGTTGGAGCGCCTACAGAGTGGACCGTCATCAGCAACACCGAACCTACGCGAAAGACGAGCAGCGGAGCTGTCTCTCAGACTGTCTTCTCTGAAACCAA
>Ga0157370_10001645_pt1 | contig 27598 bp, 15 predicted proteins | sample C35metaG_FD_113463 | JGI IMG/M metagenome (GOLD analysis project Ga0157370, IMG submission 113463) | Corn rhizosphere microbial communities from Kellogg Biological Station, Michigan, USA - C3-5 metaG | ecosystem: Host-associated > Plants > Roots > Rhizosphere > Soil | place: USA: Michigan...
CTTTGGCTGGTTTAATCATCATTTTTCGCTCGTCCTTTTTGATCCAAGAATTTATGGCGATAGCTTTTTGATGCCATCTCTGGGCGATTTTTTACTGAACGTATTTGCGTTAACCTGGTTTCTGTTATTTGTATACAACCACAAAGAACAATATCAGTTTCCCAATTGGATTAAAAGAAACAAATTCCTGAGTATTGTTGTTCATGGGTTATTACTGGTCTTTATCAGTGTCATCGCTTACTTTAGTGATGAGGTATTTTTTGGGCTGATCTATAACTCAAAGATCAATTTTGAAATTATTAATATTTTAAAACTGAGCGGATCCAGTTGGGTAAGTATTGTAATTTTATGCCTGGTTTGGTTTCAAATTTACCTGCTTACGGTTATCATGGCCGTAATAAGCCTGCCTCTAAAAGTAAGCAATCAAGAAAGACTGATTATTTTCTTAACTGGCTTTGCTGCCTTTTTTTTATATAAGCTTGCTACAGATTTTACAGCATTCTTCATCGTATTTGCGCTTATCCTGTTTATTATAGCAAGAGGTGTTTATCTTCAGGAAAAAAGATTTTCTGTAGGTTTATTCGCGCTTGTATTCTTCTGCCTCGCATTTAATACATCCATCAAATACATCAAATACAAAGACATAAAAGAGCGGAGCCTGAGAGAGCCTTTAGCCCGTAAAGTACAGTCTTCAGAAGATCCAAATGCGATTATTTCGCTCGGTGTACTGGAATCGCAATTACTTAACGACCAGTTTTTGGTTCGCTATTTTAAGCAGGGAATTGAAACGAATTATCCCGTGTTAAAGAACCATATCAAAAATTATATGGACGGGTACCTGTCACGATATGATTACCAGATTTATCCATATAAAAAAGACGGCTCAAGTGTAGATAACATCAGGAGCCAGCCATTTTCGAAGTACAAAAATTTGGTAGAATCAGGCTCAGTAAAGATAAATGGAGGCAACTATTTTTATCAGGTAAATAATACTTTCGGCTACCAGGATTACTTCGGAATTATTTCTGTGCTGGACCAGGGATCTTTATTGGGTACACTGGTGGTAGAACTCAGGTCTAAGCCGTACAATTATAACAACCGGCTACCTGATTTACTTGGCGACCAGAAGCTGATCAGAGATGAAGATTTTAGGGGTTATTCTATCGCACTTTATAGCAATAACCGCCTCCTGAATCAATCCGGGAATTATACCTATCCACTGGATGGTAAGGATTTTAAAGGTAAAAAAGATGATTTTGTAACCACCGGCGATAAATTATCCGCTTATAGCCATTTAATTTATAAGCCGAGCGATAGCAAAATGGTGATAATCAGCAAAGAAAAGGTTGATTATGTGGAGCGGTTAGCGGCTCTGTCATTTTTCTTTTTGGTATTTGTTATCTTTTCTTTGGTACTTTATGGGTTGGTTTGGTTAATTAAAAATCTGGATGACGAGCGTGTGGGTTGGTTTAGCATTAACAGGTCGTTAATGATCAATGCAAACAAAATCTTATATAAAACACGTATTCAGGTTTCTATTGTACTTTCTGTCGTAGCCACCCTGCTTATTGTAGGCTGGGTAACTTATTATTATATGGATAATGAGTACAGAAGCCAGCAAAACGCTGCCATTAAAGATAAGATCAGAAAGGTGCAGCAAAATTTTGAAAAGCAGGTTTTTAGCGGCGGAATTAAGGACGATGAAAATGCAGTTGCCGATTTTAACAATTTTGCAGATATCAACAATGCAGATTTGAATCTCTATGACATTCATGGAGACTTGATGATGACGACTTATCCGAAGTTATATAGCTATAAGGTAATTGGCAGAAAAATGGGGCCTTTGGCCTATGCTTACCTCACACAGCTGAAACGCTCGGAATATATTAATCCGGAGGAAAAAATTGGTAACCTTACCTATGCTGCGGCATATGCACCAATCCGCAATGCGCAAAACGAAACGATTGCCTATATCGGTTTGCCTAATTATTCAAATGAGGAAGAATATTCAGATAAGATTGCATTGTTTGTAAGTAACCTGATTAATATTTATGCCCTCGTTTTCGTGGCTGTTGGTGTGTTGGCTGTGTTTTTAGCCAATCAGATTACCAGTCCGTTAACATTTATCCAGGAAAGCATCAGCCGCACCAGAATCGGACAACGTAATGAGCCAATTGTATGGCGGAGGCACGATGAGATTGGTTCCCTGATTAAAGAATATAACAGCATGATTGCAGCACTGGAAGCCAGTGCTGTTAAACTTGCCCGCTCAGAAAGGGAAAGTGCCTGGCGGGAAATGGCGAAGCAAGTGGCGCATGAAATTAAAAATCCGCTTACGCCGTTAAAATTAGGCGTTCAGTTGCTTGAAAAATCGTGGAAAGAGAACGATCCAAACTTCGAAATTAAATTTAATAAGTTCAGTAAATCTTTTATAGAACAAATAGACAGCCTTTCCAAAATTGCTTCCGAATTCTCGAATTTCGCAAAAATGCCCGATACGAACCTGGAAAAAATGGAAATACTTCCGGTTTTGGAAAGAGCAAGGGAAGTATTTAAAAATACAGGCAATGTAGAAATCGATTTGCTTGATAAATCAAGTCAGAAAATCACGATCCTAGGAGATCATGATCAACTATTAAGAACGTTCAATAACCTGTTCAAAAATGCCATTGAGGCCATTGAAGGGAGCGACCACTGTTGTGTAACCGTTGTGCTGTATAACGATAAAACACACGCTTTCATAGAGGTTAAAGATGATGGAAAAGGCATTCCGCAAAGCTTACATGATAAGATCTTTGTGCCAAATTTTACCACGAAAACTTCAGGTACAGGTTTAGGTTTAGCATTTGTAAAACAGGCTGTAGAAAATGCCGGCGGAGAGGTGAGCTTCACCTCCGTTCCGGATGTAGGAACTACTTTCTATCTTACCTTCCCTTTAGCTTAAAAAAATCTGTTGCTATTTTAACTCTACCTGCGCCTTGCCCAGCGTGTTCCCGTTTGTATATAAGATAACGGTGTAGATGCCTTTCATGAAGGCTTTTGGATTTCGCCAATCGATTACATACGAACTGTCGTCATTGTTGTAATCGATATAAATGGAATGACTGAATTGCATTTCCTGCCCCTCAGCTTCAAACCGATCTTCATCGTCTGCAAGTAGGTTTCCTGCCGGATCAAATACCCTAAGGTAGATGTTATGGTGGCCTTTTGAAGCAAGGTCGTTTGGAATAATATTAAAACGGACACTTAGTTTTTCTGCGGATGAAGATTTAGTAACCTGTACTTTTTTAACGCTCGATTTCGTTCTGAAAGCAAAAATTTCCGCATTTTGAAGCTTTAGCGCTGCTGCTGTTTTTACTTTAGCATTGAGGTCTGCATTTTCGTTTTGCAGGCTTGAGGCTTTATTACTGATGTTTCGCAAAGTATTTTCGAGGCTATCCCGGGTATTCTTCAGGAAAATATTATCTCGTTGTAATTGAATGATCTGGTCGTTGTAATTCTTAACGAACACTTTTAGTTCACTAATCTGGGTATTTGCCTTATCAAGTTCGCCCTGAGTAATTTCTCCCTTTTCTAATGCAGCTTTAAGTTCTTCAATTTTCTCGCGCGCGAGTTTTTGTTCTTCTACCAGTTTTTCATTAAGATCAAGGTTTAGGGCATTTACCTTATCTAATTCTACTTCTATTTTTTCTACTTCTAAACGTAGTTTATCTTTTTCAGTGCTTACTGTTACAAACTTTTTGCTTTGCTGTCGGTCTTTGAAGAATAAGTATGCATTCGTGCCTACAAGTGCAGCAATAACTATAATCAGAAAGTATATCTTATTTCTATCGCCCTTATTAATCTTTTGTGGTTCCATTCTCAAATAATGCTGTATCTTCTTAAATTAATATACTTTTGTTCTCCAATTGGTAATGTGGGTACAATTAATTTAGCAAAAGCACAAACTAGAATTATTCAAAAAAATTTATAAGAGATTTTAAAAAAAATCGTTTAATTGCTAACACTCATTTGTATAACATACAAAAAGAAAACATCCTGAATACAAAATAAGACAGATATAATGCTTAAAAACTTCCTATACGCACTTTTAATTGTAACTATACTACCATATATATTAAATGCACAACCTTTAACAAAAATTGCACCAAAAAGAGAGTTTAGAGGTGTTTGGGTTGCTACAGTAACGAATATCGATTGGCCATCCAGGCCAGGTTTAACCGTTGATCAGCAGAAACAGGAATTGATCGGTATCCTTGAACGCCATAAAGCACAAGGAATGAATGCCATTATTTTACAGGTAAGGCCCGCTGGCGACGCTTTTTATGCAAAATCCCGCGAGCCATGGAGTCAGTGGCTGATGGGGAGACAGGGTTTAGCGCCGGCGCCTGGTTATGATCCTTTAGCATTCGCCATAAAGGAAGCACATTTCAGGGGGATGGAATTGCATGCATGGTTTAATCCATATAGGGCCAGTATGAGCAGCAGCACTGTTTTTAGCGAGCTTCATGCTTACATGAAACATCCTGAATGGTTCTTTACCTATGGGGGCAAAAAGCAGTTTGATCCTGGTATTCCGGAAGTAAGGGAGTACATTATACAAGTAATTCTGGATGTAGTTAAAGAATACGATGTAGACGGAATTCATTTCGACGATTACTTCTATCCATATAAAATAGAAGGCCAAACCATTAACGATTTCAATACTTTTAACAAATACAAAGCAGACTTTACAGATATAGGAGACTGGAGGAGAAACAACGTAGATGTACTGATTAAACAGCTTGATGATAGCATCCACCATTATAAGAAGTGGGTGAAATTCGGAATCAGTCCCTTTGGAATCTGGCGAAATAAAAGGGAAGATCCGGAGGGATCGGCCAGCAGCGGGTTATCTAACTACGCAGAGCTTTTTGCCGATAGCCGTAAATGGGTGAGAGAAGGATGGGTAGATTACATTAATCCGCAAATTTATTTCACCTTTACGAGGAGGGTAGCACCTTTTGGTACCTTGGTAGATTGGTGGAGCAACAACAGTTACGGCAGACACGTATATATTGGCCAGGGTGCATATTTAATAAACTCAAAGGCTGAAATGGCCTGGAGAAATCTTTCTGAAGTGCCAAACCAAATCAGGTACATTAGAAACAACAGCCGGATTCAGGGGAGTGTTTATTTTAGTTCTAAATCACTAAGTACCGTGGCCAGGTCTCTTGCCGATTCATTGAAGAATGATTTATATAAGTATCAGGCCTTGCCACCTCAAATGCCTTGGCTAGATGAAGTAGCCCCAAATAAACCCCAGCAATTAGCAGCAGATGCTTTAAAAGATGGCGTTCACCTCAAATGGGAAAAGCCATCGAAGGCAAGCGATGGTGAAACGGCTTCGGGCTATGTGATTTACCGATTTGCAGAAGGAGAGAAAATTTCGGTTCTGGATCCAAAAAACATTCTTAAAATCAGTTTTGAAGATTATGTTTCCTTTATCGATACGAGTACGGAAAGCGGTAAACGCTACAGTTATTTGGTTACTGCCCTAGATCGGCTCAAAAATGAAAGCGAACCAAGTGGGCCGGTAGGGGTTGAAGTTCCGCTGGCTAAAGAGTAAGCAGTCATATATTTACAAAAGATCCCGCCTATTGAAAGCGGGATTTTTTGTTTGATAAGCATTTCCGCTTCCACTTCGTGACTATTTTTAATAATTTATTTTAATTAATGCAATCGATTGCAATTTTGAGAAAATAGTTTTACTTTAGTCCTGTTCAATGGTTTGAGTATTAGTTTGTGACTTAGGCTAATTCCTATGATTGAATGACGAGAGTGTTGAAGTGATTAGATCCAACTTTCTCTAACCAAATATAAATGAGCCGGGCTCTTAATTTTTTAAAGATGATCAAATCATTGTGCATTTGTTTTCTTCTGGTGATCACGATCAAAGCCGATGCACAACCAGTGCAATCAAAAAAGGTTTCTTACCAGACATTGAAAGATGCGTACAAAAAGTATTTTCCAATTGGCGTGGCAGTAGCAGTAAGAAATTTGCATGGCGAAGAAGCGCAGCTGATCAAACAGCAATTTAATAGCATTACTGCAGAAAACGCCATGAAAATGGGAGCCATCCAACCAAAGGAAAATGTTTTCAATTGGAAAGACGCAGATTCAATCGTCAGCTTTGCTGTTAAAAATGGTATTAAAATTCGGGGGCATAATTTATGCTGGCATGAACAAACACCTGAATGGATTTTTAAAGGTGATGATGGCCGGGAAGTGACCAAATCTGTGTTGTTGCAACGGCTTAAAACGCATATTACTGCTGTGGTAAAACGTTATAAAGGCAAAATCTATGCGTGGGATGTTGTAAATGAAGCCATTGATGACGATCCAAAGAACTATCTGCGAAACTCTAAATGGTACCAGATCTGTGGTGAAGATTTTATCATAAAGGCTTTTGAATACGCTCATGCGGCAGACCCATCAGCCAAGCTCTATTACAATGATTACAATACCGAACGCCCTGAAAAAAGAGAACAAATTTACAGGCTTTTAAAAAGTTTGAAAGACAGGGGGGTGCCAGTTGATGGCGTTGGTTTGCAGGCACATTGGTCTTTACAGGAGCCTACCGAAGATGAGCTTAGGAGTGCTATTAAAAGGTATTCATCCCTGGGATTAAAAATTCAAATTACGGAATTGGACCTGTCCGTCTATCCATGGGAGATAAACAAACGCAGCAAAAAGCCTGATGAATCTGATGTGTTTACGCCAGCGCTTGAAAATAAACAGGCCGCAAAATATGCGATGGTTTTCAAGGTGTTTCGCGAAAATAAAAATGTCATTAACAGTGTTACTTTCTGGAATATTTCCGATCGCTATTCCTGGTTAAATGAATATCCAGTAATGGGTAGAAAAAACTATCCCCTGCTTTTTGACCACAACCTGCAACCAAAGAAGGCTTACCATGAAGTGGTTAACTTTAGAAAAATAATATGAAAAAACTGCTCCTTTTAATTTTATTGTTTGGTTTTAAAACTGCTGTTCAGGCCGCCGGTGCTGATCCTTTCATTACAAAAAGCTTTGTGAACGGATGTTTTACTGTGGCAGGTAAAGGCAACGTTTCTGCTATTATGATAAGTGCCAATGAGTGGCCAGGCGTGGTGCGGGCAGCCACTGATCTTCAAACTGACCTGGAAAAAGTGACCGGCATTAAGCCTGCTTTTTTGAAAGATAAAACGGCGAAAACAGCCATTATTATCGGCACGATAGGAAAGAGTACAGTAATTGATCAATTGATCAGACAAAATAAAATCAATGGGGCTGGAATTGCAGGCAATTGGGAAAGCACTTTAATCGAAGTTGTCAAAAATCCTTTACCGGGGATTGATTCGGCGCTGATCATAGCTGGCAGCGATAAGAGGGGAACGATTTATGGTGTTTACGAGTTGTCGAGCCAGATTGGAGTCTCGCCCTGGTATTATTGGGCCGATGTTCCTGTAAAAAAAAGCAATGCGTTATTTGCCATTCCAGGCCGGCACATCATTGCCTCGCCGGCAGTTAAATATCGGGGTATCTTTCTAAATGATGAGGCTCCTGCGCTTTCAGGTTGGAGCAGGAAAGAATTCGGAGGCTTTAACAGCAAGTTTTACGGAAAAGTTTTCGAGTTGATTCTTCGTTTAAAAGGCAATTATTTGTGGCCGGCCATGTGGGGAAGTGCTTTCAACGATGATGATAAAATGAATCCGGTTTTGGCTGATGAATATGGAGTGGTGATTGGTACTTCGCATCATGAACCGCTGAGCAGGGCACATGATGAGTGGAAAAGATACAAAGGCGGAAAATGGAATTACGATCAAAATCCACAGCAATTGCGGGAGTTTTGGGAAAGTGGTTTAAAACGGGTGGCAGATAAAGAACAGATCATTACTGTTGGCATGAGGGGAGATGGCGATGAACCGATGACAGAAGGAACCGCTACAGCACTATTGGAAAAAATAGTTGGCGATCAACGCCAGATTATTGAAAAAGTGACTCAGAAGCCTGCTTCAGAAACACCACAGCTTTGGGCACTTTACAAGGAGGTGCAGGCTTATTATGACAAAGGCATGCGGGTGCCGGATGACATTACTTTGCTGCTTTGTGATGATAATTGGGGAAATATCAGAAAGCTTCCGAAGTTGAATGAAGCGCCCAGAAAGGGTGGCTATGGCATATATTACCACTTTGACTATGTTGGTGATCCTAGAAATTACAAGTGGATTAACACGAATCCGATTCAGAAGATCTGGGAACAGATGAACCTGGCTTATGAATACAATGCAAACCAGATCTGGATTGTAAACGTTGGCGATTTAAAGCCTATGGAATTCCCGATTTCATTTTTCCTGGATTATGCCTGGGCGCCCGATGCTATCCCTGCCGAAAAATTAAAGCAATATGCGATCGATTGGTCTGAAAAACAATTCGGAGAAACTTTTGCCAGCTCAATTGCTACAATTTTAGATCAATATTCCAAATTTAATGGCCGTATTAAACCGGAACTGTTAACGGATAGTACTTATAGCTTAACGAATTATAATGAATTTGAAAATGTTGTATCTGATTATAGAAAACTTGAACAGGATGCCAGATTTATCTATGGGCAAATTCCCGCCGATCAAAAGGATGCCTACTACCAATTGGTGATGCATCCGGTAGAAGCCAGTGCAAATCTGTATGATTTGTATTACCATGTGGCGAAAAACAAATTGTACGCTAAACAGGGCCGCCTGGCAACCGCAGCCATGGCTGAAAAAGTTTCTCAGTTGTATCAGCATGATGAAGAAATTTCGAAATACTATAACAAAACTATGGCTGGTGGTAAATGGGATCATATGATGGATCAAACTCATATTGGTTATACCTATTGGCAACAGCCGGAAAAAAATTCAATCCCTAAAACGGTCAGTGTGGCAGCAGACGATAACCCTGTAAAAGGGAAAATAGGTTTGGCGATGGAAGGAAGTACATCTTCCTGGGTTGGTAAAGAGCAAGTGAATATCACTTTACCTACATTCAAATATGATGGAAATCGTCCACATTATATAGAACTGTTTCGCCTGTCAGAGGGAAATTATACTTTTACCATTAAGGCGCCTGCTTATTTGAGTTTTACAGAAATGAAGGGTACAATAGGGGATGAGACACGAATCTGGATCCATGTAAACTGGGTGAAAGCACCAAAAGGAAAAACGCAAAGCAGTTTTAACGTATTGGGTAGCGACGGTTCCAAACTGCAGGTTCCTTTTAGCTTAGATCATTCGAAATATGATCAAAAGGGGGTGACTGGCTTTATAGCGCAAAATGGATATGTTTCTATAGAGGCACCCCACTACAGCAGGGGTATAAATAATAGGCCGGTTTTTTGGAAAACGCTTCCAAATTACGGAAAAACGATGGGAGGCGTAATTCCTTTTCCGGTTACTTCACCAGTTCAAAACCTCGACGTTAATACGCCACATCTGGAGTACGACATTTACATCAACTCCGTTGGAACATTTAATTTAAATACCTATATCTCTCCAACCATCGATTTCACCAATGGTGACGGGTTGAAATTTGCGATTTCGGTAGATGATCAGGCCCCTGTCACTGTAAATATCAGCACCGATTACAAATCGGAAGCGGCATGGCGTAAATCAGTTGCGAACAGCATTAAAATTTTTCAAACACCACTTAAGTTTGACAAGGCAGGGAAACATACGTTAAAATACTGGATGGTGAGTCCGGCTTTAGTGCTGCAAAAATTAGTGTTGGATCTGGGTGGGCTGAAACCTAGTTTCCTAGGTCCGCCGGAAACTTTTGTAAGTGAATCAAAATAATAGAACCATATATCACACAAACAATATGAGAAATTTCAAGAAATTAACAGGTTTAGCCCTGATTATGGCGCTTGCAGCTACCAGTGCTTGTCAACAAAATAGTCAAGCAACTAAAGCCGAAACGGCAGACACCAGTAAAAAATCAAAGTATTTATCGCAGCCACTAATTAGCAAGATTTACACTGCCGATCCCTCTGCACACGTTTTTAATGGAAAAATATATATTTATCCATCGCATGATATCGAAGCAGGCACGCCTGAAAATGACAATGGAGACCACTTCGATATGAGGGATTATCATATTTTAAGTATGGACAGTATTAGCGGGAAGGTGACCGATAATGGTGTAGCGCTAAGCGTTAAAGACATTCCATGGGCCGGGCGGCAACTCTGGGCGCCGGATGCCGCGTTTAAAGACGGAACTTACTATTTGTATTTCCCGGTGAAGGATAAACAAGATGTGTTCCGCATTGGCGTAGCTACGGCGAAAACGCCTGCTGGTCCGTTCAAGGCAGAACCGAAGCCAATTGAAGGAAGTTTCAGTATAGATCCTGCAGTTTTTACAGATGATGATGGCGCTACGTATATGTATTATGGCGGGATCTGGGGTGGCCAGTTGCAGCGCTGGAACAATGGTAAGTATGATGCAAATGGTTCTAAAACCGATTCGCAAAAAGAAAATGAGCCTGCTTTAACAGCAAAGGTTGCTAAAATGACTAAGAATATGCTTGCTTTTGACGGTGCTGTAAAAGATGTGGTAATTTTAGATGAGAACGGTAAACCTTTATTAACAAAAGACCATAACCGTCGCTTTTTTGAAGGGGCCTGGATGCATAAGTATAATGGCAAGTATTACTTCACTTACTCAACAGGCGACACCCACTTCCTTGCTTCAGCAATTGGCGATACACCTTATGGTCCGTTCAAATATCAAGGCACTTTTATGAACCCTGTTGAAGGCTGGACTACGCACCACTCAATTATAGAAGTAAAGGGAAAATGGTATATTTTTTACCATGATACGCAACTCTCAGGGAAAACGCATTTAAGAAATGTGAAGGTTACCGAATTAACGCATAAACCTGATGGAACCATCTCTATGATTGAGCCGATGAAAAAATAACCGTTATGGCAGCAAAAGAGAAGATAAGAACCGGATCACTTAGCGTTAAGAAGAGCGTAACCCATGCCTGATGTCCTGTCTTCTCTCTGTGTACGCTATGGTTAACTTTCTTTAGTTTTCTTTGCGCCTGCTTCGCGTCTTTGCGGTTAACCAAACCTTAACACTTATTTCTCATTATTAAAAAAAGCTTTAAATTAGTTTCTTGAACCAGGCGAATATGACACCACCTAACCAGCGATTGCTTTCTCTCGATTTCTTTAGAGGCTTAACCGTAGCTGCTATGATTTTAGTGAATAATCCGGGGAGTTGGGGTCATATTTATGCGCCTTTAGAACATGCCGAATGGCATGGATGTACGCCAACTGATCTGATCTTTCCTTTTTTCATTTGGATTGTAGGCGTATCCATTGCTTTTGCCATGAGCAGCAGCAAAGCCGACTCATCCACACACTTGAAAACAATTGGCAAAGCAATCAGGCGAGGCGTTATCCTCTATTTTCTTGGCTTTTTTCTCGCCATATTTGGGAAGTTAATGGCGGTTATCATCGATGGTAAAAGCTTATTAGAAGCCTTTCAAACTGTGCGGCTGCTAGGGGTGTTACAAAGAATCGGGATTGTATTTATCATTAGTAGTATTATATTCCTCAAGTGCTCTACCAAAACCATCTTTAAAACGCTGGTTATTATTCTAGCTGTTTATTGGGCGTTGATGACTTTTGTGCCTGTTCCGGGCATTGGTTATCCCAACCTGGAAAAAGAAACAAACTTAGCAGCCTGGATCGATCGGCTGGTGTTAACCGAGTCACATACCTGGGCATCTGCAAAAACCTGGGATCCTGAAGGGGTCTTAAGTACTTTGCCAGCCATTGGGACTTGTTTGTTTGGTGTTCTGGTAGGGGTTTGGATGCGACGAAAAGATGTAGACCAGGCCACCAAAGTAGCCTGGTTATTTACCGCCGGGGTAGCTGCGGTCATTTTAGGTTTGCTTTGGGATTTGCAGTTTCCCATCAATAAAGCACTATGGACCAGCTCTTACGTCTTGTATGCAGGTGGATTGGCTTCCATTGGCCTGGCACTTTGTTACTGGTTAATTGATGTTCAGGGATACAAAAAATTCACTAAACCATTTGTAGTTTATGGCGTAAACGCCATTACTGTTTTCTTTCTGGCGGGCTTGTTACCCCGGGTTTTAAATTTCATTAAGATCTCCAATGCAGACGGAACGAAATCGCCGCTGCTCGAGAAGTTCTATAATACTTTTTACACACCATTCTTTTCACCAATTAACGCATCGCTGATCTGGGCGATTTCTTATGTGCTTGGGTTTTACGTACTCCTGTATTTCATGTACAAAAAGAATATCATCATTAAAGTTTAATGCTTAAATTGCCCGAACAATCGGTTGAATAGTAAATAAATAAGTTAAGCGCCATTACCATTAGAAATTGAGTAAAAAAACGACCATATATGATATTGCCAAGGCACTAAATATTACAGTTTCCACTGTTTCAAGGGCCTTAAGTGGTTTTCCTGCTATCAGCGAGGCTACCCGTAAAGCTGTTATCGAAACTGCTGAAAAGTTAAATTATAGTCCGAATAAATTAGCCTCTGCGTTAAAATCGGGTAAAACGCATATCATCGGGGTTATCGTGCCAAGTGTTCAGGCACATTTTTTTGCTTCAATTATTCATTGCATCGAAGATGGCCTGAAAGACAGTGGGTATAGGGTAATTATTTATCAATCGAATGAATCGGTTGAAAATGAAATCAATGGAGTAAGAACTTTATTAGAAGCACAGGTTGATGGCATTATGGCTTCCATGTCTTTAGAAACAAAGGATGTTTCTCATTTCGAAGAAATTGTGAAACAGAATAAGCCATTGATACTTTTCGATCGGGTAAATGAAAGTATGGCTGTACCAACCATTACTTTGGATGATTTTAAGGCAGGTTATGTAGCTACTCAACATTTGATTGACCAGGGTTACCGCAAGATTGCTTTTGTGACAACGATCCACCAGATCAAAATTTTTAATGATCGTTTAAAAGGATATAAAGCTGCCTTAACAGATAACAATCTGCCAGTTATAGATGAGCACATCATTTTCGGTGGCCTCTCCATTAAAGATGGAAGATTTGGCGCAGGCAAGTTAATGAGAAGCAAAAACAAACCTGATGCAGTGGTTGCCGGCGATGACTTTACGGCGCTTGGAGTAATTAAAAAGCTGAAAGAAATTAATCAAACACCACCAGAAGTAGGTGTAATTGGTTTTGCAAATGAAGGTTTTTCTGCCTACATCACACCCAACTTATCTACTATCGATCAACACGCGTCGCGAATGGGTACAGAATGTGCGAAAATGTTTTTGAAAATGATAAACCAACAAAATCCTTATCAGGATACAGAACATATTGTGTTAGACCCAACAATTATAGAAAGGCAATCTACTAGTAAATTGCCTTCTTAATCAGTTTTATTCGAACAGACTTTTGCTAATCCCCATCTCCAAACCCCTGATTTCTGCAAGACCTTTTAATCGCCCGATGGCAGAATAACCAGGATAAGGATTCTTCGCTAAATCATCGAGCATCTGGTGACCATGATCCGGCCGCATTGGGATGGCTCTGTTTTCTTTATGCATCAGTTTAACGGCTTCGCGAACCACGGCGAACATGTCAGCATTGCCTTCTAAATGATTGGCTTCATAAAAATTACCTTCTTCATCCCGCTGGGTGCTTCTGAGGTGCAGGAAGTGGATTCTCGAACCCAGTCTTTGAATCATCCCGGGTAAATCATTATCTGGCCTGGCGCCGAACGAACCACTGCAAAAGCAAAGACCGTTAGACTTTGCCGGAACCTGATCTATGATATATCGGGCATCAGCCTCGGTACTCATAATCCTTGGTAAACCTAAAATAGGATAGGGAGGGTCATCCGGATGAATAGCCATCTGCATCCCATGTGCATCTGCAACAGGTGTAATTTCCTGAAGGAAAAGTACCAGATTTTGTTTTAAAATATCGGCGGTAATGCCTTTAAAGCCATTCAATAAGGATAAAACCTGTGTAGGTGTAAAATGATCTTTGCTTCCTGGCAAACCTTGAAGGCAATTGCCCATGAGTTCTCTTTTCCCCTCGTCCGTTAAAAGTTCAAAATATCGGGTTGCCTTTTCTACTTCAATATCGGTATAATCGGACGCTGCATTTGGCCTCTTCAATAGAAATAAATCGAAGGCAATAAAAGCCGATTTTTCGAATCGCAATGCTAATGCACCGGTTTGGGTTTCGTATCTTAAGTTGGTGCGCATCCAATCTAAAACAGGCATAAAATTATAGGTAATTACCTTCAATCCGCAAGAAGCGAGATTGGCGAGACTTACTTTATAGTTTTCGATCCAGGTTTCATATTCACCAGCCCGTTTCTTAATGTCCTCATGTACAGGTAAGCTTTCCACTACACTCCAAAACATCCCGGTAAGTTCAATCGCCGCTTTTCTTTTTTCAATCTCTTCGATGGTCCAGATTTCCCCAACAGGAATATGGTGCAAGGCAGTCACGACCCCACTGCAGCCAGCTTGATTAATGTCTTGTAAGCTCACAATGTCATCTGGTCCGTACCAGCGCATGGTCTCAATCATCTTCATCATATATAATCTTTACTTATTTGGTTATGCAATCGGTTTACGATAAAAATACGCCATTTTTTAGTAACTTATAAAGATTAAAATAAATTAATAAAATATTTAATGCAATCGGTTGCATATTTGTTTTTTAATATTTACTTTTATCATAACCAAATATACTTAAGCGCTCATCGTCAGTATCTAACTAAGGTGATAAGTTTGCTTGAGGTTATTTAACACAGCTGACAACTGTTAATTAAATTAAACCTTTATGAGAAAACCTAGACAAAAAATCTTTTTGCAGTGTACGGTTATGCTAATCCTTTTACTGGGCTTAACACCAACATTGCTGTTTGCGCAAAATGTGCTTAGCGGAAGAGTGCTCGATGAGAAAAAACTTCCTTTGCCCGGCGCTGGCATTAAACTTAAACTTTCTGGTAAAACAACGGTGACCGGAGATAATGGAACTTTTTCTATTAATGTGCCTGCTAATGAAAAAACGCTGATTGTTTCCTTTATTGGTTATCCCGCTCAGGAAATAGAAATTAAAAATGGCGTCTCCAGCTATAACATTGTACTCACTCCGGATGCCAAAAACCTGAATGATGTGGTAGTGATTGGCTACGGTACCCAAAAGAAAAGCGATGTTACTGGTTCCGTAGCCGGAATAAAAGGCGATGCTTTACTGGAAGTTCCGGCAGCAAACCCTATTGCAGCATTGCAGGGAAGGGTTTCAGGGGTTGATATCTCCAGAAACAGTTCCAGGCCAGGTGCTGGCGGACAAATCAGAATCAGAGGTAACCGTTCTTTAAGTGGTACCAGCGATCCGCTCATTGTACTGGATGGTGTGCCCTTCAATGGGAGTGTTAATGAAATCAACAATGATGACATTGCCAGCATTGATATCCTGAAGGATGCTTCATCCACTGCGATTTATGGATTCAGAGGTTCGAACGGGGTTATTCTAATCACTACTAAACGTGGCCGGATCGGTAAACCGCAGCTTACTTACAATTCTTATTATGGTTTTAGCCAGGTAAGGGATCAGTTTAATCAGTTTAATGCCGAAGAGTTTGTAGCTTTTAGAAATGCAGCTTCACCGGCTTATACTGCCGGCTATTCGCCGCTTGAGCAACAGGGGATTGCAAACGGAACTTCTACCAACTGGCAGGATTACCTTTATAAAAAGGGATTTGTAACCGATCAGCAACTGGGAATCAGTGGCGGAAGCGAAGGGATTAATTACAGCCTTTCTGGTGGATATTTTAACGAAGAGGGAGTCATAACGGGTGTAGGTTTTGAACGCTTTGCACTGAACACCACCATTGATGCTACCGTAAATAAGTGGATAAAAATTGGTTTAACAACCAGAAATACTTTAACCTATGGCAGTGGAGCAGGCGTTAATCCGCTATATGCTACCATGAGAATCACGCCACTTGCTCCAGCTTATAATCCAGATGGTAGCATATATCTGTATCCACAGGATGGAACGGTTGATCAAACGGCAACGGCAAATCCACTTACGCTGAGCGACAGAAATAACATTATAGACCGTACACGGAGAATCAGAACCAACAACGTGTTATATGCGGAAGTGAATATTTTGCCCGGCTTAAAATATAAACTGAATTTAGGACTTGATTTCAGACAGGAAAATCGCGGAACTTTTTATGGTCCGAAAACAATCATCAGACCAGATGCTGCCACTGCTGCACAAGCTACGGCAAGTATTTCCAACGGAGAATCGTGGACTTTCCTGGCAGAAAATATCTTAACCTACAATAAAACGATCGCAAAAGATCACCGAATTGACCTTACTGGTTTATTTAGTATACAACGCGATCGGGGCTTTACCAATGCCTTTAATGGAGTAGGTTTCCCGAGTGAAGCCGTGCAATATTATAACTTCTTCCTGGCACAAACCATTACGGCTGTAGATGGCGGCGCAACTGGATTTTCGAGAGGTGGTTTACAATCGTTTATGGGGCGGGTTAACTACGCCTACAAAGACCGCTATCTGGCTACTTTCACCTTTAGAAGAGATGGTTCCTCTGTGTTTCCGGTAAATCCATACCTCAATTATCCGGCTGCGGCAATTGGCTGGAATATCTCTAACGAGGATTTTATGAAAAACCAGAAAATCGTTTCCAACCTGAAGTTAAGGGCTTCATATGGTGTCACCGGAAATCCATCAATCCCCACAGATGCCACCCGTGGCTCTTTACAATCTAACCGTTATAACTATGGAACCGAAAATGTTCAGGGTTATTATATTGGTAGTTTAGCCAATCTGGATTTACGTTGGGAAAGCACTAAACAGTTAAATATTGGTTTAGATTACGGTTTCCTTAACAATAGAATTACCGGTTCGATCGAGGTTTATAAGCAAAATACCGATGATTTAATCATCAATAAGCAATTGCCAAGAAGTAATGGTGCAACGAGTTTCTTTACCAATGCAGCCGCTACAAGTGGAAAAGGGATCGAATTTAATATCAATACACTAAACATTGTACCAGAAAAAACAAATGGTTTTAGTTGGTCAAGTGATTTTAATTTCTCCATCAACCGGGAGAAGATTGTAAGGCTGGCTGATGGTTCTACACAGCAGGATGTTGGAAACGGCTGGTTTGTTGGTCAGCCTATTAATGTGATTTATGATTTTACCAAACTGGGAATCTGGCAAACCTCAGAAGCAGTGGAAGCGGCAAGTTATGGTGGCTACTCTGCTGTTCCGGGACAGATTAAAATTGCGGATTTAAATGGTGATAAAATTATTAATGATCAGGACAGAAGCATCATCGGTACGTTTCAACCTAAAATTATTATGGGAATGACCCAAAGGGTTTCTTACAAAAACTTTGATTTATCGGTAGTTGCTTTTTCCCGCTTAGGAAATAAAATTGTGGCTCCTTATTTAACCACAGATGGCGGAACGTCAGGTTACTTCGCCTTTTTAAATGGACGCGTAAACCAGGTTAAAGTAGATTACTGGACACCAACGAACCCAACCAATGCTTTCCCAAGGCCAGCAGGCGGTGCAACCAGCTTACCCTATTCTTCTACTCTAGGTTACTTTGATGGCTCTTTTGTTAAAATCAGAAGCATCAATTTAGGCTACAGTTTCCCATCTGCATTGGTTTCAAAATTAGGTCTTGGCGGATTAAGGCTTTATGCAACGGCCAATAACCCTTTCATCTTGTATTCACCATTTGTGAAATCAGGTCTGGGTGTCGATCCTGAAGGAACAGGTGTGGGTGGTGCGATTGGAAATAATGCGATAGCCAATGGCAGAGCCATTACTGCCGGATTAGATTTGCCATCAACCAGACAATTCCTGTTTGGTATTAACGCAAAATTTTAAAGTTTAACAGATTCAGATTAAAAAGATGAAAGTTTATAAAAAAATTAAGTTTGGCTGGATTGCTTTAGCGATTGTGGCCATCACGCCAATGAGTTGTAAAAAGCAATTGGAGTCAGAATATCGTTCAAATTTAGGTCCCGAATATTTTTTAACAGCCTCTGGTTTGCAGGCCGGATTAAATGCCTCTTATGCCACCACCCGTTTTTTCTGGGGAAGTGAGGGTTTTACTTCTTCTCAGGTTGCAGGTACCGATGAGGTAATTAGAGGGGGAGATGGTGGTTTAGATTTTCATAACTACACCAATATTACCCCGCAAAACGGAACCATTCAAAGTATCTGGGACAACAGTTATGTGCCGATTAATAACCTGAATGGAATTTTAGAGCTTGGTCCGCAAGCCAATGTAGACGCGGCTGTGAAAACGCAACTTTTAGGCGAAGCCAAATTTCTAAGAGGTTTTTATTATTTCCTTTTGGTTCAAAATTTTGGCAATGTGCCGCTTAAACTGGCTTACAACAACAAGCCAAGCACTGAGGATTTAAGATCGCCAAAAAAAGATGTTTATAACGCAATTATTAAAGACTTAACAGAGTCGGTTGCGCAACTTGGCAACATTCAGGCGGGCCAGTCTAAAGGCAGAGCTTCAAAAGCGGCGGCACTTCACTTACTTGCGAAAGTTTACCTGGCAAAAGCCTGGGATGTAGATGCCAGGGATGGCGATGGTACTGCAGATTTTACAAAAGCTTATGAAACTGCAGTGGGTTTAATTAATGGTAAAACCACATATGGCGTAGATTTAGAGGCAAATTTTGCAGATGTGTTTAGAGAAGGAAACGAATATGGAAAGGAATCTTTATTCGTTGCAGATAGAAATACTGATCCCACTTATTCGGAAAGCGGTTATAACAACACCACCGCACCAGCCGGAGGAAATAAGGAAAATCGCTTAAACTGTTATTGGGTGAGTTTTTACACCCTCACGCGGAATGTGAATGAAGGCATTCCTGGTGCGCCGGCTGTAACCACACAAATGGCAGCGAGAGATCAGGTAAGCGGCCGCCCGTATAGAAGGTACAGGCCAACGCCATACACATACGCCACGTTTTCTAATCGCGATAATGATGCCCGTTACGATGGTACCTTTCAAAAAGCATGGATTATGAATCTGCCATCTACGCAGGATAATAATGTGCAAACCACTACACCAGCCTTCACCACGACCAGAAATGGTGTGGCAGTAGTGCCGGTTAAGGGCGTTGATACCGCTATCTATATGCCGGGCAGAGAAGTAACGGTTGCAGAACGACAAAGGTTTAAAGGGGTAATTATTGCCCCGTCGCAATATAATACAGAATGGTTCCCAACCATGACCAAACACATGGATAAGACCAAACAGCATTACAATGATGCTTCAGACAGGCCTATTTTATTGATGCGTTTAGGTGAAGTTTACCTCATTGCGGCCGAAGCGGCTTTTAAACTGGGAAGGTCTGCTGATGCCGCTAATATGATTAACGTGTTAAGATCTCGTGCAGCTTTTAGAACCACTAATACACCTGCACAAAACAGTGCATCAGTGCTGGGTAACCAAATCAGCAGCGCTGATATAACCCTGAATTTTATTCTCGAAGAACGCACTCGTGAGCTTTTTGGAGAGATGAACCGGTGGTTGGATTTAAAAAGAACAGGAACATTGATATCCAGAGCTGTTTTATATAACGAAATGGCTGCGCCGAATATTAAAGATTTTCATGTGTTAAGACCTATTCCATCTGCATCCCAGTTGGATTTATTAACCAACAGAGATCAGTTTCCTCAAAACCCAGGTTATTAAATATGCGAGGGAAATCAGCCTAACGGTTTGATTTCCCTGCTACCGCCATTTACAAACAAACTTCATGAAACCATCATGATTTTCCAACCACGCAGTGGGATGAATAAATCTGATAGCATCATCACCATTAAACCGGGTTTGCGAGCTCATTGATACCATAAAAAACAAAAACTATCATCAATAAAACAATTATATCCGGATGAAAATTAATTCTTCATTATCTGTTACAGCAATTGCTTTGGTTACCCTCTTCAGCTGCTGCAAAAAAGACAACCAGAACGGAGGTTTTGAAAATAACGGAAACTTCACAGATACCACTGCAACATTAAAAAGTGTAGCTCCTTTTCCCATTGGGATTGCAGCCGAATATCCACTTTCCAGCACGAATGCCAGATACTGGTCTGTGGTGAGAAGCGAGGCCAGCAACATCACCTTTGGAAACGAATTGAAAAATGATGCGGTGCTTAAAGGCGATGGTAGCTATGATTTTACCCGCGCAGATGCTTTTTATAACCTCGCAACAACAGCCGGGCTACAGGTTTTTGGCCATACATTGGTTTGGCATTCGCAGCAACGTGCAAGTTATTACAATACGTTAATAGGGGGTGGCAGCAGTGGCGGTGTTACTAACCTGGTGTCTAACCCTGGTTTCGAAACCACTACTGTAAATACACCTGCCGAACCAGCAGATGGCTGGTCGGTGTTAAACGGCGTGGGTCAATTTACAAGCACCTCTACCAACACGAATTCAGGAGCAAGAGCATTACAGGTGAACGTACCAGCCGGCGGGCAATCATTTAACACTCAGATTGCAAATAAAACCCAAATCCCGGTATCGGCTGGGAAAACATATATCATTTCTTACAGCATAAAAGGCACTGGTGCGCAAAGCATTCAGTTAGAAATTCGTTCTTTTCTAGGTGCAGCTGCCGGCTCAGTGAATTACCAGGGCGGTTTGCCCGTAACTACTAGTTATGCCAAAAACAGCTATAGCTATGTGGTTCCGGCAAATGTAACCGCTATACAAATTGCATTTGATTTAGGTGGAACGGCAAATACCTTGTATCTGGATGATGTGAGTATCACCGATGCTGCTGTTGTGGCTCCTCCAACCGGTGCTGCGATGGTTTCTATTGTGGATAATGCAATGAAAAAACACATTGAAACGGTTGTTGGTCATTATGTGGGTAAAATTAAAGCCTGGGATGTGATTAACGAGCCATTTTCTGATGCTGGTGAATTGAGAAACAATACCAATACACCATCAACAGGGAGAACTGATATTTTCGTTTGGCAAAACTATCTCGGTAGAGATTATGCAACCAAAGCCTTTCAGTATGCAAAAGCAGCAGATGCCAGTGCCGATTTCTACATGAACGATTATAATCTCGAAAGTAGCACAGCAAAGCTTGATGCTTTTGTAAAGCTGACTAATGAATTGAAAGCAGCCAATGCCGGGATAACTGGTGTAGGTACGCAGATGCACATGCTCATTTCTACGCCTTATGCAAATATCATTTCCATGATGCAAAAACTCGCGGCAACCGGCCTGAAGGTTAAAATCTCTGAATTGGACATCAGAATAAATCCTGGAGGTGCTAACCCTGCGGTAGGTTACTCAGCCTCTGCATATGATTTAAGACTCCAGGCAGCGATGTACAAATTTGTGATCGCCACTTACATTAAATATGTTCCGGCAGCACAGCGCGGAGGCATTACCATTTGGGGCGTAGACGATTCCAGTAGCTGGTTAAATACTTCAGCGAATGTTACGGCTAACCGCCTGGATTATCCGCTTTTATTTGATAAGAACTTCAGCAAGAAGCCAGCTTATGCAGGTGTAAAACAAGCCCTGCAAGGTAACGGAGAAAATTAGTAGTAGATTTAATCAAAATAGAAAATTCCTGCCCGTGATTAGGGCAGGAATTTTCTATTTTATAATAGCTTCAAATGGAGCCGTGGGAAGACCATTTTTGTTGTATAGGTTCGCATCCTGCGGATTATCTGCCCATGCATAACGCACATAAACCGGGGCTGGAATTGTGGCGTTTGATAAGATCACTTGCTGGTTCCGGATCTCTGCTTGTGCCCATTTAAACTTTTTATCACTTCCTGCTATGGCAAAAGCCTTCAACGAACCTGATTTTGAAATTAAACCTTTGCCTACGTTGTCGAAATTTAGGATTACCGTATTTCCATTGGCAACAGCCGATTTAAAAGTCGGTCCCGATGCCACGGTTTTAACGTCGCCGTAAGCCAACCTGCCGGCCTGCAAAGCCATTCTTTTTCCTATATCTTGCTTGTTTAAGGGATGAATATCATTCCATTCACCTAAATCTATAGCCACTACCAGCGCAGTATTTTTTATCGTTAATAACTTTGCTTGCTGCGCTCTTAATTCGGCCCAGCTGCTCTCCGATGGATTTTCTTTTGCCTGCATAAAATTCGGAAGTTGTACCGCTATAAATGGAAGTTGCGAATGGCTAAAAGTGTTGCGCCAATCGATGATAAGGCTTTCCATTAAATCAAAATATTCTTTCGGATTCCCTGCATTTGATTCTCCCTGATACCAAAGCACGCCTTTAATTGCATAATTTTTCAGCGGGGCAATCATGGCATTATAAAGGCCTACAGGTTTCCATCTGATAAATGTCTGGCCAGGGCTTGGACCAGCCTTTACGCCCAATTTATACTTCCATATGCCTTTTAAATCCAGCGTATCGGTTCCGGCAATCAGCTGATATTCTTTGTCTGGTACGAAACCACCTTCGCCAGCATTATTAATGACCCTTACCGTAATGGTATTTTTGCCAGCTTTTAGTATCTCGCTACCGAACAAATATTTTCTTGGCGGATACTGATAACTGGTTGAACCTACAAATTCGCCATTGATAAAAACAGAGTCAGCATCCACAATTCTGCCTAAAAGTAATTTGGCGGGTTTTGCTACCATAGATTGAGGCACGTCGATTTCTTTTTTGAACCAGACCACTCCATTGGCTTTGCCTATTGGTTCATTGGCCCAATATCCTGGCACCTGCATTTTTGCCCAGTCTGATCCGGCAGGGCCATTTTTCCAGTTCTTTTTTAAACCTTCATCCAGTTGGTTAACGTTGCTGTACCAGGCATTTGATGCAGTCTTATCTGCAGCTTCAATGCTTTTAATGAGTTGATCATCTTTATATTTCTGGAAATCCTGATCGTAAGATGGAAATTTTTTAATGGCCGTTTCGCTCATCCATGCCTGTGCAGGCGAGCCACCCAGTGCTGCGTTTACGATGCCAATTGGGATGTGGAATTTTCGGTTGATATCTAAAGCAAAAAAATAGGCAGCAGCAGAAAAATTTAAAACGGATGCTGGCGTTGTTGAAACCCACCCGCCCCCAGAAAAATCTGTCCTGGCAGTTTTGAAATCGTATTCATCGGGAACTATAAACTGCCTGATCTGATTTTGATTGGCTGCGGCAATTATTTCTGGATATTTATCCATTACCCGCGACATTGGCAGTTCCATATTTGATTGTCCGCTGCAAAGCCATACATCGCCAAATAAAACATCCTTTAAAATGATGCGGTTGCTGCCCGAGAAAGCCATTTCATAAGGGCCACCAGCTTTTTCCGGTGGAAGCTTAATTTCCCAATAGCCACGCTCATCTGCTTTAGTTTGATATGTTTTTGCTTTAAAGCTTAAGTTAACAGCCTCATTGGCCGATGCATGGCCCCATAATTTAATCGTGTTTCCCCGTTGGAGGATCATGCCATCAGAAATGAGTCTAGGCAGTTTAATTTGAGAGAAGCTGGTTAAGCTGCCTATTAGTAAAAGTGAAAATAAGGAGATTTTTTTCATAATAGCTTTTGATTGAACGGTAGGCATACCTGGTCTTTACGTATAGGCCATTGTATAATCTCTGTTGAGGATATAAAGACGCTCATAATTATTTTGGTTAGATAACGGGATTAAATTCCTCCCTAAAATAAGAAAAGAAAATATTTTATGCAATCGGTTGCAATTTTATTTCTTTATTTCTACCTTCAACTGTTTAACCAGATATAATCTCGAAATGAGAAAGCTAATTTTATTTCTACTGATTGGTGCTTCGCTCCAGTGCGCTGCACAAATCAAGTTTACCAATCCAATTCTTGCAGGGTTCTATCCAGATCCAAGTATAACAAAAGTGGGTACAGACTATTACCTCGTCAACTCTACGTTTTCTTATTTTCCGGGAATCCCTATTTTTCACAGTAAAGACCTTAAAAATTGGAAACAAATTGGTAATGTTATAGACAGGCCAACGCAAATGAATTTTCTGGGCGATCGTGTAACCAGGGGATTATTCGCGCCTTCGATTAACTTTCACAATGGTTTATATTATGTTACCTGCACATTGATAGATCATCAGGGCAATTTTGTGGTAACGTCGAAAAATCCCGCCGGGCCCTGGAGCGATCCGGTTTGGTTGCCCGAAGTGAAAGGGATAGATCCTTCACTTTTTTTCGGTCAGGATAAGGCCTATATTGTTTACAATAGTGATGCGCCAGATAACAAACCCCTCTACAGCGGGCATCGCACCATTCGTGTGTTTGAATTTGATTCGCTAAACTTGAAAGTATTGGGCGAAGAAAAACAATTGGTAAACGGCGGAGTAGATATCAGTAAAAAACCGGTTTGGATAGAAGGACCACATATTTTCAAAAGGGGCAACTGGTATTATTTGTGTGCGGCAGAAGGGGGCACTTCTGTTAACCATTCGCAAGTGGTGTTGCGGAGTAAAAACGCAACCGGACCTTATATTCCATTCGAAAAGAATCCAATTTTAACGCAAAGAGACCTCGATCCAAATAGAAAAAACCCGATTACGTCAGCAGGTCATGCAGAACTGATTGAAGGCCCCGATGGAAAAACTTATGCTGTGTTTTTAGCCGTTCGGCCGTATGAAGGAGATTATTACAATACGGGAAGGGAGACTTTCATTGCGCCTGTTAAATGGGAGAATGATTGGCCAATTATTAATCCGGATAGCGAAGCGTTAAAATTTAGTTATTCAGCAAATATTAAAGAAGTTAAACAAGTTGAGGCAAGGCCGCAGAGCGGTAATTTTTCTTACCGGATTCAGTTTGAAAAGAAGTTGGATCCCGCTTTATTATTCTTAAGAACAATAGATTCCAGTTGGTTTCAGGTAGATAAATTAAAGGGGTTAAACATGGGACTTCTGCCTGAAACGATTATGGGTAGCGGCCACCCGGCATTTATTGGGAAAAGGCAGCAGCATTTGAAAGCTAAAGCCAGTACGGCATTGATTTTTAACGCGAAAACAGCAAACGAAAAAGCGGGGATCACAATTTTCCAGAACGAATCTCATTTCTATTATTTATGCAAATCTGTTGCTAACGGGAAGTCGGTTTTACAGGTTTTTAAAGGAACACAGGATAAAAAGACAATGGAATTGTTGAAGCAAACTGAGCTGAATAGCGATTTAATTTACCTGCAAATTGAAGCTAATCGGGACAAGTATAATTTTTACTATGCTACCGCCCCAAAGCAATGGAAACTATTGTTAGCGAATGTGGATGGGAAATTCCTGAGTACGAAAGAAGCGGGAGGTTTTGTGGGTTCGTTGTTTGCACTATATGCAACTTCATCCGGCGAAAAATCAGATCAAACGGCAAATTTCAAGTGGCTGGATTATGAGGGGAAGGATGATGTTTATCGTTAAACATCTTACGAAGTTTAACCGGCCTACTTGTGTTGGGGAAACTTCGTAAGTGTATCAGGTTTTGTTTTAAAACGTGCGAAGTCTTTTCTGCGCTCAGGCATTGAGACTTCGCAAGTGAATCTTATATTAGTCCTGGAATTTCCATCTTACGAAGGCTTCCATGGCTTCGTATTCTGCAAGTCCGAGTTCATCGTAAGCTTTGGCTGTTTCACGATTCCGGTCTTCGGCACGTTGCCAGAATTCTCTTGAATCATCTCCAGGGAAAACCGCTCTGTCCTTCTGACTCTGGTGTTTAAAGATCGCATATTTCTTGCGTTCCAGCTCTTTTGGCGAAATTGGAACTGCCATTTCAATTTCGTGAGTTTCAAACTCCTGCCACGCACCGCGGTACATCCATAACCAGCAATCTTTTGCCCAATCTTCTGTTTTACGAAGTTTAGTCAATGCCGCTAAAATAATATTAAAGCAAACGATATGCGTTCCATGCGGATCTTCAAAATCTCCGGCTGCGAAAACTTGTTGAGGCTTAACTTTCTGCAACAATTCGATCGTTAAATCGATATCTGCATCCGTTACCGGGTTCTTTTGATTTTTACCGCTTTCATAAAAAGGAAGCGCCTGGAAGTGAATATGGTCATCTTCCAAACCACAATAACGCGCACCAGCAATAGCTTCACCTTTTCTAATTAAACCTTTTACTGTTTGAATCTCCGGAGTATCAACCTGGTTGGGTTGTTTATCCTGAATGAAGGTCCTCATGTTTTGATAAAGTTCTTTCAGATGAGTATTGTCCATGCCCATTTTCTCTGTAAAATCTACATTGAACTCTACAAACCGAAGCGCATCATCATCCCAAACCGCAGTATTACCAGAAGTTTGATAAGCCACGTGTACATCATGTTGCTGATCAACCAGGCGAATAAATGTTCCGCCCATCGAAATCACATCATCATCAGGGTGAGGGGAGAAAATAATCACACGTTTTTTAGCGGGTTCAGCACGTTCCGGACGCTGAGAATCATCCGCATTCGGTTTACCACCCGGCCAGCCTGTAATGGTGTGTTGCAGTTTATTAAAAATATTAATGTTGATGTTGTAAACTGGTCCTTTTTCAGTAGCCAGTTGCGCCATCCCATTGTTGTTATAATCATCTTCCGTTAACTTTAACACTGGTTTTTTGAGTGTATTTGCCAACCAGATTACCGCTTTGCGGATCAATGCATCCGTCCAGACACAATCTTTAACCAACCATGGCGTATAGAAACGGGTCAGTTCTGAAGCTGCCGGTGTATCCAGGATAAACTCTACATGATCAGATAATTGCAGGAAAGTCGCCGGCACATCTCCGGAGATTTCACCTTCAACAGCTTTCTTTATAATGGAAGCTTTTTTACGGCTCCAGGCCATCAAAATAATTTCTCTAGCCTTGAAAATGGTACCAATTCCCATGGTAATCGCTTTGGTTGGCACGAAAGTTTTTCCACCGAAGTCTCTCGCGGCATCTCTACGTGTTAAATCATCCAAAGTAACCAATCGGGTTCCTGAGTTTGGTGCCGATCCAGGTTCATTAAAACCAATGTGTCCGGTACGCCCAATACCCAGAATCTGAATATCTAATCCACCAAGGTCGCCGATTTTCTTTTCGTAATCCAGGCAGAAAGCCGGAATGTCTTCAAGTGCCAGGGTTCCATCAGGAATGTGAACATTATTCTTATCGATATCAATGTGATCGAAAAGATTTTCATTCATAAAGGTGACATAACTCTGGGCCGCGATTGGCGCCATTGGATAGTATTCATCCAGGTTAAAAGTGATCACATTTTTAAAACTTAAACCCTCTTCTTTGTGCAGTCTCACCAGTTCGGCGTAAACTGCGATTGGGGTAACACCTGTTGCTAAGCCCAGTACTGCAGGTGTGTTGCTTGCTTGTTTAGATTTAATGAGGTTGGCGATTCGGTGCGCCACATTAATCGAAGCAATTTTTGGATTTTCGAACACGCTTACGGGTAGTTTCTCGAAACGTGTCTCCTCCAGTAAATTTAATCTAGCCATTTTTTTTATATGGTTTTTAATGTACGGAGCAGTA
>Ga0157370_10001646_pt1 | contig 27589 bp, 19 predicted proteins | sample C35metaG_FD_113463 | JGI IMG/M metagenome (GOLD analysis project Ga0157370, IMG submission 113463) | Corn rhizosphere microbial communities from Kellogg Biological Station, Michigan, USA - C3-5 metaG | ecosystem: Host-associated > Plants > Roots > Rhizosphere > Soil | place: USA: Michigan...
CCGGCGCAGTGGGTCGTCGAATCCGCAGATGCCGTGGCGAGCCGGCTCGACGCCAACCTCAACGTGTTCCGTGGCGACGGCGTGCTGCACTTCAATACCGGCATCCTGGATTCTTTCCAGTTCGGCGCCCGCTACGAGAAGCAGAGCGAGGCCTTCAACGACTACTGGTATGAAACGCCCGTCACCCCTGCCGGTGGATGCGCGAACATGCAAGGCCCCGGCCCTCGCGACGCCTACTATCACTATCTCGATCCACGCATCGTGGATTCGTGTACCCACGTTTCGGAGATCTCGCCGCTGCGGATGTCGGAAATGCCGCCAGGCTGGCTGGAGAATTTCAATGGCTTTGATCCCATCCAGGTATCCGGCGTCGGCAACGGCTTGCTGTTCGTAAACCCCGACGTGATGCGTGACCCGGTTGGGTTTCTCCACACACTCGCTCCGAATGCCAGTGGTGCGCCGGCAGCGTTCCTGGCGCCGGCAAGCTCCTGGCGCGTGGACAAGAAGGCCGAATCGATTTACGGCCAGCTCAACCTGAGTGGCCAGCTGGGCAGCATGCCGTGGAGCAGCAACATCGGCGTGAACCTGGTGCGGACCACGTTTTACATCAGCTCGTTCGTGACCAGCTCCACGGACTTCATCGGCAATGGCGGCAAGTGGGATGGCGTATACATCAGCCACGGCGTGCAGGTTACGCCGAGCAGTTACACGAGGGGGCTGCCGGCATTCAATGTGGCACTCAACGTAACGCCCGACCAGATTTTGCGGTTTGCCGCCAACAAGACGCAGGCGCGGCAAAACCTGGCGACGCTTGGGCGAGGTCTGGTCATCGGCTATCAGGTCAACGGTAATCCGCCACGTGATCCATCGGTCCCGGCGGATACCCAACTGTTCACGAATGCGTCCTCGGGGAATCCGGAGCTCCAGCCGTACCGTTCCACCAATTACGACCTGTCGTACGCCTGGTATTTTGCGCCGCATTCGATCGCGTATCTGGGGGCGTTCTTCATGGACGTGTCCTCGTTCCCCGAATCGGCTGTCGAAACGGTGCAGGAGCCGGACTCCGATGGGGTCATCCGCAGAAGCGGGCCCCTGTTCACCACGATCAACGGCGGTGGCTCGATCATCAGGGGACTCGAGGGCGAATTCCGCACACAGTTCGCGCAGTTGCCGGGTTGGTGGAGCGGGTTCGGCGTGAACTTGAATTACACCTTCCTCAGGTCGTCGAACCCGCTCGCAGCGGGTGCCCGTCAAACCTACAACGCAGTGCTCTTTTATCAAAAGTATGGGCTGCAGGTGCGCCTTGCCTACAACTGGCACGGGCGAATCCTCGATCTGGTCAACAAGAATCTGCCGGATGTGCTCAACATCTACAGCAAGCCGCAGGGTTATCTCGATGCTTCGGTCGAGTACCGCATCAACCCGAACGTTTCGGTGTTCCTGCAGGGTACCAACTTGAACGACGCGTATGACCCCGCGTATGTGCAGTATCCCAATGCATTCTGGTCCGAGAACATCAGCGAACGGCGCTACTACGCGGGCGTCCGCTTGAACTTTTGACCGCGCGCCAGGCTATCGGGGCGACGACCGGGCGCGGACTGCGCGTATGCAGGCCGGCGCGCGCTTTGGCGGGGTACGGAAGCCCTGCATTCCGTCGCATGCCGAAGCTGCGTGTGACGTGTCGTCTGCCAAGACATCGGCCGGGGATGGATTCGGCCATCGTCTGCGGAGGAGGCTTGGCGTGATACAAACCGGAGCTTCGCAGCGGAGGGACAGGTACGTGCAGCCGAACGCCGGGCCGGAGTCGGATCACCACCCAGCCAGCCTGGCTCCGCCGGCCGAGCTGCAGGAATTCTGGAACGCGCTGCTTCATCTGCAGCAGACGCATCGTGCGTTGCATGGATCCAGCGATTTCCGTGCGCTCCACCGCGAAGCACTGGTCGTGGCACGGCTGTCCCGCGTCGCGCTGCCGGCAGCCGATCGCGTGCTGGCACGATTCCCGGACGTGCTTGCCATTCCCGACCAGCTTGCCACGCTGGACATGCTGGGCGCTGCGTATTCGATGAACAACGCCTACCAGCGTGCCGTGGACGTCAATCGTCGCGCGGCCTCGCTGGCACCGGATGACGCACGCACCCACTACAACCTGGCGGCCGCGTTGATGTTCACCGGCGATTTCGCCGGTGCCGAACATGAAATCGCACGCTGTCTCGAACTCCAGCCGACGCTGTGGGACGGATACACCTTGCAGTCCAAGGTTCGCAGGCGCGGTGCAGGACACCACCATGTAGATGAACTGCAGGCATTGCTGGAACGGTATGGCGACCAGCCGCGCGCCCGCGAACGCCTGAACCTGGTGCTGGCCAGGGAGTACGAGGGCGTGCACGACTACGTCCGTGCGTTCGAGTGCCTGGTGGAAGGCAACGCAGCGGGCAAGTCGTACCGCGCTCATGACTTTCAGCGGGACGAGCAGCTTTTCGACGCCTTGATGCGGCACGGCCCGACTGCGCAGCCGGCTGGTTCGGGGTACGACACCGACGAGCCGATCCTGGTGTTCGGCATGCCGCGCTCGGGCACCACGCTGGTCGAGCGCATCCTTTCCAGCCATCCGCAGGTGAAGTCATGCGGGGAGCTGAAGCAGTTCAGCATGCTGCTGAAGTGGATGTCTGGAAGTGCCAGCGCCGACCTGATCGACGCCGACACGGTGGTCCGCTGTCGCAATCTCGATTGGAAGGAGCTGGGCGAACGCTACCTGGCGAGCACCCGCCCACTCTCCGGACAGGTGCCGCGCTTCGTCGACAAGTTCCCGCACCATTTCCTGCATGCCGGCTTCCTTGCCAACGCCCTGCCGCGCGCGCGGATGATCTGTGTGCGACGCAACCCGCTCGATACGTGCCTCGGCAATTTCCGCGAAGTCTTTTCCGAAACCTCGACCTTGCACGGGTACGCGTGCGACCTGATGGACACCGGGTGCTATTACATCCTGTTCGACCGCCTGATGGCGCACTGGCAAGAGGCATTCCCAGGACGAATCCTCGAGGTTTCCTACGAGTCGCTGGTCGAGGACCAGGAAACCCAGACCCGGGCGATGCTGGAATTCTGCGGACTTCGGTGGGATCCGGCGTGCCGGGCGTTCGAAGCCAACCGCGCACCCACGGCCACGGCGAGCGCGGCACAAGTGCGTTCGCCGATCCGCCGCGATGCGGTGCAACGCTGGAAGTTCTACGAGAAGCAACTCGCGCCATTGACCGGGATGATGGCGCGGGCAGGGATCGCGGTTCCATCGTGACAAATCGAATGCACCGGTCCTGGACCGGACGGGTGCCGTCGCGTGTAAATTCAACCGGTTTTTCGTCCGTTGACATCTGATTGTCCGCCAAGGGAAACGTGGGAAGTGGTTTCAGCCAGGCAAATCCTCAGTGGAGGCATCCTCGTCCTGATGGCGCTGCTCGCGTCGGGTGGTGTGGCTTCGGTCACGCCCGCAGGCGCGAGCGCGTATCCGTACCCCTGGGACCGACCCGGCTGCCCGTGCGCAACGGTCCTGCACGAAGGTTCTCCGGCGGAGGCCGGACTGGTGCCCCAGTCGCTCGACGACATCGACGGCACCATCAGCCGAATGCTGGTCCGCCGGGTCGCGCCAGGTGCGGTCGTGCTGGTCGCCCGTCGCGGCGTCATCGCGAAGTGGCAAGCGTACGGGTATGCGTCGATCTACAGGAACGGCGACTACGCGATGGACGCACTGCATCCGCTTCCCATGCCGGAGAGTGAAGCCCATTCGACCCCGGTGAAGATGGAAAAGGACGAAATCTTCGACATGGCCTCCGTCAGCAAGCTGTTCACGGCCACCGCGGTCATGCAGTTGTGGGACGAGGGCAAGTTCAAGCTGGACGACCCCGTTGCCAAATACCTGCCGAAGTTCGGCGTGCACGGCAAGGAGAACGTGACGATACGCCAGTTGCTGACGCATACGTCCGGGTTCCTGCCGGATCCGCCGACGCCGTTGTACGACGTCCCGGGCTCGCGCAAGGATCGACTGGACTATCTGCTGCAGTTGCCACTCGAATATCCGCCCGGCACGCACTACGTCTACAGCGACATCAACTTCATCGTGCTCGGGGCGCTGGTCGAACACCTGAGTGGCGAACATGAAGATGTGTTCGTCCGCAAGCGCATTGCCGCGCCGCTGCACATGACGGACACGATGTACAACCCGCCCAAGGAGTTGCAGCCTCGGATTGCCGCGACGGAGTACCAGCCCTGGCTGCACCGGGGCATGTTGCGGGGAGACGTCGAGGATGGAAACGCCTGGGCGCTCGGTGGCGTCGCGGGTCACGCCGGCGTTTTCAGCTCGGCGCACGACCTCGCGATTTTCGGACAAATGATGCTGAACGGCGGTGTCTACGATGGCTCTCGCGTGTTGTCGCAGCGTGCCGTCCAGTTGCTGTTGACCAACTGGGACAAACAGTTTCCGGGCGACGGCACCGGCCTTGGCTGGTCGATCGACCGCGGCTATTTGATGGGTGCGCTGTCGGGGCCGCACACAGCCGGCCACGAGGGCTATACCGGCACGATGATCGCCATCAACAAGAAGAACGACATCGTCGCCATCCTGCTGACGAACCGGGTGCACCCGAACCGGCACGGCCCGTCCATCGTCACCGCGATCCGGCAGGTCTTCACGGACATTGCGAACGCGATTCCGGTAACCGCACCTGATGGTGCGTTGCCATGGTTCTCGGGGTATGGCGATTATTTGAACCGGACCTTGACTGCAAAGGTCGAGCCGGCGCACGGGGCCACGCTGTCTTTCCGGACCTGGTACCGGCTGCAGCCGGATTACGACTACGGCAGCGTCGAGGTCTCACCGGATGGCGTGCACTGGAAGGTGCTGGATCTGCTGACCGGGTCCAGCGACGGCTGGCAAGCCAAGACCGTGACGCTGCCGCAGGATGCGCACTACATCCAGTTTCGCTACCGGACCGACGCGGAAATCAACAGTCGAGGTTGGTACGTGAGTCAGCTCCAGGTTCATGAGGCGGGCAAAACGGTGCGGCCGAAGATCACCCACAACGAGTGGCAAACGCGTGGCAATTGATCGACATTGCTCCTTGCGGCTGGTTCTCGCGCTGCTCGCGGCGTCTGCACTTTCGGTAGCTGTTGCGGCGCCGACGTCTGCCGACAATGGCGTGCCAGCGGGGTGGGAACAATCCGGTCTCGACCTGATGCCGTGGCCTGCGCACATCGCGCTGCACAATGGCCGGCTACCGCTGACGCAGCAGTTCGACATCGACGTGACCGGCCAGGCCGGCCAACGCGTGTACGACGCCGCCGACCGGTTGTTGCAACACCTGCAGCGGCGCACCGGCATCGTTTTCGAGCAACACGTGTTGGCCAAGGATTCCAACGATCCGCACGCGACGCTGGTCATCCACGTTCGGCGGCCGGCGGTTCTCAAGATTGGGGAGGACGAGTCCTATCGCCTGCATGTGGATTCGAAGCACGCGGTGCTGACGGCGACGGATGGGCTCGGAGCACTGCACGGCCTGCAGACCTTCCTGCAGCTCGTACAGTCGGATCCGGATGGCTATTACCTGCCCGCCGTCGAGGTCCGGGACAAGCCGCGCTTCCAATGGCGCGGCCTGATGATCGACGTGGCGCGCCACTTCGAGCCGGTGAACGTGATCGAGCGGAATCTTCGCGGGATGGCGGCGGTCAAGTTGAACGTGCTGCACCTGCACTTGAGCGACAACCAGGGCTTCCGCATCCAGAGCAAGGTCTATCCCGAGCTGACCGCTGAAGGTTCGCGCGGCCAGTATTTCACCCAGGCGCAAATCAAGACCATCATCCAGTACGCGGATGACCGCGGCATCATCGTGGTGCCGGAGTTCGACCTGCCGGCGCATGCGGTGAGCTGGCTGGTGAGCCATCCGGAGCTGGCGAGTGCGCCCGGGCCGTATCACCTCTATACGCACTTCGGCGGGAAGAACCCTGCATTCGATCCGTCGAATCCGGAAACCTATCGTTTCCTGGACGGTTTCTTCAAGGAAATGGCGGACCTGTTCCCGGGGCACTACATCCACGTCGGCGGCGACGAAAACTCCGGCCAGCAGTGGAACAACAATCCCTACATCCAGGCCTACATGCAGCCTTCGATCCCTTCGGACGAAGCCCTGCAGACCCAGTTCATCCAGAAGCTCGCAAGGATGATCAACGCCGATGGCAAGCAGGTCATCGGCTGGGACGAGATCCTCCAGCCGGGCCTGCCGAAAGGCGCCGTGATCCAGAGCTGGCGCGGCAAGGAGTCGCTCTACAAGGCCGCGCGCGAAGGCCATCCGGCGATCCTGTCGAACGGTTATTACCTCGATCTGTTGTATTCGGCCGCCGACTACTACCAGAACGATCCCATTCCTGCCGGAGCGCACCTGAGGTCCTCGGCGCGCAAGAACATCCTGGGTGGCGAAGCCGAGATGTGGAGCGAACTCGTGCGGCCCGCGACCATCGATTCGCGGATATGGCCCAATGCCGCCGCAGTTGCGGAACGCCTGTGGTCGCCGCCAGGCGTACGCGACGTGCCGTGGATGTACCGACGCCTGCACGTGGAGAACCTGCGGCTGGAGGCGCTTGGTCTTACCCAGATACGCAACCAGCAGGTGCTGCTGCGACAGCTCGCGGGTGGCTACGACACAGGCCCGCTCCAGATGCTGGTGGATGTGATTTCACCGGTCCGCGGCTACCAACGGGGCGCCAGCGGCAACTACACCATCTACTCGCCCCTTTCATCGATCGCGGACGCCGCGACCGGGAATCCGTGGGCGGCCATCCGGTTCAGTGAAGCGGTCGACGCGTTCAACGCGCACCCGGATGCGGCGACGGAGCAGGAGATCCGCGCACAGCTCGATCAATGGATTGCGAACGGTCCGGCGCTGGAAGACGTCATCCATCGCGCGCCGACGCTCCACTCGATCACGCCGCTGGCGCATTCGCTGGTGACGTTGTCGAAAATCGGCCTGCAGGCGCTGGACTACATCGATCAAAGTCAGCCGGCGCCGTATGCCTGGGTCAGGCAGACCACGACCGATTTCCTGCAAGCACGCGAGCCGGCGGCCGAAACGAAATTGCGGATCGTCGACGCCGTCGAGCAACTGGTGGTCATGTCGGTCAAGGCGGGTGCTTCCGATGCTCCCCGGGCAAAGGAAAAAGTGTCCGGTTCAACCGCTCCGCGAGCCGGTGCCGTATCCGCCGATCTGTTCGACGCCGAGGCAGGAGCCGAAAGATTCCGTGGCGGATCTTGCAATCAAAGGTGTGGACTTGCGCAAGTAAGTGTTCCTGGAATGGCGCGCGAGCCTTGGCCGGGATCTTCGGGCGATGTTGCAGTGCAGGTTCGCCCGGCACCAGGACCGGAATTGCAGCCGTTCGGGAAGCGTCACCTCGGTCGAGACGGGCTGTCTCAATAACGAATTTTGCAGGAGGACATTGCATGTCGGCGAATATGTATCTGGAACGTGTTCAGGGCGTCGTGGATCAAATCAGGCGCACCCAGTTGCCGAAGATCGAGCAGGCCGCGGAGGCCTTCGTCAAGACGATCCGCGCAGGTGGCAAGGTGTACCTGTTCGGCAGCGGGCACTCTGTGATTCCGGTGCTGGACATATTTCCGCGTTACGGCAGTTTCATCGGTTTCCAGCCGATCCTGGATCCGCGTTTGATGTGGTTCAACATCGTCGGTCCGGGTGGCGCACGCGAGCTTTTGTGGCTGGAGCGGGTCGAGGGCTACGCCAAGGTGGTGCTGCAGAGTTACGAACTCGAACCGCGCGATTCGATCCTGGTCTTCTCGCATGGTGGCTTGAACGCGGCGCCGGTCGAGATGGCACTCGAAGCGAAAAAACAAGGCCTGACAGTCGTGTCGGTCTCGTCGCACCAGAACCACGAGAAGGCCAAGCCGACGCATTCGAGCGGCAAGGATCTGGCTTCTGTTTCCGATATTGCGATCGACAACTGCGTACCGCCGGAGGATGCACTGGTGACGGTGGAGGGCATCAAGGAGCGGTTTGCGGCAGGCTCGACCGTGGCGGCGGTCTCGATCGCCATGTCGCTGGTGGCCGAGACCGGCACGCGACTGGTGAAGACCGGGGTGACACCGCCGACCTTCGTGTCGCCGAACGTGGGCCTGCCGCCCGATCACAACCAGCAGGTGTTCCGGGAATACGAACGCTTCATACGAAACAAGTAGGGAGACAATGTTCGCAAGCGCGTTGTCAGTCCGGACAGCAACCCATCGACCGAACGGGAACTCGTAATGCCGATTGCGCTGGCGCTGGACCTCGGCGGCACCAAGATTGCGGCGGCGCGCGTGAGCGACACCGGCGTCGTCACCCGCCGCCACGAAACTGCTACGCCGCCGGAAGGCGGCAGGGCCGTCGTGGATGCCATCTGCGGGCTCATCAAAAAGCTGTCGCCGAAGAACGCCCGGGCTCTGGGGGTATGCATCCCCGGGCTGGTCTATCCGGACGGAAGCGTGTGGGCGCCCAACATCAAAGGCTGGACACGCATGCAGCTTCGGAACTGGCTTGCCCGCGAGTTCCAGCTTCCGGTCTCGATCGAGAGCGACCGCGACGCCTTTGTCACCGGCGAAGCATGGCGTGGCGCAGCACGCGGTTGCCGGGACGTGGTGTTCCTCGCAATCGGCACCGGTATCGGCGCCGGCATCATCAGCGGCGGACATCTGGTGCGTGGCTGCGGCGGGGTGGCGGGAGCGTTGGGCTGGATGGCGGTCGAATCCAGGGTTCCGCGCGGCTTCGAGCCGAGCTATCGTGAGGTCGGTTGTCTCGAGTCCCACCTCGCCGGCCCCGGCATCGCCCGCGCGGCCAGCAAGGCATTCGGTGAACCGACCAGCACCCGCGAGCTGTTGGCGCGGGCCCGCAAAGGTGATTCGCGCGCAATCGAAGTCCTTGCGCGTGCCGGGTACTACCTCGGTCTGGTGATGGCCAACCTGGTCAGCACCTTGAATCCCGAGCGCATCATCGTCGGTGGTGGCATGGCGGCGGCCGGCAACCTGCTGCTTGGCCCCGCGCGCACCACGATGCGACAGTGGGCGCAGCCGATCGCGGTTCGGCAGGTCAAGATCGTGCGCTCCCGCCTGGGCCTGGATGCCAGCCTGCTGGGTACCGCCCGTTTGGCACTGGACCATGCCGAGGCGGAGTCACGGCAGGAAAGACCGGGCGCCAGCGGCCCACGCGCCGTCCGTCGAGTCCGTCGAGGAGATTCCCGATGATGCAGACTCGCACTGCCGCAACCGCCCCTTCCGAATACGCGGGATTGGTGGCAACCATCAACGGTTGCATGTTCGTGTTCGGCATCGTGTTGCTGCTGATGGGGTCGCTGTTGCCGACCCTGCATGTCAGCGCGGCGCGCGCCGGCAGCCTGGGCGCTTTCCCGCTGGCGGGCATCCTGATCGCCACCATCGTCATCGGTCCGATCCTCGACAAGGCGGGTGCCAAGCTGGCACTCGCGGTTTCGCTGGCGATGATCATCGCGGCACTCGTGGCGATGCCATCGCTCGAAGGCTTCAATGCACTGGCGGTGGCCGCCTTCATCTACGGTTTGGGCGCGGGTGTGTTGAACGCCGCCACCAACACCATCATCGCGACCTTGAGTGGAACCGGCCGCGGTTCGGCGCTCAACCTGCTGGGCCTGTTCTTCAGCCTCGGTGCGCTGATCACGCCGCTGCTGATGTCGCTCACCAAGGGCAGGCTCTCGCCTGCGGATGTGCTGTATGTGTTGGCGTTCATCTCGGCGGTCGTGTTGGTGCTGGTGCTGCGGCAGCGCTTTCCGCCGCCGCTGCAGGCAAGCACCCCATTGCGGAGCTTGTTGCGCGTCCTGAAACAACCGATCGTCTGGTTGTTTGCCGCACTGTTGTTTTTCGAGTCCTGCCAGGAAAACTGCATGTTCGTGTGGGCGGGCAAGGTCGTGACCGACCTGCTCGACGTTCCCGTGTCTCGTTCGGACATTGCGCTGTTCGCCCTGACCGCGGCGATGGGGGTGGGAAGGCTCACGGCCAGCCGCGTGCTGCGCAAGCTGGGCAACCGTTCGGTCATTCTCGTCGCGACGGCCACGGTGATCGTGGGCGCGGTGGTGGTGCTCCTTTCCGCGGCGTTCTACGCGGGCCTGATCGCGGGTTTCGCCATCGTCGGCCTGGGCCTCTCGGCGATCTATCCGACTGTACTTGGCCTGGCCGGCGATCGATTTCCGGACGAGACCGGCACCGTCTTTGGCGCCATCATCACCGTCTCGCTGGTCGGAGGCACCCTGGGTCCGGTGATCGGAAGCTGGGCAACCGCCGCGCACCCGCTGAAGGTGATGCTCGTGCCAATCGTGGCAGCCGTCGCGATCGCGGTATTGACGTTGTTTGCGACGCGGCGCCGGACTTCGTCGCAGGACTCCGGCGCATGAGAGACCGGCGGCGCCGCGGGTACGGTTTGGCGGTCCAGTCGAGTAACCGGTGATGGTTCAGTGGGAGGAAGTCACATGAAATGCAGTTGTGCAATTCTGATAGCAGGTCTGTTGGTATCCGCGGCAGCCTGTGCTGCCGAACCCGCTCGCATCCTGATCAACCAGGTTGGCTACGAGGACTCTGGCCCCAAGCAGGCCGTGGTCCAGGGATCCGCCGCCGACAGCATCGGCATGTGCTCGGTCCGGACGTTCCCGGATCAGAAGTCGGTGTACGAGGTACGCCCGGAGCCTGCCGTTTCGGTCGACCATTGGCAAAGCTGGCGCTTCTGGCGCATCGACTTCAGTTCGCTCCAGGCGGAAGGCGAGTACGTCGTCCAGTGTGCGCACAAGGGCGGCGATGGCAATGCAGTCGTCGAGTCGCGGCCGTTCTGGATCGAACGCGACGTCCTGGAGCGACACACCGTCTCGGCCGTGCTGGCTTATTTCGAATCGGATCGCGTGACCGGCGCCATGGACCGCGCCGATTCCGACATCGGCTTTTACGGGGACGACAGCAAACCGCGCATCGACGCCCACGGCGGGTGGTACGACGCCACCGGCGACTATGGCGTCCATCTGTCCCAGGCCAACGCATCGATCTATTTTCTCGGCCAGAACATCTCGGTGGTCGCCTATTCGCTCGCGAGATCCTGGGAATTGCTGAGCGCGCATGACGACAAGAACCTCAGCCAGTTGAACCGTCGCATCGTGGACGGCGCCACCTATGGCGCGGATTTCCTGGTGCGCATGCATCCGAAGGAGGGCGGCTCGTTCTACGAATCGATCATGGCGCCCGGGATGCAAAAGAAACCCGAGGATCGACAGATCCAACCGCACCCCCAAGGCTCGGACTGGATGACCGCGAACGGCTATCCGAAGATCTTCGCCGACCATCCCTACATCTACCAGGTGGCATTCCGCGCCGGCGGCGGATTCGCGATCGCGGCGCTTGCCATCGACGCACGGCTGCCATGGAGTGGCCACTTCTCCAAGGCCACCTATCTGCAAACGGCGGAAGATGCGTTCGCCTACCTCCAGAAGCACAACACCTCGCTGTTGCTCGACGGCAAGGAAAACATCCAGGACGATTTCAGCGCGTTGCTCGCGGCTTCGGAGTTGCTGCGCACCACGCACGCTGCGAAATACCGGAAAGCGGCGCAGCAGCGTGCCGACGCGCTGCTGGCGCGGCTCTCGAGCGACAAGCATTACCAAGGCTTCTGGCGCCGGGGCGGGCCCGGCAGCGGCCCGTATTTCACGGCAACGACCGCAGGCGCTCCGGTGCTGGCACTCCTCAATTATTACCCGCTCGCCGATGCCGCCACACGCGCCCGCATCAAGGACGCCGTCAAGCGCGCGCTGACCTTCCACCTCACGATCACCAACGATGTTGCGAACCCGTTCGGGTACGCGCGCGAGTACATCGAAAACGAGCATCTGGGACGGGTGGCACGGTTCTTCTTCCCGCACGACGTGGCCGGCTATTGGTGGCAGGGCGAGAACGCCCGTATCGCATCGCTTGCTACCGCGGCACGGCTGGCGTTGCCGCTGTTCATCGATGATCCGGCGTTCTCAAACCGCTTGCACGTGTTTGCCACCGACCAGCTCAACTGGGTCCTCGGCCTGAACCCGTTCGACTCTTCCATGATGAACGGGGTCGGCTACAACAATCCCGAGTACTTCGAGTCCGGGAGCTGGGAATACACGCAACGTCCGGGCGGCATTTCCAACGGGATCACGTCGGCCTGGGATACCAAGGATGACGAGGGCATTTCCTACTCGGTGCCAAACACAGTCACGCATCAGGGGTGGAATTGGCGCTGGAACGAGCAATGGCTGCCGCATGACGCGTGGTATTTGCTGGCCCTCGCAGCGCGTCGTGCCCCCGGTGTGCCGACAGCGGCCGCACCCCGATCAGGAAAATGAATCCGGTGCCCACTTGCAAAGTGCCCGAGCTTCGCTTGCGCGGCGCACGGGGTCCAGCCATGTGCCTTCACAGCTGAACGCCAGCATTTTCATTGAAACAGGACCACCAAAGTTGCGTCATCTCCCGCAACCGCTGTTCCTTTACCAAAGGTCTGCTGAATCGTAAGCAGACGTGCGCTGCAGATGCGGGTATGACGGCTCTTGGCCGGACAGCGACCAATGGCGGAAATCTGGTCGCGCATTCGCTGGCAACGGTCGCGATGCGACCCATTGCTGCCCATAGAGACAATCTGCTTTCGGGAGGTTCAGTCTTCAAACGCCCCAAAAGCAGTGCGTCACGTAGCGCGTTGGAGTTAGATGACAGGTCCTTCAAGGCATGTGAACCGTCTGATCTGGAATGACACTCGCAACTCTGAGTCGTGCGGAGGTTTTGAAGCGCTGTCAGCAGCTTTGAGGCACCGCAACGAGTTCGCCGTGCCGCGCCACCAGCATGCATGCATCTGCGAGGCCTCACACCCTTGCGTTCGCAGCGCTGCGAGCGTCCCAGACGGCCTCGCTTGGTTTCAGAGTGGGCGTTACTTCTAGAATTGCCCGCCACAACGCACAAACGATGGAGACTTTGATGGCCGACGCTGGTTACCTTCTCGAAAACCGGAAGAAAGAGGCTGCACAACGTCTGGCGTTGTTATCGGCGTTGTTTGATCCCGCCTCACTGCGGCAATTTGATGCTTGTGGGATGGCCAAGGGCTGGCGATGCTGGGAGGTCGGGGCTGGTGGCCCCACCCTGGTACGAAAAATTGCAGAACGCGTTGGAGATACTGGCAGCGTGTTGGCTACCGACATCGATGCTTCGTGGGCAAAAGAAGCCACATCCCATAATGTCGAAGTGCGCACACACGATATTGCGCAAGACCTTCCCCCTGATGAATTGTTTGACCTGATACACGCTCGACTTGTATTGGTCCACGTTCCAGAACGGGAACGTGCGTTCCAAAACATGGTATCTGCCCTGAAACCGGGTGGATGGCTGGTGCTCGAAGACGCCGACCCCGCACTTCAACCCTTGAGCTGCATCGATGCGTATGGTCCCGAGCAGGAACTGGCCAACAGGATCAGGCAAGGCTTCAGGGCGTTGTTGTCAAGCCGGGGAGCAGACATTTCCTTTGGCCGAAGGCTTCCGCGAATGTTTCGCAACGCTGGTATGACCGGTCTGTCAGCCGAAGCGTACTTCCCTGTCGCCATGCCTGAGTGCATTCCGCTGGAGATCGCGACGATAGGCATGATCCGAAATGACCTGTTGAACAACGGCATCGCCACGGAGCACGAAATTGAACAGCATCTTGAGAACGTCCAGGCCGGCATTCTGGATCTCTCTCAACCACCCATGATCTCCGTTCGTGGACAGAAGCCGGTGTCGCCGTGCTAGCAGACGGCGCGGCGCATCCAACCAAATGCTCCAGAGGCTTTCACCCGACTCACGAACCGCCGGTAACTGAACTCAGGCATGAGATCGTCTTCTAGCCTAGCGCGCGCACCAATGAGCGGACTCCCATACCGCCATGTCGATGTCTTCGCAAATCAACCGTTCTCCGGCAACGGCCTCGCCGTCTTTCCCGATGCGGAAGGACTCAGCGCCAGGCTCATGCTTCGGCTCACGCAAGAGCTCCGCCAGTTCGAGTCGATCTTCCTGGCGGCCACGGCTGAGCCCGGCGTGTTTGACGCGCGAGTGTTCACCGTCGAAGAAGAACTCCCTTTTGCCGGGCATCCTGCGCTTGGCGCCGGCGCCGTCGTCCACGAGATGCAAGCTCCAGGCATTGATACAGCCACATTCATTCTCGCCCTCCCCGCAGGACGGGTCCGTCTCGATTCTGAACGCATAGGGCCAAGCGCTTACCGCGTCGCCATGGAGCAGGGCCGCCCTACTTTCGGACGCATGTTGCGCAAGGACGAAGAAGCTCCCTTCCTTGATGCACTGGGCCTTGAACCGGAGCACCGCGATGGTCGTCTTCCGTTGGAAGTGGTGTCGACAGGCCTTCCATACCTCATCGTGCCCGTGACGCAGGGTGGCCTCGCCAGCGCCCGGATCCGCGCGGCGGACTTTGATGGTCTGCTCGAAAAGATTGGGGCGAAATTTGTCTACGTTTTTGACGCCGAAGGACGAGAGGGTCGGACCTGGGACAACGCAGGGGCTGTCGAGGACGTTGCAACGGGGAGCGCGGCTGGACCGACAAGCGCGTATCTCGTCCGGCATCGGGTTGTCGACGCTGAAAAGCCTTTTGTCCTGTGGCAAGGACGGTTCGTCGGTCGTCCGAGCGAAATTCGGGTCGAGGTAGCCGGTTCGGCTGGCGTGCCCACATCAGTGACCGTGGCGGGAGACGTACAGATGGTCGGGACAGGCATGATCGAGGCATCCCTACCGATAGAAGATGTGCTGACTCGTTGAATTTCTGCTCAGGTGTTGTCTTGAAAGGAGATACAAGAGACCAAGCGTTGGACGGCGGGTGGAAGTCGGCGCTGGTGTTGGAACTATCCAAGGATGGACGCCGATTGCCGAGGCCATGTGGCCGTTCGATCTGCCGTCGGAGGGAGGCGCCGCGTCGAGGGCGGCATACCTGACCCACTCGGGTGCGGATTGTGCCGCATGTGGGCGGGATGGTGGCTGAGGCTTGCATTGGCTCGAACCGAGGAGCGTTCAACTGCACTTCACCTACCGCGCAAACCATCACCATGGGACCAACTGTTCCGACAGTCGGACTCAAGGCGCGGCGTCGCGAACCTGTTCGAGCATCCAGTCGCGAAACACGCGCGACTTGCGTGGTAAATCGAGTCCTTGCGGATACACGATGTAGTAGTGGAACGTGCGCAGCGAAGGCAGCTTCCGCATTAACCGCACCAATTGTCCGCTGGCGAGCTTTTCGGCGATGAAGGCTTCCCGGCCAAGCAGCACACCCTGTCCGCGTTTCGCAGCCTGGACGGCCAGCGTGTAATCGCTGAAGCGCGGTCCGTGTAGCGGGCCTTCAAGCGTTACGTTGGCGGACTTGAACCACTCTTCCCACGTCGGCAGCCCGCTGACGTGCAGCAAAACGCCTTGCAGCAGATCGGCGGGCTTGGTAGGCAACTTGCCGCCGCGGTAGTGCGGGCTGCACACCGGGAAAACGGCCGCGCTCAACAACTTTTCGGCACGCATTCCCGGCCATTGGCCGAGGCCGTAGCGCAAGGCCAGATCCACTTCATCGCGATCGAAATCGGCCAACGCGGTGGTGGCGCGCAGGTTGACCTCGATATCGGGATGGCGGTAGTAGAAATCCGACAATCGCGGTACCAGCCAGCCGGCCGCGAGCGATGGTGTTGCGCTGATGTTGAGCGTCTGGGGACCGCTGCCTGCGCGCACGATCGCCACGCCCTTGGCAAAACACGCCAGCCCGTCACGGATGTGGGTATAGAAACGTTGTCCTTCGCTGGTGAGCAGCATGGCGCGTCCGGCGCGTCGAAACAGCCGCGCGCCAAGTTCCGCTTCCAGTGCCTTGATCTGATGGCTTACCGCGCTCTGGGTAAGAAAAAGATCTTCCGCGGCGCGGCTATAACTCAAGTGGCGGGCCGCGGCATCGAAGACTTGCAGGGCACGCAAGGCGGGCAGGCGATTGGGCATCCGGACATATTAGTTGAATTCATGTCTTGCATGAAAAATTGTCGCTGGTTGCGCCTGTCCGCGCGGCATACAGTGAGCGACCTCACAAGTGCAACTCATAGGAGTGATTGGTTCGATCATGTGCAGCCCGACGTGCCAAGTGCAAGCCCAATGACGATGCAAAGAGATCTAGTGAAAGTCGAACAGGTGCCTGTGACCGGTCGTGAATCAGAGGCCTTGGTCAGCCCCCAAATACGCGCTCTTTCGCAGTTTTACCGAGCGTTGAACAACCGCGACCTCGACTTGATGGCGCGAAATTGGGCACAGACTGATGAGGCTGTCATGGACAATCCCGTGGGTGGCATCAAAAGAGGTTGGCCTGCGATCAGAGCGGTGTACGAGAGGGTCTTCAGTCACGCGGCAACATTCTGGTTCGAGTTCTACGACTACAGCCTCCATGAAGCAGGCGACGTGTTTTATGTCGTGGGTCGCGAACGCGGCGAGTACGCATCGAACCAAAGCCGACTTGCAATGTTGATTCGAACCAGCCGTCTCTTCCGGTTGATCGACGGCGACTGGAGACAGGTACACCACCATGGGTCGATCGATGACGCTGACTTGTTACGCGGGTATCAACGTACGGTCTTGGAGGACTGATCGTGCGGATCGCAGGCCGCAGCCCAACGGGCCGACCTACGGGCTCGAAATCCGTGGCAGGCGGTCGCGCTTAGCGTCTGGGCTGGAACCAATGCGGCTCAGAGTAAAGATCGAACATCGTTAAGAGGACATCGATCATGGACAACAACGACGACGCATACCGCCGCGGCCTGGAATTGCTCGACACCTTGCACGGCGGCCATGTCGGCGAAGTCATGGTGGAGGAGATGAAAGCCATCTGCCCAGATTTCGCCACCATGACCATAGAGTGGGCAATCAGCGGAATCATGGGAAGACCGGGCTTGGATCTTGCGACTCGCGAACTTCTCCTGGTGGCAAGTTGCGTAACCAGTGGCAATGCGCTGCCCCAGTTGCGGGCACATATGGAGTCCGCTGCCAAGCTGGGCGTGAGTCGCGAGAAGATGATCGAATCGCTGCTGACGTTGCTCTTTTATGCGGGCGGACCGTCGGTGCGCAATGCATTGATCGAGGTCCCGAACATATACGGCACGCGCGACACGGCAAACGTCACATCCAGGTAAGAGAACTCGAGCTAACACGGGCGACCGACCTACTTCGGGTGATGATGCAATACCGACTCTACCAAGTGGACGCCTTCACCACCGAGAGGTTCGCGGGCAATCCCGCGGGAGTCGTTCCGAACGCCGACGGGCTCACTGATCACCAGATGCAGGCGATCGCGCGGGAACTGAACAACTCGGAGACGGCATTCATCTGTGAACCACAGCATGCGGATCACCATGTCCGGGTCCGCTTCTTCACGCCCACGACGGAGGTTCCATCGTGTGGTCACGCGACCATTGCAGCGCACTACGTGCGGGCAGTCGAGAATGCACTGCCGACGTGCACCGTCGTTCAGAAGATCGGAGCGGGCATCTTGCCGGTGGAGATCATCCGGAGACGTGGGGATTATCAAGTTGTCATGACGCAGGCGGAGCCTGCGTTCCAGGAGCCCTTGTCGGGAAGCCAGTGCGATCGGATCGTGCAGGCGCTCGGGCTTCACGTTGGGGATCTCGACGACAAGTGCCCCGTGCAAATTGTCTCCACCGGCCATTCGAAGGTCATGATCTGCGTTCGGTCCCTGGACAAACTGCATTCGTTGCAGCCGGACCTATCGAGGCTGACAAAGATCAGTCGTCGAATCCGCTGCAATGGCTACTACGTATTCGTATTGACCCCAAGCGATGAATATCTTGTTCATGGTCGAATGTTCGCGCCGGCCATAGGCATAGCCGAAGACCCTGTGACCGGAAATGCCAATGGCCCCTTGGGGGCTTATCTCGTGCACCACCGCCTGGCTTCTCCCGCGAACGGCAAGCTGACGTTTCGTGCGCGGCAAGGCGAAGCGACGGGGCGACCGGGAACCGTCGAAGTCTCCGTCGACGTCGAGGACTGGTCGCCAAGGATCGTGCGTGTGGCTGGAGGAGCGGTGATCGTGTACCAATCAACATTGGAACTTTAAGTATCGAGAGACATCGGTGGGCCATACATTCTGCACAGGCCAGGCTGCAACCAAGTTGCAATGAGTGGCAATTCCCAGCAGCCTGCGTGGTTCTCGCACGCGGCTCGGTCTCAATCCCACCGACCACACTGGCCACGCACCCAAACTTGGCGGAATCTTCTCGGAGCAGAATCATGAAATGTCTCGCCTGGTTGTTGTTTGCGGGTACTGTTCTCGTGCTTTCGCCGGCAAGCGCCACGCAGTCACCGAGCGGCATTGCGCATGCGGATCCCTGCGGACGAAATGCGATATGCGGGCTCAGGAATCCGGAGGATGTCGTGCGGCTGGGTAGCACCCGGTTCGCGATTGCGTCCAGTTTGGCCCGTGCCCCCGACTCGCTTAGTCACCTGTATCTGGTGGACTTGGCATCCAAGAATGCGACACCGCTTGTCCCCACGATGAATCCAGCCACACAGCGCTCCCTGGATCCCAACTGCGCTCCGCCACAGAACTTCCGCACGCTGATCACTCATGGACTATCGAGCCGATCCGACGGTCCGGATCACGGCCGACTGTATGTGGTCAACCATGGCGGCAACCAGTCCATCGAGATGTTCGAGTGGCATGTCCATGGCAGGAATGTCGCATTGACTTGGCGCGGCTGTGTACGCGTCCCGTCAACGGTCTTGGCGAATGCTGTGGCGCCGTTGCCTGATGGCGTGGCGGTTACGAGCTTCGGTTCACCCGATGACCCGAAACTGGCCAATCTCATTGCTGGCCGCCCCAGCGGTTTCGTCACGGTCTGGTCGAAGCGAGCCGGGTGGGTGCATCTGAAGGGCAGTGATCTGCCCGGGGACAACGGCATCGAGAGCTCCGCCGACGGCAAGACGCTTTACGTGGCTGCTTGGACAGATAACGCGTTATGGATTCTCTCCAGAGATGGACGTCGTGCACCAATGCGTGTTCCGGTGGGGGATTTTCATCCAGACAATATTCATTGGCAGCTCGACGGTACGCTGTTGATCGCGGGTGAAGTTGGCGATGCGTCCGAGATCCTGTCTTGCGGTCCGCAGAAAATTTGTGGCATGCCTTCGATGCTTGTGATTTTCAAACCGGCGCAAGACAGTATTGCTACACACCGGTTTATTCCGCCAACCACGCATTTTGGCGCCGCATCCACAGCGATCAGGTACCACGGCAGGTACTGGCTTAGCAGTTTTCTAGGTGATCGAATGTTCGAGGCTTCGGCCGCCCCTGCTGGGAACAACACGGGTGCGGCACGATAGCTTGACTCACTACCGATTGGCACTTCTTTACGTTGAGCAGCCACGTAGCTTGTTTCACATCGCGCACGATGACTGATCACCATAGGGACTTGAGCCAGCGCGGTCGATCGCCGCCGTCTGCTTCGGGGATGGGATACTCTTGACGCACTTGTGCGCGTACGCCCATGGACACCTTCGCTGTTCCAGCCGATCTCTTGACGCAGCCGTCGCTGCTCGTTTCGACGGATGGGCTCATCCAAGCGTGCAATGTCGCCTTTGCGTCCAGCATCGGAACGACTCCAGAGGCATTGCGGGGTCTGGACCTGATATCGCTTGTCGCGGAGACTGACCGCGATCTGCTCGAATATTTGCAGGCTTGCTCGCTCGACCAACCGTCACCCGCAAGACTTACATTCAAGTACAAAGGTGCCATGGCCGCTTACCATGCCCGAGGCATTGCTTACAGCTTGTCAGAGGACACTGCTTCGCGGCCAGTTCTCCTTCTGTTGAATCGGCTATATGCAGGCGCTACCGATCCAGCGCCGGCCGAGTCGAACGCAGATGTCGCGCAAAGCAGGTGGACAGAAGCCTCTCCGCGGGGCGAGAGCAACGTCCTGGACGTTACGCTCGCGAGCATCGGAGATGGTGTCATCGTCACGGATGCCTCGGGTCACGTGACATTTCTGAATCCCGTTGCCGAGCAGCTCACCGGCTGGTCCTCGACGGGCGCGAGAAACGCGCCATTCGCGGAAGTCTTCCGTATCGTCAATGAATATACCGGCGCTCCGGTCGATCACCCGGTGGCCAGGGTGATCAAGTCCGGCGGAATCGTGGGCCTGGCAAATCACACGGTGCTCATCAGCCGGAACGGGAGGCGCATTCCGATCGACGACAGCGGAGCTCCCATTCGGTACAAGGGCGCATTGATCGGAATCGTCGTCGTCTTTCGCGATGTGACCGAACGCAGGCGCGCAGAGCGTGAGCGGGCCAGACTCGCGGCCATCGTGGAAGGATCGGATGATGCCATCGCGAGCAAGACGCTTGAGGGCATTGTGACGTCCTGGAATCCCGCCGCGGCGCGCCTTTTCGGATACAAGCCTGAAGAGATCATCGGCAAGTCCATCACACTCATTATTCCGCCCGAGCGGCGAGCCGAAGAGGACACCATCCTGGATCAGCTGCGCCGCGGGGAACGTGTGGACCACTTCGAAACCGAGCGAGTCGCAAAGGACGGAACTCGCCTCGACGTTTCCCTGAGCATCTCTCCGGTCCGGGATCCCAGTGGTGCAATTGTCGGCGCCTCGAAAATTTTGCGGGACATCACGGCCCTCAAACGCTCGGAAAAGCGCCTGCGGGAAGAGATCCAGGTGCGAGAACTACTCGGGGATGCCGCTCAGGCCGTCGTCAGTGCGCAATTGGACCTGGAGCGCGTGGTACAGGGCATCACTGACATCGCGAGAGAGATCACCGGCGCCGCGTTCGGTGCATTCTTCTATAACGTTCTGGACGAGCGCGGGGAATCGTACCGGCTGTACACAATCTCCGGGGTGCCGCTTGAGGCGTTCTCCCGCTTTCCACAGCCCCGCAACACGGCGGTGTTTGGGCCGACGTTTCGAGGTGAGGCCAGCGTACGCAGCGCAGACATCACGGCTGACCCTCGCTACGGCCACAACTCACCCTACCGCGGCATGCCAGAGGGACATTTGCCCGTTCGAAGCTATCTCGCCGTGCCGGTGAAGGCAGCTTCCGGAGAGGTTGTCGGGGGCCTTTTCTTCGGCCATCCAGAGCCGGGCGTGTTCACGGAGCGAGCCGAGCAGCTCGTGGCCGCGGTGGCCGCTCAGGCGGCCGTCGCTGTCGAGAGCGCCCGCGCGCACTAGGCCGTGAAGCAAGAGATCGACCAGCGCAAGCAGGCGGAGCAGTCGCTCAACCGGGCCAATCGGCAAAAGGATGAGTTTCTCGCAATGCTCGCGCATGAGCTCAGGAATCCGCTCGCTCCAATCCGCAATGCGACGGAGCTCCTGTCTCATATGCTTGCGAATGACACTAATGCCCAAGCGGCCCTCCGCATGATCGAGCGTCAGGGTGTGCAGTTGTCGCGGCTCGTAGACGATCTGCTGGATGTCTCCCGCGTCACAACCGGCAAGATTCAGCTCGAATGCAAGACCATCGATCTCGCCACCGTCATCACCCAGGCGCTGGAAACCGTCGAGCCACAAATCCGCGAGAAGCGGCACAGGGTCTCCATTACGTCCTTCTACGAACCGTTATACGTGGAGGGCGACTTTGCACGACTGGTCCAATGCGCAAGCAACATTCTCGCGAACGCCACCAAGTACACGGAACCCGGCGGGGAGATCTGGGTCCGTACCCGTGGGGACAGCGACAGCGCCTTCATCGAGATTTCCGACACGGGCGCAGGCATCCCGCCGGAGCTGCTTCCATACGTCTTCGATCTGTTTGTGCAGAGCGATCGCACCCTCGATCGTGCTCAGGGCGGCTTGGGCGTCGGACTGGCGGTGGTCAAGCGTCTGATCGAAATGCACAAAGGTGAGGTCACCGCGCGCAGTGACGGGCTTGGACGAGGGTCGACATTCGAGATGCGATTGCCCCGGGTTGCGCGCCCGGCTCCCATATCCGCTGTTGGGGAGCGGTTCGAAGTGGAGCCACGGCGCGTGTTGATCGTCGATGACAATACGGATGCGGCAGACTCGCTCGCACTGCTCCTCAAGTTCGAAGGTCATGAGACACATGTGGTGTACAGCGGCGAGGAGGCGCTCGCGAGCATAGGGTTATTCAAGCCGGACGTTGCATTGCTCGACATCGGGCTGCCCGAAATGAACGGATATGACTTGGCCCGGCAGATACGCAAGATGCCGCAGTTCAAGGCCCTGCGGCTCGTTGCGCTGACCGGCTATGGCCAGACGGAAGATCAGCAGCGGGCGCAAGCCGCTGGCTTTGACGATCACCTCGTCAAACCCGTGACCCTGTCGGCACTGGAACATGCCATCGGCGGAATGTCCCAACCGGGGCCAGCGGGCCCCGAGAACGACCGCACTTGAAGGGCTGCGTTTACGGGTCTCGCTGAGTGCTCAACTGTCCGCAGTTGACTGCTTTGTGACAGACGCGCTGCGACCCATTCTGGACGATAGGCCCGAAGTTCAAAAACGTCCATAAGTTGCCACCGCGTGCTGGCGCCGTCATCCCTCTTGGGAAGTCCCTTTGATGCGCGCTCGACTGGAAAGCGGCAACTACCCATTCGCGAGATTGGCAGGTATCGAGTTGCAGCACTTCCCTATGATTCATGACTGCCGTGTGCCGCGACACACGGTCTCCAGGAATAAGGAGAGCTGGCCACGATCCAACGTACGACAAGGCAAGTCCTGGACGACCACCTGGGCTTGGCCCAACAAGGCGATCTCGAGACCGACATTGCCCGTAATTTTGATCCCCAGTGCGTGCTGATGACGACCTACGGGAATTTCCATGGCCATGCCGGTGTACGTGAAGCCGCGCATTTGCTGGAGCGCCAGATCGGCCGGAGCGGTTACAGCTACCTGCACGAGGAATGTCACGATCAACTGGCATTTCTGGAGTGGACCGCAGATACCGAGCGCGCGAAAATCCCGGACGGCGCCGACTCCTGCTGGATCAGGGATGGCAAGATTCGCGCGATGACCATCCATTACGGCGTCCGCGAAAAAGTTGGATAGCCAAGCGTTTCCGCGTTGCTCGACCAGAACCATTTTGGCTCTGGGCGATCATTCGCTTGGCCTTTTTGCTTCCCTTCATTGAGGGCTTGCTTCAAATCGTCATCCGACAGCATGCGCGTGTCGGGGTCTGCGGCGCTTCTGTCGCGGGGCGCAAAGTGCAAACGTTCCATATACGGCGTTGGCTGCTTGCGCCGCGCGTCGGCGAATTCCTTGGCATAGTAGTTGCGCGCTTGCTCAACAGTCTTGTCGCCGCTGACGCGTTCCAAGCAAGCGGACCGCTTCACAAAATACGTGTGTTCGTGACTTTTAGTGGCCGCCGATCCTGTCGGGTCGAGCCGACAAATGGGGGTACTTGTGTCACATCAATCCCACAGCGAATGGGTTATCAGCAAGTTCATTACGCATAGCCGCGCAAATGCAAGTTTCGGCCAGCATCAGCAAGCCCGAGCCAATCCAATACAGTTAGGAGGGGGCCATGAGAATGATCCGTCGACCATCGAGCCTTGCGTCAGCACCGCTGTGGCGACTGCCGTGCAAAGAAAAGCGCGCCACGATGCCGCCGCTCGTGGCCGGGTGCATAAGCCCACCGGTGGCGATGCAACTTTTTGTTACTCGCGGCCCAATTCGTGCACCGCTTCATGACATTGGCGGCCGGCTTAACGTATACAGTGACAGTGCACGTATGACGGGGAACAACCACCCCAACCGTCGGACGGGAGAGAAAAAATGACCGCCCAGGACACTGCGCGCGGCGACGGCAGCGAATACTACAAAATGCTGTTCGTCGCCAACCCACTGCCGATGTGGGTTTTCGAGATTGCGAGCGGCCGCTTTCTGGCGGTGAACGCGCAGGCGTGCGCGCAGTACGGCTACAGCGAGGAGGAATTCCTTGCGATGACCATTTCCGACATTCGGCCGCCGGACGAGAACACGCAGCTGGTCAACGTACGTTCCACCGGCCCCGCAGGTCACCGCAAGTTCGGGCTCTGGCGGCACCTCAAGAAGGATGGAACGATCATCACTGTCGAGATCTCCTCCGACGACATCGTGTTCCGCGGCGCGCCATCCCGGCTGGTACTCGCGAACGACGTCACGGAGCGTGTCCGGACAGAGGCCGCGTTACGCCTGAGCCAGGAACGCTTCGATTACGTGACCCGCGCTACCGCGGACGCGGTGTGGGACCGCAACATCGCGGACAACTCCATCTGGTGGAACGCAGGTTTGCAACGGCTGTTCGGGATTCCGCCGGAGGAGGTCGAAGGCACCATCGAGTGGGCGCGCGAACGGATCCATCCCGATGACCGCGAGCAGGTCGCTCGCACCATCGGTGAGGCCATTCGCACCGGCGCGGAACAATGGGCCTGCGAATACCGGTTCCGGCGTCACGATGGCACTTACGCATTCGTGTACGACCGCGGTTTCGTGATCCGCAATGGCGCCGGGCGTGCCGTGCGCGTGGTCGGTGCGATCACCGACTTGTCGGATCGAAAGCAGCGCGAGGACACGCTGCGCGAGCAGGCGATGCTGCTCGACCGGGCCAAGGACGCGATCATGGTCCGCGGTCTTGATCACCGTATCCGCTACTGGAATCACGCCGCGGAAACCATCTATGGGATTTCCCGTGAACAGGCGATCGGCAAACGCGTGGAAGACATCGTCGTCTATGGCGATCCGATGGCGTTCGAAGCGGCCGACGCAGAGGTACTCAAAAAAGGTGAATGGTCCGGGCGCCTTCAGCAGACCACGGCAGGCGGAAAGACCATCACCGTTGATGGACATTGGACCCTGCTGCGCGACGAAAGCGGCAACCCGGCGGGCGTCCTCAAGATCCACACCAACGCCAGCGAACGCGTGGAGTTGGAGCGTCGCCTGACACAGTCTCAGAAACTCGAGGCGATTGGGCAGCTCACCGGCGGCATCGCACATGACTTCAACAATCTCCTGACGGTCATCGTCGGCAACGCCGATACGCTGACGGAGGAGCTTCAGGACCGATCGGAAATACTTCCCCTAGTGGAAATGATCCGCACCGCCGGCGAACGCGGCGCGGAACTGACCCGCCACCTGCTCGCCTTCGCGCGCCGGCAGGCGCTGGAACCGCGCACGGTTCGTCCGGACGAATTGGTCGACGGCATGCGCAACCTGCTGCAGCGCACCCTCAGGGAAAACATCGAACTGACGGTGGACCACGCAGCCGACGTCGCAAAAGTATCGGTGGACCCGGCGCAATTCGAGTCGGCGGTGCTGAATCTGTGCATCAACGCGCGCGACGCCATGCCCGGTGGTGGCAAGCTGATGATCGAAACCTGCAACGTAGTCCTGGACGAGAACTACACCCAGCAGCGCGCGGACGTGGTGCCGGGTGATTACGTACGGATTTCTGTCTCCGACACCGGCACGGGCATGAGCGCCGAAGACACGGCGCGCGCCTTCGAACCGTTTTTCACCACCAAGGCGCGCGGCCAGGGCACCGGCCTCGGCCTCAGCATGGTGTACGGTTTCGTCAAGCAATCCGGCGGGCACGTGGCGATCTATTCCGAGCTGGGCCATGGCACGGTGGTCACACTGTATCTGCGCCAAGCCAAAGGCCGCAGCGAACCGATCACGGTAATCGAAACGGGCGATGTCGCAGCCCACGACGAGCGCGTTCTTCTGGTGGAAGACGATGACCTGGTGCGCGCGCATGCCGTGCAGTTGCTGACGAGTCTCGGCTACAGGGTTATCGTGGCAAGCAACGGGCCGGAGGCGCTGGAACTGCTGCGCAATGAGGTACCTTGCGACATCCTGTTCACTGACGTGATCATGCCCGGTGGCCTGACAGGGCCCAAGTTGGCGGAAGCCGCGCGCGTGCTGCGGCCGGGCCTCCCCGTGCTGTATACATCCGGCTATACCGAGAATGCGATCGTTCATCATGGTCGCGTCGACCGGGGCATCAATCTGCTGCACAAACCATACCGAAAACCGGAACTTGCGGCCAAGCTGCGCGCGGTGCTGGACGAGAAGCGGCCCAAGGATGGTGGCACTTGATGGAGCAGGAGATTCCACGGCGGCTGCTGATCCTCGATGACGAGGCGATCGTCGCGCAGACTGTGGCGTTTGCTGCCAAGCGGCATGGCTTCGCCGTGCAGATGTCGGAATCGGTTGAGACATTTTTCGGCGACGTTGCGAGCTTCGAGCCCAGCCACATCATCGTCGACTTGCTGATGCCCGGCATGGATGGCGTGGAGGTGCTGCGCAATCTCGCGGCGGGCGGATGCAGCGCCAGCATCATCATGATGAGCGGCATGGGCAGCAAGGTGCTGGAATCGGCGCAGCGGGTCGGCCTTGAGCGCGGCCTGCGCATCATCGGCGTCCTGCCCAAGCCGTTCAAGCTGGCGGAGCTGCGCGCATTGCTGGATGCGCATGCTCAGGAACAGACGCATTCCGAACCGATGGTGGCGACGGATGACGGAGTATTGCGGGATGACATCGGACCGGCGCTGCGAGACGGACAGTTCGTACTGCACTACCAACCGAAGGTCCATCTCACCAGCCGACGCCCTGCCGGCGTGGAGGCACTGGTACGTTGGCAGCACCCGAAATTCGGACTGTTGCCGCCCAATCACTTCCTGCCGTTGATCGAACAGTCCGGCAACATGGACCTTCTGACGATCCGCGTGATCGAAGCGGGTCTGGCATGGTTCACGGATTTCAAAGGCGATCATGCGCTGCAACTCGCGATCAACATTTCCGCCGCCAGCCTGACCGACGTGAACTTCGCCGACCTGCTACACGAGCAATGCACGCGGTTCCAGGTTAGTCCTGCCCGCATCACCCTTGAGCTAACGGAAACCACGGCCCCGCAGCGCACAACCGAACTGCTCGACATCCTCACGCGCGTCAGACTGAAGGGGTTCCAGCTCAGCATCGACGACTTCGGCACCGGCTATTCATCGCTCGTGCAACTGGCGCAACTGCCGTTTTCCGAAATCAAGATCGATCAATCGTTTGTTGCGGGGCTGCACTCATCCGACGAGGCGCGGAAGATCGTGGCCACCACCATCGGGTTGGGCAAGCAACTGCAGCTCACCACCGTCGCCGAAGGCGTCGAGACCGAAGAGCAAGCAAGCACGCTGGCCGAGCTCGAGTGCGATCAGGCACAGGGTTACTTTTTTGCGAGGCCCATGGACGGCGATGCCGCGCGCGCTTGGCTCCGCGAGCGCGGTTAGGGTGCGCGACCTGAAACCGGGCAGATTCTGCTTTTCCGCACGGCGGCGCCTAAAAACAAGCAATTCCTGTCAAAACCGCAACCAGCATAAAGTGTCAATTTTGCCAATTTATGCTGGTTTGTCCACAGCGGACAACCACGGACTTGAGAAAAATGGGCCCACCAGGACTCGAACCTGGAACCAAGGGATTATGAGTCCCCTGCTCTGACCGATTGAGCTATAGGCCCACGAGGATTGCATAGGATAGCGGC
>Ga0157370_10001648_pt1 | contig 27559 bp, 23 predicted proteins | sample C35metaG_FD_113463 | JGI IMG/M metagenome (GOLD analysis project Ga0157370, IMG submission 113463) | Corn rhizosphere microbial communities from Kellogg Biological Station, Michigan, USA - C3-5 metaG | ecosystem: Host-associated > Plants > Roots > Rhizosphere > Soil | place: USA: Michigan...
GCAGGGCAAACCCCATGTGGAGCAAGACCAAATAGGGGAGGAGGAGCGGCCCGCTCCGTTACGACTTCCGGGTAGGTCGCTAGAGCTGCGGAGTAATCTGCGGCCCAGAGGAATGGTTGCCGCTCGTGGCGCAAGCCGCGGGTACAGAAACCGGCTTATAGTCCGCGAGGCCTACAGAATAGGAACAAAACGCGTCCCCTCGGGCGTGTACAATTGCGATCAGGTGCGTGCCCGAGTCCTTATCTTCATCGTGGCGTATAACGCCGAACGGACCATCCAATCTGTTCTGCGGCGCATCCCTTCCGAGCTGTCCCAACATGATACTCACGTCCTGATCATCGACGATTCTTCTTCGGACGCGACATTCGAGAAGGCCCACGAAATCGAGGAAGCTCCGTTTCCCATCACCGTGCTGTTCAATCCCGTAAACCAGGGCTACGGCGGGAACCAGAAGATCGGTTTCCATTACGCGATTCGCGAAAAGTTTGATTTTGTCGCGCTGGTGCATGGCGACGGCCAGTATGCCCCGGAATGTCTGCCGGACCTGCTCCAGCCCTTGCTCGCGGGCGAAGCCGATGCGGTGTTTGGATCGCGGATGCTCGATGCAGGCGCCGCCCGCCGTGGCGGGATGCCGCTATACAAGTGGCTGGGCAACAAGATTCTGACGCGCATCCAGAATCGCCTGCTCAAGACTAAGTTCTCGGAATTCCATTCCGGCTACCGGATCTATTCCGTGCGAGCTCTCGGCGGGATTCCCTTCGACAAAAATACGGACGATTTTCACTTCGATACGGAGATCATTATTCAGTTCGTGCGCGCCGGGTTGCGGATCAAGGAGCTCCCGATCCCCACTTATTACGGTGACGAGATCTGCCGCGTCAACGGGATGAAATACGCTCTCGATGTCGTGCGAACCACTGCGCTCTCGCGAGCGCAAGATTTGGGCATTCTGTATGAGCGCAAATTCGATCTGGCGCCACCCGGACAGCAGTATCTGCCCAAGTGGGGATTCGAAAGCCCCCATGAGCTGGCCGTGCAGCGGGTTCCTTCGGGATCGAAGGTCGCGGATATCGGGTGCGCTTCGGGCTACGTGGCTCGCGCTCTGTTCGAGAAGGGGTGCGAAGTCACCGGGATTGACCAGTATCGTCCGCCCACGGATGCACATGTCGCGAATTTCATCCAGGCGGATCTGAACGGCGGCGAGATTCCCGTCGATGCCGGAGCCTTCGACTACGTGCTCTTGCTCGACATCATCGAGCACCTGCGTTCGCCCGAGACATTCGTGGAATCGTTGCGTAACTCGCGGCGGCAAGCCAAGGACGTCAGGGTCATCGTCAGCACCGGCAACGTGGCGTTCGTCATCACTCGCTGCATGCTGTTCTTGGGCTTCTTCCATTACGGCGCGCGCGGAATTCTGGATCTGACCCATACGCGTCTATTCACGTTCGCGACCATCCGAAAACTTTTTGAGCAAGCCAATTATCGGGTCGAGGAAATACGGGGCATCCCCGCGCCGTTCCCGCTGGCTTTGGGCGACACCGCTCTGGCGCGCTTCCTGATAGGCGTGAACCGCTTCCTTATCAAGATCTCGCGATCCTTATTTTCCTACCAGATCTTCCTGGTCGCCAGGCCGCTGCCGTCTTTGGAGGTGCTGCTCGAGGGTGCGATGGCATCCGGAGATCTGCGTGCTGCGCTGGCTAATGGGGGGTCGGTAGCCACACTTCCAGACACGCCCCGCCCTCGTGGCGATTCGCGGCCGTAATCGTCCCGCCGTGCTGGGTGACGATTCCCTCCGCCACGGTCAAGCCTAGTCCCGTGCCTCGCGCGTCGAGACGGGTCGTCACGAACGCGTCGAAAATATCCGGCAGCACATCCGCCGGAATGCCTGGACCATTGTCTTCTACGGCAACTGCAACTCCGCGCTCTCCCGCGCGGTCGACTCGACGCGCGCGCACGTCCACCGTCCCGCCGGGAATCTCTACGGCATTTACCGCGTTGCGCAGCACGTTCACAAACACTTGCACCAGGCGGTCGGGATTGCCGACCACGCGCTCCTCTGGATCGACCAGGTTGGTGAAGGTGATTCCCGAGGCGCGCGGATCGATCGCCACCAGCGCCCAGGCGTCGTCGATTAAGCCACGTGCCGCCACAGGTTCGGTATGCTGCTTGCGGGCTTTCGCGAAATCGACCAGCGTCTCGCTGATGGTTTGTAAGCGCTGCGTGACGCGCTGCATGCGGGCCAGTCTTTCTAGTGTGTGCTCGTCTGCGGTTGTCTCGATTAGTTTTTCGATGGAGCCGTGCAATACCGCCAAGGGAGTATTCAACTCATGCGCAACGCTCGCCGAGAGCAAACCCAGGCTGACCAGGCGGTCCTGTTCCTCCAGCCGGCGGAGCGCTCTGGCTAACTCGTCTTCCTGGCGACGAAGTTCCGATACCGTATCGTTTCGCGACTGCATGATCTGGCCAATCTCGTCACCCAGGATTTCCGCGGGCGGAATCAGTTCGCTTTTGCGATCGCCCGCACGGGTCGCCCTGTCGGCTTCGAGCATCCGGCGCAAAGGACGGTAGACGTACAGCGGCATGATGACCGCTTCGAGCAGCACGACTGCCGCAATATAGATGCTCCCGAGCACCACGAACAGTGTGATTTTGGCCCGCGAAATGGTATCCCCAGCGGCCACTTGCTTTTCGAACAGAGGAATGACAGCGAAGTACGCCGCGCAGGTCAACACCAGGAAGAATAAGTTGTGAAGTACCATCAGTTTCGGTCGGACCTTGAGGTTCCCGAAACTTCTTGCTAAACTATAACTTCTCTTGTTAGACAAGAATAGTTGCTCCGCTTGCGCAAGGGGTGCGGTCGTGGTAGAAACGATAGAAGCCCAAATTCAGTTTAAGTTTTGCCAGTACGGGGAGCCCTGCGGCATACGCACGCGTGGGCGGGGGTTGAGGACCACTACAGAAGATGGCTGCTATTTTTCCGAAGGCGTCTGACATCATTCTTAAAGTGCTCGGTGCCGTGATTGGTCTCGGCACGGTGGCTACCATCGGAGCTTATACCTATCTAAGCTATCCGACGGTGATCGATACTGGTTACCAGCCAGAACAGCCCGTTGCATACAGCCACAAGCTCCATGCCGGACAACTGGGCATGAATTGCTTCTATTGCCATTACACCGCCTATCGCGGAGCCTATGCCGCCATCCCCGGAACGGAGATCTGCATGGGCTGCCACCAGAAGGTCAAGGACAAGAGCCCGCGCTTGGAGTTGGTACGGCAATCCTATGAGACGGGTGAGCCCATTCCCTGGAAAAAAATCCATGTGATGCCCGACTACGTCTATTTTAACCACCGCGCCCACATCACGGCCGGTGTGAGTTGCGTGAGCTGCCACGGCCGGATCGATCAGATGGTGGAAGTGCATCAGGAAAAGCCGCTCAATATGGCCATGTGCCTGGAATGCCACCGCGACCCGGCGCCTAACGTCCGGCCGGCCGAGCTGGTGACCCAGCTTGACTGGGTGCCCGATCGGGACCCGCGTGAAATCGGCAACGAGATTATCGCCCAAAAGCACCTGCATCCGCCCACAAATTGTTCGGGGTGTCACCGATGAGTTTAGTCAATATCAAGTTGAACAACACCCCGGCGGCGACGCCCGCACCTGTGACCGGTCCCGAATACTGGCGCAGTCTCGATCAGCTTGCCGACACGCCGGAATTTCGCACTTGGGTGGAGCGTGAGTTCCCCGACGACGCCGCGGCGGTGCTGGATGGTAATTCTCGCCGCACCATGCTCAAGATCATGGCGGCTTCGTTCGGATTAGCCGGACTCGCCGCCTGCAGCCGCCCGGAATACCGCCTGGCGCCGCAAGCTCGCGGCCGCGAGGATTACATTCCTGGGGCACCCTACAACTACACCAGTGCCTTCGCACTGGGCGGCCACGCTGCGGGTATCGTCGTCCAGACGAACGAAGGCCGCCCGAGCAAGATCGAAGGAAATCCGGATCACCCGGCTAGTCTGGGTGCAGCAACCGCCCTGGCCCAGGCGAGTTTGCTCTCGGTCTACGATCCCGACCGGTCGAAAGCCGTGTTGGAAGGCGGCAAAGAATCGAGCTGGGAGAAGTTTGAAGCCGCCGTCAAAGGATTGTCCCTGGGCGATGGCTCGGGACTCCGCTTTCTAAGCGGGACAGTGGTTTCTCCGACCCTGGATAGCCTGCGCACCGAAGCGTTGAAGAAATGGCCCAAGGCCAAGTGGGTGGAATACGAATCGATTGCGCGCGATAACGAACGCGCCGGTGCGATGCTGGCCTTCGGACAGGCCGTCAACCTTCATCCGCAGTTCGACCAAGCCAAGGTCATTCTTTCCCTGGACTACGATTTCCTGGGTGCGGACTATCCAACGCCTCTCGCGACCAAGCTGTTTTCGAAGAATCGTCACGTCGATACCGAGGCGGATCTTGAAAAGATCAGCCGCCTGTATGTAGTGGAAAGCCAGTTCTCATTGACCGGCGCGAATGCCGAGCATCGCCTGCGGATGCAGGGCGGAGAAGTGCAGAAATTCGCAGCCGATTTGTCAGCAGCTCTGGGAGCGTCGCCGTCAGGCGGAGCGACTTCAGGAGATAAGCGAGGCAGATTTCTTGCCGCGCTCACAAAAGATCTGAAGGCTGCCGGCAAAGAAGCTCTTGTAGTCGCCGGACCGCGACAGCCCGCGATCGTTCATGCGCTGGCTCACCAGATGAATCAGACGCTGGGCGCCGCGACCGTTACCTACACCAAGGCTTCTTCCACCGACCGCGTCGACTCGGGTGTCGATGCGTTGAAGACGCTGACCGGGGAAATGACGGGCGGGCAAGTTACGGCCCTGATCATCCTGGGTGGAAATCCTGCCTACACTGCCCCCGCCGATTTGCAATTCGGGGCTGCTTTAGCCAAGATCGCCAACTCGATCTACCTGGGCGCGGAAGACGACGAGACGGCAGCCGCCGCGAAGTGGCATCTGCCGGAGGCGCATTACCTCGAAGTCTGGGGAGATGCGCAGTCGACCGATGGAACTGTGGCGATTCAGCAGCCCATGATCGAGCCGATTTTCGGGGGCAAGAGCGCCATCGAAGTAATGGCCGTGCTGCTCGATTCAAAAGACCGGAAGGGTCTCGACCTGGTCAAGAACTTCTGGACGGCGACATGGCCGGCCGCGACCAAGGAAAATACTTGGCGCAAGACGCTGAACGATGGCGTGATCGCTGGGACGCAAGTGGCCGAGGTGAAGGTGTCCGTCGACAGCAAGAGAATTCAAGCTGCGCCTGCGCCTGCTGCCAGTGGAATCGAAGTCGGCTTCGTCCCCAGTGCTACGACTTGGGATGGACGCTTCGCCAACAATGCGTGGATGCAGGAAGCGCCGGATCCCATCACTAAGCTGGTTTGGACCAATGTGGCGTTGATCAGTCCGGCGATGGGGCGAGAAAAGGGTTGGAAAGACGGCGACATGGTCGCCCTCACGCGCGGCAACATGAAGCTCGAAGCCGCGGTCATGGTCCAGCCGGGTCATGCCGATAACGCGGTCACCATCGCGCTCGGTTATGGCCGGCCGCGCGCCGGCAGCGTGGGAACAAATGTCGGTTACAACGCCGGTCTGATCCGGACGTCGGATAGCTTCTGGTTCGGCCAGGGGTTCGCCATCGCAGCCACGGGCGGAAAGGAGATCCTGGCGAGTACCCAGGAGCACGGCTCCATGGAAGAGCCTCAAATGGTCGCGAGCATCAAGCCGCGTTATCGCCCTCTGGTCCGCGAAACGACCGTCGAGGAATACAAGAAGAATCCCAAAGCGATCGAGGAGCAGAGCGAGGTTCCAGAACTCGACTCCGTGTATCCGCAGCTCAAATGGGAAGGACTCCAATGGGGCATGGCGATCGATCTGGGCGCCTGCACCGGCTGTAACGCCTGTGTGGTCGCTTGCCAGGCCGAGAACAACGTTCCTTCGGTGGGCAAGGATCAAGTGCTCCGCGGCCGCGAAATGCACTGGATCCGGATGGATCGTTACTACGTCGGAAGTGTGGACGATCCACGCGCAGTGGAGCAGCCGATTCCGTGCATGCAGTGCGAAAACGCGCCCTGCGAAAACGTCTGCCCGGTACAAGCCACCACCCACAGCCCGGAAGGTTTAAATGACATGGCGTACAACCGCTGCGTCGGCACGCGGTACTGCTCCAACAACTGTCCGTACAAGGTTCGCCATTTCAACTTCCTCGACTGGCACAAGAATTTCCTGGAGCGCCGGCGGATCGAGCCGGAGCTGATGCAGATGGTTTACAACCCGGACGTCACGGTCCGGATGCGCGGAATTATGGAAAAGTGCACCTATTGCGTGCAGCGGATCCAGGAAGCCCGCATCGCGACCAAAACGGACAACCGACGCGAGTTCACGGGCGAAGGGGTAGTGACGGCCTGCCAGCAGACCTGCCCGGCCGATGCCATTTCGTTCGGAAACATCAATGATCCGAATAGCAAGGTCGCCAAATTGAAGAAGCAGGAACGCAATTACGCCATGCTGGCGGAACTGGATGTGCGTCCGCGCACGACGTACCTGGGGCGGTTGCGCAATCCTAACCCGGAGCTGGAAGCATCATGATGACCTGTGCCCTTTTCCCGATGCCACTTAGGAGAACTGCATGAGCGCAGTGGTCGAACAAGATCCGCAGTTAATGGTGGTGAACCCGCCGCTGGTCCAGGGTTCCAGGGATCTCCATGATCTCACCGACCAGATCAGTTCCGTCATCGAGGCCAAGGTCTACGAGACGCCGCTCAAGTACTGGATCACGCTGGCATGCACCGGATCGATCGTGCTTCTGCTCGGCGCGATGCTCACGTACCTGGTGAACACCGGCATCGGCGTATGGGGAAATAACAAGCCGATCGGCTGGGCGTGGGATATCACGAACTTTGTGTTCTGGATCGGTATCGGCCACGCCGGCACGCTGATTTCGGCGATTCTGTTCCTGTTCCGGCAAAAGTGGAGAACCTCGATCAACCGCTCGGCCGAAGCCATGACGCTATTCGCCGTGATGTGCGCGGGTATCTTCCCGCTGTTCCACACCGGCCGCCCCTGGCGTGCGTTTTACTGGCTGTTCCCGATCCCCAACACGGACCTGAACATTTGGCAGAACTTCCGCAGCCCGCTGATCTGGGACGTGTTCGCGGTATCGACGTATTTCACCGTGTCGCTGTTGTTCTGGTATACGGGACTGGTTCCGGATCTGGCCACGCTGCGCGACCGTGCCACCAGCAAGGTCCGCCAGGTAGTCTTCGGGATTCTGAGCCTGGGATGGCGCGGATCCGCCCGGCACTGGCGGCATTATGAGCAGGCATATTTGATTCTGGCGGGTATCTCGACGCCCCTGGTACTTTCCGTACACTCGGTGGTTAGTTTTGACTTTGCGACGTCGGTGATTCCAGGCTGGCACACCACGATCTTCCCGCCCTATTTCGTCGCCGGCGCAATCTTCTCCGGTTTCGCGTGCGTGATGACGCTGCTGCTGATCGCGCGCTGGTTGCTCAATCTGCAGAATCTGATCACCATCAAGCACCTGGATAACATGAACAAGATCATCCTGGTGACCGGTTCGGTGGTGGGCTACGCTTACTGCACCGAGTTCTTCATCGCCTGGTACAGCGGCGACATTTACGAGCGCTTCACCTTCCTGAATCGCGCCTTTGGACCCTACTGGTGGGCAGCCTGGTCGATGTACACCTGCAACGTCTTCATTCCGCAGTTGTATTGGTTCCGGAAGATGCGGACCAACCTGTGGGTGATGTTCATCATCAGCATCACTACCAACATCGGCATGTGGTTCGAGCGCTTTGTGATTATCGCCACCAGCTTGACGCGCGATTTTCTGCCTAGCTCGTGGGGTTACTACAGTCCGACCTGGGTGGACATCTGCACGTTCATCGGCACCATCGGTTTGTTCCTGACGCTGTTCCTGCTATTCGCACGCTTCCTGCCGATGATTGCGATGTCCGAAGTGAAGGGTGTGGCATCCATCGAAAAACATTCATTTGCCGGACAGGTAGAAGGGAGTCCTTCACACAGATGAGCCAGACTTCTGATCCCGCCATCCTCATCGCCCAGATCAAGGACAAGTTAGGCATTGGCGACGACAAAGTTTACGCCGTCATGGGCGAGTTCTCCGAACCGGAGGACTTGGTCGAAGCCGGACGCCGCATTCGCGCGATGGGCTACTCCAAGATCGATGCCATGACGCCGTTTCCGGTCCACGGTATCGATGAAGCCATCGGGATTCCGTACTCGAAAATCGGTTGGATCGTGATTTGCGGCGCACTCGCCGGTATCACAACCGCGCAGGTTCTGATTTACTACGTCGGAGCCATCGATTATCCCCTGATCATCGGCGGCAAGCCGCTGTTCGACTTCACATACTCGATCCCGCCAACCTTCGAATTGGCGGTTCTGTTTTCGGCAATCACTACTTTCATGTGCACCTGGGCATTAAGCGGTTTGCCGCGCCTGTACCATCCTTCGATGAACTACCGTAACGCGCACCGCGCCTCCGATGACCGGTTCCTGCTGGTAGTAGAGGCGGACGATCCGAAGTTCGATGCGCAGAAAACCGCGCAGGATATGCGCAGCGTGGGCGCTAATGACGTGGAGGTGGTGGAAGGATGATCATTAAGCATCACACGTTGATCGCCATCGCTGCAATGCTTGCTCTGGCAGGTTGTTCCGGTATCCAACGAGATCCTCCGCTCCAGGTCTGGCCCGACATGAAGTTTCAGAAGAAGTTCAAGCCGCAGCGCTCGACGGACTTGTTTTCGGACACCCGCGAGAGCCGCCGTCCGCCTGAAGGCGCCGTTGCCCGCGGCCACATGAACGAGGACAATCCGTTCAACACCGGGATGGACGGGAAATTGTATGTCGGCAAGATCCCGGTGAAAGTGACCGAGGCCGTGCTGACCGAAGGCCACTGGCGCTTCAATACGTACTGTTCGCCGTGCCACGACGAAACCGGTCTGGGGAAAGGCATGGTGCCCAAGCGCTGGCCGGCCTGGCAGCCCCAGAACCTGATGGAAGATCGCATCGTTGAAATGGCCGACGGCGATATCTTCAACGTGATTACTTAAGGTCGGCGAACGATGCCGCCCTATGGCTACCAGAATCATCCGGAAGACCGCTGGGCCATCATCGCTTATCTGCGTGTGCTGCAACGCGCCGCCCACGGCACCATCAACGACGTACCGGCGGAGCTGCAATCGAGCGTTCAGTATAAGGGATCGAATCAATGAGTAATTCATCTCACGCGCCAAACCACGGGTTGCACCACGGGGCTGCCGAACCCGCCAGCTACCAACTGGAATATGCCCGTTGGTCGAAGGGCCGCAACGCGCTGATGCTGGCCGCCTTGATCTCTATCGTGGCGTGCATCGCCGGCTATATCCAGGATCCCGACCGTTTCTTCCGCTCCTATCTGGTGGCGTTCTGCTATACCTCCGCCATCGGCTTGGCTGCTTTCTTTTTCGTGATGGTGCAGTTCCTGAGCGGCTCAGCCTGGAGCGTCACCATGCGCCGCTTCATGGAAAATATCATGATCACGCTGCCGGTGGGGGCGCTCCTGTTCGTTCCGCTGGCGTTCGGACTTAATCACATATATCCGTGGACCAATCCGGTAATCGCCAAGGCCACCGAAGAGCTTCGCGCCAAGTCGGATTATCTGACGAATCACTTTTTCATCCTTCGAACTTACGGGTATTTCCTGCTGTTGTCGATCTGGATTTTTGCGATTTACCGGCAGTCGATCAAGGCGGATACCAATCGTTCCATCTGGCAGATGCGGATCGCATCCCGCTGGAGCGCACCGGGATTGTTACTGGTGGTAGTGGTGGGTACACTGGCTGCCTACGACTGGCTCATGACCGTCGAGCCCAGTTGGTATTCGACGATTTTCGGGCTGTATTACCTGGCGGACGGGACCGTGGCGTTCTTCGCTCTCCTGATTCTGATCTGCCTGGCGTTCCGCCAGGCCGGCGTTCTGCAAAAGCAGATTAACATCGAGCACTACCACGATCTCGGCAAGTGGTTGTTCGCGATGACGTGCTTTTACACCTACATGGCGTTCTCGCAGTACCTGCTGATCTGGTACGCCAACATTCCCGACGAAACCCAGTTCTTCCGGCATCGCATGCCGGGTACATGGCTATATATCAGCCTCTCACTTCCATTCCTCCGGTTCTTCATTCCGTTTTTTATCCTGATCAGCCGCCCGGCCAAACGTAACCTGAAAATCCTGGGCGTGATGGCCGCGTATAGCTTGGTAGTGGTCTATCTGGATCTCTATTGGGTGGTTATGCCGGTGTTCTATCCTAACGGTCCGCAGATTCACTGGTTGGATTTCGCCACTCTCGGCGTAACAGTTAGCGTCACGGGTTTGGTCTTCTGGAGCCGCTTCCGGCGGCACGCGATGGTCCCGGCCGGCGACTTGCGGCTAGAACAAAGTCTGCACTTTGAGAATGCATAAGTCATGACTACGAAATACGATCAAGAAGTCACCCATCACGATCCCAAGGAAGGGTTCGACCATAGCGAGCCGGCTGCGCGCAAAATCACGCTGTTCGTGATCGTCAGCGTGATCACGCTGGTGGTGACCATCCTGGCTCTGCAGGCCTACTTCGAGAAGATTTGGAACGAGGCAGTTTACGAGAAGGTACTTTCGGTTCCCGGCGAAGAAGTCGGCGACCTGCGCAGTGTGTCGAACTGGCGCCTGAATCATTACGAATACGCCGATCCCTCGAAGACCCGGGTGCGGATTCCGTATGAGCGCGCCAAGGAATTGTTCCTGGCTGATGAGGCTGCGGGAAAGACATTCTATCCAGCTAAGCCCACCGAGCCAAAACCGGAAGAGCCGGCTACCCCGGCTGCCGCGCCTGGTGCCCCGGCTGCCACGGCTGGTGCCCCGGCTGGCACTCCGGCTGGTGCTGAAGTTAAGCAGGAGAATAAGAAATAGATGAGAGCAGTTCGCACATTCGCGATTCCGGCGGCGCTGTTGGCTCTGGGCTCGACGTGTGCCTTCGCGCAGTATAAGCCCCGTCCGGAGACGGAAATTTCCGCAGCCGATGCCGCGAATCGACTGCCGGCCCAACTCGTAGGTGTCGGAATCGAAGAACACTTGGGCCGTACCATCGACCTGGATTTGACGTTTAACGACGAAAGCGGCAAGGTCGTCAAACTGCGGGATTTCTTCAATAAGGGCCGTCCGGTGCTTCTGGACCTGGTCTATTTCAATTGCCCCCAATTGTGCACTTTGATCCTCAATAGGCAAGTCGAGATCATGCGCCAGATGCCGCAGACGCCGGGCAAGGAATACGAGATTCTTAGTATTAGCATCGACCCGCGCGAGACTGCGGAAATCGCCAGCCAGAAAAAAGCTTCGTATCTGGCGAGCTATGGAAAACCGGCCCCCGGCTGGCACTTTCTCACCGACCGCGATGATAACGCCAAGCGGTTGGCGGAACTGATCGGCTACCACTATCGCTGGGACCCGCGCATTCAGCAATACGCGCACCTGGCCGGGATCATGATCCTGACGCCGGAAGGCAAGATGGCGCGGTATCTGTACGGTATCAACTACCGGGCGCTCGACCTGCGCTTCGGACTGGCCGAGGCTGCTTAAAATCGGGACACGTCGACCATCGAGAAGGTTCTGCTGTTCTGCTATCACTACGATCCCGTGGAGAACAAGTACGTGCTCTTCGCCAATAACTTCATGAAGGCCGGCGGAGCGCTAACCGTCCTGATTCTGGGCTGGTTTCTGTTTCGGATGTTCCGCGCGGAGCACCGCCGCAAGGAGCATTTTGCATGACGATCAGTCGCATGAAAGCATGGAGCGAAGATTCGAGGAAGGGAAGTAATTAATGGACTGGCTGCGCGCATGGATGATGCCCCCGCAGGGCTCGGAATTCGCCAAAGAGATCGACTTTGTCTACATGGCGTTGTTCTGGATGAGCGTCCTCCTATTCCTGATGATCGCGATCCCCTCCGTGTATTTCGCGTGGCGCTATCGCTATAAGCCTGGGCGCGTGACGCCGCATCAGACTCACAACACGACGCTTGAGGTCATCTGGACGGTGGGACCGCTGCTACTATGTGTCGGGATCTTTTTCTGGGGTTTGAATGGCTGGATGAAGTATTCAGTGGCTCCCGGCGAATCCATGGAAATTTCGGTTACCGCCAAACAGTGGTTGTGGCAGTTCGAATATCCGGATGGCTCGCGCACCATCAACGATATTCATGTTCCTGTGAATAAGCCGGTGAAGTTCACCATGACCAGCGAAGACGTACTGCACGATTTCTATGTTCCCGACATGCGCGTGAAGCACGACATCATTCCAGGCCGCTATACCCAAATCTGGTTCACTCCCACCGTGCTCGGACCGCACAATTTCACCTGCGCCGAGTATTGCGGGAAAGACCACTCCGGCATGAAGGGAAATCTGACGGTCGATAACGACGCCGACTTCGCCAAGTGGATGGAAACCGGCGGCACTGAGTGGGAGGATTATTTCAACGGGAAGGATCCCAAGAAGACGCCGGCCGATTGGGGCAAGATCACCTACGAGCGCGTAGGCTGCAATTCATGCCACACGACGGATGGGACTAAGAGCAAGGGCCCGAGCTGGAAAGGCGTCTATGGCTCGATGGTGCAGTTAAATAATGGCACCTCGGTCCTCGCGGATGAGGCTTATATCCGGGAATCGATGATGCAACCGCAGGCTAAGGTTGTAAAGGGATTCGATCCGATCATGCCCACATTTCAGGGTTTGTTGAAACCGAATCAGGCCAATGGATTGGTCGCGTACATCGAATCGCTGAAGTAGGAGAATGAGGTAAAGGCAATTATGGAACGGGCAGTCACAAGCGGCGCGCGAATTGGGGATCGTCCGCGCCCCAAAAAGAATTACCTGAATGAGACCAGGGGTTTCAAGAGCTGGGCGCTGACGGTCGACCACAAGCGCATCGGGATCATGTACCTGGTTGGTACGCTGTGCGCGTTCCTCCTGGGGGGGGTTTTTGCGCTCCTGGTGCGGCTGACTTTGCTGACCCCCGCACACAAGATTTTCGGCTTGCAGGTCACGGCGGAGACGTATAACCGCTTCTTTACTTTGCACGGCGCGGTCATGGTGTTTCTGTTCATCATCCCCTCTATCCCCGGCTCGCTCACCAACTTCGTGCTTCCCCTGATGCTGGGCGCCAAGGACGTAGCATTTCCCCGGCTGAACCTGGCCAGCTTCTATCTTTGGATCGTAGGCGCGGTCATGGCCGTTTCCTCGATGATCATCGGCGCCGTCGATACCGGTTGGACCTTCTACACGCCCTATAGCACCACCACTTCCGGCACGGTCACACTCATGACCGCCGCGGTTTTCGTCCTGGGATTCTCCTCGATTTTCACGGGACTCAACTTCATCGCCACAGTCCATAAGCTACGCGCACCGGGGATGGGGTGGTTCGATATGCCGCTGTTTGTGTGGGGCATGTATTCTACCGCTCTCATCCAGGTTTTGGCGACGCCGGTACTCGGGATCACGCTGGTTCTCCTAATGCTCGAACGCGTCTTTCAGATCGGCATTTTCGATTCGCGGATCGGCGGCGATCCTGTGCTGTTCCAGCACTTTTTCTGGTTCTACTCGCATCCGGCGGTGTACATCATGATTCTGCCCGGCATGGCGATCATCAGCGAACTGATCCCGACTTTTTCGCGCAAGACCATCTTTGGCTATCGGGCCATCGCCTATGCCAGCGTTTCACTGGCCTTAGTGAGCTTCATCGTCTGGGGCCACCACATGTTCGTCGCGGGCCAGTCCCAGTTGGCCACCGTAGTCTTCTCAGCGCTGACCTTCTTGGTGGCGATCCCCTCTGGCGTCAAGGTGTTTAACTGGCTCTGCACCATGTACCAGGGAAACATCAGCCTGGAAACGCCTATGCTTTACGCCATTTCCTTCCTGATGCTGTTCGCCATTGGTGGCTTGACCGGCATCTTCCTCGGGACTCTTTCGACCGACGTTCACCTGACCGACACCTACTTTGTGGTGGCGCACTTCCACTACGTAATGATGGGATCCACGGTGACCGCATTCATCGGCGGCCTCTACTATTGGTGGCCTAAGATGACCGGACGGATGTATTCGGAGAAATGGGGTCAGGTGAGCGCGGTGATCTGGTTCATCGGCTTCAATGCGACCTTCCTGCCGCAGTTCATCCTGGGCAGCCGAGGCATGCCACGCCGCTATTACAATTATCTCGATCAGTTCCAGCCGCTGCACGTCTTTTCGACGGTGGGGTCCTGGATCATCGGGCTTAGCCTGTTCATGTCCGCGGCTGTACTGCTCGCGTCGCTGCGCAAGCCGGCGGATGCGCCCGACAACCCCTGGGGCGGGACAACACTGGAGTGGCAGACTTCCTCGCCCCCCATTACTCACAATTTCGAAGATCAGCCGGTGCTCGAGAATGAGCCGTACGATTACCGGCCTAAGGCGGTGACGCACTAGATGAGTACCACCCTACCCGACATTCACTCGCACGGCGGACACGATGAGCATGGTGAGCACAACCCTTACCATCAGCATCATTTCGCCACAATGGAGCAGCAGTTCGATACCAGCAAACTGGGTATGTGGCTGTTCCTGGTTACGGAAATCCTGCTATTTGGTGGCCTGTTCGTAGGCTTCGGCCTCATGCAGCATCGCTATCCGCAGCAGTTTATTGAAGCCCATGAGCACCTGAAGCAGAACATATTCGGAAGGCCGTTTCCGCTCTACGGAACCATTAACACTCTCGTGCTGCTGATTTCCAGTTGGACCATGGTTATGGGCGTCAACGCGGCCCAAACGGACCAGAAGAAGAAAACGGTTCGATACCTGGTCCTGACTATTCTGCTGGCCTGCGTCTTCTTGGGCATCAAATACGTTGAGTACTCGCACAAGTTTCACGACGGTTTATTGCCCGGAATCTTCTACGCGCATCAATCTGAGGATCTGATCAAGGGAACGCATGGCTACGCGACGTTCTTTGCGTTCTACTTCATGATGACCGGGCTGCACGGAATCCACGTGCTGGTGGGAATCGGATTGCTGAGCTGGCTGGTGATGCGCGCCCGGCGCGGCGATTTCAGTAGCGCCTATTACACACCTGTCGACCTGGTGGGCTTGTACTGGCACATCGTTGACATGATCTGGATTTATCTGTTCCCGCTGTACTATTTGATCTCATGAGCACTGAAACACATACCCACGCCGAGGGAGCCAAGCATCACGGCGGTCCTCTGATTTACACCGCGAACCTGTTCGCACTGATGTTTCTGACGGTGGTCACGGTGGCCGCCGCATCCTTCAACTTTGGCTCCGCAAACGTCGTAATTGCCTTGGCGATTGCCAGCGTGAAAGCCATCCTGGTGGGACTGTTTTTCATGCACCTGCTGTGGGATAAGCCGGTGAATGCGATCATCCTTATCGCGGGGTTTCTGTTTCTGGGAATCTTCTTGATGTTCGACTTTCTGGATGTAACGTCGCGCAATAACTATCTGCCGCGCAACATGCCGAACATGGAGAACGCCACGCCCGCTCCAGACAGCATGAACCCGCTGAAGACGCCCGCGCCGAGGCCTCTCGATCCTGCTCCGGCCAAGGCCGAAGAACACAAGTAGCCTTGACTCCTTAGTAGAAATCAAATAGCATCTTTTGGTAGAGCGAGTGGGAAATTTTGTGCCGTTCGCGATCTGGCTGTCTGCGCAGTGCAAACCGAAAAATCATGCGAAACTGCGTGGGCGTGCTGTTTCTAGCGGCGGGGATTGCGATGGCGCAGCAGCCTCTGCCAGCGCCCACGTTCCGTACTGGAACCGAGCTGGTTCAGTTGAGCGTGATCGCCCGCGACAAAAATGGCTTGCCGGTCGCGGATCTCCGGCGCGAGGAGTTTCAACTCTTCGATAATGGCGCGCCACGGGAAATTAGGGTGTTTGTCCCGGAAACGGCGAAATCCGACCCGACGCTGAACGAACGGAAGGCGGCTAACACCTTCACTAATCAGATTGCCGCTATGGCTGCCTCGCATAGCGGCTATTCGGTCATTCTGATCGATGACCTTTTTAGCGGGTCCGACCCGACCTATGAAGAAGGCAGCGCCTACACAAGATCGCGAGCGCTCCAGATGTTACGATCAATCCCCACTGGAGAGCGGATTGCGATCTATGCGCCGGGACGGAAACTTCGGGTCATCTGCGAATTCACCGCGGATCGGGATTTGCTGGAACGTCAGCTGCGGAGGTGGAAGCCGACCCCCTCTACGCCCGTTCCGGAGTCACGTCCAAGCCTCCCGATACAACAGAGCCCCGAGGTCACACAAATGCTCACGCGCGCAGCCACGGAGGCCGCACGCATTGATCAACTCCAGCGCGCCACCGCTGGCGACCTCGAAATGGATCTGATAGCCGATCATCTGGCCGGCATTCCCGGACGCAAGAACCTGATTTGGCTCGCCAATAAATTCCCGATTGGCCCGCAGGCTCTTCAGCACCTCAACCGCGCAGGCGTCTCGATTTACCCCGTGGACATTGATGGAGTCTGCCGTCTCTGTCCGGAACGGCCTAAGCAGTTGATGGACCGCATCGCCGCGCTCACGGGTGGTGTGGCGTTCTACAGCCGCAACGATGTGGATGTCGCCATTCGCGAGGCCATGGATGACGGCCGCGTCAGCTACACGTTGGGCTTCTACCCATCCGGTGACGACGGTAGCCCCTCCCAGGGTCACCGCCTTACTGTGAAGATCACCCGGCCTGGCGTGGATGCGCGGTACCGGACCAGCTATGAGTTAAAAGCGCCGCTACCTTCTTCATGGACTGCGCAAGCTGATCTGGTACAGGCACTGAAACAAGCACTTTCCAGCCCCATCGACGCAACTGCGATTCCCATCACGGCTACCGTCACGCGAGTGCAAGATCGTCTGAACCTCGAAGCCGTGCTCGCGGTGGACAGTCTGGATTTGGTCCCGGAGAACAATCAGTGGAGGGGCAGGATCGAGGTCGTAGCGCGCTTCACCACTGCCGATGGAGTGTTTCCAAGCGACGCGTTCGCCCAGACCTTTACTTTGAATCTCAATCCCAGCGCCTACGCCACGGACGAGAGGGCCGGGTACACCTACCACAACGAATTCAAGATCCCCGCTGGGGCAGCCGAGTTGAAGCTCCTCTTCGCGAATCCGGCTTCCGGGAAAATCGGGACACTGACCATTCCGTTGTCAAAGTAGCGGCCAGCACGGCACGTGTGGAGTGACTAACGGGTAAACAAGATCGCCTGTCCTACGGCTCGCAGCGCGTCGAACAGCAGATCGAGATCCTCGTCGGTGCCGGTTGAAATCCGCACACATTGCGGCAAGCCCCAGGATTCCATCGGACGAATAATCACGCCCCGCCGGAGTAGCTGATCGACCAATGTGGCGGCTGCGTCTCGGGATTCGAGCGGCACCAGCGCGAAGTTCGCCTCCGACGGCACCACCTGCAGCCCCAGTTCGCCCAGCGTATGCGTCAGCCGCCGCATGCTGTGCGCGTTCAGTTCCAGCGACCGGTGAAGCCACTCCTTGTCATCCAATGCGGCGATAGCCCCGGCCTGCGCAGGCGTGCTCGGCTCGAAGGGCAGCTTCACCTTGAGTAGCTCGGCTATCAGGCCTTCATGTGCGAAACCGTAGCCGATGCGGAGCCCCGCCAGTCCGTAGACTTTCGAGAACGTCCGCAGCGTGATGACGTTGTCATAACGGTAGTGCATCGAATCGGGATAACGCGGATTGTCGCGCGCATATTCGAAGTAGGCTTCGTCCAGAATGATCAGAACGCGCTCCGGCACATGGCGATAGAAGTCCTCGAACTCCTGGCGCGTGAAGATGGTCCCGGTGGGATTGTTGGGATTGGCCAGATAAACGATCTTGGTGTTCTCGGTGATGGATGCCGCCAGCTTCTTCAGGTCGTAATGCCAGTTGTTGTACGGGACCGTCCGGTAAGCCACGCCGCGCGAGTGTGCCAGCACTTGGAATCCTCCGAAGGCCGACTCGGTAGTGAGGATCTCGTCCTGATCGCCCAGGAAAGTTCTAATAATGTCGGACACGATGCTATCCGAGCCGCTTCCGGCGATGACGTTCCCGACCTTGGTGCCGTATTCCTCAGCCAGCTTCTCGCGCAGATCGAGACCGCTATTGGGGTAGTGGTGCAGATCGCTTAAGTGCGCGCGAATCGCTTCCAGAGCCAGGGGCGACGGCCCCAGTGGATTTTCGTTCGAGGCGAGTCCAGCCACGCGTTTCAGGCCATACGTCCGCGCAACCTCGGCGGCATTCCGCCCCGGCTTGTAGGGCTTCAACGCGGCGATGTAAGGAGGAACGAGAGCCATCTAGTTTCAATATAGCGCCCACCCAGCATGGAGCTGCGCGATCATAGCAAAGTGGAACCTCTGCACCCTATCGAAGTGCGTGTGCTCGGAGCTCTTCTTGAAAAAGACCTGACAACCCCCGAATACTATCCTTTAACGCTCCACGCTCTGCAAAACGCCTGCAACCAGAAATCCAACCGCGATCCCGTCGTTAACTACGATGAAACGACGGTGGCACAGGGTCTGGAACTGCTGCGCCAAAAACAGCTCGTGATGAAGGTGAGCGGCGCGGGTCATCGCGTCGAAAAGTACGCGCATCGTTTGGGTGAATCTCTGAATCTGGGCCGCCGTGAGCTGGCGCTCTTAGCCGTGCTCATGCTGCGAGGACCGCAGACCGTGGGCGAGCTGCGCGGCCGTACGGAGCGCATGCATCCCTTTGCCGACATGGAAGAGGTCGAGCATCTTCTTAAATCGCTTTCAGAGCACGAGCCGGATCCCTTAGTCGCGCCCGCAACGCGTGGACGTTGGCGGCATCTCTGGAGCAGCGTGGAGGCCGAGCCTGAAGACGAGGTGGAATCTGGCGCTGCGCGTCCCACTCTCGAAGGACGCGTCTCAGCCCTCGAGCACGAAGTCGACGAGCTCAAGCGCCAGTTAGAGAGTTTCCGCCGGCAATTTGAGTAAGATCAAAATACATGCATGATCGCCCCCAGGTCCACGTCCGCCGCGTTGACGAAGTGGAAACGTTGGATGAATTGTTCACCCATTGCTTCCCCGCGTTCGGCGGAGCATTCCTCCGCCGTATCTATACGATTCTTGATCGCGCCATCGGAACCGGTTGCCCGCTCACACTCGCAGTTTCCGGTCCGGTAACCGTGAGCGGCCAGCATCAGGCATGGCTGATCCCCCTGCTTGATGCAGGCTGGATCGCGTATCTCTCGACCACTGACGCAGCCTGCTACCACGACGGCCATCGCAGCCTGGACGCGCATCGAGACCCCGTGTTCGAGGTTCCTATTTGGGGCGACGACGGCGCGCTTCGTGAGGAGCACACCATTCGCGTCACCGACATGGCGTTCAGCGAGGACGTGCTGCTGGATCAGGACAAATTCCTTTCCGCGGTTCTGCTGCGCCCTGAATTCCAGCGCCGCATGACCGGCACCGAGCTGCGCTACCGCTTGGGGGCCTTCTACGCCGAGCAGGAACGGCTGAATCGCGTCCCCGCAGGCCTGCTCGCCACTTGCCATCGCCTGGCGATACCGATTTTCGTGGGCGCCGCCGCCGACGGCAGTATTTTTCTAAACTCGATGAAGCTCTGGGCCATGAGCCAGGCCGGCATGGTCGATCCCTACAAGTTCGAGCTGGATCTGCATGCCGAGGTCTACGAGGCCTGTGCGTATCATCGCTGGGGGCTGTTCGATAATCCGCCCAAGGCGTTGGCGACTCTCATTCTAGGTGGCGGCGTGCCCAAGAACTACAATTTGCAGCCGGAGCCCGCCCTGGGGCAGGTGCTCGGGCTGCCGAACGTCCGGGGCTACAACTTTGACGTCCAGATCGTCACGGCCCCGGTCACCGATGGATCGCTTTCGTCTTGTCCCCCGGCAGAGGCGGTTACCTGGGGCAAGGTCGATAAGGACACCTATCAGAGCGGCACCGAAAGCATGCAGGCCGATTATTCGACGGTGATGCCCTTCCTGGTCAAGGCGCTGCTCGACAATCGCCGCCGTTACGAAAAACGGGCTGCCGAGCTGGGCGAAGAAGAGCTTTTCCGGCAGGAGCCGAAGGCTCGGGGCTATCTTCGGCCGCGCCAAGGCTACCGCTTGTTTGAGAAGCGGGTCGAACTGGTCCGGCGGCTGACTGAAGACGTGAAAACCAACCGTGAATGGCTGCTCCAGTCGCTGGAATACGCCCTGGCGCGTTCCTAGACGCTAAAAAGCCGCCATAATCAGTGCGGCAAGGTTCCACGCCACGATCACGGCAAATAGGATATTGATCCGGGCCAGCAGTTTCCCCCGTCCCAGCCGCCAGCAATAGATTCCTAGTCCCGCCGCGACCAGTTTTACCGCCAACAGACCATTCAGGGGATTGGTGGTCGCGTGCATCATCAAGCGCACCAAGGGGTTACCTTCCTGCACCCCGTGCAGCATGAATGCCAGCGTCGTAAGTAGATCCAGAATCTGGAGATACGTGTACTGAAGCAGGAGCTGATTCACCGATACCATCCTAGTTAGGTCCCAAATCGACCCTAGGATAAACCACCTAGCTTCCAAATGGAACCTACCAATGGCTAGTAATGCCCACCCAAAACCTCGAATAGTACCGGAACCCTCGTTGGATGTAACGGTTAGAGCCAAATGCGCCGATCTATCCTCGTGCCTGACTCCTATCTTGGGGTGCGTTCCGACATCCTCCGGCGCTCTCAAAATCCCGATGGCGGCTGGAGCTATTACACCGGCAAACAATCATGGCTGGAGCCTACCTTCTACGGAGCCCTGGTACTTCATGGCGATCCGGCGGCTGATCGGGCATGGTCCCTGATTAAATCGTGGCAGCAAGCGGACGGAAGCTGGCCTCCTACTGCCGGCGCGGCCATTTCCGGGTGGGGCACGGCGCTCTGCCTGACCCTGGCACACATCCGCGGCGAAATCGACGGGACCTTTCTGAAGGGCCTCGCTTACCTCCTGAAGACCGCGGGAACGGAATCGGAAATCTGGCGGCGAGCGTTGGCGAAATTCGGCTTGGTCGACCCCGGCCGCAACCTCAAGCTCAAAGGCTGGCCCTGGAAAGAAGGCACTTCCTCCTGGGTGGAACCAACGGCGCACACGTTGATCGCTCTTAAGAAGGCGTACACTCTTCTACCTGCCCCCGAGTTGACCGAGCGCATTCATTCCGGTCAAGCTCTGCTGCTTGACGTTCGCTGTAAGGACGGAGGTTGGAATTACGGTAGCGCGTGGACTCTAGGCGAGGACCAACGTTCGTATCCGGAAACTACGGCGCTCGCATTGTTGGGCCTGCAAGGGCGTCCGGAAGCGGCGAGTTCGCTGGATATGGCCAAGCACTGGCTGCAAGAGACGCCGTCCTCGCTGGCGCGCGCCTGGATCACTATCGCGCTGCGGCTGCATGGCATCGCGGTTCCAAATACAAACAGCCCCTTGAAAGGATCTGGATCACCGGATCTGATGGTGGTCGCGCTCGAAGCGTTGGGCGCACCGGACGGAAATTACCGCTTGCTCAAGACGGAGGCAGCAGGATGAAAATTAGCAGGCGCGATTTCATTCCCCTGGCGGGCGCGGGGTTGATGGCTGGTTATGCGGGCTGGCAGGGACTGCGCTCACGCCGCAACGCGCCCGTAGGTCCCTCGCCCGTAGCGGTGATCAAAGCTACATCCTATTCCCAGGATCTGGCGCAGCGTATTCTCAGGGGTGTGCGCGAATGCGGGCTGGACGTTCGCGGTCTAAACGTTCTGCTGAAGCCAAATCTGGTGGAGTTCGATCCGAACACTTCCGTCAATACGGATGTTTCGGTGGTCGCGGCGGCTTATGAAGTTTTCAAATCGCTGGGCGCAGCCGAGGTTCTGATAGGCGAAGGCCCCGGGCATCGACGCGACACCTATTCGCTGGTAGAGATGGCGCGCTACCGGGAAATTTCGAAGTTCGACGACCTGTTCGTGGATCTGAACCGGGACGACGTGACCGCGGTGGAAAAATTCGCGGATCGCGCTGAAATGTATTTCCCCAACACTGCTCTTCGCGCCGATCTGGTGGTTTCGCTCGCCAAGATGAAAACGCATCATTGGGCAGGAGCGACGCTCTCCATGAAGAATTTCTTCGGCGTGGTTCCGGGATCGGTTTATGGCTGGCCCAAGAACGAGCTGCACCATATCGGAATTCCCGAATCGATCGTCGAACTGAATCGCATTTTTCGCCGCAGCTTCGGGATTGTCGACGGCATCGTGGGAATGGAAGGCAACGGCCCGATTCAGGGCACTCCCAAGCCGGCGGGCGTCCTGGTGATGGGGAGCGATCTGCCGGCCGTGGACGCAACCTGCTGCCGCATCATGGGCATCGATCCGGCCAAGATCGAATACCTTCGCATGGCGTCCGATGGTAGTCTAGGCAACGTCGAAGAATCCCGGATCGAGCAGCGCGGCGAGAAGATCAACGAAGTCCGGACAAATTTCGCGCTGATCGACTCTTTCCGCGGCCTGCGCCTGACGTAATCGAGAACCTCCATGGCTGTCCGGACGCTACTGGCTGCCCTCTGTTTCGCCCTGCCGATCGCGGCCCAAGCGCCGCAAGCGCAGAAGGCCACGCAAGCACAAAAGGAATGGTTCCTTGCAGCCGGCGCGATGGTTGCCCAAATCGATGGCGACCGGCTGGATCTTCTCGGTGGAGTCGAGAACATCGCGGATGTCGCGGCGGCTCGACGCCAGACGCTGCTGGAAGTGTGGGAAATCAGGTCGCGCCAGGATCTTATCGAAGAGATTCAGAAGCTGCTTCAGGACGATCGCGATCCGGCCAGGATCGGATGGAATTATCCACGTGCGATCAACCTGGCGCGCTTTGGCTATGCGGCCGGGTACCTTGAAGAGGACGAAGCCTGGGCTTTCATCGTACCCGCGGCAGGGCGTCTTCAGAAGACCTTCTCATCCTGGCAGCAAGTCGGGCAGATTTACTTGCAAGCGCGCGCTGGTTGGTACTCGCGAATGATTGGCGATCGCCGGCAGGCCGAGTGGGCGTATCGCCAGCTTGTAAGCGATCACAACAGTCCGTGGAGAAAGTATCCGTGGAATCTTGATCTGGGTAACGGCTATCATGCGCCGCCCAGTATCGACAAGACCGGCTGGCTGGAGCTGGCGGCGCATCCGGAGGGGCTGATGTGCGTGCGCATCACCGTTCCCGAGCACCAGGACAAAGTCCAGTATGAAAATGCGATCGAAACCGCCGTCGGATGCCGTCCGCGCATCACCGGACAACGCCAGATTGGACCCGATTGGATTCTCGACACCGAGTGCTTTCGGGACGGAACGCTTCACGGCGCCCAGATCTCGGTGCAATTCCATCCGGAAGCGATCGCGGAACAGCTCCGTCGCGATGGTGTCACGCAGTTGATTACGTTTTTCGAGCACCAACCGCACGGTTCAGCCACGGAGCTTCTGCCGGTTGTGACCGACAATTGGTTTCAGAATGGCTGGCAATGGTACCTCGACATGAGGCTACTGCGGCGGCCCTACCCTGATACGACGCTCACGTACGGCGTACAGCCGGCCCGTGTGCGGCTGTTCCTGATCGGTGCAGCCCTGCTGGTGGCCGTTAGCATGGCCGGGGCTTTTGCGGCGCGCGGAAGACCCTGGTGGACGTCGCGATTCCCGTTGTTCTTTTGGGGCTGCTGGCTGGTCCTTTCGGTGAGCTACTACGGGCTCGCCATCGTGGGGTTCTGGTCGGGAGGGGAAGGTCTCGGCGCGGACGTTCGGGGGCTGGTTTGGTATGGCACGCTCGCGCTCCTGCTGCGCTGGGGAACCGAGATCGTGATCGCTTCCTCGGCGTGGCGTGCCATCGTCCCAAACATGCCATGGAGCCGGATCCTGTCCATGTCGTTTTCCCGAGTCATGGCGGAAGTTCCCATCGCAACGGTGATGGTACTGCTTTGCGATCCCCAGAGGCCGCTCAATCTTGCGACCGTGATTGCGCTCCTCGGAATCGGCGCCGCGATCGCCCTCACCGCCTGGCACTTTCGCATGCGTGCAGAAGGAATCCGCGGCGGTTTGACCAAAGAAGGGGAACTGCACGAAGCGATTGGGGCGATGGCCACGCGCATGGGCGTGCCGCTGCGGCGGCTCTATATTCTGCCGGAAGACGTCTCGCCCCGGCTTGGCCCCAAGGCTGGTGGACACGGCGATCTGCTGATTCCAGAACGGCTGGTCCGGTCGGCTTACCGGCGTGAAATCGATGGTATTGTCGGATTCGAGCTGATGCTGATCAAAACCAAGTACCTGAACTCTTTCTGGGCGGGATTTCTGCCCGTAGTGGTGATTCTGGTCTGGCGCGTCTACAACGCTCAGAATGCACCCTCAGCGGGCATATCGCTGGCAGTGCAAGCGGGCATGGTTCTCTCTGCGTTTGCGACCTTTGGAAAGACTATGCGAGGGGTTCAGACCCGCGCGCAGGCTGCCTTTAAGGTATCCGGTGGCGACGCGGAAGGCTGGATCGCGGGATTAGCGCGCCTCGCCCGGCTTTCGGGAACGGAAGTGAATCCGGAACTGGCGGAAAAAGTTGCGCGGCAGTGCAATGTGGACTTCGAACGTTTGCCGGACCTTATGGAAGAGGGTTTCCCGGAGACGGGCCATTATCCGGTTCCGTCGTACGATCGCAGCAAGCTGGTTTCGGTATCCTGAAAGTTCCCATGCGTCGTCCCGTCATCGCCGGTAATTGGAAGATGTACAAAAATCCGGGTGAGGCGGCCGGTTTTCTGCACGACCTGGCTACTCTGGTCGCTGAATCGACCCACGCCGAAATCGTAGTTTGTCCTCCCTTCATCGATGTGCCCGCCGCAGTGGATGCGGCGCGCAATAGCAATATCGAAATCGGCGCGCAGGATCTCTTCTGGCTCAAAGAAGGCGCCTATACTGGTGAGGTTTCCGCGCCTATGCTGGTCGCGGCCGGATGCCGCTGGGTGATTGTGGGCCACAGTGAGCGTCGCCATTATTTCGGGGAAACCGACGAGTCGGTTTTCAAGAAGGCCGCGGCCGCGCTGGAAGCCGGGTTGACTCCCATCGTCTGCGTCGGCGAGCGGCTGGAAGAGCGGGAGGCGGGGCTGACAGAGAACGTTCTGGCGACGCAGTGCGCGGGCGGAATTTGTGGCCTAACTCCTGAGCAGTTCGCGCGCGTGGTCATCGCCTATGAACCGGTATGGGCCATAGGCACTGGCCGCACGGCGACTCCCGAGATGGCAGGACAAGCTCATCACTTTCTACGGGAGCAAATCCGCAGCCGCTTCGGCAATGAGCACGCAGACGCTTGCCGTATCCTCTACGGCGGGAGCGTGAAACCCGACAACGTCAAAAGCTTGATGGCGCAGCCGGACTTAGACGGTGCTCTGGTGGGTGGCGCGAGCCTGGATCCGGCGTCCTTCGCGGCGATCGTTAACTTTTAATCGCGCAAAACGGAGCGCGGCGCCATCTTTTCCACGCATCAGCTGTGCGCGCCGCACCCTTTGCGCTTCGGACTGCACATCCCGGACCAACTATTTCGCGTCCAGGGGCAGATCGAAATAGAAATATTCCTTGCCGGTGGCTGCGTTGCTGAGGCCGTTTAGGTACAGCAACGATCCTGGCTGATGCTCTGCCTCGAAGTAGAAAAACCCGTACGCCCTTTCGCCGTTCGGAATCAGCTTGACGGAAAGCGCACGATTCGTGATCTCAGGCGTATTCAGCGGCCCCTTTTTGTGGGAGCGCGGCAGAGGAATCGGTAGCGAGGTCGCGGGACCGATGTGAGGCGGCTTCTTGACGCCCTGGTAGTAAATCAAATCGTCCGGCGGATATGCATCCAGGTGGTGATTTTCGGGATCGACGAACTGAACCTTCATGTTCAGCCGCAGGGCGCTGCCGGACCCGTTTTCAATGATCACAAGAACGGGCAGGATTCCGTGCTCATATGGGTTCACCTTGCCGAAAGCCGACTTGGCCTGCTCTTCGGTGACGTATGGAACGGCCGCGATGGTGATACCTTCCTGAGTCTGGTGGCCGGCATACGACGCCGCCGGTCCCGGTGCGAAGCGGCCTTTGTCCTTGTCCACCGCCAGCACCGCCGGTATACTCAAAAGAACGATTAACGCGACTCGTTTCATCTATTTCCTCTACCAGGTTCTCCAGATCGCCCTCAGCCCGGCGCTGATCCTGTATCTACTTTATCGAGGTTTGCGCGACCCGAGGTATTTGACAGGAATGGACGAACGGTTCGGGTTCCTGCCCCCGTCCTTTAAGCCGACGGGTCCGGGCTCCATCTGGTTTCACGCTGTTTCCGTGGGCGAAGTGCTCTCGGCTGTCGAATTGATCCGGCGCGTGCGAAGTACCCAGCCGCGTGCCGAGATATTCGTTTCGGTAAGCACCCTGGCCGGGCGCGAGGTCGCCGACCGGCGCTTGGCGGATCTGGCAAATGGGGTCTTCTACGCTCCGCTGGACTATCGGTCTGTAATTCGACGTGTTTTGAGGCGGATTCGCCCGGCGGTGGTGGTCGTACTTGAGACCGAGATCTGGCCGAATCTCTATCGCGAATCGAAACGCGCAGGAGCGGGCCTATTGGTGGTCAACGGCCGGATTTCCGATCGTGCGTTGCCGCGTTACCGGCAGTGGCGTCGATTTTTCAAGCACGTTCTTCGGTGGCCGGATGCGATTCTGGTCCAGAGCCAGCAAGATGGCGAACGATATGTAATGGCGGGCGCTCCGAAGGATCGTGTGCGCGTGGCCGGAAATCTGAAGTACGATTTCACGCCTCCGGATACCGCAGTAAATGCCGCCGAGCTAGGCGGCGACCCCATATGGATCGCCGCGAGCACGACGGGGCCTGTGAAAGCTGGCGATCCCGACGAAGATGACGTCGTGATCGAGGTATTCCAGCGGATCAGCATGCGTTACCCGCGGTTGTTGCTGGTGCTCGCACCGCGCAGGCCGGAGCGATTTCTGGTGGTTGCGGAGAAGCTGGTCCAGGCGGGCGTTTCCTACGCGATCCGCTCGAAATCCGGCTTTTCTTGTGTGCCGCCGGCTGTGTTGCTGCTGGATTCCATCGGCGAACTCGCGGGCCTGTTTGAGCGCGCCACAGTAGTGTTCATGGGCGGGACCTTGCCGCATCGCGGCGGGCACAATATCCTGGAACCGGCCTATTTCGGCAAGCCTGTGATTGTGGGGCCGCACATGGAAAACTTCGCTGAAATTATGGAGGAGTTCTCGGCGGCGGATGCGGTGGTCGGGATCGGTGGTCCTAATGCGCTCACCGACGCGGTGGAAGCGTTATTCGAAAATCCCACACGCGCCGCCGACATCGGTGCGCGGGCGCGGGCGCTCGCAATGGCGAAACGTGGAACAGCGGACGCGATCGTAAAACAGATCCTGATGGCCGCTGATGAGGCGGTGCCCGATCCGCCTCACACTCTCGAGGCGC
>Ga0157370_10001649_pt1 | contig 27558 bp, 23 predicted proteins | sample C35metaG_FD_113463 | JGI IMG/M metagenome (GOLD analysis project Ga0157370, IMG submission 113463) | Corn rhizosphere microbial communities from Kellogg Biological Station, Michigan, USA - C3-5 metaG | ecosystem: Host-associated > Plants > Roots > Rhizosphere > Soil | place: USA: Michigan...
GGGCCAATGTACATTCTTATCGGTGCCGGTTTCTACGGAATAGGCGTGGTGCTATTAGGCGCTTTGGTTGGGACTTACTTTTATGGCCTACTAAAAAACAAATTGCCTCATTAATGGCGGCGATAACATATAAATACACAAAGGGATAAGCGTTAAACTTATCCCTTTTTTGTATTTATATTTGCTAAACTATTTATTCAGCCAATTCAACAGATCATAAAAATTTTGGGGTGCAACGCCATGTCCGGCGTTGTACTCATTATATTCTACATCAAGTCCTAAGTTTTTAAGAAACTCCGGTGCTTTACGGGCCCACTCTACAGGTATAACCTGGTCTACCGTTCCGTGAGAAATAAAGAACTTCACTTTAGCAGCGTCTTCTGCATGCAGGCTTTCGCCTACAATATCCATATTAAGATAACCGCTTAATGCCGCTACACGCGATATTTTCTCAGGATGCGTTAATGCTACCGCATAGCTTAATATTGCACCCTGGCTAAAGCCAATAAGTGTTATATTGTCTTTGTCAATAGGGTAAGTGTTTACAAGCTCATCAATAAATTTAACAATAAGGTTGCGTGACTCTGCTGCCTGTTTATCATCAGAGAACTTATTCATATCATTGTCAAACGTGATGGCATACCATGCATGTCCGCTATATTGAGGCAGATTGTATGGTGCCCTTGCAGACACGATAAAGTATTCATCCGGTAATTGTGCTGCAAATGAAAAAAGATCTTCCTCGTTGCTTCCATAACCATGTAGCAATAGCAATAACGGATTCTTATCTTTTTTTACTTTCGGTTCTCTTACAAGATGGTATAATGATAAATCCATTGTTTATAATCCTTTAAATAATTTCTGAAAAAGCGGACCTAACAAAGGAATCACATTCATTTGCCCCTGAATTGCCCCTACAAAACCATACGTCCAGAGAACAATAAAAAATATATAAAAAGGACCTGTTACAAACCAGCTGTCAAAGTTTGAAATGGTTGATCCTAATAGCATAGACAATAGGGTAAGGCCCAATGATTGTCTTATATGGAAAGATGCAAATGCACTTTTCTTTTCAGCATCGCTGTTCAATACCATGGCGATAATACAGCCAATAATGTGCAGGTATGAAATAATGGCGTTTGTTTTGCCTTTTTCTAAATCGGTCATGTTATTCATTCAATAGTAATTTTCCCTGATTGTAAATTCCGTATGCTTTTCCTTTAAGCGTAAGGCCTAAAAAAGCCGAATTCTTTGATTTTGATTTAATATCTGACTTGCTGAATGTCCAGTGCGTATCAGGATTAAATAGTGTGAAAGAAGCCGGTACACCTTCTGTAATATCGTGATTAGCAAATCCAAATACAGGTTTTCCTGCCGTGAATTTTTGAACAATAACTTCTAATGGAATTACAGTTTGTAAAGCTCCAAAAGCACTTTCAAAACCTATTGTACCATCTTTTGCAAGGTCAAATTCGAGCTTTTTGTTTTCTATATCAATAGGGTTATGATCTGAGGTGATCATGTCTATCGTACCGTCAAGAACTGCTTCAATAAGCACTTTTCTTTCAGCATCAGGACGTAGCGGAGGCATAACTTTATAACGTGTATCAAAGTCAACCAGTACTTCATCCGTAAGGATAAGGTTGTGTATCGCTACACTACAGGTAACATTAAGTCCTTTGGCTTTAGCTTCTTTAATCAACTGAACCGATTTGGCAGTCGAAATAGTTGGTATGTGCATTTTGCCACCTGTGTACTCTAATAAATATAGGTTTCGCACTATCTGAAGTTCTTCGGCAAGGGTGGGGATCCCTTTAAGACCAAGACGTGTGCCTACAATCCCTTCATGAACAACTCCTTTGCCTTTAATGTTACTGTCCTGTGCAAAAGCAATCACAAGTCCGCTAAAGTCCTGAACATATTGCAGGGCAATCTTTAAGATACCTGCGTCAGTGATTGATTTATTATAATCGCCAAAGGCAACAGCTCCGGCATTTTTCATATCAAAAAGCTCAGCAATGTCTTTGCCCTCGCTATTTTTTGTTAATGCGCCTATAGGGTGAAGCTTGGTAGCGGAATGTGCCGATTTAGTCAAAAGAAAATTAATATCTGCTTGTCTTTCAGCGATCGGGTTTCCTGTCGGCTGAAGGGCAATATCTGTAAAACCGCTTTGTGCTGCAACATTAAGTCCGTTAGCAAGGGTTTCCCTGTCTTCATAACCGGGTTCACCAAGACTTACCGAACTGTCAAACCATCCTTTGGAAATATGAAGGTTATCAAGTTCAACGGTTTCAAAACCATCAGCAGTGATGTTTTCACCTATTTTTTTTATGATGCCGTTTTCCACCTGTATGTCAACAGCCTGTTTGTGAAACGGACTGTTTTTGTCTATAATAACGGCGTTTTTGAATATCAGGTTCATTTTATGAATTTTTGAATAAGAAGTTCAGTTAAAAGGAAAATCAGCGTGCCGATGATAAACCATTTCCATAGTTCATTCGCAGTTCGTTCTGATTTAATATCATTATATACTGTCGCCACCGAATCGGCTGCGGTAAAATCGTCGGCAATAGCTTTATTCTGAAGCGAAAGGTTACTTTCTGTCCTCGCATGGTTAAAGCTTATGTTCTTTAGGTTTTTATCATTTTTATACACGGCAAAGTTACCTGCTTCTTCGGGATAATCCCCAAAAGATAATTTTACTTTGTTGTTTAGCAATTGCTGCATCGGTATAAAGTCTGATGTTTCATTTTTAACTGTTAGTACTTCATCTTTAGATAATAAAGCATCAAGTAGCAGGCTTTGATTTTCGCCAATCATAATAGCGCTAATTCCTGTTTTACCACTGTTTTGTGCCATATTATAGAATGTAGGTACAATAAGTGGAGAGTTCTGAAAGTTACTGTTCGTTTTATTGATAGCAGCTGTAAATACATATACATTGCCCAGTTTGTTGCTTACCGAAGCAAGAAACGGAGTCTGGTCGTCATAACTTAAAACCGGTAAGGCACTTCCACCAAGTGTAAATCCGGTGTTAGCTTTAGGGTACTGGAAATTATCGGTTTTCTTTTCAAAGACTGTGGCATACAGCGGATGGTCAAAAGCAATCTTTGTAATCTGTCTCTCATTACTGTTCATGCTTTTAAACTGGCTTCCGCAAAGGGCTGCCATCAGGCTGTTCAGGTTTTGCATGCTACTATCCTGTGCAGGTATCATCACTACATTACCGCCTTTTGCATAAAAAGTCTTTAACGTAGTAATAAGTGCTTGCGGAATATCTTTTACCTCATTTAAAATAATAGCATCCTGTTTATCAAGACTGTTGTAATCCAGAGTTCGTAGTTCAGAAGATGTGAAGTTAAAATCATCATCAGTGTAAATCCTTGCAAGGAAACTATTTTTTGCAGTGTCGCCAATAACAGTTACATTCGACTTTTGAGGCTTTGAAATACTGAAATAATAATTGTTGTCGTACATCAGGCTATTGTCATTGATGGACACATAACCATGAAAATCTTTTTTAGGAATGGTAAACGTACTCGACTTTTTCTTGTTACTGTCAAACTTTACAAGCGTTTTTGCAGTTAAGCTTTTACCATTATAAAGTGAAATCGGCACATCATTCTCTACATTACCAAAGGCCTCCATGTCTACCTTTACTTCATAAAAGTTATCCATAACCTGAGAGATGTATACACTATCTATGGATACGTTATTAGTATTCTCGGCTTCCGGAATTATAAAATAGGTAGGCGATTTACCATCAAATTTAGAAATGTCTTTACTGTCAAGATTTACAGCATCAGTAATAACCACAACGTCTTTGCCTGTGTTTGGGTTTTTAGCCTGTGCTTTTGTCAGCAGAAAGTCCGGACGGAAAGGAACGTCGCTGTATTTTAAGTTCTGAAGGTCTTTTTGTATTGATTTTACGTCGGTATCCCACCAAACATTAGTGTTTGTAATAAGTGAGAATTGCTGGTTCTCCGGAGTATTTTCAAGAATGTCCTGAACTGCACGTTTTAATAATTCGCCTTTACTACCTTTTGCCTGCATAGAGAAGGAGTTGTCCAGGAGGATAACCATTTCATTGCCTTTGTTATCATCGTCTTTAGCTTTAAAAAAAGGCTGTGCAAATGCAACAATAAGACATGCCAGCAATAATAAACGTGTTGCGAGTAAAAGCCACTTTTTAATCTTAGAGCTTTTACGCGTTTGCATACTTAATTCCTTAAGGAAGCGTACATTGGTGAAATATTCTTTTTGGAAACGGCGCAATTGAAACAAATGGACCAGTATGGGAATTGCAAGCAGGAAAAGAAAGTATAGAATTTCCGGGTGTTTGAACTGCATTTCGTTTGAAAGTTTGTCAAAAATACTAATTTTTATTCTAAACCCCATAGCAAATGCGCACGATAAATTTCAGATAATGTTTAAATGCGTTACTTTTGTTTTTCCATAAATTTATTCGAATGAAAATTGTCAAAGTATTATTATTACTTCTATGTATGAATGCAGTTGCACAGGATAACTACAACCTCGTTATTGGTACTTATACTAATGCCTGCGCCAGTAAAGGTATCTATGTGTATGATTTTAATGTAAATACACTTGCCTTTAAAGAGAAAAGCAGTACAGACGGGGTGATAAACCCAAGTTACGTTACAATTAATAAAAGCAACTCTGTATTATATAGCGTTAATGAAGACGGGGAAAAAAGTAATGTAAGCTCATTTAAATATACTGCGTCTACAGGCAAGCTTCAGCAGATGAATAAGAAAGATGCTGAAGGTGCCGATCCTTGTTACATTATAAATGACGATAAAAATGTTATAGTGGCAAACTATACCGGCGGTAGCATAGCGATATTTGGAAAGAAAAGTGATGGCAGCCTTACCGATGCTAAACAGGTTATAAAACATACAGGAAACAGTATTAACAAGTCACGTCAGGAAAAAGCCCATGTTCATATGGTTTATTTTTCTCCCGATAAAAAGTATGTGTTTGTGAATGATCTTGGTGTGGATAAGATATTTATCTATAACTATGCTCCGGATGGTGGAGAAAAAACGCTTACGCTTAAAGAAACTGTCGACATTAAACCGGGAAGCGGGCCAAGGCATCTTGTGTTTAATCCTAATGGTATTTTTGTTTACCTGGTTAACGAACTTAGCGGTACTGTAGATGTATTTAGCTATATGAATGAAAAACTGGAACAAATACAGGAACTTAGCCTTACTGCAAAAGACTGTACCGATGCCAATGGCGCAGCACACATATCTTTTTCTAACGATGGAAAATATTTATATGTTACCAACAGGGGAGAAGCTAATACTGTGACTGTTTTTAAGGTACATGCTAACGGATTGATGAATCAGGTGCAACAGATAAGTACTCAGGGAGAAGGTCCACGTAATTTTGTAATAGACCCTACCGATAACTACCTGTTAATGGCACATCAAAATACAAACAATATAATTATTTTTAAAAGAGATAAAACAACAGGTATGCTTAGTGATACAGGAAAGAAGATAGATATATGTGCACCTGTTTGTCTTGTGTTTACGCCTAATAAATAGGATCATACATTGTTTACTGCGTTTTCATTTTTCATTTTTGTTAATATATGAGCTTTTTAGAGATAAAAACGCCATTATTTATAGATAAGGGTATTGAATTATTTTCATTGCCCTTATTTTTTTTAGAATAATTTAAAAGTTATTTAACAGTAAGCTCAATAGCTTTTAAATTTATAATTTGTGCGTCCAAAATAACATCTATTAATGAGTACTTCAACACAAAAGAATCAGGGCACAAATTATACTGTTCCCCTGATTACCATCACACTTTTATTTTTCATGTGGGGCTTTATAACCTGTATGAATGACATATTAATCCCTTACCTGAAAAAACTGTTTCAGCTTACTTTCTTAGAGTCGATGCTTGTGCAATTCTGCTTTTTCGGGGCATACTTTTTAGGTTCACTGGCTTATTTCCTTGTATCTTACTTTCATGGTGACCCGATAAATAAGATAGGCTACAAAAACGGTATTATAAGCGGTATCATTGTTTCGGCACTGGGCTGCGTATTGTTCTTTCCTGCAGCAACATTCTCTGCTTACGGATTATTCCTTGGAGCATTGTTCGTGCTTGGTCTTGGGTTCACCATTCTTCAGATAACGGCTAATGCCTATGTTTCGCTTTTAGGAACGGAAGATAGTGCCTCAAGCCGTCTGAATATGACACAGGCATTTAATGCGTTTGGTACAACTATAGCGCCAATATTAGGAGGTTTTTTAATATTTGGTTCAAGTGCAGACCATGAAATAACTGCCGAAGCTACGCGTATACCATATCTTGTTTTTGCAGGAATATTGTTATTAGTAGCTTTGCTTATTTATAATGTAAAATTACCATCGTTCCAGGCGGAAGAAGAAGTAGAAACAAAAGGCCTTGGCGCTTTAAAATTCCCTCAGCTTAAACTGGGTGTGCTTGGTATCTTTTGTTATGTGGGTGGTGAAGTTGCTGTAGGTAGCTTTATCATTAGTTTTCTTGAAAAAGACTACATTATGGGCTTAAGTGAGTCAGTTAGTAAAAATTACCTGGCTTTATATTGGGGTGGTGCTATGATAGGAAGGTTCTTAGGAGCTATATCATTAAACCACAGTCTTAGCCAAACTAAAAAATATTTGTTTATGATAGTTACTGCTGCGCTTGTTTTCCTTCTTATTTATAGCGTTGTAGATCTTACCTTCTCTCAGATAAGCTTCTTCCTGGTGTTTATTGCGCTTAACTTTATAGCGTTTTTAATAGGTAAATCAGCTCCTGCAAGAACGCTTGCTGTGTTTGCTTCTATAAATGTTATACTGCTTTTATCGGCGATGTTTAACGAGGGGCCAATGGCTATGTACAGTATATTGGGCATGGGGATATTCAACTCTATTATGTTTTCAAACATCTATACACTGGGTATATCGGGACTTGGTAAATATACCAGCCAGGGATCGTCTTTACTTGTAATGGCAATCTTAGGAGGCGCTATTGTTCCTGTAATACAGGGTGCAATTGCCGATTCTGATCCTGTATATGGCGTTCAGCATTCATTTATAGTGCCTGTATTCTGCTACTTATACATATTGTTCTTTGGTATCTATTGCTCACGCAAGCTTAAGAATGTTGAGCATGCTTCGAATGCTTCGGGACATTGATGATTAAATTATAGTATAAAAAATGCCGTTCATTTGAACGGCATTTTTTATTGAATAGATTCTGAAGCGAAGCAGTATTGCAGCGTCGTTTAATGTGATCTTATTTTCCTTTATCTTTTCTTTTCTTGTCACGGGCCCTTTCAATACCACGGTTACGAGATTTCGTTTTGCGGGGTTTTGTTTTACCCGGACCACCAAGATTTACTTTCTTATTTTTCTCTTTCTTTTCATGAAAGCCACCTGTAGACTTTTTAGGTGCTCTTATCAGAACTTTCATTTTTACTTTGTCCTTCTCAAAGTCAAGCATTCGTTCAGCGATGTCAAGGCCTTCAGGTAATTCAAGAAATTTAACTTCCTTCTCCATCAATACTTCAGCTTCTACTTCTACATCTTCCTCAGAAGGCGCTACAAAGCTTATCGCAATACCTGTTTTATCTGCACGTCCAGTACGTCCGATACGGTGAACGTATTGTTCCGGTACTTCCGGGAACTCCATATTAATAACATGGGTAACATCTGAGATGTCAAGTCCACGTGCCATTACATCGGTAGTTATAATACCTCTTAATTCTCCTTCCTGAAAAGAAGCCATAGTATTTAACCTGTAGTTTTGTGATTTGTTAGAATGGATAACCCCAAACTGACCAGGGAAATCTTCCAGCGAATCAGCCACAAGATCGGCAGTCCTTTTGTTATTTACAAAAACCAGTACGCGGGAGATACTCTCATCTTCCTGTAACAGGTTTTTAAGCAGGTTTATTTTTGTAAGGAAATTAGGAACACGGTATCCCAATTGTTCGATCTGATCAAGTGGTGTACCACTTGCAGCCAGTGAAACTTCCTCAGGGAAATCAAAGTAATCATTTAGCATTTCATCCACATCGTCGGTCATTGTTGCCGAGAAAAGAATGTTCTGCCTTTTGGTTTTCATCATAGATAATATAGATGTTATCTGAACACGGAAACCAAGGTTCAGTATTTCATCAAACTCATCTATTACCAGTTTTTTAACCTCGTCAAAACGTACAACATTATCAAGGGCAAGGTCCATCATTCTTCCGGGTGTACCCACAAGAACATCTACACCTTCATATACTCTTTTCTTTTGTGTATTGATGTTAACGCCACCATATATACCCAGCGTACGAACCGACATAAATTGAGTCAGTTTTTCAACTTCTTCAACTACCTGAACCACAAGTTCGCGGGTAGGAACAACAATTACAACACGTGGTACATGTATATCAATAAATTTCCATTGCTTAAGTATCGGTAATAAGTAGGCAAAGGTTTTACCGGTACCTGTTTGTGCAATACCCATCATGTCGCGACCCGAGAGTATTACCGGCATTGCCCTTTCCTGAATTGGGGTAGGGGTAGTGAAGCCGAGTTCGTCAAGGGCTTTTTGAAGTGCTTTTGGCAGGTCTAAATCGTGAAATGTGGCCATGTAAATGCTATAATTTGTGCAAAGATAGGCATTTTAAGCGGAAGTGACTGATTTATCGGCTAACCGGATTCTTTAACACTTTAACAAAACCTTTTCAAATTTTGAATTTTTGGTTGGTATCTTAGCTCTATAAACTAAAAGCCATGTCAGAATTTGTAGTAATAGGAAACGGTATTTCAACAGCTCACATAAGAGATTATCTCTTTGCTAAAAAGATTGATAAAGGTGATTCGCTCGTGCTTAATGTATCTGATTACGATCATATAATTGAGGAAATAAGACATTCGGGCGAACCGATAGATATTCCTCTTAATGTGTTAGGGGTATTGCTGATAAAAGACGCATCAGGTGATGTACCGGCAGGAAAGGTACAGATAGTTAAAAATGAAAGATTATAGAATAGAATCTTACTTACTTATTATAAATGTTTGATAAAAAAGCTTCGTAGTAGTGCCCGGAGCTTTTTTTGTACACGGCACTCAAAAAAATTTAAACAGTAATAAACCAATCATGCAGCATAATTTTGAAACCATACATGAAGCTTTTAAAGAAGCAGGTGTTGATAGCAAAAAAACTGAATTCAGCATTACAAATTATTCATTGAATACCAAACTGAGTTTTAAGTTTAACAATGCAAATGAACTTCTATTCTTTCTTAACCTTAGCGCTCATGAGAATAGTGAAAGAATAAAAGAAATTAATGCTATGATTGTTGATGCGGGAGTAGATCCTAATTCATTTTTCTACGTTAATTTCTTTAAACCCAAAGTCGCAGAACTTTAGTTATATATTTTCCTGCCTCGATATATAATGGTTTATTTCAGGATGTTAAGCAATAATTTTCTTCCAAAAAATACGTTAAATCGGTATTTAATGCTTAATTTTGCTGCTGTTAGAACAATATGAAGGAGTATTTGCAAGTTATACTTTGCAGATTAATGAAGGTGATATCATTCTTAATGAATGAACTTAGCAATTCGTCCCCTTTTGCTATACCGTACAACCTATTTTATTAAAAGTAAAAGGACATGAAATTATTTTCGTTACTGCTATCTATTCTGGTGTTTTTTACATCGCTGTATTTTTTTGTACTCAAGATTCCTCATGTAAGTACATTAAATGACTTTATATATATATCGTTATTAATTGTCCTTATGGCTATATGCATTGTAGGTGTTATTATTAACTGGGAATTTTTTGAACGCCGAAAAAAGAATAAACTTATACTTTTTGTAAGTAATAATTACTCTAAGAAAAAAACAAAAAAATCCCACGCTTAACGTGGGATTTTTTGTGTGTTGTTATTTTTTATCTACGACAGGTCGGTTTTCCCTGTTTGCCAGTTCCCAGGCAGTTACGAATGCCAGTTGAGCTCTTTTGGCAAGTAAGTCGTATTCAATTTTTTGAGGTTCATCACCTGCCTGGTGATAATCTTCATGCACTCCGTTAAAATAGAATATAATAGGGATACCTTTTTTAGCGAAGTTATAATGATCTGACCTTTCATAGAAATGGTTAGGATCATTTTTATCGTTAAAAGTATAATCCAGTTTCAGGTTAGTATATTTTTTGTTTGCTTCTTCGTTTATGTTATGCAAATCGGTACTTAGTCTGTCAGATCCAATAACATATACATAATTTCCATTGTCTTTATGCTCCTCATCACGACGGCCTATCATATCAATGTTCAGGTCGGCAATAGTGTTTTTGATAGGGAATAATGGATTTTCAGAATAGTAACGGGAACCATGAAGTCCGTGTTCTTCTCCGGTAACGTGAAGGAATAGTATTGAACGTTTAGGACCGTAACCGTCTTTTTTAGCCTGCATAAATGCCTTGGCTATTTCCAGCAGGGCAACAGTACCAGATCCGTCGTCATCGGCTCCGTTATATACTTCACCATTCTTCATACCTACATGGTCATAATGTGCAGATATAACAAGTACCTCATCTGGTTTCTCAGAACCCTCTATATAAGCCCATATGTTTTCAGAATCTCCTAATTTAGGACTAAAAGCTCTTGTCATGAAAGCAGCAGGAACAGGCTGATAGAAATCGGTAGCACCTTTAGGGTAAGATATTCCGTCATTTTTATATTGTTCTATAAGATAGCGTCCGGCTTTTTTCTGGCCCTCTTCTCCTGTATTACGGCCTTCCATCTCATCGCCGGCTACAATGTAAAGGTGTTTTTTGAGATCGGCCGGAGTAATGGTTTTCATGTATTTAGAAACATCAGCCTTTGCATAATCTTTATGCTGTGAAACCTGTGATGAACCACAGGATAAAAGCAGGCATGATGCCGCCAGTAAACATAATCTATTCATAAGTTAGATTTAATATGAAATGTAAAGATAGGATTTAATAAATATTATCCAATGCTGTCCATAAAAAAGCCTCTGCATTGCAGAGGCTTCAATAAAATTTTATCAGACTAATTAGTCTTGCCTGTAGATGTTTTCATAAGCAACTGTTGATGTTGCCCCGGCTATAATCTCAGAAGCATTTTCTACCGATAATGCCAGTTCTGACATATAATCGTAGTATTCTTTGTTTTCTGCCACTGCAATTTTATAAGCAGTATTGATTTTTTTCCACTGGTCTTTAGCATCAGCTACAGTACCAAAATTTGTGGTGTGGATATTTTTTTCTATCCATTGGTTAAAAGCATATTCATTTGAATATAACGAAGCCTCAATTTTTTGGCTTAGTTTTTTATCAAATGCCCTGCTAATCCTTAGTGACTTATTATAACTTGGACTTTCAGCTCTTTTCAATTCAAGATCTTTCAGTTTTTCATAGCAAAGTTTATACTCTTCACTATTTTTATCAAGTTTTGAACATTGTGTGTAATTACTTTTAGAGCATACAGCTTTAGAATTACACTGAGCATTTGTTGCTATAGTACCCCCCAGCACCATTAGCATGATTAAGATTGACTTTTTCATAGAACATTCATTTAAGACGATGCCTAAAGTACAAAATATTTTTAAGCTATATAGTTCTTATTGAAAAAGTTCCGTTAAAAATACCATAAAATGCGACCAAGAACGTTTATCTGCTTTTTCGTTGTAGGCTGCACCTTTAGAATTATCATTACCGGCTTCTTTTTCTGTAAAGGCGTGAACGGCATTACTATAATAAATCATCTGCCAGTCAGCTTTTCCATCATTCATTTCTTTTTGAAAAGCTTCAACATCTTTTTGCGGCACATAAGGATCATCTGCTCCATGTAACACAAGTACTTTTGATTTAATGGTTTCATTTTTACGTGAAGAATCTTTGCCTAAGCCTCCGTGAAATGTAACTACTCCTTTTACATTCATTCCTGCACGCGCTGCTTCAAGAGCACCAGTACCGCCAAAACAATACCCTATAACCACGATATTGTTAGCATCTGCACCACTTTTTATAAGTTGATCTAATGCAGCCTTGATACGCTTTTGATATGCCTGATAGTCAGATTTGTAATGTCCAGCAAGTTTACCAGCATCCTGGGGTCCGGCAGGATAGTTGCCTTCTCCATAAATATCGGCAATAAAGGCATGGTAACCCAATTTAGAAAGCTTTCCGGCAACTTCCTTGCAGTGATCGTTAATACCTAACCAGGCAGGTAATATAAGTATCCCCGGTTTTTGCTTTAAAGGTTTAGAAGGTATAGCAGCAAAGCCATTTAGTTTTTGAGCGCCTTCAGCGTAAGCTACCGGTTTTAATTGCGCATTTGCCTGTAGTGCCATGATAGTGAGTAATAGTAATAGTTTAGTTTTCATTGGTATGTATTTTACGTAAATATAAAAAAGAAAGCTTTCATACACAATGGTACGAAAGCCTTCCGGGTGAATCAAAGTTTCAACCTTGAATTAACTTCTCTGAAGTTCATGTTTTCCTTCCTTAATTTCTTCTACCATTTTTTTATTAAAAGCAGGTAGGTCGGCAGGAGTACGGCTTGTTACAAGACCATTGTCTACCACTACTTCTTTGTCTACCCATTTTGCTCCGGCATTCTCAAGATCTTTTCTTACCGACATAAAAGAAGTAAGTTCTCTTCCGTCTGCAACTTCTGCATTAATAAGTATTTGTGGTCCGTGGCAAATAGCTGCAACAGGTTTCTTTTCATCAAAAAAAGACTTAACAAATGCAATTGCATTGTCGTGCCTTCTTAATAGATCTGGGTTTATAACGCCTCCCGGTAATACAAGGGCGTGATAATCGGCAGAAGATACCTCATCAAGGGTATAATCTACATTATATTCTTTGCCCCAGTTTTTCTCTGCCCATGCTTTTATTGTTCCGCTTTTAAGGCTTACAATATCAGCCTGCCAGCCTTGTTGTTCTAAATATTCTTTTGGCGATTTAAGTTCACTTTCCTCAAAACCGTCTGTTGCCAGTATGGCTACTCTCTTGCTCATAGTTGTAATTTTTTGTTGTTAGTAATTTGATAATCATAAAAGTACTTCACGAGTTATGGGATTACTGATAACGCTGTATTAAAGTTGTGCTAATGTTTGTTAATGACACATATAGTCTTCCTAATTTTAAAATGATAATTAAAAGACACAATGAAAAAAATATTTGAATGGAACCGGTTGCTCTTTAATGACCTGCCTTTTGATTTTTTGGTGGAAGTAATCTTCCGTACGGTAATAATGTTTACGGTAGTGCTGCTTACATTGAAATTCGCAGGAAAAAGAGGGGTAAAGCAGCTTTCGGTTTTTGAAGTAGTAATTATTATTTCATTGGGATCTGCGGCAGGAGACCCTATGTTTTATGAAGATGTAGGTCTTATACCTGCCATAACTGTATTTCTTATCATCTTGTTCATGTACAGATGTGTTACCTGGCTATTGGGGAAAAGCAAGCGTTTTGAAACTTTTATAGAAGGTAAGATTCATTGCATTATAGAAGATGGACAATTTTCTATAACAAGTTTTGGGAAAGAAGATCTTGCCCAGGACGAATTTTTTACCGAATTACGTCTTAAATCTATTGAACATCTTGGTCAGGTAAGAAATGCCTATATGGAAACAAATGGTACTATAAGTGTATTCTTTTACGAAGATCAGGATGTAAAATATGGGTTACCCATACGTCCGCAGCTTTTTAATTTAAAGAGCACAACAATACCTAAAGCCGGTATCTATGCCTGTACATTTTGTGCCAATACACAACGGCTTGAACCTACTACCGGAACCTGTACTGTATGTAACAGGACAGAGTGGGTTGAGGCTATAAAAATAAGAAGAATAGTCTAATGCTTAACAAACTAAAAAAGAAAGCCCCACTGAATACTCTCAGTGGGGCTTTCCCGAATATAAATAGAATTAACTTAACCTCTTCTTGAATTTCCTCCTGCAGCACGGGCCGGAGCAGGTGCACTTTGTCTTGCCGGAGCAGGAGCCGGGGTACTTCTCATTGCCGGGGCACTTTGTCTGGCAGGCGCTGCGGATGGAGCGCTTCTCATGGCGGGTGCACTTTGCCTTTGCGCAGGAGCACTCATATTATTTTGTCTTACAGGCGCTTGTTGTTGTACCGGCGCACTGCGCTGTATAGTGTTGGTATTACGCGTAGAAGTGCTAAAATCGGTAGCTCTTGCAGGCTGAGATGCATTATTTCTTACAGCATTATTAGTGCTTCTTGCAGGAGAATCTACATTTCTTACAGACGAATTCGAAAATCCGTTTTGTGTAGCTCGTCCGGAAGCACCATTTTGTCTTACGGCATTAGAGTTAGACTTGTTTATACTGTTACTGCGTGAATTTGTAAAAGTATTTCTTGCTTTACCTCCGTCAGCTCTGGTTGCCCTTGAGTCTTTTCTGCTTTGTTCAAGAGCGTACCTGTTGGATACATTATTATTCCTGCTGCTGAAAGAGTTATTAGGGTGCTGTCTTTCATAAGCATTTTGCCTTCTTGAATTATACAAGCTTTCAGCACGCGAGTTGTTTCGCGGAGCGTTTACATATACATAGTTATTCCTAACGTTTATGTGGTTGTGAACACGTCGCCTGTAATTGTATACCGGGTATGGCGCCCAGTAGCTGTAGTAAGTAGGGTAGTATCCCCAATACCATGGTGAATAATACGGGCGGTATGTATTAACCCAAAACACATCATATATAACAGGTCTTGATACGTATACCGGCTCATACATATAGTTAGAACCATACATGTAAACATCACCCACAACCTGTACCTGAACATTATTATTTCTGTCTCTTTCCACTTCTATAGTGGCGATATCCTGAAAAGTATCAGGGCCAAGAACAGACTGGATTATGATAAGGTGTATATTGTTTTCCGTTGCTTCCACAACCCTTAAATAATCTACTTTATTATCACCGTTAAGGTCAAGGTTAGATATTTGTAATTCCGGGTCATTCAGTCTTCTCTCGAAATCTTCAAGATCATTAGAATCTCCAAATATTGACGCAACAGCTTTAAGGTCAAGGTTGTCACTTATATCACTATTGTTTGCGCGTACTGTGGTTACATCCTGTGCAAAGGTATCTGCCGAAAAAAGCAGGGTAAACAGGGCTATATGTTGTAATATCGTTTTCATGATTATAGTCGTTTTATGCAGGTCCTGATTGATTAAATTTTGTTGTTTGATTAACAATAACCAATTACTGTGCCAATAATTTTTTTATACCTTTACATCACCCAAAAAACCGTTAAATACAGGTTTTTTTTAATTGATTAAAAATGATGCAGATTCGCAAAGCAACCTCTGAAGATTTTGAAATTATACATGATCTTGCTATAGCCACATGGTACAATACATATGATAAAATATTGTCTCAGGAGCAGTTAGCTTATATGCTGGATATGATGTACAGCAGAGATGCCTTTACAGATCAGATATTAACAAAAGGGCATCATTTTCTTTTACTCGCTGAAGATGAAAAATATCTTGGGTTTGCATCCTATGAAATAAATTATCTTTCAGGAACAACTAAACTCCACAAGCTTTACGTACTGCCCGAAACACAGGGCAGGGGTGCAGGCCGACTTTTAATTTCTAAAATTGAGGAAATTGCAGTAAGTAATGGCAACGACAAGGTTAGCCTTAATGTAAACCGATATAATTCGGCAGTACATTTCTACACAAAAAGCGGTTACGTTAAAGTAAGAGAAGAAGACATTAACATAGGTAACGGCTATCTTATGGAAGACTTTATAATGGAAAAGGGCCTTTAAACTTTACCATTCCTTTTTATTTATATTATGATGCCAATAACACATGTGTAATGGCATTAGGGGTAATTTTATAGTATAACAATTAACCCTTGATAATCATGATAGTACAAATTCCAGACCTTCCGGATAATATGGTTGGCTTCCGTGCAGACGGTGAAGTCACCAAAAACGATTTTGAAATAATAAAGAATCAGGTGGCCAGTCTGGTAGAAAAAACCGGGAAACTTAATTACCTGCTTTTTCTTGATAACTCTCCTGCCGACTTTACTATGGGTGCCTGGCTGCAGGATGCTCTCTTAGGTATTAAAAACATTACAAAATGGAACCGCTCTGCCATTGTCACTGACTCCGACACTGTTATTGATTTTACAGATGTCTTTAGTAAATTGATGCCAGGCGAATTTCGTGGGTATCATAAAGCAGATTATCAGGATGCTGTTAACTGGGTTTCAGGCAGGAGCGACGATAATTGTATAACCAATTAAAAATCAAATAATATGTCAGATTCAAACTTAAAAGGTAATTTTAAAGATCTCCATAATAATGAGGCAATAGCCAAAATGAAAGAAATGGCTCAGGACATTGTGACCTGCATGTTTTGTACAGAATTATCGGTGCGCCCTTTTCCAACAAGGCCTATGGCTATCCGCGATGTAGATGATGAAGGCAACTTATGGTTTATCAGCTCAAAAAAGAGTAATAAGAATTTCGAGATAGGCCATGATGATGAAGTGCAGCTTATATTTTCTAAAAATTCAGATGCTCATTTTCTTTCCGTTTTTGGTAAAGCGGTAATTTATAAAGATAAAAACCTTATTGAAAAACTATGGACACCAATTGCTAAAGCCTGGTTTGAAGAAGGTAAAGAAGACCCGGACGTAACGGTTATCAAAGTTGAGCCTAAAGACGCTTACTACTGGGATACTAAATATGGTAAAATGGTATCAATGATAAAATTTGCCGTAGCAGCTATAACCGGTAATGTAGATAACGATGCGGGTGTAGAAGGAAATCTGAAAGTAAATAAAGAGCTATAAAACAAAAAACTCCCCATCGATTTGATGGGGAGTTTTTTATGTGATTCAATCAATTCATTCTTCATTTTTAGAAGGAATGAATTTTACTTTTTTTTCGGTTTCTTTTTGTTCTACATACACAGCATAATCTGCAGGTTCAATCTCCGCACCTTTAAAACAGGCATACTCACGGGTATATTCAGCGCCAAAGTAAAGAATGGCTGCGGTATAATATATCCATAACAATATTACTATAATAGATCCTGCCGCTCCATAAGGAGATCCTGCCGCTGTGGTTTCTATATAGATACCAATAAGATATCGGCCTATTAAAAACAATACAGCTGTAAAAAATGCACCTGCGCGAACGTCTTTCCATGCAATTTTTGCATCAGGTAGTACTTTAAAAATAACCCCAAACAATACTGTAATTACTAAAAAGCTTATTACAATGTTGGCAATATTAAGCAGTAGTATCGTTAACTCAGGAAAATAACTTTTAAGAATATCATTCAACGCCATAAGTGCACCGTTTATTATAAGCGAAACAATCAGCAAAAAGCCAAGCCCTACAATTATAGATCCTGAAAGCAGCCTGTCTTTTATAAGTTTTAGCCATCCTTTTTTAGGCTTTGCTTTTACTCTCCATATCATATTGATAGAATCCTGTATCTCGCCAAATACAGATGTTGCACCTATTACCAGCGTTACTGCTCCTATAACCGCAGAGATCGTACTCTTACCGGATATTTGAAGATTGCGGATAATTTGCTGTACCTGCGAAGCAGCCTGGTTACCTATCAATCCGTTAATTTCTTCAAATATTCTTCCTTCACTGGCCTGTTGTCCAAATATTACTCCGGCTAAAGAGATGACCAATAGCAGCAGCGGAGCCAAAGAGAAGAGTGTGTAATACGACAATGATGCACTTAACTTCAATCCCTTATCAGTCATAAATCCTTTAAAGGTATTTTTGAGTATAGTAAAAGCATTGGTAAGCGATTTTTTGCTAAAATAATTTTTCATAAGGCAGTAATTATTGTTATAAAAATACATACTGTATCAGGCAAACACTACAATATTAACATAACTATATAATGCAATGATAATTTTAATGGACTAAAAATACCATCAATTTAATTGGGAGGTTCAAAACACAATTATTTCACAAAATTGCTTTTATACAGCCTGTATCTGTTTCAGTAAGGCTAAAAAATCCGTAACTTTATACAGGTATTATGCACAGTTTTCTTCGTGCAAAAAATGATTCACTACATGAAAATAATAATAGTAGGAGGTGGGTTTGCAGGTATCAACCTTGCCAAAGGCCTCGCAGGAGATAAAAATTTTGATGTTACACTTGTAGACAAGAACAACTACAACTTTTTCCCTCCACTTATTTACCAGGTGGCAACTGCCTATCTGGAACCGTCAAGCATTAGTTACCCTTTCAGAAAGCTATTCCGAAAAAACGATAATATACATTTTCGCCTTGGCGAAGTGCTTTCGGTTAAACCCGAAGAAAACATCGTGGTGCTTAATAACGGAGAGCTTCATTATGACCGCTTAATATTTGCTACAGGAGCAGAGTCTAACTATTTTGGTATTGAGAACGTTCGTAAGAATGCAATACCAATGAAGACGCTTAACGATGCTATCGAAATGCGTAACAAATTGTTACAGCGTATGGAAAAAGCTGCCATTTGTACCAATAGCCGTGAACGCCGTAAATATCTTAATATCGTTGTTGCCGGCGGCGGACCTACAGGTGTTGAGGTTTCCGGTATGTTTGCAGAAATGCGTAACGGTATCCTTCGTAAAGAATATCCTGAATTATCAACAAGTGCCAGTAACATTTACCTTGTAGATGGTGGTGATGCGCTGCTTGCTCCAATGAGCAAAAAATCACAACAGGATACTTTTGATGCACTTACCAAACTGGGGGTGGTTGTAAAACTAAATACCAGGGTTGTAGACTTTAAAGATGATACAGTATATCTTCATAATGGTGAAACCATACAGTCCAAGAACCTTATCTGGGCAGCCGGAGTATCGGCAAAAGTATTTGACGGCATTCCTGCCGAAAGCTACGGCCGTGGCAAAAGGTTTAGTGTGGATGCTTATAATAAAGTTGCCAATACAACAAATATTTACGCTTTAGGGGATACATCCATTATGGAAGGTGTAGACCTTCATTTTATGGGAGGGCATCCACAGTTAGCACAGGTAGCTATACAACAGGCTACGCTTTTGGCTAAAAACTTAAAAAGTGAACTAAGCAATAAGCCTCTTAAAGCGTTTAAATATCACGATAAGGGTAATATGGCTATCATAGGTAAAAATAAGGCTGTAGCCGATCTTCCTAAGCCTGAGATGCACTTTAAAGGCTTTATTGCATGGGCTATGTGGCTTTTTGTTCACGTTATGTCGCTTATTGGCTACCGTAACAGGATACTTACCGCATATAACTGGATGGTGGCTTACTTCTCTAAAGACCAGTCTTTACGTATGATCATCAGGCCCGATAAAAGCCGTAAAAAAGATGAGGTTAATAAAGAAATAGCGTAACCTAATCTTTTAAAAACGATCTTATTTCATTTAAATAAATATCAGGGCGTTCTGTAGCTATAGAATGCCCTGCTTTATTTACGATAACCAGCTTGTGGTTTGGAAATAATTCTAAGTATTCACTTGCAGCACCCCACTTTTGATTATCATATTGTCCTTTTAATAAAAGTATCGGTATTGACAGACCTGCAAGGGCAGGACGTGGATCTTTTATAGTTTGTATGTTTAAAAAAGTCATGATCTGTACATAAAATCCTCCGCCTCCGGGCGCTTCTTTTGCATTTTTAATATCAGCTACTGTAGCTTTGTTCAGTTCTGTATTAAGATAAGTTTGGAAATCGTCGGCTTCTTTATCCGGCATTAATTTTTTACCAAAGGCATAAGCTACAAGTGTAGCGGCTCTTGTTCTGAGATTATTAGCTTTAAGATTAGCTTCTCTATTATCAAATGAAGGTTCTTTAAGATTAAGGCTATCCGGTATTGGTCGCTGTAATGCTTCATTATTAAAAGGCGCTATAGGTCCCGGCCCTGTAAATATTGCTTTCTCAACTTTTAACGGATTGTCTGCAATATAAAGAGTTGCTAATATTGCACCCCATGATTGCCCTATAAGTATTACTTTATCGGCTTTTATTTCTGTTATAATTGCTTCCAGATCTTTTTTATGACGATCGGCTGTATATTCCCTGATATTATCAAGCCTAGCAGAATGTCCGCTTCCTATCTGGTCGTATAAATAAACATCGTAACCGTCTTGAGATAACTTTCCTAAAACCTCAACATTATTATCAGTTATAAAACCTCCCGGACCACCTTGAAGAAAAATTACGGGAGAAGTCTTTTTAATACCTTTTCCCGGTATAAGTGTGTAACCTATTTTAGAACCTGTAGTAAGATTCCAATATTTAGTTCCAGGCCTTTCTTTGAACTGGGCAACATCATAAGTATTTGGGTAAAGTATTGCAAATAATAACCACCCGATTAATAACACTATTGCTAAAGCGATATATTTTAAGGTTCGTTTCATAAGAAGGTTTTTTCTTATAACGAATAACTAACGGTTTTGTAACGAATAACAATGAATTAAAATGGATAGCCTATTGCTAAGTTAAATACCAGATTTTCTTTTCTCCAGTATTTGCTGCCAAAGTCAATATCATCTATAACCCATCGCTGCCCGTCAGGAAGGTCAGGCCTTCTAAGTGGCCATGCAAGATCAAGCCTTAAGACAAGGATGGAAAGGTCTACACGTAAACCGGCCCCTGTTCCCACGGCAAGCTCATTCATAAAATCGCCGGAAAATTGAGATCCGGGCTTATTTTCGTTTTTATTCCAAAGCCAAATGTTACCTGCATCTACAAACACAGCCCCGTGAATAACACTAAACAGTTTTGTTCTTAACTCGGTATTCATTTCCAGTTTTATATCACCCGATTCATCGGGTATAAATGAGTTGGCATCAACAGTGGGTTTATAAGTTCCCGGACCAATAGATCTCGACCTAAAAGCCCTAATACTGTTCGTACCACCAATAAAGAACTGGCGTATATAAGGTAGTTCTGACGAATTTCCATATGGATATCCTACTCCCACAATAACACGGCTCGCAAGTTGTGTATTTTCATTCAGTCTTAAATAATGCCTAAAGTCGTGTTCTGTTTTTGCAAACTGGCTAAAAGCTACACCTAATACTTTAGTAGGGTCGGTAGTATTTCCGCCCGTTGCAATACCTGCTATAGTTCCGGCAAGATCAAAAGAACCTTTATAGTAAAATGTATGTTTTTTACGTTTCTGCATAGTATTTGTGTAGGTATACGAATACGTAGGGCCAAAGATCAGCTGCTGTTGTATTACTTTTTCAAGAGGAGAAATATCGTAGCCGTTTATTCGTTTATCTTCATCTATTTGAGCCCGATATTCTTCGGTAACATTGGTAGGATTTACATAATTGATGTTAGTAATTAATAACTGGTGTTCTACCCTGGGGTTGTCTTTCCATAAATAACCAAAAGAAGCATTGAAAGAATTCAGTGAGTAAAGTTTCGACCTGTTTTGGTATTCATAACCAATAAGCGCCCTTGTGCGGGGTACATAAGCGCTGGAATCGGCAATGTGTATTGGAGATATAAATCGTGGCCATGTAAGGCTAACTTCGCCACCCACACGATATACATTATATCCTTTATTTTGTCCGGCTACCTGAACCTCAAGCCCGCCAAAAACACTAACGTTTAATAACTCAGCCGCCCTAAAGGTATTTCGGTTGCTCCAGTTTACATTGACTTCCGATCCATTATAGTTGGCAGAATTGGTCTTGGCCAATATTTCAAAACGTACTGATTTACGAGGAAGGGGAGTAAGATAGTAATATACATCCAGTGCCGATGGTATGGAGTCTGACAGGCGGAATTCATTCTTAACAAACTTGAATGTTCCCATATTAACCAGCCTGTTTAGTGTAAGGTTATGATCTTTTCTACTGTATTTATCTCCTCTGTGAAAAAACATGGTACGGTCAAAGATTATAGGCCTGAAGGTATGCTGAGGATCTGTAATTACCATATCCTTATATTTAACCACAGAATCTTTTGCTACTATAAGTGTGTCTTTTGCTGTAGAAAGCGTATAGTTAGGGTATACATAAATATCATCAATAGTATATACCTTCTTTGCTTTTTCAGGAGTTTCGTCTTTTATCTTTACAATAAGGTCAACTTCATGCTTGCCAACGGTGCTGTCTACCTGTACAAGAATATAGTCAGGGCTAAAATAGTAGTATCCTCTGTTTTTCAGGCGTTGATCTATCCGTTCACGTTCTTCTTTTATCACGGCGAGGTCATACGGCTGCCCTTTTTTCAATCGGCTTCTTCGTTTAATACTTGCCACAGTGCTATCAATTTCTGATGTTGTAGAATCTCCGGGAAAAAGCACTTCACGTATTTTATATTGCGGCCCCGTTGTTACAGTGTACTTTGCCTTCGCCTTTTTGCCTGATGAGGTAGAATCGGCAGCGGTTCGGGTTTTAAAGTAACCTTTGTTCTCTGAATAATTTTGCAGTATATCAGCATTATAGTCAAGGTCTACCTGACTGAAAAGTACAGGTGGTTCACCCACTTTTGTACGTAGCCAGTTCCTGAAGCCTTTTTCTTTTTTAGGCTCTCCGGCAATATTATAAATATATAGTTTTGGGCGAAGGCCTAAAATAGTACGGTTAGGTTTTGGGCGCAATAATCCTTCCAGCTCTTTTTCCATAGCCTTGCGGTCTTTGCGTTTCATAACGGTATCTATAACCTTAACTTCACCGCCTATATAAAGCATCTCGCCTTCGGGCAGGTATTTTGTGTTACTGCAACCATAAGCAAACAGCAGGGCTATTATAAAATAATATTTAAACGTATTACTCATTTTTTTTGTCCTTGTCATTAGTGCTATTAGGTGGTAAATCTTCTTCAGTATCGCCGGATTGGTTTTTAGTTCCATCTGCTTTTTTTGCTGCTTCTTTGGCTACCTCTTCGCGTTTTTTTCTTCTTTTTTCTATCTTCTCGCGCTGTTTGCGTTCGCGTTCCTGTCTTTCCGCTTCTTTTTGTTCTTCCGTCCTGTGGAAAAGTTCCCTGAATTTATTGTAATCCATAGTGATCACAAAACCAACACCCGTTTCTATAACCTGTCCCTGTAATGCTACCTGGTATTCATTTTTACGGTAAGCCCTTACAAGATACCTGCCGTCCTTGGTCAATTGGTAATCGGCAGAAAGATCTCCTGCAATATTATTGGTCTCCTCATTGGTCTGCTGGCCTTCCAACCCAAAACTGCTGCCTACGGTTACCTTAAGCCTGTCATTAAGCAGCTGTTTAGATACAGCAACATTAAGATCGGTACGGTTTTGTTGTGTGCCGGTAGTATAGTCATCACTTGATTCCAAATCAAAATCAACCTGAACGCCTTTAATAAGATCTTCTGCAAGGTTATTAAGCTGTTGCGACAGCAATTTGCTTACACTCTGCCTTGCAAGCGATTCCCCGCTTGTGCCACCGGCTTCACTGGAAAATGGACTTTCGCCGATAAAACGGTTAAGAAGCAGCACAGCAAATACCTGCTTGTTCATTTCTGAAGGTTCCTGTCTAATCTGGTCAAGTTTACTTTTGGTAAGATTCAATACGTTAGTTGGCACATTATAATTGCCATCGGGTACAACAATATCAAAAGAAAGTTCGGGCTTAAGCAATTCTCCATTTATCTTAAGTAAGGTATTTATCGGTATTTTTTGTTTGTATGTATTCCTGTCGCTTGTTATCTGTTGATCCACAAGATCGATAGGAGGTACTTCGGTTTTATAAACGGCAGTTATATTAACTGAGGCATCGGTAGGTTCTCCTGTCCATAAAATGTAGCTTCCTTCCTGAATATCAAACTTACGTTTTATGAAGTTAAAGGTCATTTGGTAGGCACCTTCGGTAAATTCATATCGGCCTGTAAGGGTAGTTTTCCCTGATTCATCTATACCTCCTGTAAGCTGGGCTTCACCTTTAAGCTGAAGGTAATCGCCATTTCCTTTATCTATTACAAGATTAAGCTCTGCCTCTTTAACGATCTCAATATCTACAGAGGCTACAATGCCTTTTACGGCAGTGCTGTTCATAGTCTCTTCCAGTTTAAGACGTTGCTTGATCTCCATATTGTCCTGGTCTATAAACTCAACAATACCTTCCCTATCAGCAATTGAAGGATCCTGTTGCGGTAATACCACCGTAAACTTGGTGTCTTTATTAATTTTAAGGTTACCATCTACAACCGGTTTATCCATTGTACCTTTAATATTGAGGTTGGTGTCAATAAATAAATCTCCGTAATATAAGTCGTTGTCTTTTGCTTTAGAGTTTACCGCCCTGAAGTTATCAGCCTTTACTGTAAGGTTAAAGCCAAACTCTCTGTAGTTGGTTGTTTTTATATCGCCGTTAATGGTAAGCTCATTGTTTTTTTCATCTTCAATACCAAAGTTTCTAAAGGTAATGCCACTATCCGTAAAAGTGATATTATCATTTATTCCTTTAAAATAAGAGTTAAGTTGCGTTACCCGTAGCGCAACATCGTTAAATTTCAGGTTACCATTTACATTAGGGTTTGTTGCTGTACCTGTTACTTTAAAATTACCTGATAAATCTCCTTCGCCGTCTTTTACATTACCAAAGCTAAACGCCTGCAGACTTGAAATAGTAAGCTTTTGCAAGTCAAGGTTAAGATCAAAACTTTGTGAAGCAGCATTATAATTACCTTTAATATCTGCCTGGTTACCGTTTCCGGTTATAGAAACATCGGCGGTGTATGTGTTAGCAATTTGATTATCTACTCTTATTTTTACATTTCCTACGGTGTCTTTGCTCACTGCCAGGTTTGTAATATCAAGATCTGACGTAAACATAGGACTTGTAGTAAGATTTCTTAATTCTGCCTTACCGTTTATCATCCCCGAAATTTTCATTTCATCCTTTTGGATCATGTTGGTAATGGTTTCAATCTTAAAGCTGTTAAGTTCAACATTAAGCGGCGCATTAGCTGCTTCCGATGCCGATTGCAGTTTAATAGAACCGCCTTCGCTGCTCATTTCAAAATTGTTGGCATAAATACCGTCTTTACCAAAGCGTAACAAATTATCTACAGCTATGTTCCAGGGCTCATAATTTAATTTTAAGCCATCAGGATCAAGAGAAATCTCAGTATTGCCATCGGTTGCTTTAAGCTGTCCGGCAAGCATATATTGTTCCTCTTCTTTCTTATCCTGTATCTGTAATTTATAAGTTACTGTATTGTCCTGTACATTACCCGTTAGTGTTGTATGAGGCAATAATAACGACTCACTTTGTATCTGGTCTATAACGAGATTGTAAGCCAGTGCATTTTCTTCATTCTGTACTTTAAGATTAGCGCCGGATATGGTGTAGTTGCCATATACAACCCTTGGTATAGCTGCATTTACAGTAATACTGTCTGTAGCGCTATTGTAAGCACCTTCTATTTTTATAGGTTCAAGGCGTGTAATTTGCGGAATCAATTTATACAATACAGGATCGTTATCAATCACAAGGCCAAAATCAAACTGTTGCGGTACACTTGGTTTTTTAGGTGCCGATGGGTTTGTGTTGTAGTATTTGGCAATAGTATTTGAAAGGGCAGGACCTACCTTAGTAAGCTTGTATTTACCTTTCATGTGTGCCTTAACAATAGGCGATTTTATCTCAATAGAAGTAGTATCCGGTTTTGTTATTGCGATAATGTTGATGGAGTCTAAAGCAAATTCTTCCTTGTCGTTTACAAACATAAAGCTATGAAGCTTAACAGTACCATTTAGGTTATCAGGATCAGCATCGGCAATATCTGCGTCTACATTACCGCGAAGTTTTAAAGGGCCCGCATGGAGGTTAAGTTTATCAAGATCGGCAATATCTACATTTAGCCTTATCTTTCCGTTAGGATATTTACCTTTAAATCCACCATTGGCAACCAATTGGAATTCAAGGTTAGGGTCGGCCATATTTGCAGTAGCGTCAAACCTGCCATTGTTTATTTTGCCATCAACATTAAGGTTACGGTACACGTAGCTATTATAATCGGCTTTAATAACTTTTGCTACTATTTTAGCATTTGCCGTTTGCGGGTCAAGTCCGGTACCTTTTACTTTAGCTTTAAGGGATATTTTGCCTATAGAGTCATTAGTAATTAATTTGCCAACATCAAAATTATCAATGTCTACAGTGGCGTCATACAACTCATGTTTTTTTCTTCGCTGATCGAACAGAGCTTTGATTTTGGCGTTTCCAAAACTACTTTTTAAATCTACATTGGCATTAAAGTTATCCAGTTTTCCTTTAAAGGTGGCTTTCGCCGAAAGTTTGCCCGGTAACTGAATGTTAGCAGGAAGTGTCCCTTTAGGAATATAGGTGTTGATATCCTTTGATGTAGAACTGAAAGCTCTTAGATCCATATCAAAGTAGGCTGTTTTTACGTTTGGGAGTCCGGTAATTCTTCCGCGTGCGTCTATAGTTGTTGCGCCAATTCCGCTTACCTGAAGATTAGCAATACGAATATCACTCACTTTCCCTTCAACGCGGCTGTTTATTTTGAGTATCCCATTAGGATTACCTTTAAATGGGGCGGTGTTTGCCAGTGTCGGTACGAAAAGCAACACGTCTTTAAAACCAATCTGGCTTCCATTTAATGTGGCATCCACAGTAAGGCTGGCGATATCTTTAGAAATAGCATCTAACGAAGGATAGCCTACTATAATTTCGTCTTTAACTAATGTTTGAGGTGTTTTTAGGTAAAGGTTTTTTAACTCGGCACCTTTAGGCCCATAAAAGAAATCAGTATGCAGGTCTTCAATAACGAGCCCGCTCTTATCGTTAACGGTTAGTTTATTAATAGAACCTTTAATAGCAGAAGGAGAGTAATCAAAATCTTTTGCTTTAAAATTAAAGTTACTAATATCAAGATGTTTAAAGTCGACACCCTTAACTACAGGAGCTGAGTTCTGATCATCAAACTTAAAAGCTACATTTTTAATATCTGCATTAGCCAGTTTAAACTTCCATTGTGCCTGTTGTACGGCAGCGCTTTCTTTAGGCAATTCCTTTTGAACCTGCTTTTCAAATTTACCAAAAGCAAGTTGTCCTTTAAGGTTATCTATCTCAATATTATCAAGATCTATGAGTTGCTTTTTAAGGTCAATTTCATTTACCTCTACAAAAAGTTTTTTCAGTTTAAGCCCGGTATCCAGGCGGCTGCCTTCGTTATCATAACCTATATCAATATTGGCAAGGTTTATTTTGCCCAGTTTTAATTTAAGGTCGGGCTTTTTAGATGCTTCTTCGGCTGCCTTTTGCGTATTTTGCGCTATTTGGGCAATCACGCCTTGCTTTAGGGTAAGTTTTAACCCGTCAAGATTGATCTTTGGTACAACGAAATCCATCTTGTCAAGGTCAAACTTTTTAATGCGGGTGTCAAAATGTTTTATGTTCGCTGCAAGATTGTTCTTAGAAATCTTATCATCAAATTTTACCTTTACCCTATCAAGGTTTATCCTGTCAATAGAGAATTTCATTGGGGCAGCCGTAGTATCTTTTTTCGGTTCCTTAGA
>Ga0157370_10001650_pt1 | contig 27554 bp, 30 predicted proteins | sample C35metaG_FD_113463 | JGI IMG/M metagenome (GOLD analysis project Ga0157370, IMG submission 113463) | Corn rhizosphere microbial communities from Kellogg Biological Station, Michigan, USA - C3-5 metaG | ecosystem: Host-associated > Plants > Roots > Rhizosphere > Soil | place: USA: Michigan...
ATTGAGGCGCTTGCCGCCGATCAATCCCGGCCAGCGGCCCGCCAATCCACGATCATCGCGGGCGGATGGGATTACTCCCAGAAGCGGGACATTCAGCAACGCAGCATCGCCCGGGTTTGATACCCGGCCGAACGGTTCGCGGTAGAGCACCAGCCCCACACCTCCCAAGCTGCCCAAAACCAACCCCAGGGCCGCATGGAGCGGGAGGTTCGGCGAATACGGGCTAGCCGGCGGGCGCGCTGTGTCGAGCACCTGGACATTCGTGGCGCGCAGTGCGGAGGTCACGCCAGCCTCTTTCACCTTTTGCAGCATCGATTCGTACAGTTGTTGGGTGGACTCAACCTCACGCTTCAGGAGATTATAATGATTTTCCTTTTCATTGACCTCTTGCGCATCCCGAAGATCCAGTGCGTGCTTTTCGCGTAGAGCGCGCTCCAGCCGGGCCGACACGTCGTATTCGTTTCGGAGTCTCTCAATGAGCGCCTGACGCTCTCCCGTGATAGCCAGTTCGAGGCTTGCGATTTGCGCCTCCACCCGCAGGACCTTGTAGTACGCCGGCGTGTAAATCGCCTTCAAATCCGCCAATTCCCGGCGCAACCCCTGGAGATCGGTCTGGTATTGGCGCAAGGGTCCGCTCACCAGAAGGTCCGGAAGGCTTTCCGTGTCGCTCGATAAGGCCGCTTCGTAGCGTGCAAACTTGGTGGCACGGTCGGTTTCGGCCTTGGTCAGCGCGTCTTGCAGTTGCCGCATCCGGTCTTCTGCAAGAGTGCTGTGATTCCCCGCAAAAACCAATCCTGACGATCGGGCGAAATCCTGCAGGGCGGCGTTGCTGGTCTCAAGCTTGGTTTTTAGATCCGCGGTTTGCTTGCTGAGCCACTCGGCAGAGTCCTGGGCCAACTGCCACCGCGCCTCCTGGTTCAAGGCGATGAACTCGGCCGCGACGGTGTTGGCGCCCACTGCCGCACCATGCGCATTCGGAGAGTCGTACTGCACTTCAATCACCTGGGTTTGCGGCGTCGTACGGACCTTCATGGCATGCTGGACGGCGGCGATCCCCAACTGCTCTGCCGACAAATGTTTCTGCGCAAACAGTCCTGACCACTTTCCGAGAACCGAAACAATGCCCGCTGGGCTTGGGTTGGGTTTAATCCCGAGCTTGTTGGCGACGCGGAGAGCCAGGGTCTCGCTCTGCAACAGCTTTACCTGGTTCCTGATGTAGCTCTCTGGTGGACCGTTGGGGAACATCGGCGGAAGCTGCCGCAGATCGCGCAGAAACGTATCGTCGAATCCCTCGAGCTGCATAGATGTGCTGGCGCGATACACTGGCGTGCTCATTAAAGCGATGGCAACGCCAGCCAATGTGCCCACAAGGGCGGCGCTCGCGATCAGGAGCCGGCGGCGCATCAGCCTGGGAATCAGTTGGTTCCGGCGATACGACTGGTTAGCATACTCGTCCGATTCCGGCATCGAGTAGACCGGGATGGTCGTCAATGGCGCCGCAGGAGAAATACGCGTCAGCCTTTTGCTGGCGTCTTCACGCCCTGTTGCGCGGCGCGGCCCGGAAACTCCGTTACTTTTCATTTCGTCTTCCCTCCGATGGCTCGCGCTTGCGGTCAGGCTGCCCGGCTAGATATAAATCGAATTTGAAGGTGAAGCATGGCCGTCAAAAGCGTCCGTAAATCAATACGCCGCTTGTAATCGAGATCATGGAGTCGACGGCCTTCAGGCCAACGCTCCTGGCTTTGTTATTCGGTACAAATAAGATATCGCCGGGCAGCATTGGTACGTCCTGTTCCTTTCCTGAAAGGAGCTTCGCGAGATTCACAGGGATTTCCGTGCGATGGGCTAGGCTGTCTTGCCGAAGAATTCTCGCCTTACTCGCGGTGGCTGTCGGTTGCAGGCCTTCTGCGAGCGAGAGAGCGTGAAGGACCGAGAGGGACTCTCGCTGGGCAAGAGTAAAGCCGCCGGGCCGGCGAACATCGCCGACAACGTAGACCAGTTCGGCGCGCGGCACAGAAATGACGTCATAAGGACGGATCACGATGTTCTCGGCGGGGACCTTCGCGTCCACCAATTGCTTCAGATCGATTTCGGCGACACTGAATGTGTGGGTCTCGTCCTCACTGGCTCCCGGCAAAGGAATGGTCCCCCACTCACGGCGCCTGGTCAGTTTGACAGTGTGCCCCGCATCTTGCTCCAGACCGCCAGCGAGCGAGAGAAGTTCGAGCAAAGTCTTGGTTCCTTCCAATTGATGCACACCGGGCTTGTTCACGGCACCAATAACCGAAACCGGCTGGCTACGAGGTTCGTCCAAACGGACCAGGACCAGTGGATCGATAACGTAGGCGGCCAGGCGTTTTTTCAGGTCCTCTTCGAGTTGCTTGACCGTCCGCCCCGCCGCTTGAACGCGCCCGGTCAAAGGAAGCGATATTTGTCCGTCGGTATCGATGCGGATCGGAGCATCCCCGAATTCAGCCAGATTGATGCACTGTACTTTAATAGAATCATTTACTCCGAGTTCGTAAGACTCAGGAGCGGCGTCCACTGGAGCGGAGATGCTCTGGGGCTTCGCGGACAATGAAGGGGCCGTGGCCCGTTGCTGGGCAGCCGACGCTGGGCCAACCCATAGCAGAAGAACCCAGCCGCTGATACCTATGATTCCAAAAGCGTCCTGAAAGCGAGTGCCCCAGTCTTCTGGAAGCCTATTAAGCCACATTTTCGATCACCTCCCCAGCGGTTTGTACGGTTGGAGGGCCTCGGTCCTCACGATTGAGCGCCTTCCCCACGCCGCTGGATCCGCGTAATAGTCGGAGGAGCTACAACGCGGGAATTACATTGTCCCAGCGGCGTGGGGAAGAAGTTTCGTTGCGCACTTAAGTCGACGGTAGTCATGGCGGGTGAAAACCGGTGGGTCGAAGCTATTTTAAGCATTGCCGGCACTTACTTATCCCCCTGGAACCAACCACTCAGAATCCACCTCCACTAGGACCGACCGCTGCAGCAATGTCGCGGATAAGACAATCCGTGGTTCGCCTCGGACCAAAACGATGATGCCCTCCACTCCACGCAGGGGCCCTTCGCCGATCCGAACCATGTTTCCGGTTTGAAGGAACGGGATGGTCTTCGCCGACACAGCCTTGTCAAGCGTCGTGCGCAACGAAGCAATTTCCACGGGATCCACGGGAGTAGGATAGGGCCCGACTCCCAAGATCCTGCTCACTCCGGGCGTAACTATCACCGGCAAGCGCATGCACAAGTCAAAGCGCGAAAAGACGTAGCCAGGAAAGAGCGGCAGCTCAAAGTCTCGCAAGCGCGCCGCGTGTCGAGATCGGTGCTTGTACAATGGCACGAACGTCTCGTAGCCTTTGGTATCGAGGACGTGCGCCACTCTTTTTTCATGTCGAGGTTTCACTGCAATCGCAAACCACTCGCGCCGCTCTGCACTCGCCACACTGAAATCATCGTCGAACGAGGTGCTCCGAGGTCGTGGGTTGGACCCAGCATCCAGTTCGATTTTTAGGGCGGAATTGCGCATAAAGACAGTGCTACCGCAATCTGGCGTACGGTCGGTAAGAGACCCCGCTTTGGCTCCTAGGACATGCAAGTGTTCAGCCACTGTGAAGCTGTTTCACGCGGGAGAAGCATCCCGCTGGCATTAAAGCGGTTGATGGATGTGGCGCGAATTTGAAAGAGCTGAATGGCTGGCATCAAAGAGTAGCCGGCGTAATGATTGTAGTAGTCCGACATCCCCGGAGTGGTAATGCGCAGTGCTCGAATCTGAGTTGACGGCGGCGGAATAGCGCGCGGGCCTTGCGAATCGCCATAAGGCGATTTGAAGTAGATCTCATCGCACGAATTTACCCGACGCTGGTTCTGTTCGAGTGTCGTATCCGACTAACAGATAACGAACGGTCTGCCGATTGCTCCGGACATTGCATGATCGAGAGACGGGACACACGGAACGAAGCGCCAGTCCTGTCAAAGGTCTTTTCCCAGGTCAAAAAGGCTTCCATTGAAGGCCTCCAATTATCTGAACCCGGCTCAAAACGATTGCTGCAGCACTGGAGCGAATTGCTTCGGGATCTGGGCCTACCGAAAGGGCAACGGGCGCGGTTCGCAATACACGACCTTGCATCGCTCTCGAAGAACCTTCAAACCATGGACTTTCGTTCATTTCGTAAAGAACTTTTGAGTCTTGGGGAGAATCTGGCTCGCCAAAAGGTCGACATTCACGAGGGAATCGCCGTGATTGAGTCTTTATCTGAAGACTACCTGTCAGCCCTGTGGGTGAATCCCCCTAGCGAACGCGAAACTTCGGAAGATCAGCTTCGGCGCACCGAGTTAGCTTTGGCCATCGGTCGGCTTTGTTTTCTTGCGGCGCGAATTTTGGCGACAGGCTACTCCCACCAGCTTGACGAAGAACGGCGAATTTGGAACTCTCGCAATCGAGGAGCCGATGCGATTCTCCATCGCACATCTTCCATTTTGACCCATATTTACGAGCGTGAGCGTTGCAAGATCTCCCGGCAACTCCAAGAAAAGCTCGGCCACTCCCTCATGGGGCTGAAAATTCATCTGGATATCCTGAACCGAGCGCTTGGGGAGAACACTTCCGAGCGGTGTTCCCTGGAACTGGAAGAGTCGATCGCACTGGTGGACGATGCTATTCGATCCGTCCGCCGGATGGTTTTGGACTTGGGTCCGGCCGTCGTTAGGGAAGTCGGTCTAATTCCTGCGGTCCGAATGTATGTTCGCCAGTTTTCCAGCCGCTCTTGGATCGACGTTACTGTTGAGGCTGGAGTTTTGCCAGCGGAGATTCCTGTCGTACTTCAAGTGGCCCTTTATCGACTCTCCCAGCAAGTCCTTGACTTCTGTCGCCAAAGCCAAGCGAAAAACGTAAAGGTCTCGTTCCAAACTAAAAAGGGATCGATAGCAATTGTCGTGGAGCAGGACGAGGTGCCTACCCAAGTTCCGCGGAAGTCCGTCGAGGAGTCCTGGCTAATCCTGCGTAATCGCTCACAACTCCTCGGCGCAAGGGTCCATCGCAAGTTCTTGGACATCGGGACTAGAATCGAGATTTTGATCCCGCTGCGCGGGGTTGGACGGCCTTCCCTGAATCACCCTGTGAAGGCCCGGATACCAAGGATTACGAATGCCGCTCGGCCGGCACCCAATGAATCTATTAACATAAACTGACCTGGCCTACCCACCACAAAAGTTTCGTTTGGCAGGCTGATTGCTCGGCAATGACTTCCGACGGACTATCATATTGTTAACACTAGTAGTAAACCTTACGGCTAGGGAAGAATTTCGAGGTGCTATTCGGGAATATTTGCCGACTTGGGGTCGGCCTGTGTTCGACCATCACTCTCGTCGGCGTCTAGTCCATTTGAATGCTAGTTCTGGACCTGCCGGTTCCCGAACCCCAATGATGATTCCTGGTAAAGGGTGGTGCAGGGCTAGTGATTCACACCTCCGTCTTGGTCTGTGACGACCATACAATCTACCGAGAGGGCGTGAAGATCATTCTAGGAAGGGAACCTGACCTTAAGGTTGTTGGCGAAGCTAGAGATGGCAACGAGGCCGTTCACCTCGCTGGTGTTCTGAAGCCAGATGTGATGCTGTTGGATTTTTCCCTCCCCGGCGTGCGCGCCTTGGATACAACGCGCCACGTAACCGGCAAAGGCGGCAACACCCGCGTCCTGATACTGGGCATGTACGACGACGAGGAAATCGCTCTCCAGTGTCGAGAGGCCGGGGCTTCGGGTTACGTGCTCAAAGATACGCCCGTTTTGCATTTACTGTTCGCAGTCCGCCACCTCGGGAATTGTGGTGAATATCTTACCTCTGCCTCGCTTAGAAGCGCGAAGCACTCGGCCGCCAAACACAAATCATCGAAGGAGGCGGACCTTGCCTGGCAGGTACTCAGCTCGCGGCAGCGGGAGATTCTACTCTTTCTGGCGGAGGGCTTCACTTATAAAGAGATCGGCGCACGGCTGCACCTCAGCGTCAAAACCGTGGACACCCACAAATACAATCTGATGCGAAAATTGAACATCCAAAGCCGTGCTGGACTCATCCGTTTCGCGATCCGCCAGCGCCTGATCGAGGCGTAGCCCCCGGGAATCTGACTCGCGTCCATTCGTTCTGCCGGCGCAACTCGCTACCCCTTAACTAGCTTCCCTGCCGTCCCAGCGGTGGAGTTTGTTCAGGAGTGTTTTGTAGGAGATACCCAGTTCATGGGCGGCTTTCTTTCGATTCCAGTGCTCCTTGTTCAAGATTCGGAAAACGATCTCCTTCTCTGCGCGCTCCGCCGCCTCCGACCCGACAAATTTCAAGGAGCGCAATTCCGACTTTAGCGAATGCACTGCATCAGCGGGTGCCGCCGAAGACTCGCGCAATTGCTCCGGATCGGATCCTGCGGACTGTAATAGGCTCTGCAGCACCAGTTCCTCATCCCGCAGGATCAAGAATTGTTTGATGGCGTTTTCAAGTTGGCGCACATTCCCCGGCCACGAATAGACATAAAACGCCTCCTGCAGGCGGGCTGGAAGCTCCAGCCGCTCGTTGCCGCAATAGCGGCTCATGTATTTGTTCATGAAGTAACGGCTCAACTCCGGCACATCTTGTAAGTGCTCGCGCAGAGGCGGAACTTCAAGACGAATCACATTCAGTCGAAAAAAGAGATCCTGGCGGAACTCACCTCGTAATACGGCGGCTTCCATGGGCCGGTTTGTTGTGGCCAAAGTGCGCGAATTGACTCGAATGGAACGGGTTGCTCCCAGCCGCGAAAATTCATGATCTTGCAATACATGCAGGAGTTTCGCTTGGAGGGATGGTGACATGTCCCCAATCTCGTCCAAGAGTATGGAGCCTCCGTTTGCCAGTTCGAACTTGCCCGGTTTTTTGTCAATTGCGCCGGTAAACGCGCCACGCTCATAGCCGAACAGCTCCGATTCCAGAAGATCAGAAGGGAGAGCCGCGCAATTAACTTTGACGAACGGCTGATCCCGGCGCGAAGAGGAATCGTGAATGTAGTTCGCGAGAACCCCTTTCCCGACCCCCGATTCCCCCGAGATCAGCACCGGCACGTCGGTTTCGGACACACGCGCGGCAATCTCCGCGATGCGCATTAGCTTAGGATCTGATGAGTAATGGAAGCACGAGTGGATGGCATTCGAAAAAGAATCGGATAGACCCTTTTCATTCGAAACGCCATTGCAAAGGAAGGGGCCGGAACTCTCACCTCCACTTAGGTCCTGGAGCACTTCTTCCAAGTCCTCATCCCTCACTGGCCTGATGAGGCACTCGACTGCTCGGAGCTGTGTCGCCCTTAAGATTGTGCGAGCGTGGGCCGACGTCGAAACAGCGATCAATCGAGCCTTCGGCGCCAACACGCGCATCACGTCAAGCGCGGAGATGTCGGGCAGCATGATGTCCGCGATCACGAGGGAGGGCGGAGCAGTTTCAAGCCGCTCCAGCGCCTCGTGGGCACGACTTACGCACTCAACCAGCCAGCTCTTCTTTTCAAAGAACTGCCTTAAACTCCTCCGGCTTGATTCCTCGCCGTCAACTACCAATACCCTGCATGTACGCAAATGCCGACCTCCTCCGTTTAAGGATCGGAATGCGATTCTTTACGGCCTCTCTTACGGAGGCTCGTTCACTAGAGTTCTTATACCACAACTCACGGAAGATGAGTACTATATCTTTCGACAGTACTGAGACAAAGCCAGGAGCAGGCCTTACGCTATGGTGCTGATCGGCGCTGGCCGGAAGCGCTGAATAGTGCTCGATGGTTATGATTTCAATCACTTGCCGGAGCGTGTGGATCTTTCAAGCTGATATGCTAAAAAACTAACCACCCGTATGAGGATACGAATTTGAATCGCACTCTTGCGCTCGTCATCTTTCCTGTTTTGGCCGGTTGCGCCGTCCGAGGAAACGCACAAACTTCATCCGATGAACATCGCTTGCGGCTCTTTAACACCCACACGCGAGAACACATGGACGTGGTCTATCGGCGCGGAGGCGAATATATTCCCGACGCGCTTTCGAAATTGGACGTATTCCTTCGCGACAATCGTACGGGCGAGATCCGCCAATTCGATCCCAAGCTGTTTGATATGTTGTCGGACCTGACGAGCGCCAGCGGCCGTTCCAACGCGGAAATCGATATCATTTGTGGGTATCGAACGCCCTCCACCAATGAGTTTCTAAGAAAGCATACCAGCGGAGTCGCGAGGAACAGCTTGCACATGCAGGCCGAGGCAATCGACATTCGCCTGCCCGGTTTGAAGACTTCCACGCTTCGGGACGTCGCGCTCGAGCTGGGACGCGGCGGAGTGGGATATTATTCCAGTTCGGATTTCATTCACGTAGACCTTGGCCGGGTGCGTCGCTGGTAGGTTTCCACGGCCCATAAGGATAGCCCCTCGCCAGGAGTTTCTCGATTTGGGCATCCTGTCCGTAGATGTCTTCAAAGAACCGTACCTCTCCGTTATCCAGAACGACGGCCGTAAACAATCAATACGGGAATCGGCTGCTCGAGGGTAACTTGAATGGTCTGAGCGCCATTCATGGCGTCAAATATGCGTTGTGGAGTCCATTCGGGCTTACCCTTCAGAACCCAAGCCGCCAATTGTTCTGGCTTCTCAGCACGAATGCATCCGTGACTGAAGTCGCGACGGGATTGTGAAAATAGTTCGGGAGCGGGAGTCGCGTGCAAATATACGCTGTACTCGTTCGGGAACATGAATGCGACCAGTCCCAGGGAATTTTGGGGACCTGGTTTCTGACGAATCCGTAGCTCACCCGAGCGCAGCCGCGCTAGAAGGGCATCGTCGACCACGCCGTCGCTGACAAACTTGTTCTGCGTGGTGACGATCTCGAAATTATTCCTGACGAGATAGGAACGATCGCGATCGAGCTTGGGTACTAAACAACAACGTACTTCATATTCGCGGCGAACAGCGGAGTCTGATGGCCGAAAGCCTTCCCGACGACCACCTTCATTTCGAGTTCGGTTCTGTAGCGCTGATTGACCGCGCGTAGCTCGAACTCCGGAATGTTCACGACAATGGGCGGCTGAGAAAAGCTGTGAGGAGCCCACCGCCAGCGTTCGAGAGTCAACTGCAACTGGCGGACTCGATAACTGAGAGGCGTGTTGAGCTGCGCCACGGTTGCTTTGCCGAGCCTGCCGTCCGGCTTGAGACCATGACGTACCTGGGAGTGTTTTAGGGCGTCTACCAAGGGACGTTCGTAGGTGTTCGCGTCCCGCGGCGGAGTTGCATCCGCGGGTAAGTCTCCTAGTCGTCGTAGCACACTAGCTAGCTGCGCCGCCGCTGAATACGAAGCACCGGGCTCGACCGGCGCTCACCAGCTGCTGACGAATAAAGTTTGCGAGTTCATGTTGTTCATCGCGAAGTTGGGAAGAGCCGCGGAACAAAGCCGGGTTCACTCTGCCAAAACGCAGAGCCGAGACATAGCGCATCACCGAGACTGTGAGTGCAAGATCAAATCGTGCCAGATCGGTTTCGGAGGCGGATTTACCAGCTTGATTCAGCCAGTTCACGCGATCCGCCCAGCGTGAACCGTCATAATCGTCCGGATTCAGCCCCTTGGCATCCGCGTCTTTGAGAGCCTGAACGAGGGCCTTTGCCTGCTCGGTAAGCACTCCGCCGTTCATTTAGGCCAGGGTATAGCCGGTGGTTTCGTAACAGTTCTGGACCTGGATCCGGTAATCCGAGTAGTCCGGCCATCGCAGTTCGGGAAGTCTGCCGGCGGCCGTGAGATCACAGAGTACAGATTTACACTCTGCGGAAGTGGCTTCCCCCGAATCTAGAGGGAGAGTGATGGCGAGAATCGCGAACAGGAGAAACTTACCTGGCAAGCGATGGCCTCGGATCTTTTTCAATATCAACTCAGCATTCATGTCTCCAATCGATAAGACTGCGTCTTAACGCTAAATCGCCATGAGTGCCGCAGATTGGGTGAAATTACGCACAACCTCGCAGGCACGGGCCGATCTTCCACCGCAACAAATTTTGAAGCATCTAGCTGTCGAATCGACTCACCGACTTCGCGGTCCGCAAGGAAGTGACGATCTCCTGCTTCACTCGCTGATAGAGAGTCGGATCGTTCTGGCTGAGTCCGTGGAGAATATTCACCATCTCGCTGTAGGCCGAAGCCGGCCGCCGGGCGTGCTGGCTGGCTTCAGTCATACTCGACATGTTGCTTGCGACAAAAGAACGTCTATAGGTGGGGGACAGATTGGCTATGAGGTTCATGCTAAGGCGATGGCAATCCGAGGACCACCTCTAAGTTTCTGAAGACAGGTATGTCAGAACCCGAAAATTCAAAATCCTGACGCTCAAAACGTCAACTGCTTGACGGGACAGTCTCCCTGATTTCGCCAGTATTCCCGTTAGGCGCCGACGCGCGACTAGAATTCTTCCCCGGCTCTGCGATATGAAAGTGTGCATCTTACCGAGCAGGCACGCAACCTCCTGGAGGCGGCCGAGGCCGCTTCGCAGCATGGCCAGAACTGCTCGGAGATGACGATACTAATCGGTCCCGAGGGAAACATCCGAATGATGGCCGATTCCGACTGGCCTCTGGATTCGCTCGCACGGCATCACGGTGCGCGGTCTGCCTATCGGGTTAGCGAACAAACCGGCGCGATCCGCGTCGAAGGCCGTGATGGGAACCGCCGCTGCCTGGTCGAATCCGTTGCACCTTCCCGTATCGCTCGGCTGTTGCTCGGATGAGAGCTAACTGCCAGGGAACTTGCAGCCGATAGTCATGTGAAGGAGCAGCGTTGATCTCAATTCTCAAGACCGCTTTCGAAATGGAGCGCTTGGAGAAGTTTAAGAAGGTCGCACTCGAGTGCTACGGGTTGGCCATCTCCGCGACGGAAGAGAACGCTATTGAGGTCGATCAAGAGCAAGCATCCATCTTCCGGGCGGGATTGCAGGCCCTGGTAAATCAAGTGGGCGAGGCGACCACTCCGGAACAGGTGCAGAAGATCCAGGACGTTTTCCGGGGAGACTTGCGCGAGTACCGGGATAGCACGCATGAGCAGCTCCGGCAATTGCGGAAGGAAATGGACGCGGCCGTATCGGCGCTCGATGAGTTCGTCGGGAACACCGCGGCGCGAGGCGACGATCACGAAAGAGAGTTAAAGCAAGCGCTTAAAAGCCTGGAGGCCGCCGCCTTCAGCAATCGCTTTGAAGACATCCGCGCGGCGATCCGCGCCGCTTCCGCGCATATTCTGTCGAGCGTCGAGCAAATGCAGGCTCAGAATCAGTTGGCTATCGCACAATTGAAAGATGAGATCCGCCTCTTACACCAAAAGATTCAGGCAGGGCGCCGATCAGCGACGCCGGCGCTGATAGAGACCTGGAACCGGCAGGACATCGACTATCGAATCGATGAAATGTTGAAGCAAAACACATCATTCTGCCTGGTATTAATCGTGCTCAAAAACTTGAAGCCTCTTGTGAGTCGATATTCCGGCGCCGCCGTCGAAGAAGCTCTGCAATCCCTACAGGTCCGCCTCCAGGACACGCTCGGTGGGGCGTCTATGCTGGGACGCTGGACCGCGAACCAGTTCGTGGCGATTCTCAATGTATCGCCCGGCAGCGCCATGACGGCCTCCCGCGAAGCGGCGCAGAAGCTTTCTGAACCGTATTCGTTCAAGCACGACGGCATCCCCAGCACGCTGGTGTTCCAGGTTGCTTCGGGCGTGGTCGACCACCAGGCTGGTTCCGATGTCCTGAAATTCCAGACTAAATTGGCAAGCCTGTCGATCGCGCTAGGCGGTGGCCCGCTGTAGATTCGGCCTGCCTCAGGGTGCGGGCGGTCTACAGGAATCCGCAGCGCTTGCCGATAAACTCCGTGTGATTGTTTTAATTGCGCTCCTGCTAGCCCAAGACGTTCGATCGCAGGCCGATCGGATCCGTGCGGCAATGGAGCCTGCTCTCGCCAAACAACGTGCTTCCGTGCGCGCGCAGGTGGATTCTGCTGCCACGAATTCGACTTCCTGGAATGTACCGATGTTGGTGCCGGAGGCCGCTGGCTGTGATCCAGTTTCCCAACCTGAGCTGGCAAAGATGATCGAAGACATCGCTCCCCGGCAGAACGTGAATCCGGCTTTGGTCCGAGAAGTTGCCCGGCAGGAATCCGGTTTTCACCCCTGCGCTGTGTCGCCTAAAGGAGCCGCCGGGCTCATGCAACTGATGCCTGCGACGCAGGTTCAATTTCAGGTGAAGAATCCGTTTAGCGCCAAAGAAAGTCTGGAGGCGGGCAGTAAATTACTGAGAGACTTGTTAGATCGCTACCACGGAGATCTATCCTTGGTACTCAGCGCCTATAATGCCGGAGCACAACGCGTGGACAAGGCTGGCGCGGTACCGGAAATTCCGGAAACCAAGAACTACGTGTTCGGAATTCTAAACCGTCTGACACAGTAAGCTAGCGGAACAAATCTCCCAGCCGCTGTACTTCGTCTCCAAAACGCTGGATTACCCGTTCCTGGGGGACCGTGAAACCCGGAATTGCGAGCGTGGCAGCTTGCTGCGCAACCACGGGCACCGGCAAGACTGACATTCCCAAGTAATTGACGTACGCGTCCGCGCGATTGACTCCCAAGCTCAAGCCTGCCTTTTGGGGGCGGGTGCGTTCCACAGCGGCCGACTCCTCCGGCTGATGGTGATAGCAAGCCGCCCATTGAATGGCTTCCGACAACTCCCAACGAGAAATAGCCAATCCAGATAGCTCGGCATGATCGATCCCGAGGATGTCGCGCTCGGCTTCGATCAGCGAGGCGCCGTTCACAGCGGCGAGCGCCAATATATCCTCATACTGCTGCGGGAAACTGACAGCGATCAAGAGCTTGCCGATATCGTGCAGCAACCCTGCGAGGAACGCATCCCCGCCGGACTCGAATGAAACTTCCTCAGCCAGCAATTCGACCAGGGTGGCCGTTGCTACGGAGTGCACGTTGAAGCGGCGTATCGAGAAATTCGCCGCTACTTTCGTGCGGGAAAAGAGATTCGAAATAGAAGACCCCAGGGCGAATTTCCGCATGGCGCTGATTCCAACCATGGCGATGGCGTGCCGGACGGAGGCCACCGGTCGCAGGCGGCCAAAGATAGCCGAATTCGCCAGCCGCAGGATCTGGCCGGATAACACCGGGTCCCGTTCCACGGTTTGTGCCAATTCGAGGATTTCGCAGTTCCGGCGGGAGAGTTGGGCCAGCAACTGCGTCGTCATGGGAGACAGCTTGGGCAGCCGGTCGAGACACCGCAGCGTCTGTGTGCGCACCGATGACTGGATCATGACGGAGAGTCCCACGCATAAGGTATATCGAGGAATTCCGCAAATTGTAGAGCCAATAGCGGGCGTCAGGCCCGCCGCCGGGCTTGGCCCATGCGGGCGTTCGTAAGCCGATAGATGTAGGCCAACACTTCCGCCACCGCCCGATAGAGGTGCGGCGGGATCTCACGGCCCACATCCACGGATTTATAGAGAGCTTGAGCCAGAGGCGGATTTTCGACCAGCGGCACGCCGTTCTCGATCGCGCGCTGCCGGATCCGGAGAGCCAAATAATTCTTACCTTTGGCAACCACCATGGGTGTCCCCGCCGCATCGTGCTGGTAGCGCAAGGCCACGGCGAAGTGCGTGGGGTTTACGATGACCGCGGTGGCCGTAGCTACTTCCTTCATCATGCGGCGGCGTGCCAAGTCGCGCCGAAGCCTGCGAATCTTGCCCTTCACTTGCGGATTGACTTCGGACTCTTTGGCTTCTTCCTTGACCTCGTGTTTGCTCATCTTGAGGCCTTTGGTGTAACGGCGGCGCTGACGGAAAAGGTCGATGAGCCCGAAGACCAGGAAGACGGCAGCAGCTTTCCACAGCAGGTCCTTGAGCGCTCCAGCCACTCTTTCAAGACCAACATCCAGGCTTGCGAAGGGGAGCGAGAGGAAAATCTCCGAATTCTGTTTGGCGATCAGATAAATGGTGCCGCTGAACAGCACCAGCATCGCGGCCGCCTGTCCTACGGCCGGAAGGCCTTGCGTGGCCATGTTCCGGATTTTCGACGCAGGATTCAATCGCGACAAGTCGGGAATCAATTTCTTAAGACTGAAGCCCATTTTGGTGACGGCGAGATTGACCGCGATGGTGGTGACGGTGGTGAGCCCGGCAAGGATGGAGAGTGGAACGAAGGCCCGGTTCAACAATGTTTCGGCTATACGCGGAAACGTGGTAGCCGTCAGGTCGCCGAGAAAGGCGCCTTCGAGTGCCTGCCGGAGCATCTGTTTCATTCCGGCAAGCCAAGAGGGAAACCACGCGCCCAGAATCCCGAGGAATACCAAGAAATTTGCCGCCGCAATCAGCTCGCGTGAAGTTGCGAATTGCCCTTCGTTGCGCGCTCGTAGGAGGCGTTTGCCAGTGGGTTGTTCGGTTTTGTTGGAGTCGGCCATGGCGGGGCTAGGCCGAAAGGAGACCGTAAACCAATTGCATGGCCCGGCTGGCGGATTGCGCAAACACCTGCGGGAAAACCAAAAGGAGCCACCCCAATAAGGTCAGCGACAGTAACATCTTGATCGGGAAAGATAGTGCCATGAGCTGTAGCTGCGAGTTAAGACGCGCGAGAAGCGCGAGCGAAATCTCCACCATAAGAAGCAGCGCCAGCAAGGGAAGTACCAAGCGGAAGCCGGTGGTAAAGACGGAGGCTCCTGCGTCAATCATACGGGCCGCCATAGAAAGTGAGATTGCGAAATGACCCGGGGGGTGGGAGGAGAGGCTATCGGCGAACGCGCGCAGGATCTGCCGGTCCATGCCAGTGGCGAAAAAGAGCAATCCGGCCGCGGTTTGCGCGATGGTGAGAAGAACGCTCGAGTCGGCGCCCGTGGAAGGATCGACGGTGCTTGCATATGTGTATCCGGCTTGCAGGCTGATGATCTGCGCCCCCATTTGAAAACCTTCGGTCAGAAAGGCTACGGCGAGACCGACGGCGAGACCCATTCCCGCTTCGGCCAGGATCCATCCGATCAGCAGAGCAATATTTACGCTCGCCGGGTCAATCACCGGCCAACGGGGCGCGAGTGCGAGCGTCAAGCTAACGGCTAGCAGCGCACGCGCGATTTGCGGGCCGGCCTGAATACCTGGAATCGGAACAAAGATGAATGCTCCGGAGATACGAGCCAAGACCAACAGAAAAGCGTAGAGGGTTCCGACATCGAATGTGAGGTCAATGCCCATACTTTGCGATGCCGGTAAAGACCCCCACGGTATAGCTGACCAGTTGTTTGAGCATCCAGGGCATGAGAATAATAAACCCGGCGAGGAAAGCCGCGAGCCGCGGGAAGGTGCTGAATGCGGAGTCTTGCAGTGAGGTGGCCACTTGGACCAGATTCATAATGATTCCGACACCGAAACCAATCAGCAACAGGGGTGCGGCGAGGCCGAATGCCGCTATTAAGGCTTCACGGATGATCTGCACGGCTGCTTCTGGCGTCATGAAAGAGTCCTAGTAAAAAGATTTGACCAACGAACCTACCACCAAATTCCATCCATCCACCAGAACGAACAAGAGGATTTTGAAAGGCGCCGAAAGCATTACGGGCGGCAATTGCACCATTCCAATAGAAAGAGTGACGGAGGCAACCACAAGGTCGATGACCAGGAACGGTAAGAAAAGCAGGGCGCCGATCTGAAAGCCGGTCTTGAGCTCCGAAAGAATGTAAGCAGGGATAAGAACTTGAAGCCCGAGGTCCGCGGCATTGCGTGGCGCGGGCGCTTTCGCAACTTCGACGAAAAGCTGGATGTCCTTTTCCCGGGCGAACCGTATGAGAAATGTCTTTAGCGGTTTTGATCCTTCCTCGAAAGCCTGGCTAGCGGTGAGTTTCCCTTGGTCCATGGGTTCCCACGCCGTATGATAAATCTCCGTTGCCATGGGTTGAAGGATCAAGAGGGACAGAAACATAGAGAGTCCAATCAAAACCTGGTTGGACGGCGTCGATTGCGTACCCAAGGCTTGCCGGAGGAAGTGCAAGACAATGGTGATCCGAAGAAACGGTGTGATGGACATCAGCGCGGCGGGCAACAACACCATCAAGGTCAGCGACAACGCAATCTGCATTGGCAAGCTGAGCGTGGTGCCGGTTCCTTTGGCGCCCAGAGCAGATAGCGGCGAATTCGAAGCCGGCGCCGAGAAGGCAACCGTTCCGAACAGGATTCCGAGGAGAAGAGTTCTTACCATGAATTAGTATTCCTGCCTGACGGCAGGTGGAAGCGCTATTTGTGAAGACTCCAGCAAATTACAGGCGCTCGGCGACAATCCTATTAGTAGCGTGCGATCCGCCAGACGCACCAGATGCAAGGAATGGTGCGGCGTCAGAGATAGGCGATCGATGACTTCTAGGCGCGGCTTGCCGTCTTCGCGCCTTCGCCGCATTCCTGTACGCGCCCAGCCTTTTTGCTTGAGCACCCAGAGAGCACCGCACAAAAGCCCGAGTACCGCCAAGACAATCATGAACTGTTGGAACAATTCCATTCGATTCCTTACTGGCTCCGTTTGGGTTTCTCAAAACCGGTAATCCGCAGGGCCACCGCATTGCCGAGGCGCATCATATCTCCGGAGCAGAACGCAGCGCCTCCCACAAACAAGGTCACCTTTGACCCGACCGGTTGATTCAAGGTGAGCAGGCTGCCGGGAGAGAGCGAGAGGATCTCCCGGACAGACTTGTCACACCGGCCCAACTCCGCTTCCAGGGGGAAGGGGAGCTGCGCGTACCGCGTCAGTTGTTCTTCGGTTGTCAAATAGGGGCTCCGTCAGATCCTGATTACAGGTTCAACGCGAGCAGCGACTGCTGCATCTGGTCGATTGCTGTGATTGCCTTGGAGTCGGCTTGATAGCCGCGTTGGTACACGATCAGGTTGGTTAACTCAGTAGCCATGTCGACATTGGATACCTCGAGCGACGCACTCACGATACTTCCCCGTGTACCCGTGCCGGACGCACCGACGGAAGGAGTCGTGGTTCCGACGCCCACCGCGTATTGATTATTTGCGACTGCCAGAAGCGAGCTGGGATTCGAGATTGAGGCCACTGCAACCTGAGCCAGGGTGCTGTGGGTTCCGTTTGAATACGCGGCCACGAGCATCCCGCCGTTTTGAAGGCTCACGCCCGTTACCGTCGCGGACTGGACCCCATCCTGAGTGGTGGCGGTGGTGGTGGAGGTGCTGGCAAACTGCGTGATCAGAGGATTGCCGGCGGGGTCGAATAAATTCCAATTGATATTGAGGTCCGCCGCACCGTCTGCTAATCCAGTAGTTGTGGCTACGGCGACGGGCGCACCCGCGGCAGGCGACGTTAAAACGCCGCCGCTACTGAACGTCAGAGTGCCAGTGGTGAGGGAGGTGGCGCTTCCGGCCGTACCACCCGTCAAATCTCCGCCCGGAACGGTCACGTCGTACTTCCAGGTCAGGGGAGCGGTATTAGTGAAATTAACGGTTAAGGTATGCGTGTTACCGAGGGAGTCGACAACCTGGATGGGAGCAGAGAACGAGTCGCCGACCGCCGCCGACGCATTCAGATTGGCGCTGACCGTCATATTCGCAGTCGGTGCAGGCGCTTGCGACGATAGGGAAGGAACCGAGATGGGGGAGACCGCACCGGAGGCGTTTACCACTCCATTCACGGCATTCCACCCCTCGACAAGCTGACCAGTCTGGTTCACAAGTTGCCCGGAGGAATTGAGACTGAAACTGCCATCTCGTGTATATGTGGTGTTGCCAGCGCTATCCTGCAGGACAAAGAAGCCACTGCCTTGGATTGCGGCATCGAAGGCTCCGCCGGTGTTTCGCACCGTACCTTGCGTAAAGTTGCGGGTGGTGAGCGTGCTGCCCACTCCGGCGCCAATCTGCAATGATGCGGAAGCCTGGTTGATCGCGTCCTCAAAGAGGACAGAGTTGGACTTGAAACCCTGGGTGTTCGAATTCGCGATATTATCGCTGACTACACTCAGCGCTTGTTCATTGGCTAGCAAACCTGAAAGTGGTGTGGAAAACGATGACATGTTAGTTTCTCCTCTATAGATGAATTCAATTTCCGGCCGGCGCAGTGGCCGGCGCAGTGGCCGGCGTCGTAGCGGCCGTGGCGCTGGGACTTTCAATGTCCTGGCGGATCCCGACCAACTGCTCCAACTGACTAAATTGCGCTAACTGGCTAAGGAACGCAGTGCTATCCATAGGCTGCGTAGGGTCCTGATTTTTGATTTGAGCCACCAGGAGTTGCAGGAACGTGGATTCGTTCGCTAGAGCGTCAGTACTGCTTGCGGCGCCGGCGTTCTGCGATGGATTGGAAGCGGCGGACGTGGGGTTTGCCGCGTTGTTAATTACGGAACCTATGCTTGCCATACTAAGTGTGTTGTCTCCTTGAAGGTTGGATTGCCGATGGAGCCGTCCAGCTGTTCCACCAATCTGGGCTTGTTCTGCTGACGAGATTCCTGTTCGTTATGTGAGCCTGAGTTCTGGTGGCCTTGCGAGCCATCCGGATCTGTGAACGGATGATGCGAGTCGCTCTGCGAAGATGATGCATCCGAACCGGGCCGCCACACTTCCGTGCGTATCCCACCGTCTTCGAGGCGGTTCACCAAGTCATTGAGGCCGCCGCGCAGGTTTTGCGCCATTTCCGCATCGTCCGTACGCACAGATACATGCACTTCACCGGCGCGCTCGACGAAACGGACGGCGGTGCCTTGGTCAGTTGAGCCCGGAATCCGAATTGTAATATCACGATTGCTGCTGGGCATGACAGCTGGGGGATCGACTTGATCCACGTGAGCCATCGGCGACAAGGGACTGTTGGATACGTGGTTATTCGCCGGGGCGACGGTTGGACCCGCGATAGCAGTGTGGATTTGCGGCAGGAGCGTTTCAGGCTTCGCAAAACGGTCGCTCATGTTCTCTTTCTGCGACTGGGCGCCGCCCTCGCCGCCGTGCGGATCGGAGGGCAGGTCCGCCCCTGTGGCAACCTGTTTTGCCATTACGGGAGGTGCGAACTGCGGCGGAGTCTGCGGGCGTGGTTGCGGACCGGCTGTGTGAATCGAGCCGGACGCGGGTGGTTGGGTGTTTTCGTCGTTCGGCGAGAGCCGCGCTGCGAAAGCGAGAGATCCCAAGTTCGGCGCAGCGGTCGTGTCATCTGCGCCCTGCAGGCCGGGTGATGCTACAGGTCTCGGATCGGTTACCGGCGCCAAGGACAAATTTTGTGGCGCCAAAGCGCTACTTTGCGGTGTAGTTGCCCCTTGATCCGGTGCGATCGCCGCTGCAAGCGGATGATTCGAGCGGGGCGGTTCGACTGTCTGGATTACCGGAAGCGGCACGGCGATGCCCCCGGTTGCGTCTGCGGCACTGTAAGTGGGGTCACCGCTCTTGGTTGAAGCTGCTTCCGAATCGCGTTCGCCTGAAGGGTGATACTGATGGACCACGTTCCGAACTTTGGGGTCCAGGGAGATCGAAGCGTCGCTGATTTTGGGAATCGCACGCGTTGTTCCGGCAACCTGCGAGTAATCCGGATCTGTTTTCACCGGCAGACCGGGATCTTGCCGCAGTGTGTTCGGGGTAGTAGGAGGCTGGAGGCTCGGCGACTCGAGCGTCCGAGTTGCTGAGAGCGGCGCGGCGCCGGCCTGTGTTGGATCCGATATGCTTTGCGTCCGCTGGTCACCGCTGTCCATGGAAACCGCCGGTTCCGCGGCGTGTTGCTGTGAAGAGTGATGCAGGCGGACCGCATTGGGGAAGTTCGCATAGGCGAAAATTCTGGAGTCCGGGAAAGAAACAGAAGCAATATCGGGAAGTGTGCGAAGCGTGCCCGCGATCGGAGAATACTGGGAATCTGTTTCCGCTGGCGCCGTCGAGTCCTGCGGCGCCGCTGCACTATCCTCTGAAGCTGTTCCGTTTGAGCGCAATGTTACGGACGCCGTGAGCGGCAGAATCACTCGTGGCGGTTCCACCATCTGCGTCAGAGAGATTTGCGCGGCGACGGCACTTGCTGAATCCTTTTCCTTGTCTTTCTGGGGGGTGGCGCTGCGTGTGTTATCGGTTTCCGAAGTGCTTTCGCGAGTAGAGCGATACTGTTCCAGCAGGTTTCGGAAATTCGTATGAGCGGACACTTCGATGTCCGGAGAAGACAGAGAAACGGCATCGGGAATTGTGCCAACTGTTCCCACAATCTGAGCAGAAGCGGTCATCACTTGAGCGCTTGCAATGCAGATTGGCGGCCACTCTCCGCGAACTAGGTTTTCAGTCAGTTAGCGCGGAGCGAGTGTCAGGGCTCTGCCGCGTTTCGTCGGGAATCTGACGATCGACCAAGGCGGATCCGCTTCTCATATCGCAACTTGCGGTGAGTTTTCTAGCGAAATTCGTGCCTGAAGAGTTTGGCCGTGTGCGTGCATCCTGGCCGGTACAGTTATGGATCAGGTTTCAGTCACAGCGGCCAGTGGTCTCCAGTCGCGCATGGAAGCGCTGGACCTAGTGGCCAACAATCTTGCGAATACGACAACCGGCGGGTTTAAACTCGACCGGGAGTTTTACACTCTATTTAACGCCGCGGATAACGCTTCAGCCGATGGTGCATCGACTAGCCTCCCGTTGATCCAGAAACAATGGACCGACTTCAGCCAGGGTGTTTTGACGCCGACGGGCAGCTCGCTCGATCTGGCGCTTTCAGGCAAAGGCTTCTTCGCTGTGAACGGTCCTTCGGGTCCGCTCTATACTCGCAACGGCTCATTCCAGCTTTCTCCCAGCGGGCTGCTCACGACAAGCGACGGCTATCCGGTCAGGGATGCCAGTGGACAGCCTATTCAAACGCAATCGCAAGATCCTCTTGAGGTGGACTCGGACGGCTCCATTACCCAGAGCGGACAAACTCTCGGTCAACTGCAAGTAGTCGATTTTCAGGATCGCTCGGTACTTCAAAAGTTGGGCAATAGTTACTTTAGCGTTAGCGACCCCAAGACACAGCCTATACCTGTGGCAGATACCACGGTGCAGCAAGGCAAAGTCGAAAATTCAAACGTGGCGCCGGCCGAATCCGCGGTACGCCTAGTGGGCCTGATGCGGCAGTTTGAAATGTTGCAGAAGGCCATCACCATCACGACTGACATGAACAAACAAGCGCTCACCGAGGTGGCTCGGGTGCCTGGTGCTTAACGCAAGAAATTCAGCGAGGAGATGAGGGACAACCATGATTAGAGCTCTCTACAGCGCTGCCAGCGGGATGACCGCTCAGCAGATGAACGTCGACAACATCGCCCACAATTTGGCGAACTCCAACACTGCGGGCTTCAAGGCGCGCCGTCCGCAATTCCAGGATCTTATGTACCAGACGATGGTTCAGCCAGGCGCTGCCGCAGGCGCCCAAACCACGGTGCCCACGGGATTGCAACTTGGCTTGGGAACGCGTGCGGCCTCCAACGAGATCGTTTTCACGCAGGGGAATTTCACGCAAACTTCCAACCCGCTGGACCTGGTGATTCAGGGGAATGGCTTTTTCCAGGTGAAGCTCGCGAGCGGAGATCTGGCCTACACTCGCGCCGGCCAGTTTCAATTGAACCGGGATGGCAGCCTGGTGGACGCCAATGGCAATTTACTGGATCCGGGGATTACTGTGCCCCCCAACGCGCAGGCAATTACCATCGCCACCGATGGGACCGTAAGCTACACGGTGCAAGGCCAGACAGCGGCGCAGACCGCCGGACAGATCCAGCTTGCCAATTTTATCAATCCCGCCGGTTTGAACAGCCTCGGTCAAAACCTGTATCAGCCGACCAATGCTTCGGGCGATCCGATTGTCGGGAATCCGGGCGGCCAGGAAGGTATCGGAACGCTATTACAGGGCTACACCGAGCAATCCAACGTGAGCGTCGTCGACGAATTCGTCAATCTGATTGTCAGTCAGCGCGCCTACGAGGCCAATTCCAAAGTCGTGAAGGCCGCCGATGAGATGTATCAAATGATGAATAACGTCACGAGATGATGGCGCTTCCACTTCTATTTGCATTGTCCACGCCGCCGGTAGGGTGCCGGACGATTCAAACCGAGATGATTCTCGCCCGCGACGTGGCGGCTATCATCCCCGGCTTCGCGCACGTGCCCGGCGATTTTCGTCTCGGGTACGTACCGGGGTCCGGTGCGCCGCGGACTCTTCGTGGCGCTGATCTTGAACGAATTGCAAAGAATCAGGGCGCGGAACTGACGGGGCTGCAGGATGTGTGTTTTGCACTGCATACTTTCATCCCGCAGCCGCAGGATATACGGACAGCGATTCGCGCGACCTTAGCCGATGTACCCGGCATCGCTGCCGCGAAAATCGAGATAACGTCCTCGAGTCAACACCCGGCACCGTTCGGTAAGCTGATCTTCCCGCGAAGCGGCCTGCAACTGCCTTCCGGAACGCAACCGGAAGCGCTGTGGCGGGGATTTGTCCACCATGCAGAAGGAGATTTTCCGGTCTGGGCGCGGGTTCGTATTCTCGCCAATAGGACTCGAATCGTGGCAATAGCGAATATCCCGACGGGAAAAATGATTCAGCGGAACCAAGTGCGCCTGGAAAGCTGCGAGGACTTCCTCTTGGATGAGACTACCGCCCGCAATCTTGACGAGGTGATCGGGTACATTCCGAAGAATTTTCTGCGCGCCTACCTTCCCATTCGAAAGACTCAACTGGCCGCGCCACCCGATGTTGCCAAAGGCGAACTAGTGGACGTTCAGGTCAACTCCGGTGCGGCTCATCTGGTGGTTCAAGGGAAAGCCCAGTCGGAAGGAGTCAGGGGATCGACGATCCTGATCCGTAATCTGTCGAGCGGAAAAGATTTTCGTGCGCGAGTAGTGGGGAAGAATCAGGTTATGGTGGGGGATCCGGTCCAATGAAGAAATGTGCAATTGCGGCCCTTCTGTTCTGCATGGCTGCCGGCTTTTCGTCGTTGGCGGCAGCAGCGCCCAAGAATAACAAGAAAGACCAGCCGAAGCCGCCGTCGGCGCTCGACAAATATATCGAGCAGGCTTCGCAATCGGAAATTTCAAACGCCCAGGTCGCGACCACCGGCTCACTGTGGACTCCGTCCGCATGGTTCTCGGATCTGGCGGCGGATCAGCGCGCGCGTCGCGTCGATGACATCGTTACCATCGTAGTCCAGGAGAGCGCATCGGCCGTGAGCACGGGTGCAACGCAGACTTCTCGCAAATCCAGCGCGCAAAACAGTATCACGGCATTGGCGGGGCTCACTAAAGCTACCGGGCCCTGGGCGAACCTCGCTAATCTGGGCGGCCAGACTACGTTAGATGGACAAGGTACAACCAGCCGCACTACTACCCTGACAACCACGGTGTCGGCGCGGGTTACGCATGTTCTCAGGAACGGCAACCTGGTTCTCGAGGGCACCAAGAATGTCGGGATCAATTCCGAAAATCAAACCATCACTGTGCGGGGCGTGATTCGACCAATCGACTTGGATACCACCAACACGGTTCTGTCCGCGAGACTCGCCCAGATGGAAATTCAGGTCAATGGCAAAGGTGTGGTGGCGGATGCGGTGCATCGGCCCAACATCCTTTACCGTCTTTTGCTCGGGTTGTTGCCATTTTAGGAGATTCGCGACGTGCTTTCACTGGTTCTTCCTCTTCTCATGCTGGCGCTCGAACCGCAGCCTAACGGCACGCGGCTCAAGGAATTGGTTTCGATCGAAGGGGTCCGCGACAATCAGCTGATCGGGTATGGTCTGGTGGTCGGACTGAAGGGCACCGGCGACCGGCAGCAAACTTTGTTTTCGGCACAGAGCTTGGCGAATTTGCTACAGCAAATGGGTGTCGCCACCAATCCGGCGGTCCTCCGCGTGGCCAACACGGCGGCGGTGATGGTCACGGCTACTCTACCTCCTTACGCCCAGCCAGGCGTTCACATAGATGTAACCGCGTCCTCCATCGGAGACGCACCAAATCTCCAGGGCGGTACGCTCCTGCTTACCAGCTTGAAAGGTGTGGACGGGCAGGTATACGCGATCTCGCAAGGTCCGGTGGTCACCGGAGGTTTTTCTGCCGGAAGATCGGGCAATGCACAAACGGTGAATCATCCCACCGTAGGCCGGGTACCGGGTGGCGCAACGATTGAACGTGCCGCGCCTACGCTTTCTCCAACCGGTCGAGTGAAACTCCAGCTTATGCAGCCGGATTTCACCACCGCGCAGCGTATCAGCGCCGTGATCAACGATAAATTTGCGGAAGGGAAACCGCCGCTCGCCAAACCTGAGAATTCAGCCTTAGTCGCCGTAACGATTCCGCCGGACTACGCCGCGCGCACAGTTGAATTCATTGCCGAAGTGGAAGCGCTGCAAGTTCAGGCCGACCGCCCAGCTCGCGTGGTTATCAATGAGCGCACCGGCACGATTGTTATGGGTAAGGAGGTTCGTGTCTCTCCGGTTGCCATTATGCATGGCAATCTGACGGTTGAGATTCAGACGGTAAATACCGTCTCTCAGCCGGCTCCGCTATCCCAGGGACAAACGGCCGTGGTGCCGCAAGTCGGAGTCACCGCGAAAGAGGAGAAGTCGCGCAGCCTGGTTCTGAAGCAGGGCGCCACCGTGGAAGAACTGGTGCGCGCGCTCGGCTCCATCGGTTCGACCCCGCGCGACGTCATCGCGATTCTGCAGAGCCTACGCGCCGCGGGAGCCCTGGAAGCGGACATCGACGTCCTCTAAACCCAATGCCAGCCGACTCGCTCCTTCCCGGAATACTCTCGACTCCCGGGCTTACCACCGGAATCAATACGCCCGCGAAGACCGACAGTCCGCAGAAGACGAAGGACGCAGCCGTTCAGTTTGAAGCGCTGTTGGTCGGCCAGATTCTCAAATCGGCGCACGAAGAGGAAGGCGGTTGGTTGGGCGCCGACGAAGATCAGACCGCCGGCTCCGCGATGCAGATGGCCGATGAGTATTTCGCACGCGCTCTTACCTCACATGGAGGGTTGGGCCTGGCGCGGATGATCTCTAACAGCCTGGATCAAGCTTCAGCGGATGTTTCTAGCCGCTCCAACCGCGTGAAGTAGACGGCGCCTGAGGAACCCCGCCGTAGGCCGCGTGCGGTTCAGCAACTTCCGCCGGCGCTTCGGCAACCGGCTTTTCCGCTGCCTGCAGTAAATCGCTGTGCGAAGGGACACTTCCGCAGGTGCGCGTGACCACCTCTTGCCAGGCCTCGGCAAGGGTTTTGAGCACGGCGAGAGCCTGTTGAAACGCTTCCTCGGACTTTTGGGAGTGGCCCGCTACCAACTGCCTCTGGACGTAGCCATAGAGTTCCGCCAAAGTGTGAGTAAAACTCGCTCCTACAGAATGATCCAACGCCAGGAGTAGCTCGTCCACAGCCTCGTGCGCCTTGGTAACCGCACGGCCACGCGCAAAAATATCCCCGTCTTTGAAGCGAGCGATTGCGACGTTTACGCTATCGATCGCGACTTGATACAACATAGCAACACGTTCCACGGGATGCGCGGCGAAGACTTGATTTTCCAGGTAGTCCCGGCGCGCTTGCTGTGCGAAATGATCATCCATCACAGGGTACTTATCGCAACAATTCCGCAAACGTTTAGTACCAGTGCTATATGGCCTAAGGTTTTATCTACCTTATTCCGATATAAGGTTTAACGCGCAGATACTACCGTGCAGACAGTATTTGCAGTAAGCGTCCAGGGAGAACCAAAAGTGTCGACAGTTTTGTGGCTGACCTCGAATCCGCAAACGGTTGAAGTGCAAGCATTTGAAAGAGTTACGGAGTTGAAAGTGGTGGTCGCAGACGGCCAATCCACAAACTGGAGCCAGATCGAAGATCGTTTTCGAGCGGTGCTGATCGAACTGCCAGTTGCGGCTTCTGTGATCCAGGCGGCCCTAGCGCAAGCGAACCGTACTGCCGTCCCCCTTCCTATCGTCATCTACGACAAGGAATCCATCCTCGACGAGAACTTGGTGCGGCCGCCCGCTACGTTTCACCATCTAACGGGCCCCCGGACGCCGGAACAGTTGGGCGCTATTGTGCGGGAGGCGCCTCGCGCCGGCGCGAAACGCGAATCCTGGACAAATCTTCTGATCGGCGACAGCCAACCTATGAGGGATCTGCACGCCCTGATCCGCTTAATTGGCCCTCGTCAAACGACCATTTTAATCACCGGCGAGACTGGAACGGGCAAAGAGATGGTCGCCCGGGCTATTCATATGGCCAGCCAGCGTTCAGAGGCCGAGATGGTTGCCGTAAATTGCGCAGCCATTCCCGAAAATCTAGTGGAAGCAGAGTTGTTCGGACATGCGAAGGGAGCTTTCACTGGGGCCACCAATCCGCGGGCGGGCTACTTCGAGCAGGCCCATCGTGCAACCATTTTTTTGGATGAGATTGGCGAGTTGCCATTGGAGGCACAGTCCAAGCTGCTGCGGGTCCTCCAAGAGCGAAGAATCCAACGGATCGGAAGCTCGGAACCGTTTCCGCTCGACACGCGCGTGATCGCCGCCTCCAATGTGGATCTGCATTTGGCGGTGGAACAAAAGGCATTTCGCGAGGACCTGCTGTACCGGCTCAATGTCATACCGGTCCACGTTCCACCGCTTCGGGATCGCGTCCATGACATTCCGCTCCTGGTGGATCACTTTATTGAAAAAGTATGTGTTCGCGAGAATCTCTCCCTCAAGAGTTTGTCTCCTAGCGCACTTGATCGCCTGACCTACTACGATTGGCCCGGCAATGTGCGCCAGCTTGAACATGCCATTGAGATGGCAGTCACGCTGGCTGGCGACCGCGATCGTCTTTACCTTGGGGACTTCCAGCTTCCCCCCTCCCGGCCCGCCGTTCGCACGGAGCCGGAGATTCGAGTCCCGTCGACTGGCGTCAATTTTGAGGAAGTCACTGCGAGAGTTGAAAAGCTACTGCTGGAGGAAGCGTTACGCGCGTGCGGAGGTAATAAGGCCAAAGCGGCTAACATTCTGGGCATGAAGCGAACAACTCTGCTGTATAAGACGAAGGCCCTGTCGGCCTTAGCGAGCTAACGAGTTAGACGGCATTTTATGGCTGAGGCCACAGTACTAGCGGGAAAAACCGTTTCCAATCCCTGGGCGCGATTTGCCGGAATGGGTGAAATGGCCGTGCCGATCGCAGTAGTAGCGATCGTTCTTGCGCTCATCATGCCCATGCCGGGCGCGCTGCTCGATTTCCTGATTGTCACCGACATTATGCTGTCCGTGATCGTCATGATGGTAGCGGTCTACATCCGGCGACCGGTCGACTTCAGCGTATTTCCCACGACGCTTTTGTTGCTGACGTTGTTCCGGCTGGCCTTGAATATCTCGTCATCGCGGCTCATTTTACTGAACGGAAATACCGGCACCTCCGCGGCAGGACACGTTATCGAGGCCTTCGGGAGTTTCGTGGTCGGGGGCAACTACATTATCGGCGCGGTCATCTTCCTGGTCCTTATCGCCATCCAGTACGTGGTTATCAATCACGGTGCAGTACGCATTTCC
>Ga0157370_10001653_pt1 | contig 27481 bp, 26 predicted proteins | sample C35metaG_FD_113463 | JGI IMG/M metagenome (GOLD analysis project Ga0157370, IMG submission 113463) | Corn rhizosphere microbial communities from Kellogg Biological Station, Michigan, USA - C3-5 metaG | ecosystem: Host-associated > Plants > Roots > Rhizosphere > Soil | place: USA: Michigan...
CCGCGCCTTGCAGCGGTTGCGGGCAGGTAGCCATACCGGGGAGCGATCCATGGCGATGAATCCAAGCGGCCCTGATATCGATCGCTCGGCGCTGGTCATCGTCGACATGCAGAATGATTTCGTCCATCCCGAGGGAGGCTTCGCGCATCGGGCGCGCGAAAATCCAGAGGCGAAGATCGATCTGCCCTTTCTCATGGGCACGGTGCCCTATGCGAAGCGCCTGGCGGACTCCTTCCGTCGCGCCGGCCGTCCCGTCGTCTATATCGCCCATGTCTTGAAGCCGGATTATTCGGACGCGCAGTTTCCCTATTGGCGCGCGACGCGCGGCTCGCTCAGCGGCAACCGCACCTTCATTACCGAAGGGACCTGGGGCGCGCAGATCATCGACGAGTTGAAGCCGCTGCCGGGCGAGCATCTTGTGGTGAAGAAGGGCTTTGGCGGCTTCTCGAATACGCCGCTCGACACGATCCTGCGCAATCTCGGCGTCACCACTTGCGTCGTTTGCGGCGTCACCACCTGCGTCTGCGTCTCGACCACCGTGCGCGGCGGCGTCGAGCACAATTACCGGATGATCCTCGTCAGCGACGCGGTTGCCGAGGTGCATCGCGACACGCATGAGGCCGAGCTCAAGACCATGGCCCGCGTCTTCGCCGAAGTGAAAACCACCGGCGAGGTCATCGCCATGCTGGACCGCACCGCCGCCCACGCCTGATCCGATTCCGGCCGGAAGGCCGAAATCGCGCCCTCGCCAATCGCGAGAAAGCCGCAATTGCGATGCAGCCTCAAAGCGGCAAGCGGCGGGGACGGTATTTTGCCCGTCGCGCGACCCGAGCATGGAGCGAGTGGGGCGGTGAGCATGCGCCAGACAGCAAATCTTCGCAGGCTCGGCGGGTTGCTCGTTATCGCCGGCATCGGTTGCTTTGTCGCGCCCGCCGCGGCTTGGGCTGCGGATGCGGGCGCGGGGACCGAGCCGCCCGCAGCCGAGGCACCGCCTCCGGCACAAGCGTCGCCCCCGGCGCAAGCGCCACCCGAGACGCAAGCACCGGCTGCGCCTGGCAATGCGGTGGTGCTCGGCAAGGACGAGATCCAGGGCGTCGTCGGCAAGAAGGTGGTGAGCAGCACCGGCGAGGATATGGGCGCGATCACCAACGTCATCGTCGACCGCGATGGCCGGCCGCGCGCGGCCGTGATCGATTTCGGCGGCTTTCTCGGCGTCGGCACGCGCAAGATCGCGGTCGATTGGAGCGCGCTCAAATTCGTACCCCAGGGCAAGACCGACCAGGTGACGCTCGGCTTGACGCGCGACCAATTGAAGCGCGCAACCGAATATGTCGAAGGCAAGCCGGTCGTCGTGATGGGCGCATCGGGCAACACACAGGCGCTGCCGGCAGACTCGCCGCAATGATCTCTCCCTCGCGCGCGGCATCGCCGCGAGCCAGCCTTCAAGGCCTCGACGGGCTGAATTTCTTCATCGCCAATGTGCAGACGGGCTTCGGGCCGTTCATCTCGGTCTATCTCACCGCCAATGCCTGGCCGCAGGTCGATATCGGGCTGGTCTTGACGATCAGTGGGGTCGTCTCGCTCGTCGGGCTGTTTCCGGCCGGCGTGCTGGTCGACGCGATCGCGGCGAAGCGCTCCGTCGCCGCCATTGCGATCCTCGCGATCGCCGGCACCGCGCTGGCGCTCGCCGCTCGCCCGGTCTTCCCGCTGGTGCTGCTCGCCGAGGTGCTGCACGGCATCGCGAGCTGCCTTCTCGGTCCGGCGATCGCGGCGATTACCATCGGGCTAGTCGAGCAGCATTTGATCAGCGCCCGCTTCGGACGCAATGCGAGCTTCGCCTCGGTCGGCAATGCGATCGCCGCCGCGCTGATGGGCGCCTGCGGGCGCCTCTTCTCGGATCGCGCCGTCTTCGTGCTGACGGCGGCCTTGGCGATCCCGGCGCTGCTCGCGCTCTATCGCATCCGGGCGCGCGACATCGATGCGGCACGCGCGCGCGGCGGATTGCCCCCCGCGGGCGACAACGCCGCGCCAGCGCGGCTTGTCGATATCCTCAAGAACCGCAACCTTCTGATCTTCAGCCTCTGCCTCGCGCTCTTCCATCTCGGCAATGCCGCCATGCTCCCGCTCGCCGGCAGCGTCGTCACCATGCATTCGAACCAATGGGCGACCGTTCTCATCGCCGCCTGCATCGTCGTGCCGCAGATCGTCGTCGCGGCGTTCTCGCCCTGGGTCGGGCGCAAGGCGCAGCAATGGGGCCGCCGGCCTTTGCTGGTGCTGGGCTTCGCCGCCCTGCCGATCCGGGGTGTTCTGTTCGCGGCGATCGTCAGCCCCTGGCTGCTGGTCGGCGTTCAGGTGCTCGACGGCATCTCCGCCGCAGTGATCGGCGTTCTGCTGCCGATCGTCGTCTCCGATCTGACGCGGCGCAGCGGTCATTTCAACGCGGCGCTCAGCACCGCCGGCACGGCAGCGGGTGTCGGAGCCTCGATCAGCCCGAGCCTGGCGGGCTATGTGACGGACAGCGTCGGCTATGGCGCGGCCTTCCTACTCCTCGCCGGCATCGCCGCCCTTGGCCTTGCGGTGCTCTGGCGCGCCTTGCCGGAGACGCGGCCGCCGGCGCCGATTGCGGACTCCTAGCGCGCCGGGGCGCGCGGTTTCTGCTATGACATCGGCTCGGCCCTATCCGCGGCGAGGCCCTGATGACGAGCGACGCGTCCTCTCCATTTGCCATTGAAGAAACGACGATCGAGGCGATCCATGCCGCCTATCGCGACGGCCGGGCGACGGCCGAAGGCGTGATCGCGGCGCATCTCGATCGCATCGCCGCCTATGATCGAAAAGGCCCGGCGCTCGGCGCGATCATCATGACGAACCCGCAGGCCCTCGCGGATGCGGCCGGGCTCGATGCGCATTGGCGCAAGACCGGCACGCTGTTGGGGCCGCTGCACGGCATTCCCGTGTTGGTGAAGGACAATTACGATGCCGCCGGGCTCCAGACCACCGGCGGCTCCGCCGCGCTTCTCGGCTGGATGCCCGAGAAAGATTCGACCGCCGTGCGCAAGCTGCGCGAAGCCGGCGCCATCATCCTCGCGAAGGCGACGATGTCGGAATGGGCGCGGGGCGGGCTCGACAATATCAATTCGGTCCTGCCTGGGTTTGCCCGCAATCCCTACAACACGGCGCATGCGACCGGTGGCTCCTCGGGCGGCACCGGCGCCGGCCTCGCCGCGAGTTTCGGCGTGGTCGGCCTCGGCTCCGACACTTGGGGCTCGATCCGCAATCCCTCTTCCAACAATGCCCTGGTCGGGCTGCGGCCGAGCTGGGCGCTGGTCTCGCGCGCCGGCATGATCGGGCTTTATGACGCGCGCGATACCGCCGGGCCGATGGCGCGCAATGTTGCCGATCTCGCCGCGTTGCTCGATGTCATTGCCGGCGTCGATCCGGCCGATCCCGCGACGGCGGGAGCCGCGGGGAAAATCCCGCCGAGCTACGCCGCGTTCTTGAAGCGCGACGGCGCGCGCGGCAAGCGGCTCGGCGTGCTGCGTCAGGCCTTCCCGCCCGAGGCATCGGATACCCAGGTCACCGCTCTCCTCGATCGCGCGGTCGCCGATCTGCGCGCGCTCGGAGCCGAGATCGTCGATCCGCTGATCGTGCCGGACTTCGCGCAATTCCCGCCGCACCCGCATCCGCAAAGCGAGGTGCGCGCGGCGATCGAGCGCTATCTCGCGACCACCGGCCCCTCTTTTCCCAAGACGATAGCCGCGGTGGTCGCATCGGAAAAATTCCATCCGCTGCATGAGGCGGGTCTCAAAACTGCGGCAGCCGCCCCGGCGCGCGAGGGCGATCCGATCGTCCGCGCGCTCGAAGCGCTCGAGATCCGCATGCGCGAGGCCTATCTCGCGGCGATGGACCGGGCGCGAATCGACGCGCTGATTCTGCCGGTCGCGTCCTATCCGCCGAAGCTCAATGGCGACCGCAACACCACGCCCACCGGCGCAACGACTTGGATCGCTTCGGGCCTCCACTGGCCCGCGGCGGTCGTGCCGATGGGCTACACCTATGAGGACCTGCCCTCGGGCCTGCAGATCATCGGCAGGCCGTGGAGCGAGCCGCTGCTCATCGAGATCGCTTATGCCTATGAGCAGGCGACGCATCACCGCAAGGCTCCCGCATCGATGCCAAGGCTTGCTCCTGGGGCTCGTTCGCGCGGCGACACGCGCGTTGCCGATCTCGTGCAGGCGGGAAAGATCAGGCTGGCGGTTTTCCTTCCGCAATACACGAGGGACGAGGCAAGCGGCGAATTGCGCGGGCTCGGGACCGGCTTCGCGGCGCTGAAGATCGCGCCGGTGCTCGCCGAGCGCTTGGGGATCGCGCTGGAGGTCGTCGGCTACCCGACGCCCGCGCGCGTCATGGCGTGCCTCAAGGCGGGCGAATGCGATGTGGCGTTTCTCGGCATCGAGCCCTCGCGGGTGCGCGAGCTCGCCTTCTCGCCGGCGATTTTCGAGTTCGACTACACCTATCTCGTTCCGCCTGGCTCGAAAATTCGTAGTGCGGCGGAGGTGGACAAGCCGGAGATCGGTGTCGCGGTTGTCGAAGGTCACGCCTCGGCGCTTGCGCTGGAACGGGTCTTGCAGCAAGCGCGGATGGTCAGTGCGCCGATGCCAGAGGAAGCGTTCGAGTGTCTGCGCCTCGGCAAGGCGCAGGCTCTAGCATTTCCGCGCGACGTGCTTTTCGGTTATGCGGCAAGGCTGCCGGGTTCTCGCGTGCTGGATGACGCCTATGGCGTCAATCGCGTCGGAATGGCGATGCGCAAAGGCGATGCCGGGCGGCTCGCCTGCGTCAGCGAATTCGTTGAAGAGATCAAGGCGTCGGGCTTCGTTCAGCGGGTCATCGAAAGCCCGGAGCTGCGCGGGTTCCGTGTGGCGCGGGTGATCGGCCCCGCGCGCGGGCTTTGATAAGCGTCAGCCGGTCAGGCTCGACCCGCACAGCAGAGCGACGGCCACGGTCATGAGCATGGCGGATAGCCAGCCGAGGACGCGCAACCAGCGCGGCAGCGCGAAGACGCGCCGGCCGTGCCGGCTTGAGACAATCGCCATCATGACCAGCATGATCGGCACGGCGACGACGCCATTGATGACGGCGGTCCAGAACAACATCGCGATCGGATCGATGTTGGTAAGGGTGAGGGCGGCGCCGGCCATCGTGGCCGCGCCGACCGTCCCGTAGAAGCCGAGTGCGCGGTTGGCCGGCAGCTCCAGACTGCCGCGCAGCCCGAACGCCTCCGCGACGCCGTAAGCGGCCGAGCCGGCCAGCACCGGCACGGCCAGCAAGCCCGTACCGATGATGCCCGCGGCAAAGAGCACGAAGGTCAGGTTGCCGGCGATCGGCCGCAGTGCCTCGGCGGCTTGCGCCGCGGTATCGATCTTGGTGACGCCATGGGCGTTGAGGGTCGCCGCCGTGGTTACGATGATGAACCACCCGACCAGATTGGAAACCGTCATGCCGGTCCAGGTGTCCGCGGCAATGTGCTTGAACTGCGCGCCGGGGCGCAGCTCCCGCACACCGTGCAGGCGCCGGTAACTCAATCGCGATTCCTCCGCCTCCTGCGAGGCCTGCCAAAAGAAGAGATAGGGGCTGATGGTCGTGCCGAAGATCGCGACGATCGTCAGGACCGCCTCGTGGTCGGGCGCGACCCTTGGCACGAAAGTGGCGAGGACGACCTCGCCCCAGGGAACATGCACGCTGAAGGCGGTCGCGACATAAGAGAAAAGGCCGAGCGTCAGGAATTTGAGGTAGCCGGCATAGGTATGATAAGGCACGATGATCTCGGCGGCGAGACAACCCGCACCGAAGACGAGCGCATAAAGCACCGCCGGGCCGCCGATCACCAGGCGAAGGGCGTCACCCATCGCCGCGAGATCGGCGGCAATGTTGATCGTGTTGGCGGTCACGAGCAGCAGGATCAGCAGATAGACGACGAAATTCGGCAGCTGCGCCGCGATGTTTTTGGCGAGCCCGGCGCGAGTCTCCCAGCCAATGCAGGCACTGATGATCTGGATGGCGGCCATGAGCGGGAGGGTGAGGATCAAGGTCCAAGCCAAGCCAAACCCGAACTGCGCTCCCGCTTGCGAGTAGGTCGCAATCCCGCTCGGATCGTCGTCCGCGGCGCCGGTGATGATACCCGGTCCCAGCCTGCGCAGCATCGTTTTCAGCATGCCACGGCCATCCCTTCCCGCTCTACCGGCGATGGAGATCAGCCTCTCCCGCGCAGCGTGAGATTAGATCATTTCCGGTCTCTGCCCCATGAGAGTAGATTGAGACAAGAGAAAACGGGAGAGACGGCGCATGGAAACGCCCTACGGGTTTCCGCAATATGTCATCGATCGGGTGCTCGCCAAGCGCGGAAAGCTTGCGGTGTTCGATCGCTTCGATCCGCGGCGGACCGCCCTGCTCATCGTCGATATGCAGAATTTCTATGTCGGCGAAATCGAATCCGTTGTCGGCATCATCCCCAATATCAACCGGCTCGCGCAGGAGCTTCGCGCGCGCGGCGGCTGCGTCATCTGGCTCGGCATGACCGCGGGAAGCGCGGGGGAAAGCCGGTGGCGGATTTATCACGACCACTTCTTCACCGCGCCGAAGGCGGCCAATCACCGCGATCAGCTCTCGCCGGGCCATCCCGGACATGAATTTCACCGCGACCTCGAGATCCGCGACGGCGACGAGATCGTCTATAAAAGCCGCTTCAGCCCGTTCATCCCGGGCGCTTCCAATCTCGACACGGTGCTGAAGCGCCGCGCCATCGACAGTTTGATCGTCACCGGCACGGCGACCAATATGTGCTGCGAGAGCGCCGCGCGCGACGCCATGATGCTCGATTACAAGGTCATCATGGTCTCGGACGCCAATGGCGCGCGCTATCCGGAGGATCACCTCGCGGGACTCACCTCGTTCTATCAAAGCTTCGGCGATGTGCGCACGACCGAGGAGGTGGTGAGCGAGGTCTTGGCGCCCGCGGCGGCCGAGCGGCAGCGCGGTTCGAGCCGCTAGCTCGACGCCCTCGCGGCCGGAGATTCGTCGAAGCGCTTCAGCATATGGGCGGGCACCAGCAGACGCTCGATCAATGCCACGCTGCCGAAGGCGATGAGGCCGAGAATCGTGAGATAGGCGATCGAGCCGAAGGCGCGCGTCGTATCCCCGTTCGACACCTCGATCAGCAGGAGATAACCGAGACCGCGATCGGAGCTGTAGAATTCGGCGACGACGACACCGACGATCGAGAAGGTCGCGGCGATCTTGAGCCCTGCGAAATAGACCGGCAGCGCTGCCGGCAAGCGAAGCTTGAAGAAGGTCTGAACCGCGCTCGCGCCCATCGAGCGGAAAAGATAGAGCGATTCCTGCATCGTCATGTTGAGTGCGACGACGGTGTTGATGACGATCGGAAAGAACGCGATCAGCGCCACGAGAATGAGCTTCGGCATCAGCCCGAAGCCGAACCAGACGACGAGCAAGGGCGCGAAGGCGACTTTCGGCATGATCTGCGTGGCGACGAGCGCGGGATAAATCGCATTGCCGAGCAATCGCGAGAAGGCGATCACCATGCCGCAGAGCGTGCCGAGGACCATCGCAATGACGTATCCCAGAAGGATCTCGCTCAAGGTCGGCCAAGTGTGGCGTAAATAGAGCGGCCAACTCGTGACCATGCCCTCGACCACCTTGGAGGGCGCCGGTAGCAGAATGTCGGGCACGCGAAAGAAATCCACGCCGCCCTCCCAAAGCACCAGAACTGCCAGCGCGAAGACCAGCGGGGGTGCTATTCGCCGCCATCGACTCATGACCTGCCGCTCCCGGTCTCCCGCGCGAAGAGCATGGCCCGAATGCGTCGGGAGTAGTCGATGAAGGCCGGCGTCTCGCTAATGTCTTGCCGGCGCGGCCGCGGCAAATCGATCTGGACCGTGTCAAGAATTCGTCCCGGCCGCGGCGACATCACCGCGATCCGATCCGAGAGCAGGATCGCTTCGCGCACATCATGCGTGATGAGAAGGACGGTCTTCCGCTCGCGCATCCAGAGGTCCTGGAGCATGAGCTGATGCTCCTCACGGCTGAGCGCGTCGAGCGCACCGAACGGTTCGTCTAGCAGGAGAAGCGGTAAATCGCAGACGAGTGCGCGGCAGATCGCGGCGCGCTGGCGCATGCCGCCCGATAATTGATAAGGGTAGTGATCCTCGAACCCATCGAGCCCGACAAGACTCAGGAGCCGCTTCGCCCGGGCGAGGTAGTGCTCTGTCTCGATGCGTCGGATTTCCAGCGGCAAGAGAACGTTGCCCAGCACCGAGCGCCATTCGAGCAAGTTATGATGCTGGAAGGCGATGCCAGCGCTGGTGTAGGCGCCGCGCACCGGGCGCCCTTCGATCAGCAGCGCGCCAGCGCTCGGAGCCAAAAGGCCGGCCGCGAGCAGCAGCAGCGTGCTTTTTCCGCAACCGCTCGGGCCGACGATCGTGAAGAATTCGTGCTCACGAACTGCCAGATCGACGTGATCGAGCGCGAGAGTGCTGCCGAAATTCATCCGCACGCCGCGGGCCTCGATGAACGGCTCCGTTGTCCGAGCGCGGTGTTTTTCTGATGGAACTGGCACTTCCACGGCGCCCTGCCTCGCCGATGAAATCTCGACAACAACACGATAGGAGCGTGTTGAACCGTGGATGAAATCCCCTTTTACGGCAAGAAGAAATATGCGACAACGCGGATGCTTTTCGCTGCAGACGACGGGGCGCGACAGCGCTCTACTTAGAAGGGTGTTCGAGAAACGAGCACGTCAGCGAACGCTAGGGAGCGATAGAAAGAGGAGGTCAGGATGGCGGTTGCACGGACGATTCTGACGCGCGGGCACGAGATCAAAGCGGGCGAAATGCTCGAGAAGATCGATTGCGGCGACCGCATCGCGATGGACGTGAAGGACCAGCAATTCTTCGGCGCCGAATCCTTTTCGGGAGACATCCCCTTCTGGCGCGTCGCGCTCGAGGCCGTGGCGGCGCCCGATGCCCTCGATCCCGCGGCGGAAGCGATGGTTCTCGCGGATCTCGACCGGATGCGCTTCAAGGTAAGCAAGCGCGCTGCGCCGATGCCCTATACTTGGCGTTCCACCGCGCATGAGGAGCTCCACTTCATCCATCGCGGCAAAGGCCGCTTCTTGACCGAGCTTGGCGTCATCGACGCGGTGCCGGGCCGTTTCATTCATATCGCGCGCGGTGTCCGCTATCGCGTCGTTCCCGAAGGCGGCGAGCTGTTCGACTTCATCTTGGAGAGCGAAGTCGAGCTGCGCCCGAGCGAGCACTGGCCGACGGTGCAGCTCCGCACGACGAAGCCGCGCTTCCCGCTGCCGCCCCAGAGCGTCGCGGGCGGGTTTTGGGAAGAGCGTATCAACGGTCTCGATTGGACGGCACGCGTCAAGCGCGACTACGACCCGCTGCGCATCAAAGAGGTCGTCGGCGCTCATGAACTGGTCTACGCGATTGACATCGCCGACATTCCCAACGACATCCCGGGGACACATCGGCCGCTGCGTCTCTTCACCAACGATCTTCTCGATCTCGACATCAGCAAGCAGGGCGAGGGCGAAGGCCCGCCCTTCTATCACCGCAACAATGTGCGGAACGAGATCCACTTCGTTCATTCGGGCGATGCCGATCAGCGGACCGAGCTCGGCTATATCGAAGCGCCGGCGGGCACGCTCTACTGCATGCCATACGGCATCGAGCATACTTTCGGCACGCGCAGAACCGCGCCGGCGACGTTGCTGTTCGAGACCAAGGGGCGCATCCGCCTGCGCGACGGTGTGGCGCGATGAACGGGCCGCGCATTCTCGCGAGGCTCGCACTGGGTGCTGGGCTGGTTTGGCTTGCGCTCGCGGGCGGAGCGAGCGCCGAGAGCGCGCCGCTGAAGCCGGTGACGCTGGTGCTCGAATGGACCGGTTTCCAGCCGCAGCATTTCGGCTTCTGGATCGCGAAGGAGCGCGGCTGGTATGCCGCCGAAGGCCTCGACGTCGCGATCAAGAGCAGCGCCGGCTCTGCCCAGGCGATGCAGCTCGTCACCGGCGGGCAGGCTGAATTCGGTAATGTCGCCGCCTCGTCGCTCGCCTTGGCGGCGGGCAAGAGCGACGTGCCGCTGCGCATGGTCGCGCTCTTTGGCCAGAAGGACAGCTTGTCCATGGCCTATTTCGAATCCTCGGGCATCAAGACGCCCAAAGATTTGAAGGGCCGCAAGCTCGGCATGGTCCCGGGCTCGCTCGCGCACTTGCTGTGGCCGGCCTTCGCCAAGGTGAACGGCATCGATCCGACCACGGTGCAGGTCGTCAATTGGGATTTCCGCAGCTATTACGGAATTTTCGGCGCCAAGCAGGTCGATGTCTCGGGCAATTTCACGCTCGGCTCGACCGGCGAGTGGCTGTTCAAGAAGAAGGGTGAGATCGTCCATCAATTCGTGTTCTCGGACTATCTGCCCCTGCTGGGCAGCGGCATCGTCGTGCGCGACGATCTCATCAAGAGCAACCCGGACCTGATCCGGCATTTCGTCAAGGCGACGCAGCGCGCCTGGGATTATCTCGAGAAGGAGCCGAAGAAGGCCGTGCCCGAGGCCGCGGCAACCGTCCACAAGCAATTCGACGAAACCCCACCCGCCAACATCATCGCCGAATACGCCTATGAGATGATTCCCGACCGCATGATGTCGCCGACGACCGCGGGCAAGCCGGTCGGCTGGTCGAGCGAGGAGGATTGGTCGAAGATGATCGACCTCCTGAAGACCTATGACAAGGATATGAAGCGCAAGCCAAAGCCGGCGGACCTCATGACCAACGCGTTCCTCGCGCAGTAGCGGGGTTCGCGGTCCTCACAAAAGCGGGAGTTCTCTAGAATGGTGGGAAGAATCGTCGCGATCAGCATGCGGCCCAGCAACATTCCCGAAGTGGGCCAGGGCGTGCAGGAGATGATCAATCCGAAGGTCTATGGCCGGTTTTCCGACGAAGGCTGCTCGAAAGACGTCGCCTATCTGGTGCTCCATCCCGCGGTCAGCTTCTGGAATCACTATCTCGTCGAGCCGCTCAACGAGCGGCGCAGCGCGATCCTCACGCTCAACTCCCGCGCCGTGAACAATGACAGCACGCTGCTGATGGAACGCGTCATCCAGGACGTCGGCGCCGGCGTGCGTTTCCTGCGCGAAGAAGGCTATAAAAAGATCGTGCTGATCGCCAACTCGGCGGGCGGCCCGGTCATGTCGCTGTACCAGTCACAGGCCGAGCATCTGACCATCAAATCGACGCCCGACGGCGATCCTTACGATATCATTGCCGACGATCTGCCCCGCGCCGATGCCATCGCGCTGGTCGGCGCTCATCTCGGTCGGGCGCAGAAATTCCGCGTCACGCTCGATCCGTCGCTGCTGAGCGAGCAAGACCCGTTCGGCACCGATCCCGCTCTCGACATGTTCAATCCGGAAAACAAGCCTCCCTATGACCGGGATTGGCTGAAGCGCTACCGCGCGGCGCAGAAAGCGCGCCAGGAACGCATCACCGCCTGGGTCCTCGCAAAGCTTCGCGAATTGCGCGACCCGCACGGTAGGCAATTGACGCGCGACATGGGCTTCGTGATTTATCGCACTTACGCGAACCCGGCGACTCTCGACAGCACGATCGATCCGAACGACCGGCCGTCGGGCACGATCTTCGGCAACGCTCAAGCGGTCAATTATGCGGCCGCCATGTATGGGCGATTCAGCACGCTGACCTCCTATCTCAGCCAGTGGAGCGAGCTGACCATCGCGGATGGGCCGAACCGGATCGCCGAGACCTCGGTGCCCGTGATCAATGTGCGCTTTTCGGCGGATCAAGGCACTTTCCCAACCGAAACCGCGATCTACAGCACGGTCTGCGGCGCCCGCTGCGAGGACTATACGCTGAAGGGCGCGCGCCATTTCCCCTTCAAGCAAAAAGAAGGGCCGCGCCTCGTCAACGAGCTCGCCGACGTGCTCGTCGACTGGACGAAGCGGCGCGTGCTCTAAGCGCGGTCGGCGAACAGCGCGGTCGCCGCCGCCAAGTAATCGGCCATGCGCTCGCGCGGCAGATTGTGGCCGCAGGCGCCGAAAAGATGGACATCGGCGCTCGGCAAAAGACGCGCCAGGGGGAGCGTCGTCGCCTCCGCCGGACAAGGCTGGTCGTCACGGCCGTGGAGCATCACGACGCGTGCCCCGATGCGCGCGAGTTCCGCGTCGCCGAGGACGCCGGCATCGAGATAGCGCTGGCGCGGCGCGGCGAACATCGCGCCGAAATACTCGGCATAGCCGGGGCTCTGAAAGAGCGCCCAGCGATCGGCCACCATCTCGGCGCCGACCGCGGCAGGATCGTAGACCATGCGGCGCATCGCGCAGGCGAGCGCATCCGCGTCGGGCGGCACCGCCCAGAATTCATCGAGCGCAACGGGCAGCGTGTAAGGCGCGCCGACCGTGCTCGAGGTCAGCACCTTGGTGACGCGCGACGAGCGGCTGGCGATCATGAGCGCGAGCGCGCCGCCCAGCGAGTGGCCGATAATGCCGCAAGGGCCGGGCGGCAAAAGCTCGAGCATCGCCAAACCCTGCTCGACCCAGAGCGGGACGTCGAAGAAGGGCGGCGCCGCCTTGCGCGCGGATTTGCCGAAGCCGATCAGGTCGGGGGCGATGATGGTGCAATGCCGGCTCAGCGGCTCGAGCACCGGCTGGTAATTGGCGATGATCGAGGTGCCCGGCCCAACGCCGTGCAGCATGAGGATCGGAAAGCCCGCGCCACCCGACCAGTAATGGACGTCGTATCCGGCAATCGCCGCGCGCTTGCTCTCCAGCATGGTGCGCTCAATCGAAGCGCTTGGCCGTGCCGAAGGCCGCGAGCGCCGCCTTTGCGACTTCGAGATCCTGGGCGCCGGTGCCCGAGCCGACGCCGATTCCGCCGATGGTGTGGCCGTCGACGATGATCGGCAGCCCGCCGGGCAGGTTGACGCGCTTGCCACTGGTGACGATCGCGAGCTTCAAATCCATGCCCGCCTCGAGATGGCCGGTGGGCGCGGAATAGGAGGCGGCGGTCATGGCTTTCGCCAAGGAGGAATCGATCGACTGCACGAAGGCACCGTCCATCCGCGCGAAAGCCAGCAAATGGCCGCCGGTATCGACGATCGAGATGCATTGCGGAACGCCCATCGCGTTCGCCTTCGCGATCGCTGCGTGAAGAAGCTTCATCGCGCCGTCGCAGGTCAGCTTGAGGCTGGGTGCGGTGTCGGCCATGAATCGTCTCCCTTCGCGATGCGTTCGCCAAGCGCCGCTATGGCCGATCGGGCGCCGCCGCAAATCCGGCCGCGAAGCTATCATTCGCATCTCGCAGCATCAAGCGTGGCTCCGCGCGCCGGCGCTGCGCCGGCAACGTGATGCTCTCCATGCTCGTGCCGAGTGCGCCGAGGTCGCACGAGGCTGAAACGCGCCATGGCTACAACTATAGGGGGCTGTGGAAAAGATTCGACACCGAATTCGGTGTAAAGTAATCTAGAGGATAGCGGCGTCCGTGAGGCTGCGGAGCGATCCGCTCTCTAGACCGAGCCCTCGGCGCAACGTCCTTCAAGCATATTCACAAGCCGGGAGTGCCGGTTGCTCCGCAGCCGTTCGGGCAAGACCGGCACGGGAGGACCAGATGAGGTGGGGTGCAGTCCATCACGTGGCTGCATGGGGCGATCTCGCTCGGCGCCCGTTTCGCCGCCTGACGCGAAAACACGCCATCGCCATGCAAGCCGAAGCGCTCTTGCAGCATTTCACCGATGCGGAGCCGAGCCGCGCGATCTTTCTCGTCGATCGCGACGGCCGCATCGCCAACTGGAACACGGGCGCGCAGCGCCTGTACGGCTATGGCCGCGACGACATCCTCGATCGCGATTGCCGCTGCGTCTTCCCGCCAGAGGCCCCGCCTGCCGGTCTCGTTGCCCGGCTCATTGCGCAGGCGGAGGCCGAGGGCCGGGCCGAGACCCAAGCCTGGCAAGTGCGGCAGGACGGATCGCGCTTTTGGGCGAAATGCGTGCTGACGGCCATGCGCTGCCGCAGCGGGGCGCCCGCCGGATTCAGCGTCGTCACGCAGAACCTGACGGAGCAGCGCCGGCACCAAGACGCCGCCGAGCGCAGCACCGATGCGCAAGACCAGAAACTGCACGCGATGGGGCAACTCGCCGGCGGCATCGCCCACGACTTCAACAATCTGCTGACGGTGATCATCGGCAGCCTCGACGTTCTGGAGCGGCGTGCGGGGACTCTCTCTGTCAAGGACGCCGCGCAGCTGGTTGCCGCGGTGCGCAAGGCCGCGATGCAAGGCGCCGCCTTGACCGGCCGCTTGCTGGCCTTCTCGCGCAACCGCAGCTCGGCGGGGCAATGCACGGATGTGAACCGGCTGCTCACCGGAATGTCCGAGATGCTGCATAGCGCGCTCGGCGACAACATCACGCTCGAGACGCGCCTAGCCTCAGAGCTGTGGCCGAGCTTCATCGATCCCGATCAGTTCCAAGTCGCGCTGCTCAATTTGGCCGTCAACGCGCGGGACGCCATGCCGCGCGGCGGCAAGCTGACGATCGAGACGAGAAATCGCGAGACCGTGGCGGGCGCCGGGGCTTCGGCTTCCTACGCGTTTGCCGCCGACTATGTGAGCATCGTGGTGAGCGATACCGGAGCCGGTATGCCGCGCGACGTGCTGGAACATGCCTTCGAGCCGTTCTTCACGACCAAGCCGGAAAGCAAGGGAACCGGGCTGGGCCTCAGCCAAGTGTGGGATTTCGCAACGCTCTCCAAAGGCAAGGCGCAGGTGTCGAGCGCCCCCGGCCAAGGTACGCGGGTCGAGCTACTCTTGCCGCGTGCGGCCGCGGATCGCGCCGGTCCGCCGCTCGAGGAAAGCCTAAAGACGCCGGCTGCCGCCAAGGACGGCGAGACGATCCTCCTGGTCGAGGACGATCCCGATGTGCGCGAATTCAGCGCCATGGCCTTGGCCTATCTGGGCTACCGCGTGTGGAAAGCGGGCGATGCGCCCTCGGCGTTGCGCGTCTTGAAGCAGAACCCTGATATCACGGCATTGCTGATCGATATCGGCCTGCCGGGGACGAGCGGCCGCGAGCTCGCGCTCGAAGCGCAGCGATGCGCGCCGCATGCGAAGATCGTCCTTACCACAGGCGCTGCGCCGAGCGAGGGGCGCGTCGCGGGCGAGGAGAGCATGCTGGCAAAGCCGTTCACGGTCGAAGGGCTGGGACAAAAGCTCGACGCCGTACTGCACAGCAATGCATGACCGATGCGATGCCGGCCGCCAATGGGCCGGAGCCGGCCTCAGATGTCGCGCATCGCCCAGATGGCTGGATCGTTGAGGACGGAAATCGCGACGGTGCGCGTGGTCTTGCCGCCGACTTCCTGCATGATCACATGCGGCAGCGCGTTCATCCTCTCGACGCGCTTCACCAGCTGCCATTCCTGCCAGGTCTCGCGCGGCAGGCCGGCGAGGGTCTTCAGATAGACGTTCCCCACCTCGTGGCTGCGTTTTTGGGCCCGTTTCATCGCCTTGAACCTCGGTGCTTGAGGACTCGGAGCAAGCTTCGATCTAGCCGCATCTTTATTAAAAAAGCGTCGCCGGGACTTCCTCTCGCACGGCTGTCTGAAATCTCGCGCACGGTGCAACCAAAGCCGGATGTTGGTGTTAAGCGCTTACCTCGCCTGCGGTGGTTTGCCGCTGCCAAGGCGAGGAATGAGCATCGCCAGGCGCGCGTTCTCGCAGCGCTTCCCGAGCTGGATGGATTCCAAATTGGCCGTTTCGTCCGACAATCACCGTTTCTGGGCGTTGCTCGCGCCGCCGCTGATCGTGGCGATCATCGTTGCCAGCGGCCTCATCTGGCTTGCCTTCGTCACTCCGCGCCCCGGTGCCGAGCCGCAAACGCGCTTCGAGCATGCGGCGGCGATTCACCGGCTCTTCTTTCGCGATTCCCGTTGAGCGGCGCCGCGGCGTCGATCCGCGAGCGGCGCGGCGCGCGGCTTTGTGCTAGGCTCCGATCTCCCGCCATCGGTAAAAGGGCCGCATCATGAAGCAAACCCGCAAATCGAGCCTCGAGCGCCGCGCGAACAAGCGCAAGGCCAAGCGCAAAGCATGGCGCCGGCGGCAACGGGCGCGGGCAACCGGCGGATGAGGCGGTAAGAGCGCGGCCGCGCCGCGCGATTTGGTCTTTGCTGAATTAGGCGGCGACGGATCGTGCGGGCGCCGTCGCGCCCGTCGCCTCGGCGAGCACTTCCTCGCGCAATGCGTCGGACAGGCGCTTCTCCAAAACCTTGACGAGCCTTGCCGCGTCGGCCGCGGCTTCGACGGGATCGCGGCTCAGCGCCGTTCGTAGCGCCGTCCGGAGCCAGCGCGAGCTCTCCGGGTCTTGAAGCACGTCATCGATCTCATGCTTGCGCATTCTCGCCTCGGCAACGAAGTCTTCACCACCCTCAAGATCGGCCGGCGAGGTTAACGAAACGTTAATCGGCGGAGGGCTGCGGTCGAAACCGCGCGGGGGGAGCGCGCGAAGCGACGATCGGGCGAATGAGACGGTTAATGAAACCTTAACCAACCCGCCCGATCATGCACGTCTCGCATACCATTATATCTATTGGGGGAATCATGTTTGTTTGGCTGTTGGAGAATGTTATTGTGCGGACTGCGCTCCTCGCCTCAGCCAGTCTTTGCGCGCTGCTGTGTTTCGGCGCAGGGGAAGCCCGCAGCAGCGGGTTTTTTTTGCAAGAGCAGAGTGCCGCGGCGAGCGGCCGGGCTTTCGCAGGTGACGCGGCGGCGGCTTCGGATGCCAGCACGATTTTCTACAACCCTGCGGGAATGACTCGGCTTCAAGGCAACATTCAGGGCGAACTGGGCTTGTACATGATCGCACCCGAAGCCAAGACCTCCGATCGCGGCTCGACCGTGTCGGTCGGCGGCGGCGCGGCGCAGCCGGTCGGCGGCCGCTCGTCCGATCAGGGATTTGATCCCTCGGCGAGCGGCAATCTCTTCGTCGCGGCGCCGCTGCCGCAGATGAGAGAGCTGTGGTTCGGTCTTGGCGTCACTGTCCCCTTCGGCCTCAAGGATCATTACGCGCTCGATTATTTCGGCCGCTATGACGCGACGCAGGCCGAATTTCGCACCATCGATGTCGCGCCAAGCATCGCCTATCGGGTGGCGCCTTGGCTCTCACTGGGCGCTGGGCTCGACGTTCAGCGCGCCGATGCGAAGCTTCAAACCGCGCTGCCGAATCCCTTCGCGCCGGGCGGGCCGAGTCCGGCGAGCGACGGCCTCTTCGAGGCGAGTGGCGGCGATTGGGGCGTCGGATTCAATGTCGGCGTGCTGGTCCAGCCGACCGACCGGCTGCGTGTGGGATTCTCCTACCGCTCCGGCATCGATCACACGCTGAAGGGCGATTCGAGCACCGAAATTCCCGGCGTCACCGCCTCTGCGCAAGGCGTCGCGGCGAGCCTCAAGCTGCCGGATGTCGCCTCGCTCGGCGCGGCTTTCGACATCACCCCGGCGCTCACTCTGCTCGCGCAGGCGGATTATTACGGTTGGAGCCGGTTCCAGGATATTCGTCTCAAATTCGCCGACGGAACGGAGCAGGTCATCCCGCAGAATTTCCGCAACACGGTCGGGGTCTCGCTCGGGGCGGAATGGAAAGTCGCGATGCCGTGGACGCTGCGCGCCGGCGTCGAGTTCGATCCGACGCCCTCGCCCGGCTCGAACCGCTCGACGATGATCCCCGACAGCAACCGCACCTGGCTCGCCTTGGGCGTCTCTTACGATGTGAACGAGCATATCGCCATCGATATGTCTTACGCCCACGACTTCTCCGCCGCGGCGCAAATCAATCGAACCGACTCGTTCCCGACGCTATCGACGACGGTCAGCACGAAAGGCACGACCGAGAACAGCTCGAACGTCGTCGGGCTGGCGATGCGCGTTCGCTACTAAACCGGAGAGCGACGTTTGGCGATCCACCTCAAACGGGAAGGCGGCGGCAGCGAATCCGCCTACTTCCTGGACGCCATAACGCTGAGGTTCAGCGACGCCGCGGTCGAGCGGCGTTTCAAAATCAGCCATCTCGTCCACGAATTGCCGATCCTGCGCGCCTCGCTGCTCGGCGCCGCGATCACCTATGCGAGCTTCGGGCTGCTTGATTCCAGCATCATCCCCGAGGCGCAAGGGATCGCCGCCTGGATCCGCTACGCGATCGTCTGCCCGGTGCTTCTCGGCATCATCGTGCTGTCCTATACGACGCTGTTTCAAAGGACCGCGCAATTCGTGCTTGCCGCCGCGATGCTGGTGAGCGGGTTCGGCATCGTCGCCATGACCGCCTGCGCCGGCGAGCCGGGCAAGAGCATCTACTACGCCGGCCTGATCCTCGTCATCATCATCGGATCGAGCCTCGTGCCGATCCGCTGGATCGCGGTCACCGCCGTCTCGAGCCTCATCTTCGGCAGCTATCAGCTCGTCGCGATGGTGATCAATCCGATCCCGGAGCAGATGCTGCTCAACAACGATTTCTTCCTGCTGTCATCGGTCGTTGCCGGCATCGGCGCGAGCTATCTCCAGGAGCTGAAGGCGCGACGCATCTTCATCCGCGATGAAGGCTTGCGCATCGCCAGCCAGCAATCCGACCAGCTCCGCGTCAAGGCGGAAACCGCGAGCAAGGCCAAGAGCGAATTCCTCGCGGTCATGAGCCACGAGCTGCGCACGCCGCTCAACGCGATTCTCGGCTTCACCGAGGTGATGAAGCTGCGCTTGTTCGGCGCGATCGGGTCGGAGCGCTATGGCTCCTATATCGAGGATATCCATCACAGCGCGAAGCATCTCTTGAACATCGTCACGGATATTCTCGATCTGTCGAAGGCGGAGGTCGGCAAGCTCTCGCTCGAGGAAGGCGAAACAAATGTCTGCGACACGCTCGATGAATGCCTGCGCTTGCTGCGCGAATGGGCCGGCGAGAAGGGCGTGCGCATGTCGCTCGATCTCTCGCGCGTCGAGGCTCTGATCATCTATGGCGACGCGCGGCTCATCAAGCAGGTGGTCCTGAACTTGCTCAGCAACGCGATCAAATTTACGCCCGCCGGCGGCTCGGTCAGCGTCGCTCCGGAGATTGCCGAGGACGGGCGTTTGCTCATCGCTTTCAAGGATACCGGCATCGGCATCGCCGAATCCGACCTCGATGCCGTGCTCGAGCCCTTCGTGCAGGTCGAAAGCGCCTTCGCGCGCAAGCATGGCGGCACCGGTCTCGGTCTTCCGCTCGCCAAGAAGATCATGGAGCTCCATGGCGGCGGGATCGTCTTGCGCAGCACGCTGGGCGCGGGGACGACCGTGACGCTGAGCTTTCCCGCCAAGCGCGTCATGCGCGCCGCGGAGGAGCGGCCGCGCGCGACCCAGGCTAAGATTTACGCACGGTGAGGACGCAGACGCGGTCCGTCTTGTCCGCCGAGACCGACAACGCCGCGCCCGGCAGATCCGCGGCGAGCGCCAAAAGCTCGACTCCGTCGCGATAGGCGAGCGACCAGTCGGTGATGAACTCCACCGGCCAAAGCGTGCTGCTCGCGCCCGATTTCATATTCCCGACCAGCAGGAGACCGCCCGGCGCCAGATGTTGGTAGAGCGATTCGACCAGCGCCTTGGCGCGCCGCGCCGAGAGATAATCGATGAGGCCGACGCTGTAGATCAAATCCTGGCTCGGCAATTTTCCGAACAGCTCGCCGGTTTTCAAAAGCTGCGCGAAAGACGCGTGAAGGCACGAGACCGTCGCTTGGCCCTTATGCCGCATCACTTCGGGCAGCGTGCGTTCGTAGGCGTGCGAGAGCGCCGCGTGGTCCTGATCGATGAGGGTGATGTCGACCGGCCGCGGCAAAGCGGGAATCTTGAGATAGTCGATCACTTCGCGCGCCGGCCCGCTGCCAAGGCTCGCGATGCGCAAGGCCGGACGCGCGGGATCGGTGGCGGCCTCGGCGATCACCTGGCGCATCATGGTCATGCGGTTGGCGATGCATTCGCCGACTTCGAGACCGACGCGGTGGATGAGCTTGTCGGAAAGCTTCTCGCCCTCCTGGCGCCAATCATAGGCCATGTTCATGACCTCGAAATCGCCCGGATAGCCGAGCGGTTTCTGATAGCAGCGCCGCGCGAAGGCGCCGAGGATGAAATCCGGCGTCAAGACAAGCTCGGTATAGCGCTTGGCCGCCTGCCACAGACGGCCGCCGCGCTCGATCGGCGCCACCAGCTCGTTGCCCTTGAGCCAGAGCGCGCGCCAGCGCGGCAACAGGCGCTCCTCGCAGGCCGCCAACATGTCGGCGGCGGCTGCGGCGTCGGGCTTCATCGCCTCGAAGCGGTCGAGCCCGGCGCGGTAGGTGCGCAACAGATGAAGCACGTCCGAGCAAAGCTGCCGATAGGCCGGACTCACCTCGGCGTCGGCGCTGCTCCAGGCGTCGAGATCCGTTTGAATGAGGAATTTTTGATAGCGGGTGACGATCTGGCCGATATCGATGCAGCGGTCGACGATGCGCACGCCGAGATTGGCGCCGATTTGCCTAGGCTCGATCCGGGCAATCTCGCCCGTGCCTTCAAAAAGCGGAAATTCCGGCGCGCCGAGCAGAACGTTCACGCGCTGCCCCACCTCGGGCAAATGATTGATGCCGCGGCCGGACGCGGCGCCAATGCCGCTCAAACTGAGGTTGCGCAGGAGATAGGCATCGGCATCGAGCGTAAGCGCCGGCGCGTGACGCCGAAACAAATCGACCGCACGATAACGCTCCGCGCGATAGAACATCTCGCGACCGCGGGCGCCGCTCAACTCTTCATAGGTCCTCATGACTACTGCCTCGCCCCGACTAGCTACCAAACTACTGATAACTCAGGTAGATTTTGATTTTTAGTTTCATCCCCCCGGCTTCGTTGGTACGGAGCCGCTTAATTTCAGTTATCACATTTTTAAGGATCGATAAATCTTTAACTCGTAATGCTTCGTTGGAGCATTACAAATACAACTTATGATTGTTATTGCCCGAGCGAGGGGAAATCTTTGCCCTGATCAAGCCGCGCCGATATTGCCGGGCGCGATCGAGACTCTCGGCATTGTGCTGCGCGTTCGAGAGACAGGGAATTCGTACGCAAAATGCACTCATTCATCAGCTTTGCCAATGAAACCATCGGCGGCACCTTGCCAAACGCGCACGATTGTACAAAATGAACGCGGCGAAAGGGCGGCCTATTACATGCCGCGGCAGATCAGCATGCGCTCGTCCGAACGCGCAGACTCAGAGCGGACCTCGGAACCGGGGCAAGGGCGCAGGGCTTGCGCGCTTCGTATCCGTATGGCGCCGCAGGATCGCGAAAAGCTGATCGTCGAGCATGCGATGCGGTTTTTCGCGCTCAACGGGCTCGAAGGCCAGACCCGCGAGCTCGCGCGCAGCCTCGGCATCACGCAATCGCTCATCTATCGCTATTTCCCCAGCAAGGAAGCGCTGATCGAGCGCGTTTACGAGAAGTGGTCCGCGGATTACTGGGATGCCGGCTGGGAGACGATCATTCGCGACCGCGCGCAGCCGCTTGAAAGCCGCCTGCTGCAGCTTTATCACAATTATGTCCGCGTCACGTACAACGACATCTACGTTCGGCTGTTCATGCACTCCGCTTTGAAGCGCCTCCCCTATCATGCTCGCTATGTCGGCCAGGCGCGCGCTCAACTCTATACGGCGATCGCCGCCGAGCTGCGCGTCGATAATGGCCTGCCATGCTTTGCCGAAGTGCCGATGACGGAATTCGAGGCCGAGCAGATCTGGGCGATGCATGCGACCGTGTTTCAGTTGGGGCAGCGCCGTTGGGTCTACAATCTGCCGGTCCCGTCGGATATCGACGAGCTGATGGCGGCGCGCGTGCATGCCTATGTCACCTCCGCCCCCGCGCAAGTGGCCCATCACCTCGCCTCCCGCCGCTCGCTGAAATTGGCAAGCGATTGAGCCTCGCCGCGAGTCCCGATCGCGCCGCGCCGCCATCGCTCGCCATGCTTGTCGAGCGCGCGCGCGTGCTGGTTCCGGCACTGCGCCGGCGCGCCCCCGAGACCGAGCGGCTGCGCCGCATTCCCGATGAAACCCTCGCCGAGCTTCACGCCAGCGGAATCTTCCGCATGCTGCAGCCGCGCCGGGTCGGCGGCAGCGAGCTTCCCTATCGCGCGCTGATCGAGCTCGGCGCCATTCTCGCCGAAGGCTGCGGCTCGACCGCCTGGGTCGTCGCCAATCTCGCGAGCCATCACTGGATGATGGCGATGTGGCCGAAAGAGGCGCAGGACGAGGTGTGGGGCCAATCGCCCGACGATCTCATCGGCTCGGCGCTGGTGTTTCCGAGCGGTCGCGCGGTCGCGGCCGAAGGCGGCTATCGGCTCGGCGGCCGCTGGCCGTTCTCGAGCGGCGTCGATGCGTCGCGCTGGAACTTCGTCGGCGGCATTGTCCATGACGAGCGCGGCAAGCCCGTCGAGCAGCGCATCTTCCTCGTCGAGGCCAAGGATTACCGCATCGTCGATACCTGGTACGCAACCGGCCTTCGGGGCAGCGGCAGCAAGGATATCGAGATGAGCGACGTGTTCGTGCCGCTGCATCGCACCTTGCCGCTCTCGGTAATGGCGAATGGTCCGGCGCCCGGCTGCGCCGCCAATCCCGCGCCGCTCTACCGGCTGCCGGTGTTGGGATTGTTCGCCTTCGTGGTCAGCGGCGTCTCACTCGGCTTGGCGCGCGGTGCGGTGAAGGATTTCACCCAATCGATCGAGGCCCGCCTCGGCACCTATTCGGGCAGGCGCCTTGCCGCGCTCGGCAATCTCCAGCTCAAGATCGCCGAAGCCTCGGCGCTCGCCGATACGGCCGAGGCGCTGATGCTCAAGGCTTGCGCGGAGGCGACCCGCCTCGCGGAAGCGGATGCGGCGCCGACGATCGAGCAGAAAGCGCGGTGGCGCCGCGACGGCGCCTATGCCGCCGGGCTCTGCACCGAGGCGGTCAACCAGCTCTTTGCCGCGCTCGGCGGCGGCGGGCTTTATCTCGATCAGCCGATCCAGCGGGCGTTTCGCGACGCCCATGCCGCCAATGCGCATTACGCGCTGAGCTGGGATGTGAACGGCACGCAATGGGGCCGTATCGCCTTGGGGCTTCCGGCCGAAGCCGTCACCCTCTAGGCCGGCCATGGATCGGCGCGTTGCGACGCTCCTTGCCGTTTTCCTGTTGGTGCAAACGCAATCGCCGATCAGCCCCGATACGGCGCCGCCGCAACGCGTGCCGCCCTATTTGCCGGTACCGCCCGACCAGCCCAAGCCCGCACCCTCGCCCTCTTTCACGCCGCCGCCGCCGGTGCCGGGTCAGTTCTCGCCGCCGCCCGTGCCGATCCCGCCCTCGGTCAACGGCAACGGCATCATCGGCCCGGGGCAGCCGCCGGGCATTCCGCCGGGCGGGCTGCCCGGGCGTCAGTGAAGCCCGTCATCGACCGCCACGTCTTCCTTGACGAGCTTCAGGCCCGAGGCGTCGGCCTGCTGCAGCAAGAGTGTCGCGAAATCGTCCTCGACATGGCCGCGGCCGATGAGGCTTTGCACGATCTCGCGCGTGAGCGCCGTCAGCGGCATTGCGACGCCCGTCTTGTCGGCGGCGTCGAGCCCGAGATCGAGGTCTTTTTTGAGAAGCGGCGGCGTGAAGGTCGGGGTGAAATCGAGCCGCACCAGAGACGGCGATTTGTAGCGCGTGAAGGTCGAGCCCATCACGCTCTTGTTGATGAAGTCGAGGAAAGCGTGGCGTGGCACGCCGCCTTTCTCGGCAAGGACCGTGACCTCGACCAGCGACTGGATCACCGCGCCCAAGAACACGTTGTGGCAAATCTTCACCATGCGCGCGAGCTCGCCCTCGCCGACATAGGAAGAGCCTTGCCCCAGCGCGTCGAGATAGGGCAGGGCCGTGTCATAAGCGGCGCGCGGTCCCGAGACGACGAAGGTGAGCTTGCCGGCCTTCACCACTTTCGCATTGCCGCTGACCGGCGCTGCCAGCATCGCGACGCCGCGCTGTTTCGCCGCCTCGCGCACCTTCGCCGATGAGTCTTCGGAGACAGTCGAGCTGTCGATCAGGATCTTCGGCTGCCGGTTGCCGGCGAGCACGCCCTTGGCGCCGAGCGCCACCTCCTCGAGATCATGCGAGGCGGCAACGGTGATGAAGACGATATCGCGATCGGCCAGCGCGGCCGGGCTGTCGACGATGCTGCAGCCGCTCTTCGCCAAGGGTTCGGCCTTGGCACGGGTGCGGTTCCACACGGCGACATCGGCGCCCGCTTTGGCGAGGCGCTCGGCCATGGCATAGCCCATGCGGCCGCCGGCGCCGATCCAACCAATCTTGTGCTGCGTCAGTGCGGATGGCATGGTCGTCTTTCCTTCTCGCGGCTCCACCGATCAGACGAAAGCTCTAGCTTTATGACCGATAGGCTTCAACCCCTCTATTTCCCCGAGCTTCCGACCGAATTGCGGCCCATCATGGAAGCGTTCTATCCGCGCTTTTCCGATGCCGAGATGTGCCGCCGCCGCGCCATGCTGCAAGAGCTGATGGCGGCGGCCGGTGTCGAGTATCTGCTGCTCTACGGTGCCAATCGGGCCGGCAATGCGATCCCATATTTCACGCATTGGCCCACCACCACGGAAGCCGCCTGCATCGTCTCGGCGGGTGCGCGCGATAAGATGTTCATCCAGTATTACAACCACGTCGCGCTGGCGCGCGAAATCGCCAGCGAGACCGATGTCGAATGGGGCGGCGATTTCGGCATCGGCAGCGCGATTGCCGAGCTGGAAAAGCGCGGCGCCAAGCGCGACCGCGTCGGCTTCATCGGGCCGCTTGGCTATCGGCTGCATGCGCAGCTTGTCGAGCGCTTCGGGAAAGTCGCCGATCTCGGCGGCGCCTATATGCAGCGGCGGCTCTACAAATCGGAGGAAGAGATTCGCTGGTACCGGCTCGGCGCGCTGATGTCGGACCGCGGTCTGGCGGCGCTCGCCGCCGCGATCAAGCCGGGGGTGACGGAACGCCAATTGGGCGCGGCGATCGAGGCATCCTATCTGCCCTATGGCGGCACCAATGTTATTCATTTCATCGGCGCCACCGCGATGGCCAATCCCAATTGTCACGTGCCGCGGCAGTTTCCGTCGACCCGGCGTATCGCGACAGGCGATGTGGTCTTCACTGAGATCAGCGCGGCGTTTTGGGACTATTCCGGGCAGGTGCTGCGCAGCTTCACGGTCGATGCCGAGCCGACGCCGCTCTATCGCGATCTGCACAAAGCGGCCGACGCCGCTTTCGATGCCATCACCGGCATATTGCGCGAGGGCGCAACGCCCGCCGATGTGGTCGCCGCATCCGGCGTCATCGAGGAGGCCGGTTTCACCACCGATGATGATGTGATGCACGGCTATGGCGGCGGTTATCTGCCGCCGATCATCGGCTCGAAGAGCCGGCCGGCCGGCAAGCTGCCCGAGCTGACCTTCAAAGCCGGCATGATGGTGGTGGTGCAGCCCAACGTCATCAGCAAGGACGGCAAGGCGGGCGTGCAAACGGGCGAATGCGTGCTCGTCACCAAGACCGGCTTCGAGCGGCTGCACGCGGCGCCGCGGGGATTCCGGCGGGTTTAGACGCGCCCTTTTCTTACGTCATGCCCGGACTTGTTCCGGGCATCCACGAGTTTCAAGACGTGGATCGCCGGGACAAGCCCGGCGATGACGAAAGACAAAGCAACGACGAATCTCAATAGGGATTGGCGATCGGCAGCTCTTCCGCCGGGTAGAGCGTGATCACCTTGGCGCCCGAGGGCGTGCAGACGACTTCCTCTTCGATGCGCGCCGCCGAGAAGCCGTCCGCGGCGGGACAATAGGTTTCGAGCGCGAACACCATTCCGGCCTTGATCTCCATCGGCTCGGCGAAGGAATTGAGTCGCGAGATAATCGGCCGCTCATGGAGGCCGAGCCCGAGCCCGTGACCGAAGAGAAGGCCGAAGGCTTCCATCTCGCTGGTAAAGCCGATCTCCTCGGCCTTGGGCCAACACGCGGCGATCTGATCGGTCGAGACGCCCGGCCGCACCAACTCGATCGCGCGGTCGATCCATTCGCGCGCGCGCTTATAGGCGTCCCTCTGCGCCGGCGTGGCGCGGCCGACATTGAAGGTCCGATAATAGCAGGTGCGATAGCCGTTGAAGCTCTGGATGATGTCGAAGAAGGCCTGATCGCCCGGCCGGATCAGCCGGTCGGTGAAATTGTGCGGATGCGGGCTGCAGCGCTCGCCCGAGATCGCGTTGATCGCCTCGACATCGTCGGAGCCCAGCTCGTAGAGCCGCTTATTGGCGAGCGCCACGACCTCGTTCTCGCGGATACCGGGCTTCAAATGCTCGGCGATGGTCTGGTAGCAGCCATCGACCAGGCTCGCCGACATGTTGAGCAATGAAATCTCGTCGGCGCTCTTCAGTTCGCGCGCATCGAGCATGACCTGCTGCCCGTCGCGCACTTTGAGACCGACTTCCTGAAGCTCGAACAGCATCGCCGGCTCGACCACATCGACCCCGACCGGCTGATCGGCGACGCCATGCTCTTTGAGGATCGATTTGATCTCTTCCGCCGCCTCGCGCATCAGTCCGATGCGCGGATGGATGGCACCGCGCAGGCCGAGCATCCCGGCATGGCAATTGTGCTGCGGCAGCCAGGGGGCATAGAGCCGGTGGTGCTTCGCCGCCGAGCCGAAATCCCAGAGATGCGGCTCGGCATCGCCGGCGAGGAGCGCATAGCGCGTGAACTTATCGCGCGCCCAATTGCCGATCACGGTCGAGGTGATGTAGCGGATGTTGTACTGGTCGAACACCAGCAGCGAGCCCAGCCCCGATTTCGCCAGTGCCTGCCGCGTGCGGCCGAGGCGATAGCGATGCAGCCGGCGGAAATCGATGCGCTCCTCGAAATCGACCGCCATCGGCCCCAGCGCCATGATCGGCCGCTGCCAATCGTGACGCGGATCGATATCGGACGGATCGATGATTTTCGGCTCGGGCTGCTTCTTCGGCATGGGCTCCTCCTGGCGCGACGTTGCCCGGGGCAACGCGGCCTGTCAACCGACCGGCCGTCGTCCGCAGGCATGACTCCCCGACAAGGATGGCCCGCGACGCGCGGCGTTGCGTTTGGTCCGGCGAAATGCCACGCTATCACCAGCGTGGGCCAATGATCTGCGCGTTTCAAAGGGGGAAACGATGAAATCGGGCTTCTGGCGTTCGATCCGCGGCATCTTTATCGGCGCGAGCGCTCTCATTCTCGCAACCTCTTTCGCAGGCCGCAGCCTCGCCGATCCGATCCCACCGGGCTGGCAAGCCGAGCATATGAAACCGATCGGCTTCTCCGGCCTTGGCGGGCATTACGGCGCC
>Ga0157370_10001654_pt1 | contig 27480 bp, 42 predicted proteins | sample C35metaG_FD_113463 | JGI IMG/M metagenome (GOLD analysis project Ga0157370, IMG submission 113463) | Corn rhizosphere microbial communities from Kellogg Biological Station, Michigan, USA - C3-5 metaG | ecosystem: Host-associated > Plants > Roots > Rhizosphere > Soil | place: USA: Michigan...
GGATCCGTTCGGCGGCCTGATGACCGTGCCGTACTGCGCGATCAAGCTGGGGCGCAAAGGCGTCGGTATCGAACTGAACAACCGCTACTACCTCGACGGCGCTGCGTACTGCGCGGCCGCTGAACGCGACATGTCGATGCCCAGCCTGTTCGACACGCTGCCCGAGGATATGGCGGCATGACAACTGAGCTTGCAAAGCGTTTCTGGAGGATAGGCCAGACGTGAGTACGACAGTCATGGCAGCGTGTTGGCCACTGCAGATGCCGCCCACGCAAAAGGCGGTGCTGGTATCCCTGGCTGACAACGCAAACGACACAGGCCACTGCTGGCCGTCGATCAACAAGATCGCCGAGCGTACATGTTTTGGCCGGACTGCCGTGATGGCGGCGATTGCATGGCTCGAAGAAAACGGAGCGATAACCGCTGACCGATCCAACGGTCGGCACACCTCCTACATGGTCACTCCGTCGACTTACAACCAGTCCGTTTCCCGGACCGGTCCGGCAGAACAACCGGTCCGGCAGGCGGACACAACCAGTCCGGCAGGCGGACCGCACCAGTCCGTTTCCCGGACCGCACCAGTCCGGCAGGCGGACTCTAACCGTAAAGAACCATCACGAACCGCCAAGAGCAACCGTCATATACCCGCGACATCCGTTTACGATTTTTCGACATGGCCAGATGAACCCGACCCGGGAACGTTCGCCGATTGGTTGGCCATGCGGAAACAAAAGCGAGCACCAGTGACAGGCACGGTGATCCGCGGCATGGGAAAGCAACTGCACATCGCTGCAGGTATGGGCTGGTCGGTAGACGAATGCCTCACCGAGTGCGCGGTGAGGAATTGGCAGGGGCTACGCGCCGAATGGCTCGAATCGAAGGTGCAAAAACGAGATGGACCACTGTGTGGCGTTCCCGGGAAAACCGTGCAATCACTGCAGAATCTTGAGGCGATGAAAAATGGATCAGACATGGATCCGCAACGAGATAGCGACCGGCTTCCAGAAGCTCGTCACGCTCAGCTTGGATCGCCAGCCGGCGGCTGAAGTCATCCCCGGCACCGTGATGACATGGCTGGAAGTGATCACGGCAGGTCGTGAATTCACACCTGAGCGTGACCGCGAGCGTTTCCGATATGCATTCCGCACGTTGGCTGGGCGCTGCACACACTGGCCAGCACCGCGCGAGTTTCTGGACGCGCTGCCATCTCTGCCGGGCGCGCCGAAAGTGCTTCGCCTCGACAGCGACGACAACAAGCGCCGCGGCATGCAAGCGCTGAACGAGATTGCCGAGCGCATGGGGTGGATCGACGCCGATGGCGATGCGAATCCGAACAGCCTCGCCGACTGCCTGAAAACCAAGCCGGTGAAACCGTACACGGAGGTCGACGATGACTCCGTTGCGTGAGCGTGTCGTGGGTGCATTACGACTGCAGCCGATGTCGATTAACCAGGTTGCTCGGTGCCTGTCCGTTTCCGCGGAAACGGCTCGCGAGTCGTTGCATCGCCTTGAGCGCCGCGGCGTAGTGCGCGTGCATGGGTGGGTGCAGGCCAAGCGCGGGAAGGCCATGTCGTTCGAGGTGTGGCAGTGAAAGCCATCAATCCCTACCGTCGCCCGACCCGTCTGCCGCGTAGCATCGGTAACGCCGCCACGTCGGCCGGCGCTGATGACGCCGTGATCGTGCTGAGCGAGCGCTTGCACGACAAGGGCCCACACCTGGTGCTGGTGTCGCCCGACGGCGACGTCTACCCGATTCCGTACCTGGACTACCGCGCGGAGTTGTTGTGGGAAGCGCATCCAGCATGGGTTGTCGGCACCTTCAACACGCAGGCGAAGCTGACCGACATCGCGGACGCGCTGGTGCATACGTGGCGCGAGCAGCAACAGGAGGTCGCATGACGCCGATGGGCCATATTCGTCGATGAGCACGGCCGAGGAACGCCGCTGGTTCAAGGCAGTAGCCGAGCTGTCGACCTGTTGCTTGTGCGGCGCCTACGGCGTCCAAGTTGCGCACAGCAACGTCGATCGCGGCATGGGGCAGAAATCCTCGCCGTGGAACACGGCAGCCCTGTGCCCAGCATGCCATCACGAGATCGACAACGGCCGCCTGCTGAGCCGCGAAGAGCGCCGGTCACGCATGGATCTGGCGATCAAGCGCACGCATGACCGGCTGATCAGCGCCGGAAGGCTGAAGCTGGTATGACGTTAGCCCGCCATCGCCTGCACGGCAGCCCTGGCCAAGAACCCGCTACGGGTTTCGCCATGCTTGGCCGCGTAGTCGTCGATCGTGCCGACGAGGCGTTCCGGCAGCGTGATGTTGAGCCGTACTGCCTTGCCGTTGATCTTGCTGATGTCCACGGTCACGACGAACCAGGTCCAGCCCTTGTACGCCTTGGCGCGGGTCAGAGCGGCAAGGTCGGACGGTTCCGGAAACGCCTCACCGCGCTCCGCGTAATCCTCCAGGCCAAGCAGGATCGCGTCTTCGGCATTGGCGATGGCTTCGTCCAGCGTGTCGCCAGCGGAGAACACACCCGGGAGATCGGGCACAGCGACGCCGTAGGCGGTCTTGTCATTGCCCATTTCGATGGCGATGGGATAGCGCATGGTCTTCTTGCCTCTCTTCGGTATTTCTTGACTGTGTTGCCGAGGTTTCACACCCCGGCTTGCTTTCTGATCGCGGCCACAAGGCCTTTGCCGAGGTCTTTCTTCGGGTGCGGGACGATCACGGTCACACCCATGTCGTTGCGCAGCTTGTGGTGGCTGCCGCGCACGCTGATGACAGCGAAACCGTGGGACTTCAGGAGTTTGATGAGGTCTGCGCTGTTCATGATGTGCATTATACACACTTTTACAGAAATGTACACATCAATACACATTATTTTTCAGAGGCCGGCATGAGCGACGGCGTCTACAGCCGACCGGAACGCGCCGCTGAGTTCGCCATTGCGCGCCGGCACCTCGCCGAGGTCTACCGCGACCCCTGCGCGCATTGCGTGCATCGCGAAATGGCGTTTGGCAAGGCGATCTGCCCGACCTACGGCCGCACATTTCCCCGTTGCACCAGCACACCGGGGCTGCAATTCGCACCTGATCACACCACCTTTCGGAGCAAGCCATGACACGTCGAGCAACCACGCTTGAGAATCGCCTTGTCGAGTGGGGCAAGGAATACGGTGGCGGCAAATACGGCATCAAAGCCACCATTGAGAATGGTATGGTTATGGGAGCCAGTTATGGTGATTCCCCGCTTGCGTCCATGATGAAGTGGCATGGCCGTCCGCCAGATGGGTTGGGGTATCAGTCGTCATGCACCGCTGCAGATGAGGTTGACGAGGCAGTTCGCGCGCTGGCTTCGCAGCCTATGGGCCTGCTGCCGTCCATCATCATCACGTTGGAATACTGGCTGCCTGGCCAGTCCATCGAGTCTAAGCAGGCACGCCTGCGCAAGCGAGGCGACAACGTCGGCCGGGTCCGGTACTACCAGCACCTGAGGTTAGCGAAGATCCATATCGCGGGATGGCTGCACATCCCATTCAGTGAGCCTGAAATGGAACCGGAAGAGGGTGTTGTGTAATTACAAAATCGGTGTTTTTATGGCGTCGTAGAAAGTTGCCCAATCAAAAGCCTCGCCCTCACCGGCGGGGCTTTTTCGTTTCCGGAGATCACCATGTCCGTCCGCGCAAAGTTCCAGCTCAACTCGATCACCAGCTACGCCTACGGCGGCAAACAGCTCAAGTTTCAGGCGGTCTATGACACCTCGACCGAAGAGAACCGTCGGTTCGCCAAGGCGACACCGAGCGGCTCGATGGAGATGGTCATCGACAACCCGGAAGCGGTCGCCCAGTTCGAGCTCGGCAAGTTCTATTACGCCGACTTCAGCCCGGCCGAGTAACCGCTTTTCCCTTGCCGCTTCGCCTCACCGGGACAAACGTCGGACAAAGGCCACTGGCGGCGATCCGGCGCGGCATTCATCCACTGGACCCGCCGCGTGCGGGGAAACTTGCACGCGGGAGAGATAGATGAATGCTCTGGCATTGGTCATTGCCGCCGGGTCAGTCTTGATCCCGGCGCTCGGCGGCATGCTGGTCTGGCTGTGGAAACACTCCACACGTCTCACTGGTGCCGAGGTCCGTATCGAGGGGCTGACGGCCAATCACGCCGATGCGCAGCGCCGCGGTGAGGCCCAATTCGGCCAGATCACAGCCACGCTGACGCGGATCGAGGACAAGCTCGATCGGAAGGTGGATCGATGAACACCATTCAGACCGGGGCCGGCATTGTCGAACTGACGATGCGGCATCTGCTGCCGGCGAAGTTCGACGGTCCAGCTGCACGCATCCAGCTGCTCGCGATCGGCATGCAGGAATCAGGCTTCGCCGTCAGGCAGCAAACCGGCGGTCCCGCCCGAAGCTACTGGCAGTTTGAGCAGGGCGGTGGCATTCGTGGCGTGTTGACCCATCCGGCCAGCAAGGCCTATGCCCGTGCGATCTGCGGCCTGAGAGACGTAGCGCCAGTCGAGTCGGACGTCTACGCTGCATTTCTGTCGGACGATCAGCTGGCCTGCGCATTCGCGCGCCTGCTGCTTTGGACCGACTCAGCACCGTTGCCGCAGGTCGGCGATGAGAAAGGGGCATGGGCGCTGTATCACCACACCTGGCGCCCCGGCGCATTCGACCGCGGCGATGCCAGTCAGCAGGCCGATGTGCTGGCCCGCTGGCACAACAGCTATTCAGCGGCACTGGCCGCAGCGCGAGGTAACCCATGAGCATGACCGGAATCGGCGAGGTCGCGAACCTCGCCAGCACAATCGTCGGCAAAATCTGGCCCGATGCGAGTCAGGCACAGAAGGATGCTCTCACGCTGGAGCTGGCGCAAATGCAGGCGCAGACCGCCGCCGATGCAGCGCAAACCTCTGTCAATCAGGCGGAGGCGGGCAATGCGAGCGTTTTCGTTGCTGGCTGGCGGCCCTTCATCGGCTGGGTATGCGGAAGCGCCTTCGCGTGGACGTTCGTGCTCGGCCCGATGGTGAGCTATGCCGCCAAGCTCGCCGGCATCACTGTGGCGTTGCCCGTGCTGGACCTGTCTGAACTCACGCCGGTGCTGCTGGGCATGCTTGGCCTGGGCGCCATGCGCACGGTGGAGAAGGTCAACGGCATCAAGGCTGGCCACTGACATGTCCATCGACTCCATTGCCGCATGCGTCGTCTACCTGATTTTCGTACTGCTGGTGATCGCATGGCTGCTGTACGAGTTGCGCGCCGACAAGCGCGATCACATCGAGCCCACTGTGCCTGAACCGCTACATCGGTTGCCGCCGAGGGATGACCTGTGATGAAAAAATATCAAAGGAAATCAAACCGTGCGAGGCGGTAAGAGGGAAGGCGCAGGAAGGCCAGCAGGTCAGCGCAACAAGGTGACGGCAGATATCAAAGCGCTTGCGCAGGTGCATGCCCCGAGCGCCATCAAGACGCTTGCCGAAATCATGACGGGGAAAGGTCAGCCAGCTGCCGCGCGAGTCGCCGCCGCGAAGGAATTGATCGACCGAGGGTATGGGAAGGCATTGCAGGCGATCGACATCAGCAACCCTGATGGCACGATGCGTCCCATGACATTCGCAGAATTCTATGCAGGCCTTGCAGCCGCCCCCAGCAACCCCGACGCTTAACCCCGCACTGCGCGATTTCTGGATCGCCCCCGCGCGCAACCGGGTTCTGTACGGCGGCCGCGACAGCTCGAAATCATGGGATGCCGCAGGGTTCGCGGTGTTCCTCGCCCAGCATTGCAAGATCCGCGTCTGCTGCGCGCGTCAGTTTCAGAACAAGATCGCCGAGTCGGTCTACACGCTGCTGAAGATCCAGATCGAGCGGTTCGGCCTGACCGCTGACTTCAAGATCACCGACAACTCGATCATCCACCGCCGCACCGGATCGGAGTTCCTGTTCTACGGCCTCTGGCGGCACATCGACGAAATCAAGTCGCTCGAAGGCATCGACATCCTATGGATCGAGGAGGCGCACAACCTCACCGAGGATCAGTGGAAGATCCTGGAGCCGACGATCCGTAAGGAGGGGTCGCAGATATGGGTGATCTTCAACCCCAAGTTGGCGACCGACTTCACGTACAAGCGGTTCGTACTCAACCCGCCACCGGATACGGTAAAGCGGCTGATCAACTACACCGAGAACCCGTTTCTCAGCACGACTAGCCGGAAGATCATCGAGGCCCTCAAAAAGGAGGACATCGAATCGTTCCAGCACGTCTACATGGGCGTGCCGATGACGGACGACGATGGAGTGATTATTCGCCGGTCGTGGATCGAGGCATCCATCGACGCCGACAAGGTGCTCGGATTCGAGGCTGAAGGGGCGAGGCGACTCGGTTTCGACGTCGCGGATGGTGGCGCCGACAAGTGCGCCAACGTGTTCGCGCACGGGTCCGTGGTCAGCTGGGCGGACGAGTGGAAGGCCAAGGAAGACGAGTTGCTGAAAAGCTGTACCCGGGCCTACGACGCGGCACGCGAACGGAACGCCTCCATTGCGTATGACTCGATCGGTGTCGGCGCTATGGCGGGATCGAAGTTCCAAGAGATCAACATGCTGGCGAAGGCCGCTGGATCGAACTTCCAAGCCTCCTACCAGAAGTTCAACGCTGGCGGCACGGTGCATGGGCCGGATGACACGTATCAGCCCGGCATCACGAACAAGGACATGTTCGCCAACATCAAGGCGCAGGCCTGGTGGATGGTGGCTGACCGGTTCCGCAACACGTACAACGCGGTGCGCAAGGGCGAAATCTACACGGTCGACAAACTGATCAGCATTTCGAGCGACTGCCCGTTCCTCGAAAAGATGATCGACGAGCTGTCCACGCCCAAGCGCGACTACGACCAGAACGGGCGCGTGAAGGTGGAGAGCAAGAAGGACTTGGCGAAGGCCAACCGTCCTGGCGGCCCCGTGCCTTCGCCGAACATTGCCGACGCTTTCATTATGTGCTTCCCGCCTGGCGGCAATGCACTGGATATCTGGGCCGCTCTGGCGGCATGAGGACACGATGAGCAAGCGCAATCGCCAACGCAGCGCGGCACCCTCCGCGTTGCGGGCGCCGATGGCGCGAGAGTCGGCCGGCGCGAAACGGTTCACCGCCGACAGCTTCCAGAACTTCGAGGCGCGCGTTGGCATCCAGACCAACAACCAGAGTTCAGGCGGCAGCTACGGTTTCGACTTCATCTCCCGCAACCGCGTGCAGATGGAAGCGATGTACCGGTCCAGCTGGATCGTCGGCGCCGTCGTGGACAGCGTCGCCGAGGACATGACCCGCGCCGGTATCGAAGTGACGTCCGACATGAGTCCGGACGATCAGCAGGCGTTTGACCAGGCCATGGAGCGCCTGCAGGTCTGGGACGCGCTGTGCGACACGATCAAGTGGGGCCGGCTGTACGGCGGAGCGCTGGCCGTCATGCTGATCGACGGCCAGAAGATGGACACCCCGCTGCGCGCTGACTCGGTGAGCGAGGGCCAGTTCAAGGGCCTGCTGGTGCTGGATCGCTGGCTGGTGCAGCCGACGCTGGAGAACCTGGTCACCGAGCTGGGCCCCGATCTGGGCAAGCCGAAGTTCTATGACGTGGTGGCCGATTCGATGGCGCTGAAGCGTCAGCGGATCCACTACAGCCGCGTGCTGCGCATCGACGGTGTCGACCTGCCGTACTGGCAGAAGATCAGCGAGAACCTGTGGGGGCAGTCGGTCATCGAGCGCCTGTTCGATCGGCTGCTGGCATTCGACAGTACCACCCAGGGCGCCGCGCAGCTGGTCTACAAGGCGCACCTGCGGACGCTGAAGGTCGACAAGCTGCGCGAGATCATCGCCCTGGGTGGCCCCGCGTTCGAAGGCCTGATCAAGCAGATCGAGATGATCCGCCGGTACCAGAGCAACGAAGGCTTGACCCTGCTGGATGCATCCGACGAGTTCCAGGTGGATCAGTACACGTTCGCCGGCCTGGACGACGTCATGCTGCAGATGGCGCAGCAGCTCTCCGGCGCGGCGGAGATCCCGCTCACGAGGTTGTTCGGACAGTCGCCGGCCGGCCTGAATGCCACGGGCGACGGCGAAATGAAGCAGTACCACGAGAGCATCAACACCAAGCAGGAGCGCCGGCTGCGCATGCCGCTGACACGCCTGATCGAAGTGGTTGCCCGCTCCGTGCTTGGCCAGGCCATGCCCAAGGGTTGGAGTTTCACCTTCAACAGCCTGCAGCGCATGTCCGACACCGAGAAGTCCGCGATCGCCACGGCGACCACGCAGGCCGTGCTGGAAGCGTTCGATTCCGGTGTGATCGACCTGCCCACGTGCCTCAAGGAGCTGAAGCAGCTCAGCAAGGTAACTGGTCTGTTCACCAACATCACCGACGAGATGATCACGGAGGCCGAGAACGCACCGCCGCCGGTCGTCGAGGGCGACCCTGATGCCAACCCTGCAGTTCCGGGATCGGAAGAAGAAACGGACACCGCCCAAAACCCGAAGGGCCGAGCTCCGCTACGCATCGCAGCTGCGTAAGGTCGCCGTCCAGGTCGGGCATCTGATCAACGGCTTCCCCGCCGGCGACCCGTCCACGGTACCGACGATCACCCAGCTGCTCGGCAAGTACGCCGAGGCGCTGGCGCCCTGGGCGGAACGCGCCGCGGCACAGATGCTGACGGAGGTCGATGCGCGCGATCGGCAGATGTGGGAGCAGCTCTCGGACGAGATGTCGCGGGAGCTGCGCAAGGAGATTCGTACCGCGCCCACCGGCGCGCGGATGCAGGAGCTGCTGCAGGAACAGGTCAGCCTGATCACGTCGCTGCCCACGGACGCGGCGAAGCGGGTGCATGAGCTGACGCTGGCCGGCATCGAGGACAGCACCCGGGCGAAGGAGATTGCCAGGGAGATTGCGCGCTCCGGCGAGGTGTCGGTCAGCAGCGCCAACCTGATCGCACGCACGGAGGTGGCGCGCACGGCGTCGACGCTGACCCAGGCGCGCGCCGAGCACGTCGGCTCTGAGGGGTACATCTGGCGCACGGCCGGCGATTCGGACGTGCGGCACAGCCACAAGCAAATGAACGGGAAGTTCGTCCGGTGGGATTCGCCGCCGACGCTTTCCGATGGCACCACGACGCATGCCGGGCAGATCTACAACTGCCGCTGCTACCCGGAGCCGGTGATTCCCGAGGAATGATGATGAAGACCACTGACTTCGATACGTCCGGCGCCTCGCGGTACTACACCGTGTCCAAGCTGGGTCCGAAGCGATCGCTGACGCCCGAGGGATACCTGTTGTGCGAGGACGTGCCGGTGGCACGCACCGGCGAGATGCTCTACGCCGAGGGCGAGATCGTCGGCGGCGACGGCGAGATGATCACCGGCGACAACACCGGCATCGTGCGTGTGTCGCGCGGGCCGGAGGATCTGTTCCGCCCGCAGACCATCGCGAGCTTCGAGGGAAAGCCGGTCACGCTGAGCCATCCGGACGAGTTCGTGGGCCCGGCCAATATCCGCGCCTTCGCCGTCGGCACGATGTTCAACGTGCGCCGCGGCACCGGCATCGAGGACGACCTGATGCTCGCCGACCTGCTCATCACCGAGCAGAGCGCCATCAAGGCCGTGCAGGACGATGGCATCGAAGAGGTCAGCAACGGCTACGAGGCTGACTACGACCAGGCAGAACCGGGGCGCGCGGTACAGCGCAACATCGTTGGCAACCACGTAGCGCTCGTCGAGCGAGGCCGTTGTGGCCCGCGGTGCGCAATCGGAGATGAAGACATGGCAAAGAAGACGGTCAAGAGCAAGTTCAGCGATCTGCTGATGCGTGCGTTCAAGGCGAAGGATGCGGACGAGGTCGAGAAGCTGGCCAGCGAAGCCGAATCCATGGACGAGGAATCCGAGGAAGACAAGGCCGAGCGCGAGGCCAAGGAAGAGCGCGCCAAGACCGGCGACGCCTTGAAGAATGTTCTCGACAAGCTCGCGGCGATGGACGAGGACATCCAGGAGCTGAAGAAGGCCAAGGCCGACGACAGCGACGAGGATGACGATGACGACAAGAAGAAGACCGACGACGCCGGCGACCTGACCGAGACGGAAACCGCAGGCAAGCTCGACGAGGCCGGCGTGAAGCTCTACACCGGCGACGCCGCGAAGCTGATTCCGTCGCTGGCCGAGATCCTCGCCCCGGGCACCAAGATTCCCACGTTCGACGGCAAAACCACCGATGCCCAGCGGGCGCAGGCCTTGTGCAGCTGCCAGCGGCGCGCGCTCGACACCGCGTACAAGACCGACGACGGCAAGGCGGCGATCGAGCCGTTTCTGGGCGGCCAGGCGGCGGACTTCAGCAAGATGTCCGCCCCGATGCTGCACGCCGCATTCATCGGTGCCGCCAACCTGATGAAGGCTCGCAACAACGACAGTCACACCCGCGTGTCGGTGTCCGTCAAGGACTTCGGCAAGACCACGGATGTCGCATCGCTCAACAAAACCAACCGGGATTTCTGGGCCAAGCGCACCAGCACCCATCACTGAGGAGAAGGACACATGTCCAACGCATATCTGTACCGCATGCCGTCCGGTATCCCGGGCGATGTCAGCCGAAAGCTGGACTCGACCATCGAGACCCAGTACTTCAACGCCAGCCTTCCGTTTGCCTCCTACGGCATCCCGGTGAAGCTGGTCAGCGGCAAGGTGGTGCCGTTCGCGGCTGCTGATGTGGCCACCAGCTTGTATGGCTTCCTGGTGCGCCCGTACCCGACCCAGAGCGCCCAGGAGCCGATCGGCACGGCCACGCCGCCGACCAGCGGTCCGGCCAACATCCTTCGCCGCGGCTGGATGACGGTGAAGTGCAACGCCGGCGCCCCGGCCCAGGGCGGCACGGTCTACGTCCGCATCGACACGCCGTCCGGCGCCAAAGTGGTCGGTGGCATCGAAGCGGCCGCCGACAGCACGCACACCGTCGCGCTGACCGGTGTGTCCTTCACCAACGCCGGCGATGCCAACGGCAACGTCGAGATCGAATACAACATCTGATCCCACCCACAAGCTGCCACGCAATGAACCGCCGACAAGGCGGTTTTTTTGTGGGCGCGATCCGGAGACCTGCACCATGAACAAACTGATCCTCCCGCGTTCCGTAAGGGGCGCATACACCCGCGACGCGGGCCTGATGACGTTCGATCAGGCCACCCGCGACAGCGCGGGCGCCTTCCTCGTCGGTGAGCTGGAGCGTCTGGACCAGCGCCTGCACGAGCCCCTGGCCTCGGTCACCTGGTCGCGCGATATCGACCTGCGTGAAGACGTCTCGATCGCCGACGAGGTGTCGAGCTTCACCAACTCCAGCTTCGCGGCCGCCGGCGGCGCCTCGCCGAACGGCAAGAGCTGGATCGGCAAGGACGCGACCGCCATCCAGGGCATCGCGCTGGACATCGGCAAGACCGCCTATCCCCTGAGCCTGTGGGGCATGGAACTTGGCTGGACCCTGCCGGAGCTGGCATCGGCGCAGCAGCTCGGCCGGCCGGTCGACCAGCAGAAGTTCGCTGGCATGCAGATGAAGTACAACATGGACGTGGATGAGCAGGTCTACATCGGCGACGGCATTCTCGGCTTGTACGGCCTGCTGAACTCGCCGCTGGTGACCGCGACCAACGTCGTGAACGGCGCTTCGGCCAGCCCGCTGTGGAGCACCAAGACGCCGGACGAGATCCTGGCTGACGTCAACACCGTGCTGAACGCCGCCTGGGCGGCTTCCGGTTACGCGGTGGTGCCGGGCAAGCTGGGCCTGCCACCGGCGAAGTACAGCTATCTGGTCAGCCAGAAGGTCAGCTCCGCCGGCAACATCAGCATCCTGCAGTTCCTGAAAGACAACTCGTTGGCCAACGCGGTCAACGGCGTGCCGCTGGACATCGTGCCGATGAAGTTCCTGACCGGCCGCGGCGCCGGCAGCACGGATCGCATGGTGGCCTACTCGCAGGACCAGAACCGGGTGCGCTTCCCGCTGGTGCCGCTGCAGCGCACGCCGGTCGAGTACCGTGGCATCAGCCAGCTGACCTACTACTATGGCCGTCTGGGCGCGGTCGAGTGGGTCTATCCGGAAACCGCACAGTACGCGGATGGGTTCTGATCATGGCGAACAAACTGGTCAACATCACCAAAGCGTTCACCCTCACCATCGTGCGTGATGGTGAGCAGATCCTGCAGAAGATCGAGGCAGGCATTCAGCGCCTCGAGAAGGACGTGGCCGACCACTGGTACACGAAGGCGCACAGCGCCGACGTGCCCAAGGGCGTCACTCAGACCGACGCGGAAGCCCAGCAGGAAGCTGACGATGCGGAGCTGGCCAAGATGGAGGCTGAGGAGAAAGCTGCGGCCGAAGCCAAGGCTGCCGAGGAAGCCGAAGCCGAAGCCGCGAAGAAGAAAGCCGCCGACGAAGCTGCGGCGAAAGCCGCGGCGAAGAAGTAAGGGAACCCGATGGACGCCACGCAATTCCGCACGGATTTCCCCGAGTTCACGGACGCGTCCGCGTATCCGGACGGCTCGGTGAATTTCTGGTTGAACGTGGCGTCCATCTCGCTGCCTGAGTGCCGCTGGGGCGCCTGGTGGAATCTCGGCCAGGAGCTTTTCACGGCCCATCACCTGGTGCTGGCGGCGCAGGCGAAGGATGACGCATCGCTCGGCATCACGCCGGGCGGCGTCGATGGACCGGCCACCGCGAAAGCGGTCGACAAGGTCTCGGTCAGCATGGATGCGTCCGCGGTCACGCTCGAGGACGGTGGATTCTGGAACATGACTCGCTACGGCATCCAGCTGCTGCAGTTCGCTCGCATGTGCGGTGCCGGCGGCATCCAGTTCGGCGGCGGCTGACATGGGCGTCACCATCACCAAGGATCGCCTGTTGGGTGTTTTGCGGGACGTGCATGCCATGGCGGCGTCCCAAGTCCTGATTGGCATCCCGGAATCCGAGGACGAACGCAATCAGCGGGACGCCGATGGATCACCCTTGGGCAACGCGGCGATCGGCTACATACAGGAGACGGGATCACCGGCGAACAACCTGCCGGCGCGTCCGTTTCTGGTTCCAGGCGTCGAATTGGCACTGAAGCCGGCGACCGCCGCGCTCAAGTCTGGGGCAAAAAAGGTGCTCGATGGAGAATCAGGCGCCGGCGAAAAGGCGATGCATGTTGCGGGATTGATCGCCCAGAACGCGGTGCGCGCGAAGATCAACTCGGGCGTCCCGCCGGCATTGGCCGAATCCACGCTGGCTGGTAGGCGTCGGCGCGGCCGCACCGGCACCACGCCACTGATCGACACCGGACAGCTGCGCAACGCGATTACCTACGTGATCCGGGAAAAGTAACCCCATGCCGTCGCTCAATGTCACCCGCGTCCTGTTCTCTCGCGAGTTCGTGGACCGGACGCTCGTGCGCCGGCGTCAGGCGCAAACCGTGGATGCCGGCGGCATCGCCAGCAACACGACCACCGATACATCGTTCGCGGGCGTGGTGACCAATGATGCCGGGTCGATCCTGAAGCGCTTCCCGGGAGCGAGCCTCGTCACCGGATCGATGATGGTGCACTCGAAGACGCCTCTGAGCGTCGGAGCCGCGGGACAGGACGCCGACCTCGTGCAGTGGCAGGGCAACTTCTACACCGTGACCGACCTGGCTGACTGGACCACCTACGGCGCGGGCTTCACCTGCGCGCTGTGCACACCGATTCCGCTCTCCGGAACCTAAGCCATGCCGAATGATTCTTCCACTGGCGGGTATATCTCGCCGGTGGCGCCGTCGTCGGCGCTATTTGACGCTGCGCTTGACGCGCTCCTGCAGCAGGCCGTCGTAGGTATCACCGGACTCCCCGGCGAGCTAGTGCGGCCGCGTTGGCAGCCCGTGGTACCGAAACAGCCGGAGCCGAGCATCAACTGGTGCGCCATCGGGGTGACCGAGATCGACCCGATGGATTACCCCGCCGAGATCCATGACGGCACCGGCAACGGTTCCGATAAGCAGCAGGCCTGGGAAGAGTTCGCCGTGCTGGCCAGTTTCTACGGGCCGGACGGCATGGCAAACGCCGCGCTGCTGCGCCGCGGTCTCTACGTCGCCCAGAACCGCGAGCTGCTGCAGGCGCAAGGCATCGACCTGGTGGAGGCCGGCAAGGTCGTCACCGCGCCGGATCTGGTGAACCAGCAATGGGTGCAACGCCGCGACATCCCGATCCGCCTCCGCCGCAAGGTGGCGACGGTCTATCCGATCCTGAACATCCTGTCTGCTGACGACATCCTCGTCACCGATACCCACTGAGGAGCCATCCCATGTCGCAAGGTCTTTCCATCGGAGATGTCGTCAACGTCGACGTCGTCATGACGCCACTGGCTGCCGCAACCCGCAATTTCGGCGCCCTTCTGGTCATGGGTTCGTCGCCGGTGATCGACACCAGCGAGCGCATCCGCCAGTACAGCACGCTGGACGAGGTAGCCATCGACTTCGGCACTGCAGCACCGGAGTACTTGGCTGCCGATCTGTTCTTCAGCCAGTCGCCGCAGCCGTCATTGCTCTACGTGGGCGTGTTCGCCCAGGCTGCCACCAATGGCCGGCTGCAGGGCGGCGTGCTGTCGGTTGCCGAGCAGGCGATAGCCAATTTCACGGCCATCACCACCGGCGCGATCTCCATTCTGATCGACGGCGTAGCTGCCGATGAGACGGCCATCGACTTCTCCGGCGACAGCAACCTCAACGGTGTCGCTGCGACCCTGACCACGGCGCTGGCCGGCAAGGGAACGGTGACCTGGGACGCGACGTATCAGCGCTTCGTTCTGGTCAGCACGACGACAGGCAGCGCGTCGTCGGTAGGCTTTGCCACGGCGCCCGGCTCCGGCACGGACGTCGGCCCGCTGTTCGGCTTCGATGCCGCTTCCGGTGGACGTACCGCCCCAGGTTCGGCGATCGAGACGGCCGTTGCCGGCATCACCGCTTGCGCTGCCAAAGCAACGGATTGGTACGGTGTCACGACCGCGCCGCTGACCCCGCTGGCCGATGCTGACCACCTGGCCATCGCGGCGTTCATCGAAGGCGCGAACCCGTCGCGTCTGTACGGGATCACCACCCAGGCGGGTGCCGTGATCGACCCCACGCAGACGAACGACATCGCCAGCCAGATGAAGGCGCTGACGTACAAGCGCACCTTCATCCAATACAGCTCCAGCAGCCTGTATGCCGCGGCGAGTCTGTTTGCTCGAGCCTTTACGGTGGACTTCACCGCGCAGAACTCGACCATCACGCTGAAGTTCAAGCAGGAGCCGGGTGTCGCTGCTGAAACCCTGACCGAATCGCAGGCCGCGGCGCTCACCGCCAAGAACTGCAACGTGTTCGTCAACTACAACAACGCCACCGCGATCATCCAGCAAGGCGTGATGTGCAACGGCTTCTTCTTCGACGAGGTGCACGGACTGGACTGGCTGCAGAACCAGGCGCAGACCAACATCTTCAACGCGCTATACACCAGCCCGACGAAGATCCCGCAGACCGATGCCGGCATCAACGTTCTGGTCACCACGATGGATTCGACCTGCGAGGCCGGCGTGAAAAACGGCCTGATCGCGTCGGGCGTCTGGACCGGCCCCGCGGTGGGCGCACTGTCTTCTGGCCAGACGCTCGCGAAGGGGTATTACAACTACGCCGCGCCGATCTCGACCCAGAGCAGCGCCGATCGCGCGGCTCGCAAGGCGCCGGTGATCCAGTGCGCGATCAAGCTCGCTGGCGCGGTGCATTTCGCCAACGTCATCATCAACGTCAACCGCTGAGGAACGATCCATGTCCGATACCTATAGCTTCCTCAACGTCAACGCGACCATCGTCGGCCCCGGCGGCGCCTTCAACATCGGCCAGGGCGCCGGCATCGCCGAGGAAGGCATCACGATCGAGCGCAACGGCGACAAGGGCACCATGACCATTGGTGCGGACGGCACCGGTATGCATAGCCTGCATGCCGACAAGTCCGGCGTATTGACGGTGCGCCTTCTCAAGACCTCGCCGCAGAACGCCAAGCTGATGGCGATGTACGACCTTCAGACCGCGGATTCGCGCGTCTATGGGCAGAACGTGGTGACCATCACCGACACCGGCAGCAATGACAGCACCGGTTGCCGCGGCGTCGGATTCAAGAAGGCGCCGACCCTGACCTACGCCAAGGAAGGCCAGATGATGGAATGGACGTTCAACGCCATCGCCATCGACACGCTGCTGGGCACGTACTGATATGGAATTCGAGATCGGTGGCAACACATATCGCAGCGGCAAGATGGACACCTTCAAGCAGTTTCACGTCTCCCGTCGATTGGTGCCGATCCTGGGCAACGTAGCCGGGGCGGTGAGTGGCGAAGCCAGTTTCGAGGATCTCGTGCAGCCTCTCATGGCTGGCATCGCAGCCATGACCGATGCCGACTGCGACTTCATCCTCGAGGCCTGCCTGAAGGTCGTGCAGCGCCAGCAGGGAACCAACTGGGCGCCCATTTACGCCGGCACCAACCAGGCGCTGATGTTCGATGACATCGACATGAGCGTGATGCTTCAGATCGCCGGCAAAGTGATCCAGGACAACCTCTCAGGTTTTTTTCCCGGAAAGGACGCAGCAAAGAAGCCGCCGGCGCCGACCGCGGCGGCGTGAAGTGGGCCAGCCTTCCCGATGGGGAGGACTGGCTGCTGCGTCCGGTGGTCAGGCAACTCTGCCGCTTCGAAAGCCTGAAAGACGGAACCGTGGATCTCTGCGATATCGCACTGCTTAACGACGCTCTCGACGTGATCGACGAAAACCGCGTGATTGCCCAAGGACTGAAACCATGAGCGTCGACATCATCAAGGAGTTCTTGGTCAGCCTGGGATACAAGGTCGACACGACGGGCGAGCGCAAGTTTGTCGACGGAACCAAGTACGTCACCACCGAGGTTCTGAAGCTGGGCGCGGCTACTGTCGCAACCGCGGCCGCCGTTGCGGCTGGCGTCGTCAAGATGGCAAACGGTCTCGAAGACCTGTATTTCATGTCGCAACGCACGAAGGCGTCCGCCGAGAACATCCAGACCGTCGGCTACGCAGCCAGTCAGATGGGCTCCAGCATCGACGGTGCACGCGGGTCGATCGAGGGGCTGGCCAAGTTCCTGCGCGAGAACCCGGGTGGCGAGGGCTTGCTCGCCAGCATTGGTGTGCAGACGCGGGACGTGAACGGCGCCCTGCGCGACACCACCGACATCATGCAGGACATCGGCAAGCGCCTGCGCAACATGCCGCAGTACCGCGCCATCAGCTATGCCAACGTGTTCGGCATCGACTACAAGACCCTGATGGTGCTGGAGCAGGGCGTGGGTGAGTTCAGCGGCCGCTACCAGAAGCTGCTGCAGCGGTTCGGCCTGAGTGTCGAGGACGCGACGAAGAAGTCACACGACCTGATGGTGAGCTGGCGCGACATGAAGGCGACGGCGGGCATTCTCGGGACGATCGTCGGCACCACCTTGATCGGCGCCTTCGATGAATTGAAGCATCGCTGGGACTCGCTGGACTACACGCAGAAGGAGAACCTCAAGACGACCGTGAAATGGGCTGCCGGGATCGTCGCCGGCCTGGCCATAATTATGGGTGGCCCTGTTGTCTGGATTGCCGCGCTCGCCGCCGGCATCGTCGCCTTGTGGGACGACTATCAGGTTTGGAAGGAGGGCGGCAAAAGCCTGATCAACTGGGCGAAGTGGAAGCCGGAACTGGATCTTGCCACCGAGGCTGTTGTGGGTCTTGTCGAGGCCATCAAGCAGCTGATCCATTTCCGCAAGGTGCTGGAAGATTCGGCAGTCAGCACGATCGACTGGGTGTCGAAGAAGGCGGCTGGCTACGCGCACACGATCCATGCCGGTGCCACGCCCCAGGATGTCCGCGAACAGAACAGCCCCCTCCACAATATGCTGAAGCGCATCGCCCGATATGCCGGATACGATCCGAATACCGGAAGGCGGTACCCGAACCTCCCCGTCGATGATCCGCGCGGCGATCCCGATGCCAATCCGCAGGGTAGTGCAGGCTCAACTCGCGGTATCCGCAACAACAACCCCGGGAACATCAAGTACGGCGAGTTTGCTCGACGTCATGGCGCGACGGGTCAGGATGCTGGCGGCTTCGCGATCTTCCCCAGCGTGGCGGCGGGGCTGGGCGCCATCAACGCCAACCTGAGCAGCTACGGCCGGCAGGGCATCAACACGCCGTCGGCGATCGCGCATCGCTGGTCGGCGACCGATCAGGACGCCTACACCCAACGCCTGGCCGAACTGTTTGGTGGTGACGCGAACAAGCCGCTCAACCTCAGCGATCCGGCGGTGCTGAACGCCCTGCGCAATGGCATCATCCTGCAGGAGAACGGCAAGAACCCGTACAGCGCGGAGATGCTGGGTGGTGCCGGTACCGCGGCAGCTCCCGGCCAGACGGCCGGAATGCAGTTGGATCAGAGTGTCACGATCAACCTGCATGGCGTCGACAAGCCCAAGGAGGCGGCTGATGCGACCTTGGGCGCGATGAACGGTGCCAACGATCGGCTGGTGCGCAACATGAAGGGAGCGGCATCGTGAGCATCCTGAGCGGAGCCGGCATCGCCATCGCCGGCCAGGTCGAGGATATCCTGCTCCGCCAGGGCCGCAGCATCGCCGGCATCGTGCCGCAGGTCGTGGTCGAGGAGAAGCACCGCGATGAACTGGTGATCACCAATCACCCCGTCCAGAACGGCGCCAACATCACCGACCATGCCTACAAGCAGCCGTCCATGGTGTCGCTGCGCTACGGGTGGAGCAGCAGCGGCGCGCTCTTCTCGCTGGATCTGGGTGCGCCGAGTGTCGACGACGTCTACGACATGCTGCTGAAGCTGCAGGAAAGCCGGCAACCCTTCGATGTGGTCACCGGAAGGAGGACCTACACCAACATGTTGATCCGGAGCATCGACCTGGTGACCGACCGGACGACGGAAAACTCTATCGTCGTCGACGTGCTGCTGCAGCAGATCATCGTCGTCGAAACCCAGGCGGCGACACTGAAGCCTGCGTCACTCATGTCGATGCCCGAGAAGACCGCACCGGTGGCAAATGCTGGCGTGAAGCAACCCATACCTGTTTCGCAGAGCGTGATCAACCAGTTTTATCATGTCATACAGTCCATCATCAAAGGCCCTTGATCCATGGCAACGTCAGTGTTTGAGATCCCGCTAACTGGCCGAGCTCAGCGTCTGCAGATCACCCTGGCGAACGTCGTCTACCAGCTCACGGTGCAGTGGCGGAATTCAGCGGGATGGATACTGGATATTGCCAAGGTGAGTGGTGAGGCGATCATTCAAGGTATCCCGCTGGTGACAGGTGTAGACCTGTTGGCGCAGTACCGCTATCTCGGTATCGGCGGGAGCCTGGTGGTGTCCACGGATGTCGATCCCAACGCCGCGCCCACCTATGCCAATCTCGGCACGGGCAGCCACCTGTATTTTGTGGTTACGTCGTGACCAAGCAGTATCTTCGCAAGGTTCGGCTGATCGTCGGCGGCAGCAACACGCCTGGCGTGGTGGCTGACCGCGACGCCGGTATTGACCTGTCGGAGCTTCACATCAAGTTCTCAGTTCGAAATACCACAGCCCAAGTGCTGAAGCGTGCAGAAATTCGCATCTACAACTTGAATCAGGACGTGGCGAACAAGATACAGAACGAGTTCACGCGCGTGGAGTTGTCTGCCGGGTATGGCGATGACATCGGCCTGATCTTCCAAGGGCAGATCGCGCAGATACGGGTGGGCAGGGAGAACGCCACCGACACCTATGTCGACATCTTCGCGCAGGACGGCGACGCGGCATACAACTTCTCCGTGTCGAATCGAAGTCTTGCAAAAGGGTGGACGCCAGACCAGCTTTATACGTCGTTGCTGCAGGATCTTGAGCCCTATGGAATAACGGCTGGACACAAGCCGGACTTCAGCGGCGAATCGGCGTCACGTGGCATGGCCTGTTACGGTATGACGCGCGATTACCTCCGCGATCTGGCGGCACAGCAAGGATGCGAATGGAGCCTTGAGGACGGGAAGATCAACTTCGTCAAGCTATCGAGTTTCATTGCAGGCGAGGCCGTCGTCCTTAATTCAGCTACTGGCATGATCGGCACGCCGGAAATGACACTTCAGGGCTTGACGGTTCGATCACTCCTGAACTCGCGCATAAAGTCGGGAGGCCAGATCAAGATCGACAATGCCAGCATTGCTTCCCTTCAGCTCAATATTCCCTACGCCGGTATTGACGTGGCGCCAGGGACTGACGCGGATGGTGCATACACGTCCCGTGTCGTGCAGCACGTCGGCGACACACGCGGCCTTGAGTGGTACACCTCGATGATCTGCGTCGCGGTAGATGGCACTGCCCCGGCGGTCGGACCAACGATTGTGGATGTTCCCAATGGATAGCCGCGAACGGTACGGCGATCAGGAGGTGATGCTTCTGGCCATGCTCGGCGGCTTGCAGCATGGGTTATGGACGGCGCTTCCTGGCGCCATCGTGTCATTCGACCCAGGCACCGTAACAGCATCGGTGCAGCCGGGCGTCGCAGGCATCGTCACGGGCCAGGACGGTTTGCCCAGAACGGTCAACCTGCCGGTGCTGACGGACGTGCCTGTCGTCTTTCCTCGGGGCGGCGGCTGCACCCTGACGTTCCCGGTAACTGCCGGCGATGAATGCCTGATCGTCTTTGCCTGCCGCGCCATCGACGCATGGTCGCAGTCGGGCGGTGTGCAGCCGCCGTCGAATACGCGCAAGCACGACATGAGCGATGCCTTCGCGATCATCGGGCCGATGTCGCAGGCCAACAAGATCAGCGGGGTCAGCACCAGCACGACCCAGCTCCGCAGCGATGACGGATCGACCTTTGTAGAACTCGACCCGGCCGGGCAGATCGTCAATGTGACGGCGCCGGGCGGCATGACGATCACCACGCCGACGCTACACATCACCGGCGACGTGAACTGCGACAAGACCGTCACGGCGACGACCGATGTCATGGGCGGAGGCAAGAGCCTGAAGACCCATGTCCATACCGGCGTCACCTCTGGCGGAGGCACCAGCGGGCCGCCGCAGTAGTAGGATCTGTCAACTCAACGGACGGGGCTGGACATGCGGATCATCATTGCGGCGTTGTTGTTTATCGCTGTTGTTTCAGCTATTGAAGCCGAGCAATATCCATTGTCGGTGACGCTTCGAAGCAAGCAATCGTCGACATCAAAGATAATGGAAGTGCCGAATGGATCGATATTTGGCATCAAGAGGACTCGGAAAGTAACAGGAGAAGTGCTGGCTGTTCAGCGTCAATTCCAACTTTATGCTTCCGATGGAACGCCATGCACCGTCACCGCCACGGTTTTAGAGGATAAGCCAGTATTGGATAGTGCTCAGATCGCCGAGGCGCCAAGGGTTTGCGACGAGGCCGAAAGCCAGCGACTTGCTGCTGACGAAGTGTTGAGCAAGTCTCCCGAGCAGGCTGCCGCAGACGCTGGTGTGGAAACAGTCGCTCCGCCGCTGGAAGTTCGCATTGCCATGTACCAGCAAATGGCCTACATGACGCCGCGTGATCTAGCCGACCTGACACCAGATCAACAACGTCAATTCATGTGCGATAAAATCGGTGAGAAAATCGACATACAGCTTGATTATGAGCGGCATGGATCTCATGGAATCTACAACTTAGATACGTTGCGACACGCTGGACCTGCTTACTGCCGGGCCTACCTCATGTCGATCAACTGACTACATCTTCACCGAATACTCGACCCCGCTCCGGCGGGGTTTTTCATTTCCGGAGGCATCGCATGCGCTACCGCAAACTCGACGCCGGCGGTGACTACGTCTTCGGGCATGGCCAGGCGGACTTCTATCAGGACACCCCTGAGGCCGTTGCCCAGGCTGTACAGACGCGCCTCGGCCTGTTCACCGGGGAATGGTTCCTCAACACGGCCGAAGGAACGCCGTGGCGCACCGACGTTCTTGGCAAGAACACCACCGGCGCCTACGACATGGTCATCAAGGAACGGATCCTCGATACCGACGGCGTCATTTCGCTCGACAGCTACGGCAGCACGCTGGACCGCAACAGCCGTTCTCTCGCGGTGACCGCAAGGATCACTACCGTCTATGGCGCGACCACCCTACAGGCCAACCTGTGATCACCACGACCGCACCCACCATAAGCGCCACCGGCATCACCGCGCCGAGCTATGCCGACATTTTCGCCTACCTGCAGGCGCAGTACCGCAGCATCTACGGCGCGGACCTGTACCTGGAAGCGGACTCGCAGGACGGCCAATTCCTCGGCGTGCTGGCCGCGGCGATCAATGACGCCAACGCCGTGGCCATCGGCATCTACAACAGCTTCAGCCCGTCGACGGCCACCGGTGCGGCGCTCAGCAGCAACGTGAAGATCAACGGAATCGCGCGCGAGGTTCCAAGCTTCTCCACGGTCGACCTGACACTCACTGGCCAGGCCGGCACCACGATCAACAACGGCGTGGTCTCCGACATCGCCAAGAATCGCTGGAGCCTTCCAGCCACCGTCACTATCCCGTCCGGCGGTACCATCACGGTCACCGCCGTGAGCCAGGCGCTGGGAGCGATCGCTGCCGCCGCCGGTACCGTCACCACCATCGCCACGCCCACGCTGGGCTGGCAGTCCGTCACCAACCCGGTCGAGGCGGCGCCGGGTGCGCCCATCGAATCGGATGCGGAACTGCGGACGCGTCAGACCATTTCCACGGCGCTGCCCTCGCAGTCCATCCTCGACGGCATCGTGGGCGCGGTGGCCGGCGTGTCCAACGTGACGCGCTACGTGGCCTTCGAAAACCCCACCGACACCACCGACGCCAACGGCATCCCTGCCCACAGCATCAGCCTGGTCGTGGAAGGCGGCGACGTGGCGGCCATAGCCAGCCAGATCGCACTGAAGAAGACGCCCGGCACCGGGACCTATGGCACCACCTCGCAGATCGTCAACGACGCCTACGGCCAGCCGACGACGATCAACTTCTATCGTCCGACCGACGTGCCGATCACGGTGAACATCACGGTCAAGGCGCTCACCGGTTACAGCTCGGATATCGGTGATCAGCTGAAGCAAGCGCTGGTCGACTACATCAACGCCCTGGTGATCGGCGGCGATGTGCTGCTGACCAAGCTCTACCTGCCGGCCAACTTGTTCGGCAGCGTAGCCAGCGGCAGCTACGAGGTGACCTCCTTGCTCATCGCGCGTGATGGCGGTACGCCGGCCAGCGCGGATCTGGTGATGGCATTCAACGAGGTCGCGGTTGGCGACCTCGCCCTCGTTACCCTGACGGTGGCTTGAACCGATGGCTGATGTCACCGCCTATACCGGCCTGATCACTGCCGAACATGCCGACAAGCCGAAGTTCATGGCGATGGTATCGGCCGTGTCCGGTTGCTTCGTCGATCAGCAGAACTTGCTGCTGTCGCTGCCGGCGGCCTTCGATATCGATACCGCCATTGGGCGGCAGCTCGACGTGGTCGGCGAATGGATAGGTCTGGCGCGCGCGATACGCGTGCCCATCGAGAACGTCTACTTCTCCTGGGACACGATCAACGTCGGCTGGGACGAGGGCGTGTGGAAGCGCCCCAGTGATCCGGATGCAGGTATCTCCGATCTCGACGACACGAACTACCGTCTGCTGCTGCGGGCGAAGATCGGCGCCAATCACTGGAACGGTTCCATGCAGGATTCCGTGGCCATCCTCGACGGGATCTTCGCGCCGGAGAACCTCACGCCGCTGCTGACCGACAACCAGGACATGACGATGACCATCAGTCTGTCCGGCGGCCAGCTCTCCGCGTTGTCGCGGGCGCTGATCAACGGCGGATATATCCCGATCCGGCCGGCCGGCGTGCTGGTGAATTACGTCTACAACATCTACACGCTGCTTCTCAACGGCACCTTCGAACTCGACGGGTCCGAGACGCTCGACGGCTATCGCTGACACCCCACATCCGCACCCCATCACGACGGCGCCTTAGGGCGCCTTTTTCTTGCCCGGAGTTTCTGCCCCATGCAAAACGATTTCCTGACCTTTGCTTGCGCACCAGGGGCCAACGTGCTGACGCAGGCGGCGTATGCCGCGGCATCGGCCACCGCCACCGGTTATGTGTCGGGCACCGCCTCATCGTCCGCGGTGAACAAGTCACTGCGCCAGACGTCGATCATGTCCGGGATGCTGGCCGCGTTCATCGCCGCCCAGACTGGCCAGGACGTCATCGACGACGGAACGATCACCACGATCGAGGCGAACTTCGTCACCGCGATCGCGAACGTGGCCGGCAACCGCATCATCCAGATAAGCGATGTCGTCGGGCTGACCACCGCTCTGAACGGCAAGCTCAGCACCACCGGGAATGCCGCATCGGCCTCCAGGCTGGCCACGGCGCGGACGATCACGCTGGGCGGTATCGCCACGGGTTCCGGATCGTTCGACGGGTCGACGAATATCACCATCAACACCAGCATCGCCGATGGCGCGCTGTCGATCGCCAAGACATCAGGATTGCAGACGGCCCTGAACGGCAAACAGGCGGTTCTGGGCTACACGCCTGTGCGCCAGGGTGGTGGCTCCGGGCAGCTCACCAACACCGTCTACATCGGCTGGTCAGCCAGCGGCCTGAAGGCGCAAGTCGACAACACGGACCTCGGGCCCATCACGTTGGCGAGCCAGTTCACGTCGCTTCGTGCGACCAACGGCTGGCGGCGAACACCCGACGGAATGATCGAGCAATGGGGCAGCGTGGGTGTCGCGGGCAAGTCGACAGCGACCTTTTCGTTCCCGATTCCTTTCCCGAATGCGGCGCTGAACATCGTCGCCTCCAAAGGTTCGTCCATCAATTTGTCGGGTGAGGGCGCTGTGGGTGCGGATATCGCCAGCAACTCGACTTTCACGGTCAGAAACTCCAGCGATTTCACGTCCGTGCTCGGCATCTACTGGCGCGCCATCGGTTACTAAGAGGAAACGATTCCATGTCCAACCTGACACCGACCGCGAGCTTCGACGACGTCGCCCAGCTTGAAACCACGACCGTCGCACTCGGCGGCGCGGGCGCGCCGATGAACGTGCAGGCGCAGGCACTGCTCAACCGCACCCAGTACCTCTATGTGCGCCTGAGCAGCCTTGCGGCTGTCGCCTCCACCGGCGACTACAACAGCCTGATCAACCGGCCAGCGCTTGGCAGCGCCGCCTACCAGAGCTCGTCCGCGTTCGCCACCGCGGCGCAGGGAGCAAAAGCGGATGGTGCCGCACAGGCCAGTGCGCTGGCGGCCGTGGCCACCAGCGGCTCCTACAACGATCTGCTCAATCTTCCACCCATCTATAGCGGCGTGTTCACGCAGACGCCGCAGTTTGAGAAGGGGTGGACGGCCGGTGCCTTTGGCGCATCGTCCTACAGCTGGTACGGGGCCTATCCGAATAGCTGCTACCTGACCCTGAGCAAGCCGACCGAGGAAGATGATGCGAGCTTCGTTTTCTGCGAGGGCGGCGTCGCGCAATGGGAGATGGGCGCCACTACCGAGGTGGTTGGGTCGGAAAACAACTTCCACCTGAAGCGGGTCATCGCCGGCGGCACAACCTTCGAAGATGTGTTGATGGTGGACCACGCCACCGGTGGAACCTGGATTCCGGCACCTTTCCAGCTCGGCATCGGTTCGATCCCGGCGCCGGGTTATCCCCTGTCCGTCGCCGATGTGTCAAACGGCCATACTGCCAGTCGCCTGGAAGTTCTGCTCCAGAACTACAACACCAGCGGATCCGGCTCGCAGTCCTCGGGGATTCTTTTCGGAGGCAATGGCACCTCCTGGCTCCTGGCAAACGACTACGGCTTGAATGGCAATGACAACTGGTTTCTTTCCGCCGGGTCCGGAGTGCTCAGCCTGTTCGGCAACAGCAACGGTGTCATCGTCGGGGCGAGCAGCGGGTACAACGAACCCACGGAGGTTATGCGGTTCGAATCCAGCGGCAGCAAGGGCATCATTCCGCCCAATCTGACCACCGCCCAGCGCGATGCCATGGGCGGCAAGAACTCCAGCTTGCTCATCTACAACACGGACGTGAAGAGTTTGCAGTGGTGGGATGCCAATACGGGGTTGTGGCTGGCTCCGACAGTGCAGCATGCTACGGCGTCCCTTGTCGCGGTCGATACGCAAAACGCCATTGGCTGGGGTGACTCGCTGACGGCGGGACTGGGGCAGGTACCGTGGCCGTCCGCGCTATCGGAGCTGATGGGTACGGGAGCGATCGTCAATCAGGGTGTGGGCGGCGATACGTCCACCCAGATCAAGACGCGCTTCCTTGCTGCAACGCCGGCGAACTTCAACGGCGTCCAGATCATCTGGGCGGGGCGCAACAACTTCGGCGATCCAACGACGGTGAAGAGTGACATAGCCGCGATGGTGGCGGCGCTGTCGCACACCCGATATTTCGTGCTGGGCATCCTCAACTCTGCTGACTCGACCGAATGGTCAGGAACGGCGTTCTACACCGACATCACCACGCTGAACAGCGATCTGGCGACCACCTACGGAGCCAAGTTCATCGACATCCGGTCCATCCTGGTCAATGACGGCCTGGCCATGTGCGGCATCACGCCAACCACCCAGGACACGACGGATATTGGCCACGACGCCCCGCCCCAGAGCCTTCGGGCGACCGGCGACACGCTGCACCTGAACAGCTTCGGCTATGCCGTCGTGGCTTCCGTGCTGCGCTCTCGCTGGCCCTTGGCCTACGCGTGACCGGTACCGCTTCAGGCGATGAAAACCCGGAGGATGGCCAGCAGGGGCGTGACAACGATGATCTTCACGAAGAAGACGCCCCAGATGGCGGCGTAGACCTTGATCACCAGCCAGTGGTAGTTCCGCTCGAACGCGGCGTCGATCAGGCGCCGCATCATGACGGCACCCTCACGAACTCCAGGCCGCAGGCGGCCGGGAACCACTCGTGTTCGGTGCCGGATTCGTCGCGGCACCTGATGCGCCCCGGGTCCGCCCCGTGACGCGGGGAGGTGCAGCCGACCAGGGTGACCGCCTCACGGTGCATCGTGAAGACGATATTTCCGGTGGGAACGGTCTCACCCGTCGCTTTGTCCATCAGCTTGTACATGGCTATCCTTGAACCTCGATGTTGCGGAGTTCGAGCCATCCACTATCACCGCCAAGTTGACGTGGGAATGCGGGTTCCCAGCCATCATCAAGCGAAGATAGTGGATGTCGTCAAACGCCCGATTAGCGTTTAAGTTCAACGCATTACATCGGTTAGGCAGACTGATTTGTAATCAGTAGGTCGCGGGTTCGATTCCTGCTGCCGGCACCATGAAACGCCGGGGTCGCCTTTCAGGCTGACTCGCACGGCCTTGGCTGAACGCTTCACACCGGTCTTAACGCGA
>Ga0157370_10001655_pt1 | contig 27473 bp, 16 predicted proteins | sample C35metaG_FD_113463 | JGI IMG/M metagenome (GOLD analysis project Ga0157370, IMG submission 113463) | Corn rhizosphere microbial communities from Kellogg Biological Station, Michigan, USA - C3-5 metaG | ecosystem: Host-associated > Plants > Roots > Rhizosphere > Soil | place: USA: Michigan...
CCTCGCCCGCAACATCGCCGAGCTCCGTGCCGAACTGCCGGCCGACGCGAAGCCCGACGAGGTGCCGCTCCAGCTCGGCGCCGCGTGGATGCCCGAGAACGTCATCCGCGCGTTCGCCAACGCCACCATGGGCATGTACGGCGGCAAGGGCGTCGAGGTCACGGTCGACCACCAGGGCCTGTGGAAGGTCCCGACTCCCCCGATCGGCCAGCGCCGCGGCAAGGGCACCCTGGAGCGCGAACTGTGGGGCACGCCCGACAAGTCGTTCTACCAGCTGCTCGAGGCCGTGCTGCGTCAGAACCACCACACCATCACGATCAAGCGCAAGGACGACGAGGGCGGCACCTACGTCGACCAGAAGGCGTCCGAAGAGGCCCGCGACAAGGCCCTCGAAATCGCCGCCGAGTGGGAGCGGTGGGTGTTCGACACCCCCAAGGCGATGGACATGCTCGTCCGGTCCTACAGCGACAAGTTCCGCTCGCGTGTGCCGCGCTCGTACGTCAACTCCCCGAAGCGTGAGCTGCCCGGGAAGGTCCCGGACGCCGACATCAACCTGCGCCCGCACCAGAACGACGCGGTCACCCGCATGGTCAACGAGCCGGCCGTGCTGCTCGAGCACGTCGTCGGCTCCGGCAAGACCTACACGCTCGTCGCCGGCATCATGGAACTGCGCCGTCTCGGCCTGTCCCGGAAGCCCACGTACGTCGTGCCGCAGTCGCTCCTCGACCAGACCGTCAAGGAGTTCAAGCAGCTCTACCCGAACGCGAAGCTGCTCGCGGCCGACGGTGAGGCCGTCAACCCGGAGAACCGTCGCCGGTTCGGTGCTCTCGCGCGCAACAACGACTGGGACGCGATCATCATGTCCCGCGAGGCGTTCGAGGCGATCCCCGTGTCCCGTGAGGCGCACGAGCGGTACCTCCAGCGCGAGACCGACCGTCTCCGTGAGGCGCTCGAGTCCGTCAAGAGCGACGACGACGGCTCCGCGGCGAACCAGAAGACCATCAAGCAGATCGAGGAGCAGGTCCTCAACGCTGAGGAGGCGCTCCAGGCTGCTCTCGACGCCCGCAAGGACGACGGCGGCGTCACGTTCGAGAACATCGGCATCGACTACATCGCGGTCGACGAGGCGCACGGCTACAAGAACCTGCACTTCACGACCCGTATGGACGGCATCGCCTCCCCGGGCATCGTCAACCGTGCGATCGACATGCACATGAAGCTCGAGCTGCTCCGCGAGAACGGCGGCGACAACGCCCGGATCGCGACGTTCGCCTCCGGTACCCCGATCAGCAACTCGCTGGCCGAGATGTATACCAACACCCGCATGCTCCGGCCCGACCTGCTCGAAGAGGCGGGCATCAGCCTGTTCGACTCGTGGGCGGCCACCCTCGCCCGCACCGAGGGCAAGATGGAGCTCAACACCGCCGGCGACGGCTACGCGATGAAGGTCCGCATGCGCGGCTTCACCGACGGCCTCGGCGACGGCATGCGCATCTGGCGCACGTTCGCGGACACGAAGGTCTTTGAGGACCTGCCGTACCTGTCGCGGCCGAAGCTCAAGGGCGGCAACCGTCAGGTGCACGTCGTCCCGATGAGCGACGAGCAGGCCCGCGTCAAGGCCACGTTCCGTCACCGCGTCGACACGCTCCCGAAGGGCCGGAAGAAGCCCAAGGGGTCCGACAACCACCTCGCGATCATCAACGACGGCCGCCAGAACGCGATCGCGCCGGCGCTCATGTCCGACCGTGGCCTCGCGGCCGCCGGTCTGACCCGTGACGACGTCGACGCGCTGGAGAGCCCGAAGCTCGACGCCATGGCCGACAAGCTCGCCGACCTGTGGGCCGCCAACAAGGACCGCACCTACAAGATCGACGCCGACTCCAACGTCGACTCCCCCAACAAGGGTGCGCTGCACCTCGTCATGGGCGACTCGTCGCGCGAGTCCTACAACATGCTCAAGGAGCGGCTCGTCGCCCGCGGCATGGACCCGTCGCGCATCCGCATCGCGCAGGACGAGAAGGACAAGCAGAAGCTCTACGCCGACGCCCGCGACGGCAAGGTCGACGTCCTGTTCGGTTCGACGGAGGTGCTCGGCACCGGCGTCAACATTCAGAACCGCCTCTACTCGCTGCACCACATGGACGCGAAGTGGAAGCCGTCGGACATCGAGCAGCGTGAGGGCCGCATCCTCCGCCAGGGCAACCAGCACGGCGAGGTCGAGATCCACGTCTACGCGACGGAGAACACCCACGACGTCAAGACGTGGGACATGGTCGCCTACAAGCAGGCCGGTCTCGACCAGCTGCGCACGGCCGACTACAACCAGCGCGCGATCGAGTTCGCCGACGACGAGGACCCGCTCAAGAACTACGACGCGATCGCGGGTGACGCCTCCGGCAACGCCCTCATCGGTGAGCGTCGCGACCTCGAGCAGAACCTCAAGCGTCTGCGCAAGCGCGCCGCCCGCCACTCGCAGTCGATCGAGCTCGCCCGGAAGAAGAGCGAGACGCTGCGCAACGGCGCCGAGGTGCACCGTGAGCGTGCGCAGAAGCTCCGCGACGCCGACGGCGTGCACGTCGACACCCGCGGTGACGCGTTCGGCATCACCTTCAACGGCCCGTTCGGTCGTGAGGGGCAGTCCTTCACGGACCGCAAGCTCGCCGCCGACCGGATCCAGTCGAAGGTCCGCGAGGCCCTGGACAACAACTACCTGCCCGAGGGCGCGACGTACGCGCAGCAGGTCAACGGCTCGGACATCGTCATCGGTGGTCTCAAGGCGCGCCTCTACGCGTACCGCAAGGACAAGAACCGCATGGCCGAGTACCGGTTCTTCTCGCCCGGCCAGAACGAGTGGGAGCAGCCGAACCTCCCGGTCGACCCGATCGTCATTGGTCGCGACGACTCCGGCACGACGGTCCTGACGAAGCTCGAGAACCGCGTCAACGGACTCAAGGACGCCGCCGGCCGCGAAGAGGGCCTCGCGACGATGAACGACAACGAGGCCGCGAACCTGCTCCAGGGCGTCGAGCGGCAGTTCGCCGGCGCGCAGGAGCTCGTGGACTCCGAGCGCCAGATGGACCTGCTCAACAAGCTCCTCGGCGACGAGGCCAAGGGCAAGCCCGAGGTCGAGAAGGCGTGGCGCGACGAGTACGAGGACCTCAAGACGGCCAACGACCGCCGCATCAAGGCCGAGCGTGCCCGGAAGGCCGCCGAGGCTGAGGCGAAGCGTGACGCCCGCGTCAACGAGAAGCCGACCGGTGTGCCCGAGCTCACCGAGGAGGAGAAGGCCGAGCGCGCCCGGAAGCTCGCCGAGCAGGTCGAGGCGGGCCGCAAGAAGCGCGCCGAGCGCGAGGCGGCCGTCCGCAAGGCCACGGAGGGTGAGAAGAAGCCCGCCGCGGCGAAGCCGGAGCAGGACGCGATCACGCTCGACCCGGCCGACGTCGCGAAGGACGCCGAGGACCTCTCGACGCCCGAGGTGGCCGGCCCGACCGTGCCGAAGGCCGACGCGACCCCGGACGAGGACGTGACGCCCGACGTCGACGTCACCCCGGACACCGCGGCCGGCGGCGACGGCGCCGACGGTGGCGACGTCGCTCCCCCGGCCTCCGCGACGCCCGACCCGGAGAACCTGCCCGACCCCGAGGACCTCCAGGTCGTCGACTCGATCAACGAGGGTCAGGCCCCGACCGTCGGCACGCAGACCGCGATCGGCGGCGACGGCATGCCGAAGGTCGAAATCAACGAGGACTTCATGCAGCAGCAGGACATGACGCCTGCCGCTCCGAAGCCCGTCGACGAGCCCGCGAAGCAGGACGGCCCGTCGCTCTTCGACGAGCCCGACGCCGACGTCGCCGCTCCCGCTGCGTCCACCGCGACGCCGCAGGGTGACGCCCCGGCCGACACCACGCCGGACCGTCCGGCTGCCGACGCGACCCCGGACGCTGACGCGGCCGCCGCCCCCGAGGCCCCGACGGCTCCCGACGCCCCCGAGGCTCCCGAGGCACCGAAGGCGCCGAAGGCCAAGACGCCCCGGAAGCCGAAGGCCGCCCCGAAGGACGTCCCGACCACCAGCGAGGACGACCCGTTCGGCCTCGGCGACTGGAACAGCAACGCGCTCATGTCGAACAAGTGGGCGTGGCTCTCCAACCTCGGAGTCCGCTTCGAGAAGGGCACCAAGGAGGCGTTCGCCACCTGGACCGCCGGGAGCCTGACCCTCGACACGCAGAACACGGACAAGGCCCGACAGCGCGGCCGCGACCTGTTCCACGACGGCCTCAACACCTCCAACGTCGCCCGTGAGGACCTGGACGAGTCCGTCGACGCGCTCGAGCGCCTCGGGGACTACCTGCGCCAGCACGGCGAGACGCGCCTCACGAAGCCGATCGACGCGTTCGTGCAGGGCTACCGCGACGCCCGCAACGGCGACACGCTGCCCGGCACGCTGGGCAAGCCCGCGGCCGAGCTCAAGAAGGGCGACGTCATCGCGTCCCCGGACGGCCGCCACATGGAGGTGCACGACGTCAAGAACGGCGTCGACATCGTCGCCTACGGCAAGCCGGAGAAGCAGACCATCGAGACGGCCAACGGGCCGCGCGAGGCGGACATCACCCCGTCGCGCCGGTTCGGCAAGGACGCCACGGTCGAAGTCATCGACCCGGAGAACGCGCACCTCGCGCCGAAGGCTCCCGAGGCCCCGGCCGTCGACACGACCCCGGACGCCCCCGCGGCTCCCGAGGTCGAGGCTCCCAAGGCCAAGACGCCGCGCCCGAAGAAGCCGGGCAAGCTCGACCAGCCGACCTTCCACGAGCAGTACGGCACCGTGTCGGGTCACCAGCTGCGCGCCTACAAGAAGCACAACGTCACGCAGTCGGACCACGACCAGCTCGTCGAGCACTACGGCGAGGACAACCACGCCGACATCACCGCGGCCGTCAAGGACCCGAAGAACCAGACCCCCAGCGGCCAGTTCAGCGACTACGAGTGGCGCAAGAACATCGACGACACGTTCGAGCCGGGCCTCAAGCCCCTCGTGTCCGAGACGTCGAACGACGGCAACGGCGACGGCGGGGACAAGACGCCCGACGCCCCGTCCTTGCCGGACGAGCCCGACGATGCGGACGCCCCGTCGACCCCGGAGACGCTGCCCAACGGCCGCGAGGTCCCCGAGGGCAAGCGGATCGTCAAGGGCATCCCGGCCGGCCAGCTTGTCCCCGGTGACGAGCTCACCAACGGGTTCAAGGTCACCGGCCGCCCGAACCGCGGCACGAAGACGCCCGGCAACAAGGTCATCGTGCGCGGCAACTACCCGGGCCGCCCGGAGAAGGACTACGAGTGGAACCGCTCGACGTACTTCAACGTGCTCCGCGACGCGAAGCCCGAGGGCCCGACCGTGGCCGGTACGGCTCCGAAGATGGTCGGCAAGAAGAAGGTCGTCGACGAGAACGGCCGCACCAAGCACGTCCTCATCCGTGACGACGGCAAGGAGGTCGACGTCCCGGAGTCCGTGTGGAACCGCTCCGACGCGCCCGACACCACCCCGGAGGTGGACGAGCCGACCCCGCACGCCGACGACCTGCCCGACCCGCAGGAAGAGAACGTGCCGGACCCCGAGCCCGTCGCCGCGCCCCAGGCGCCCGCCGAGCCCGCCCCGGCCCCGACCGCCCCCATGTCGGAGAAGGAGAAGTACGTCCGCGGCCGCATCGACGGCGAGAAGTACGACCCGAACCCGCAGCAGGGCGACATCTACAACGCCGCCGTCGTCAACGGTCAGTCCGTCGTCGTCGAGGCCAAGGCTGGCGCCGGCAAGACGTCCACGCTGGAGGGCATGGCCCGGCGCATCGCCGAGCTCGACCCGAAGGCGCGGATCCTCTACGCCGCGTTCAACAAGAGCGTCCAGCTCGAGGCCGAGGGCCGCATGCCGGGCAACGTGGAGACCCGCACCGGGCACTCCCTCGCGTGGAACTACGTCGGGCCGCAGATCAACGGCAAGTTCGGTCGTCCGGGGATGCTCTCCAACGACAAGGACGTCGCCCGCCACCTCGGCATCAACTCCAAGCTCGGCGAGCTCACCGAGCGCGAGCAGGGCAACGCGATCAAGAAGGCGATCAAGGAGTACGTGCTTTCCGCCGACGACAAGATCGAGGCCAAGCACTTCCCGGCCAAGGTCATGGGCCCGCTCGACGAGAAGGAGCAGATGAAGCTCGTCTCGCAGGCTCGCCGTGCGTGGGAGGACATCAAGGACCCGAACGGGCGTCTGCGCGTCTCCCGCGACGACTTCCGCAAGATGTGGGCGCTTTCGCGGCCGGACTTCACCAAGACCGGCTCCGGCAACCAGCGCAAGGCCACCATCCTGTTCGTCGACGAGGCTCAGGACACCCCGCCGGTGCTCGCCAAGGTGTTCGCCGACCAGAAGATGCAGAAGATCATCGTCGGCGACCCCGACCAGGCGATCTATGGCTTCGCTGGCGCGACGGACTACCTGTCGAAGGCCGACGGTGACGTCCGGCTCCCGCTGGACAAGTCCTACCGGTACGGCCCGCAGATCGCGGACGCCGGCAACCGCTTCCTCCAGCTGCTCAAGTCGAAGTCGCGTGCGATCGGTGGCGGCCCCGAGTCGAAGATCGTGCACGGCATGGAGGACGCCGACGCGGTGCTCGTCCGCTCGAACTCCGGCCTGATCGCTGAGGCCGTCGAAGAGCTCGGTCGTGACCGAGTCGTCGGCGTCCCGAAGGGCACGAAGTCCGACCTACTCTCCCTCATCGACTCCGCGGCATACCTGCGCGGTGAGACGGGGTCCTACCCCAAGGGCGGCATGCACGAGGACCTCGAGCCGTTCCACACGTGGGCTGAGGTGAAGAAGGAGGCTCAGGCCGGCGACAAGAAGCTCGCCATGCTCGACCGCCTCATCACCAAGTACGAGGGCACCGAGGGGCTGCGCGACATCGTCGACCAGCTCGTCGAGGCTGGCGACGACCCGCTCGGCAATGTCGAGTTCGACCGCGACGACAACCACATCACCATCAGCGGCAAGACGTACGAGCTCAACACCGCAGTCAAGGAGGCTCTCGGCAACCCGAAGGACGGTCCCGGCATGGGCCGCGGCGGTCTCGGGTGGGCGTTCGCCAAGGACGCCGACGGCAAGGGCACATGGACGGTCCGCGGCGACCGTGACGCTCAGGAGAAGGCGATGCAGCGTCTCCGCGAGCTGCTCGGCGCCGACGACCGGCCCGAGCCGGACGTCACCATCTCCACGGCGCACAAGGCCAAGGGTCTCGAGTGGGACCGCGTCCGCATCGGTGACGACTTCCCGTCCCCGAAGGAGGACGACGCCACCGGCGACATGGTCATGCCCGGCGACGAGGAGCTGCGGCTCGACTACGTGGCCGTGACCCGCGCCGCGAAGGAGCTCGACCCGGGCTCCCTCGGCTGGGTGTACGAGCACACCAACGAGAACGGTGCAGGCGACGGCGCGGTCCGCAAGATCGACCCGGCCGACGTCGACGCGGACCTCGCGGCGACCGGCGGCGCACAGGCCGCGCCGGAGAGCGCGCCGAAGGCCGACGCGCCGTCCGCGCCCGACACCGCGCCGTCCAGCGCGCCGAGCGCGCCGCAGAGCGCGCCGGAGCCGTCCGCGCCGTCCGCGCCGGAGGCCCCCGAGGTCGACGGTCCGCGACCGGTCAAGGACATGTCACGGGACGAGCTGGAGGCCGAGTTCAACACGCTCGACCCCACGACCGACGAGGCCCGCTACATCGACGTGCTCACCGAGCTCGACAACCGCGACATGGCCGGAGACGGTGGCCTCGGCCAGCGCGGTCAGGCGAAGGTCAAGGTCGGTGACGTCCGCGGCGAGGTCCACGACGACAATGCCCGCATCGTCGACCGCGGCTGGGACGACAGCCAGGGCGGCATGGCGCCGTCGGAGGGTCTGCACTTCCTCCCCGAGCGTCACCGTCGCACGCTGCTCGACGGCGGCCGCATCCCGGCCAACGTCATCGGGAAGTACGTGCCCGAAGAGACCACGATGCACGTGTGGGGCATGACCCCGGACGAGATGAGCAAGCACGGCTTCACCCACTACGGGATTCCCGGCGCGGAGAAGCTGTCCGACCGTCTCGGCTCGAAGAGCGGGCAGAAGATCGACGACCCGAAGGGGCTGCTGTCCCGCGACGTCGCCGACCTGCACGACGACGAGCTCGACGAGGCCGTCGACATCGTGAAGCGCACCGGCGACGACGAGCACCTCGAGTGGCTCGGCATGGAGCAGGCTCGCCGCGCGCAGCTCTCCGACGAGGACCGCAAGCTCGAGGACGAGGACCGTCGCGACCGTCGCGACGCCGACGCCGAGGGCGACGAGGCCTACGACGACGAGCCGGCCGACGGCATCGACGACACTGCGGCCGCGACGGCTGACGCTGACGCGCCCGAGAAGGCGAAGGACGACGACGCTGACGGGTTCACCCCGCTCGACGGCCGCGGCAAGGTCGACCACGGCAACAACGACGACGACCAGCACCCGGTCGAGGACAAGACCGACGCCGAGCTCGACGAGCACGACGACAAGGACGCCGCGAAGAAGGAGCGTGAGCGTCGAGACGCCCTGTCCGAGGACGAGCGGAAGAAGGACGACGACGAGCGCAACCGTCGCCGCCGCAACCGTCGCCGCCGTCGCCGGAACCGTCGCGGTCACCACGGCCGCGGTGGTCGGGGCATGCCGCACCTCAACCGTCCGCACCCGCACATGCCGAACAACGACGACAACGGCTCCCCCGCCGCTGGCGCCCGTCCGGCCGGGGGCGACAAGACGCCGGGTTCGACGCCTGACGGCCCGAAGATGGACGGCCCGACGATCGACGGGCGCGACGCCGACAAGGTCGAGGACACCCTCGCTCAGGAGGACGCCGTCGCCCCGATCCGTGAGGACGGGACGCTGACGCCGGCGTCGGCCAAGGACGGCGTCGACATGACCCCGGACGAGCGCGCCGAAGAGGACGCGGCGATCGACGAGGCCTACGGCGACCACGCCCCGAGCATGGAGCGCGACGCCGTCGTCGACGAGGGCGTCAAGCCGGACTACCTGCCGCAGGAGCAGTGGGACGACCTCCAGTCGCACGCTGCGCCGCTGCGGGACGCTGGCCTGCCGATCGCGAAGTGGCGCTCGGGCAACGAGTACGGCCGCCCCTGGGCCGCGTTCGACGTCAACGACGCCGTGACCGGCGACCACCTCGGCGTGTCGATCAGCCTGAACGACAAGGGCAACGGCTACAAGATCAGCGGGACGTTCATCCCCGTCGACGGTGGCGGCACGACGCTGCGCGGCAAGGACCTCGCGAAGAAGCTCGACGAGCTCGCGAAGTCCCCCGCCGAGCGTGAGCGACTGGGCATGGGCCCGATCGCCGCGACGTCCGAGCTCATCCCGAACGGCGACGAGGGCACCCCCTTCATCGTCGGCCTCGCGAAGAAGACGGGCGTCGGCAGGCTCGTCCAGGGCGGCAAGCTGACCCGTGCCCGCAACCTCCAGCCGGGCGACGTCATCGGCATCGGCTCGCGCGAGCTCGGTGAGGTCCTCTCCGTCGACGAGGTGCCGTACCCGGGTCGTGGCCCGCGCCAGGTCATCCTGTCGCTCAAGCCGTCGGACGAGTCGGGCAAGCCCGCCACGATCCGCACGTCGCCGTCGCAGAACTGGGGCGTCTACAGCGAGTGGGAGCCGGCCAACGCCGCGCCCGCCGTCGACGTGACGCCCGAGGCTCCTGCCGTCGACGCGACCCCGTCGGCCGACGTCACCCCCGAGGCTCCGGCCGGGCTCCCCCGCCTGGACGACCTCGTGGTCACCCCCGATGCTCCGGCATCGGCCCCGAACACCCCGGCTGCGACGGAATCGGCACCGTCGCTGCCGGGGGCAGACACCCCGGACGTGGCACCCGCCGCGCCCGAGGCCGACTTCGCGCCGGGCAACCCGTTCGGTCGTCGCCTGCCCGACGGGCTCAACCCCGAGCAGGCCCGCGTGCTCCTCACGCCGGGACCTGACGGGACGGCCAAGCCGGTCGCGATCGTCACCGAGGACGGCCAGCTGCACATCGGCACGCCCGTCGCTCACCCGGACGGCTCGTTCCGCGGCGTCGAGGTCGCCCCCGGCGTCGTCGACGAGTTCGCCCCGGCCGACGTGCGCACGGTCCGCGCCGTCGACGTGACGCCCGAGGCGGCCCAGCCGTCGATCCCGTCCGCTCCGGTGGACGAGTACGGGCCCCCGGCTGACACGCCCATCCCTGACGGGCTGTCGGTCCCGGCCGAGCCGCTCCCGGACGCGTTCGCACCCAGCGACCGCCCCGAGGCGACCGTGCCGACGACGGACCGTCCGCGCCCGCTGACCCCGGCGCCGGCGACCGACCGTGGCGACGCCCCGACGGGTGGATCCACTGGCGGCCGCGGCGACGCCCCGCAGGGTGGCACCGCCGAGACGGTCGTCGAGCCCGAGGGGTCGAAGGGCCCGATCGCGCCGAAGCCCGCTCGTCGTGAGCGCCCGGGCTGGGCGAAGCGTGCCCGTGAGGCCGCGCAGAAGCGCGCCGACCGTCGCCGCGCACTGGACGAGGCCGCCCGCGACTCCTACGAGCGGTCGCTCGAGGACACCCCCGAGTCCGTCGACGACGCCAAGGCGCCGACGCCGGCCGAGGTCGCTCAGGGTCAGGTCGCGGCATACGTCTCGCCCGACACGCTCCAGATCGGCGACTACGCCCGCGTCGAGGGCTACGACGTCAACGGTTCGCGGGCGTCGACGGCCGGGTTCCTCATGAACGACCCGCAGCCGGTCCTCGCGGACCTCGGCGACGGTGAGGTCGACATGCTGGCCGTCACCGTCTCCGACGAGTACGACGGGCTCGGGATCACCCGGACCGTCTACGTGCCGCTCGACTCCATGGCCTCCCTGTCGCCGCGTCCGAACATGGACGAGGTGCCCGACGAGGGCTGGATGATGGACGACAACCGCCTCAAGGTGCGCGACAACCGCATGCCCGACCGCATCCCGGCCGACCGCAACGGCATGGGCCTGTTCCCGGGCTCGATCGTCGCGGACCGTCGCCGCTCCGGCCGGGTCGTGCAGGCTCGCGGCCAGGACGTCACCGTCATGTGGGACGACAGCGACGAGCAGGAGTCCCGCGCCGGCGCCACGCTCAACGTGGTCGACGGTGGCGCTGCTCGCCCCGACGGGTGGTCCGCGGACGGTCGCCGCGTCACGCGTCTCGGGAAGGCGGGCGCCAACGGCCGCCGCACCCCGGGCCGTCGCGGGCAGCGGTCGGACGGTCGCACCGTGTCCGAGCGTGAGGCCAGGAGCGAGTCGGAGGCTCTCGCCAACGACATCTTCGACCGGATCGAGAAGGCCACCCGCCGCATCCAGCGCGGGAACCTCTCGCGCCGTCAGCAGGAGGCGCTCATCCGCCAGATCGCTCGTGAGGCCGTGGAGGCGTCGACTCGCCGCCGCGCGGACGCTGCACGCCGCATCGCCGCGGCGTACCCGCACCGTCCGGGCCTGCTCGCGCAGATCGTGACGTGGCTCCAGCGGCTCGCCACGGCCGTCGTCGAGGCTCTCGTGACGTTCTGGCTCGCGTTCCGGGACGGGTTCCGGGACGGCGAGACGGGCATCGCCTCGAACGCCCGCCGCAAGGAGTCGGTGGAGCACGCGATGGAGGCCGCGTCGAAGTCCCGCGCGAAGCGTGGCCTGGACGCGCTGCTCGAGGGCGAAGAGGCCGCCTGACCGATAAGCGGTTGACGGTAGGGCCCACCCCCACGAAGGGTGGGCCCTACCGGTCGTGGCGCACGCTTCTCGTGTTCGGCGGCCGGTCCTTGATCGGTAGCTCAGTTGGCAGAGCGGGGAGCTGTTAACTCCTAGGTCGCAGGTTCGAGCCCTGCCCGGTCAGCTCGGCCTCGCGCATTCAGTCGCGGGGAAGTGCCCCGTCGGCCACGCGCCGGCGGGGGGCGCACGGGTTGTTAGCTCAGTTGGTAGAGCGTCCGACTCTTAATCGGAGACAGCACTGGTTCGAGTCCAGTACGACCCACGCAAGCGGCGACCGCTGTTCACACGTCGACCGTGCCTCGAGAGAGTGCCAGCGGGGCGGACGCGCCCGCGGCTGGCTGACCGCGCGTCGTAGGTCCCCGGGCGGGACAGCGGACTGTAAATCCGTGGCACCACCATGCATGGCAGGTTCGAGTCCTGCACGGCGCACATCGGAGCCCGCGACAGTAGCGCGCGCGGGCGTGCACCCTCGCCGCCATGACCACGTTCGCGCTCGAAGTGAAGGAGCTGCCCGGGCAGAACCCGGCAGCGGCTCCCCCGCCCACCAACCCGGTGCACAACACCGACGCCCCGGCATGGTCCGGCGACGTCTACCAGGAGGGCGACGAGTCCACCCCCGAGCAGTCGCAGTGGTCCTTCGCCGGCGACGGCGGCGAAGAGGCGTGGCTAGACCGCTCCGCTGACGGCACGATCACCGGGTGGGTCCGCGACCCCGACGGCACGGTCTACCGCTACACCGACCCGGACGCGTGGGCCGTCGACGTCGACGACGCCGGCCTCGCCCCGTCCGGTGGCGGCGACGTCGCCGAGGGTGAGCCCGTCGAGGGTGAGGACCCGAACGCGGCCGACGACCCCACGCAGGGCGACGACTACGCCGACGAGGACCAGTCCGACGTCGACGAGGACGCGGCATACGACGACTACGTCAACGGCGACCCCGAGGACCCTGACGCCGAGGGCGAGGGCGACGAGCCCGCCGACGACGAGCTCGACGAGGACCCGGCCGAGGAGTCCACGGAGACCCCCGACGAGGAGGCCACCGAGGACGCTGAGGAGCCCGACGCCGCCGACGACGAGGGCGACGACGAGCAGGACGGCCCCCCGTTCGGCAAGAAGAAGGGCAAGGTGGAGGCCAAGGTCTACCGCCTGCCCTACGTGTGACCGGGAGACGACGATGAGCGAAGCGAACCCCAAGATCGGTCGCATCGGCGCGTTCCGTGCGCGCCGTGAGGGCGTGAAGGCCGCGATCGACGGCCTGACCGCCAAGGGCTGCCCGTACAAGGTGAACGGCACCTACGAGGAGCGCGTCAAGGCCCGCATGTGGGTCCGTGGGTGGTCACGCGCGACCATCGCCCTGGAGCGCCTCCGTGCCCGCCAGCAGGGGTAGCGGGCGACACTAGCCCCTCCCGACAGGCACGGTCCCCCCGACGTAACCGATCGGGAGGACCGAAGTGCCGACTGCCCTTGCCACGCGTGGGACCACGCGCGCCGTTGCCGCGGCCGCGCGCCGCCCTGCCCTCGCCGACGAGGGGATCATCGTCGGAATCGTCGCGGTCACAGGCACGAAGGATTCGGTCGAGGACATCATCGTCCCCGGAGCCTTCGCCAAGACCCTCCGTGAGCGGCGCGCGAAGCTCTGCTGGATGCACGACTGGAAGCTGCCCCTTGGTCGGGTGCTGCACATCGTCGAGCTGCTCCCCGGTGACAAGCGCCTCCCGAAGGTGCTCCCGGACGGGAAGGCGTGGCCCAAGGCCGCCGGCGCGCTCATCGCCACAATGCAGTTCAACCTCCGCACCCAGCAGGGTCGCGAGTTCTTCGAGCACGCGAAGGCGTGGGCGATCAACGGTGAGGCCGCCTTCTCGATCGGCTACCGCGTCGTCGACGGCATGTCGTCGAAGCGCGCCGACGGTGTCCGGCTCATCTACGCGCTCGACCTGTTCGAGGTGTCTCTCGTGCTGCACGGCGCGCACCCCATGGCTCTCGCCCTGGAGGTGAAGTCCGCGACGTCCCCGTTCGACATGGAGACCAAGGACACCGACGGCCTGATGCAGGTGAAGGCTGCGCACGCCGCGGTGCTCGAGGCGAAGAGCCTCCCCAAGACGCAGAAGTGCGGCAAGTGCTCGTCGCCCGCCACGAAGCGCGTCCTCCACACCGAGGGCCGCGCCTACGCCCCCACCTGCGACGGCCACGAGAGCGCCACCAAGAAGGACCTCGGCGACTGGGTCGTCGGCGTCCGCCCGATCGAGGGCAAGTCCGCTCTCGACGCCGTGCTCGAAGCGAAGTCCCTACCCGTCTCCCCCGAAGGAAAGTCCATGCCCCGCATCTCCGGCTCGTACGAGGAGCGGCGCGCACTGCTCGTCGACGCCCTCGAGACGCTGCTCACCCCGAAGAACGACAAGGGCGAGCGGGACTCGTACTGCTGCATCGACGCCACGTTCGACGACCACGTCATCGCGACGGTCACCGGGTTCGGCAACGAGCAGGGCCAGTCGTGGCGGGTGCCGTACACGATCACGCCCGTCGGCCCCGAGCTCGGGAAGCCCGTCGAGGTCGAGCTGTCCGTGATCGTGTCCGGCCCGGAGGCCGAGCCCGTCAAGACGTCCGACGCCGTGCGCATGCGCTTCATCGCGCCGGCGACCACGATGCTCGACGAGGCCAACCGGTTCGTCGCGTCGATGCCCGAGGGCAAGGCCGCGGCCGAGCTGGAGGTGCCGCTGCTGACGCTGCTCGACACGCTCGCGATGAAGGGCTACGACATGGCGGCCGTGATGGGCGACGACCAGTACGGCGAGGACGACGACATGCCGTCCGAGCACGACCAGTACCGCGGCCAGCGCAAGGGCATGGGCGGCGACGTCGAGCCCGACGGCGACGAGGACGACTACGGCACCTACGGCGACGACGAGGAGGACCCGGAGGGCGACGTCGAGGGCGAGGGCCCCTACAGCCCGGAGGACTACCCCGGCGACGAGGAAGAGGACGCCGCTCCCGTCGAGGACGAGTCCGAGCAGATCAAGCTCGACCCCGACGAGGTCTACGCGCAGATGAAGGAACTCCTCGCCTGAGCACGACGAAGGCCCGCACCCACTACTCCGGGGGCGGGCCTTCGTCGTATGCCGGGGTCAGGGGCCTGCGAGGTCCCTCGCCTGGGCGGCCACCTGCGTCCAGAACGGCGCGAAGAGCAGCCACGTGATCCCGAGGAGCATCGCGAGCTTCACCGGCCCGAACGGCAGGACCGTGCGCTCCCGCCCGAAGACCCGCAGTCGGCCCGACTCGATGAACCCGCCGGTCTCGAGCCCGAGGCCGACGTAGAGCCCACCCCACGGCCAGACGGGGATCTTCCCGAAGATCGCATCGCCGACGATGTGTGACGCCCACCCGACGAGCGCGGCGATGAACGGCACCTGGAGGTGCTCGGGCATCGTGTGGATCCCGAACCACGCGAGCACGGCCAGTCCCCACCAGTGCGACAGTCGCCGGTGCGCGAGCAGAGGGTCGAAGATCGGTGGCGTCCACCGGTTGAAGCGGACCCACCCCTTCTTCTGATCCATGTCGGGCGAGGTGGCGCCGTGGGAGAACACCGACGCCATGGACGCGGTCATGATGATGGTCGCCATGTCGGCGCCGATCGCGTGGCCGTATGCCGCGCCGCAGACCGCCCCGAAGAGGCGGTGGGTCGGGCCCATCATGACTGGGTCTCCTTCTTGGCGTAGTAGCCCTGCCGGACGCGGACGAGGCGGCCGTCGGCGACGAGCTTGGCGAGGGCCTGCTTCACGCTGGAGTGGGACCACGCGTCGAGGGCCAGCTTGACCCGCGACGCGGCGAACTCTCCGGGCTGCTCGTCTGCGAAACGCATCACGGCCTCGACGGCATTGGCCGGACCGGGCTGTTCTGGCTCCTGAGCGGCCGTCTCCGGCCCGTTCTCCCCTTCCGGGGACTCTCGGACGTCCAGATCGGCCGCGGGGCCCTCAGCGGCCGATTCCCACAGGACGTCGTGACGTCCCTCTTCGCCCTCCGGGCCGATCACGCCGTCACCCTCGAGCCGCTCGACCATCTGGCCCGCGGCGGCCCACCCGATCCGCAGCTTGCGGGAGAGCATCTGCCGGGTGGCGTACCGCGTCGTCGTGACGAGGGCGACTGCGTCGTCGTAGAGGTCCGCGTCGTTGACGACGTCGTCGGGCACGGCGACCGGGATGGGACGGACCGCGAAGTCGTCCGACCACGTCGACGCCGAGATTGAGTCGAAGTCGACGATCCCCGTCTCGATCGCGCCGTCGTCGATGTGGCCCGGGATGAGCGTCTCCGACAGCGTCATCTGCGTCGACGCCGGCAGTGCGCGCGGCTCCGACGGGACCGGCGGCGGGGTCCACGACGCGCACAGGTCCTCCCAGTCGCCGTCGGGGATGGTGTCGAGGTCGATGAACACGTCCTCACGGCCCGGGACGACGAGGATCGCCTCGCCCGGCTCGCTCGGCAGTTCCATCGTCGGGGTGTGCCCGAGCACCATCGTGATGTCGGTGTTGCTCTTCATCGCCAGGGCGACGGACACGGCGGCCTGCGCGCGGGTGTTGGTGTCCATCGTCGACGCGGACGGCCGCTGTGCTGCGATGACGACCATGACGTTCGCGGACCGGCACGTCTGCACGAGCCGGGTGACGGCCCGCTCGGTGTCCTTCTTCTCCAGCGGGTCGAGGGACGCGAGCATCGACGAGAACTCCTCGAGCACGACGAGGGTGCCCGGCCAGTCGCGGCCGCCACGGCGGTTGCGGTCGGTGACGATCGACTGGACGTGCTCGAGCAGGTCGGTGAACCGCTGCGCGGGGTTGTCGTCGTGGATGAAGAGCAGCCGCTTGCAGCGGGACCGGATCGGGCCCCAGTCGTCCGTGGAGCCCTTCCCGTCGACGATGTAGAGGTCGGCGTCCGGGTCGGCGGCGTAGTGCGACGCGAGTAGCCGCAGGAAGTGGGTCTTGCCGGACCCGGTGCGCCCGCCGACGAGCACCTGCCCGACGTCGTAGGTGGGGAACGCGACGTCGCGGCCGCGGCGGTCCCGGCCGACGACGAGCGGGTCCCGCCAGGACGAGCCCTCCGGGACGTTGTGGACGCGGATGGTGCGCTCGTACGGCAGGGACACGCGGATCCGGGCGACGCCGGCGGGGTCGGTGCGCAGCTGGGAGACGGTGACGAGGTGCACGGGCTGGTCGAACGCGGCAGCGAGGGCTTCGCGTGCCGCATCGACGCGGGAGTAGCGGAGGCCGGAGGGCAGGCGCACCTTCGCGGTCGCGCCGTAGTCGTCGATGTCGGGGCGGCCCATGAGCTTCGGCCCGGGCGCGGGCTCCCCGTCGGCGCCGGGCTTGGCGATCAGTCCGGCCTCGGTGAACGCGGCCCGGAGCGCGGCGTCGGTCCACCACTTGCCCATGCCGATCGTCTCCCCGTCGGGGCGGGGCGCCTTCTCGGCCTTCGCCTTGCGGGTCTTGCCCGTCTGGAACCAGTCGGTCCACCACAGGACACCGCCGACCGCGGTCATGCCCGCCCACGTGTAGAGCAGGGGCCGGGTGATGCCCCACCGGGTCGTGGCCAGCAGCCACCCGCCGACGGCGAGCACGCCGAGGACGACGACGACGCGCTCTCGCTTCCGGTCGACCCACGAGCGGGTCAGGAGCAGCGCGGCCGCTGCGACGGCGCCTGCGCCGATGAGTAGCCACCGGGCGAACCCGTCGACGTCGGGCGCGACCCATCCGGTGACGAGCACGGCGAACGCGATGTAGAGCGGGGCGAGCTCGCGCCGGTGCCGGGCCGACCACGACGGGCGGCGCGCGGGCTTCTTCTTCGGCGCGGACTTCTTCGCCGGGGTGGGCTTGCGCTCGTCAGCCACGGCCGCCACCTGCGACCCTGCCGAGGTCGTTCGTCGTCCAGTCGACGAGGACAGCGGCGAGGTCCCCGACCGCGGAGAACACCTGCCCGATGAGGTCGAACACGCTGCCGGTGCCGACGGACGTGAGCAGGATCGGCAGGAGCACCGCGGCGACGATCGCTCCCTCTTCGGCGCGGCCGGACGTCAGGGCGAGCACGACGATCGCGCCGGCGGCGATCGCGAGCAGCGCGGGCAGCAGCGCGACGAGATCCGGGCCGATGCCGTCCCAGTGTCGCTCGGTGACCCACTGGCCGATGTTGCGGGTGGCGCCGCGGACCTTGTCGCCGACGGGCCCGAACCGCAGGCCGATGCCGACGGCGAGGAGGATGAGCACGCCGACGCGGTCGGTCATGCTGGCGCCCTTGGACACCATGACGAGGGTGATGCCCACGACGAGGCCGATCAGGGCGGATGCGGTAATCATGAGGGGCTCCCCTGGGTGCGGGCTTGGTCGGCGACGGCGATGAGCTGCTTGGCGACCTCGGTGCGGATCGGGTCGGCGGCGCTGGGCTGGCCGGGCTTGGTGGCGTGGTCGAGGGCGCGCATCGCGGCGCGCAGGTAGTCGTAGGCGGCGTTGAGCTGCTCGGCTGGCGTCTCGGCCATGGCGAGTCGCTCGTCTCGGCGGGCCTTGGCCGCTGCGCGACGACGGCGCACTTGAGGGGCCACGTGGTGTCTCCGTTCGCTTCATACGGGTGGCGCGCGGGTGCGCGCGTGTGTCAACCGTATGGGTGCTAACCCGAGTAGAGCAAGGCGAAACGGAAAGTCTTACTAAGTCTTGACCTGACCCCGGGCATGAATGTGGCCGCCACCCACAGGGGAGAGGTGGCGGCCACAGCTCGGGGGGCGCTCAGTGCAGCGCGTGGACCTTGTGCTTCTGGAGGTCCCGCTCGCCCATCTTGACCTCGCGGCCACCGTCGAAGCGGACGGTGTAGCGGCCCATGAAGTCGAAGAAGCCGGGAGTCTCGATGACCACGCCGACCATGCCCTCGAGCACGACCGTCTTGGCCGGCTTGAGGAACGTGGCAGTGCTGTGGTCCTTGACGTCGCGCTGCGCGACGACCACGTCACCCTTGTGGAACATGCTGCTCACTCCCCTCTCTGCCGGACGAGCTCCGCGACTGCGGAACGAATGGTTGATTCTCCCACAAACTCGCGCCCGATGAGCCGTTCAAGGCGTGCCGCTCCGATGTGGGCCACGACGGGCCACTGCTCGCGGATCACGTCAGGGCGGCGGTTGAGGGCCCTGCGGTGCCCGTTCCGGGCGTCTTGGACGGCGCGGCACGCCTCGGCCAGCTCGCCGATCGCCTTCGCCTCGTCAGTGGTCGGGGGTGCGCCGACGAACGGGCCGCGGGACGGCCTGGGCGACAGGTCGGAGGCGAGGTTGCGCAGGTTCGACTCGGTGATGATGCCCTCGCCGACCTCGGCCGCGAGCCAGCGCGGCCCGAACCGGTAGATCGTCGGCCAGAGGCGGGCGACAGTGTCTCGGCGGTGAGCGATCGCGGCCTTGAGGACGTCCTCGGCGCGGACCACGGCACGGCAGGCCTCAGCGATCGCGTCGACAGCGGCGTCGACGGTGGCGTCGTCGGTCATGCAGTCACCGTCGGGCGGCTGCCGGCGCCGTCGAGCCACACGGCGGCCGCCTCGGCGAGCCGGAGCACGTAGTCCGAGATGAGGGGCTCGTTCGCGGTGACCTGCGCCTGGACGGCGGCACCGACGAGGTGAGAGGCGAGTCCCTCGTCGATGCCGCGCAGCTCCATGAGGGCGAGGGTGAGGTCGTGGCCGGACGCCTCCCACCACGGTCCGATGACGGCGATGTCGGACTTGGCCTCCATTCGGGTGCGGATCACGAACGCGACGTCCTCGAGAACGTCAGGGGTGGACCACGTGATCTGCTTCGCGACGATCGCGCGCAGTCGCGGCCGGAGCGCGTGGGCTACGGCGTTGGCGGCTTCCTCGCGTGCTTCTGGATCGTGCTCGTGCATTCGGTGATCGCGCTCCATGGGTGGTTAGTATGTCGGTCGCGCGCATGCGCGCGTTAGAGCGGCACGCCACGAGCCCGGAAGAAAGCCGTCGGCTCGACCGGGTTGCCGTCCTCGTTGATCTGCACGTGGGAGTGCGGGCCGGTCGAGTTGCCGGTGTTGCCGGTGCGGGCGATGACCTCGCCGGCCTTGACCTGCTGCCCGACCGTCACGTTGACCGCGGAGTTGTGCATGAGCTTCGCGACGATGCCGCCGCCGCAGTCGATGTCGACCTGCTTGCCGCCGCCGTAGGGGTCCATCGCCGGGGCGTAGGAGATGACTCCGGTGCAGACGGCGTGCAGGGGCGTCCCGACCGGGGTGGCGAGGTCCTGGCCCTTGTGGAAGTTCGGGATGCCGCGCAGCGTGCGCCACCCGAACGGCGACGTCAGCGTGAAGGGCGCGGGCTTGAGCGGGTGCGCCCACTCCCCCGACACCACGGCGCCAGCGTTGCCGACGGTGTCGATGACGCACCCGGTCGCGTCGTCGACGACGACGACGCCGCCACCGGTGGCGGCCGGCGTGCCAGCGAGCCGCGTGTAGTACGCGACGGCCTCGGCCTCGCGCTGCCCGTACCGGGACGGGAACGCCGACCGCTGCACCGCCTGGGCTGCGCCGGAGAACGACATCACCTGCCAGCCGTTCACCTTGAGCAGCCGGTCGAAGAACGTCGACACCTGACCGTCGACCTTCATGCCGTTCGCGATGGTGTCGAACCACCCCATGCTGACGCGCTGCTGCATGATCCCGATGGAGTCGGCGTCGCCCGCCGCGACGCCGTCGTTCGGGTAGGTCATCGACTCGGGCACCGCGCGAGAGGCGAGGTTGAGGGCTTGCGACTCGACGAGCGCGGTCGCAATGCCGATCTGGATGCCGCGCGGCGGGACACCCATCTGCTTGCCGCGCGCGACGAGGATCGTCAGGTTCCGCACGCGGGCCTGCTCGGTCGTGCCCGCCGCGGACCCCACGTCTGCGGCGGGCACGACCTCCGGGCCGGGGCCCGGGGCGCAGGGTGCCGACGAGGACGCCTCCACGTCGGCTGCCTGCTGATAGGCGGCGCCGAGCCCGACGACACCACCGATCGAGAGGACGCCGACGATGCCGACGCCGGCGAGGACGTGCTTGCGGTTCACTGCTCGTGCCCGTCCGGCGGGATGAGCTCGGAGACGCGCCACGTGCCGCCGTCGGCGGTGAGCGTCAGGTCCAGACCGCCGACACCTGCGACCTGCGTCGCCACGCGGGCCGTGTCGCCGACGATGACCGGCTCACCGACGGCGGTGACCTTCGCGCCGGAGGGGACCTGCTGGCGGTCCGTGAGGCGGAACAGGTCGATGAGGGCCGGGTCGGTCCACTGCTGCATGTCGCTGATCCACGCGCCGTCCGACGGGGCGGTGGGGCCCTTCGCCCATGCGGCGATGAACCCGCGCGCGACCCGGTCGATGCTGGACGCGGCTGCGGGCGGTGCCGCCACCGGGATGGGCGACGACGGGAGGCTCGTAGGCGACGTCGACGTCGTCGTGCCGCCCGTCGGGGTGCTCGAGGTGGTCGTGGGCGCCGGCGGGATCTTGCGCGCCTTGAGCGCCGCCGACTTCTCGTTGACGGCGACCATGGCGTCATTGAGCGACGTGAGCACGTAGGTGGCGGTCCCGAGGGTCAGCACCATGGCGATCGTGCCGAACACCGCGACCGCGCGGGCCGGGTTCCACATCGTCCATCGAAGGCCCTGGCGGGTCATCGAGCGCACCGCGAGGATCGGGTTCGGGATCTTCACTTCGCACCTGCCTTGTAGATGTTGTAGACGCGGGCCGCGGCGACGGTCCGGCCGGTCATGGGCCGACCGGACGGGCCAGCCCCAGCGGACGGTCGGCGGGCCCCGGCCTGGGGGTGGTAGATGACCGTGCCGGCCACTGCCTTCGGTGTCGGGTTCGTGCGGGCCGCGGAGCCCGCCACGAGAGCGCCCCTGGCGGTGCCGCCGAGAGCTCCCCGCGATCCGCCCGTGGCCGCGCCCTTGGCGGTGGAGGTCGCGATCGCGCCGACACCAGTGCCGCCGGTGGCCGTGGCGATGGCGGCGCCCTTGACGAAGCCGCGTGCGGCACCCGCCGTGGCACCACGGGCGGTCGACGTCGCTGCGGTGCGGGCCGCTGCGCCACCGATCGCGGCGAACGCGCCGGGCGCACCCTGCGGCATGGGCAGGGCGGGCGGCACCGGGAGGGGCCGGGTCGGTGCCGGGCGGGGAGTCGCGCGGACGAAACCGACGTCGACCGGCTCGCTCGTGTTCGGCGTGCCGTCGGTCGAGGGACGCAGCGGGTCGTTCTCCGAGTGCTTGGCGTCCGACTCGTCCTTGGACTTCTGGTCGGCCTGCTCGACCTTCTGCTTGTGCTTCACGAGCTCGACGCCGAACACCTTGGCCGCCCGCAGGAGCGCGTACGTCAGTGCGAGCACGGCGAAGATCTTGACGATGGGGTGCAGCGCGCTCGAGGGCGACAGGATGGTGCCGATCGCGACGACGAGGAACAGCACCGACGCGATGCCGAAGAAGAACGCCGACCGCAGCGCCTCACCGACGGTGGAGGCGAGAGCGCCGACCGCGTGGTACATCTTCGGGTGCACGCCGAACAGCGCGACGAGTGGTCCGACGCCGATGCCGATGCGGACGACGATCATGGCGTAGGCCAGCCGGAACAGCGCGAAGGCGAGGAACGCGACGCACACGAACGCGGAGACGACGCCCGCGACCGAGTAGCCGAACTGCTGGGCCTGATGGTTGCCCGCGACCCACTCGTAGACGTCCGGGTACTTGTCCTCAATCTCCTTGGCGACCTCCTTGTAGTGCTCACGCTTGAGGTCACCCATGGCCTGCGCCTTCGACGGGTCCTTGTTGATCGTGGCCTGCTCGGTGCGCGTGTAGGCGGCCGCCTTGAAGAGCCGGGGCCCGAACTCCTTGGCCGCCCGCTCGTTGAGCGTGCCGGTCCCGAAGGTCCCTTGCAGCCACGTGTTGTAGTTGATCGCCTGGACGGCCGCGCCGCCGAGCATGTCGGCCGGGGGCTTCTCGTCGGCGCCACCCACCGACAGGGACGCCGCCGCGGACACGGCCTGACCGAGGCCCTTGTCGACGGTGGCGCCGATCGTGAGCGGGTACAGCGTGCACACGATCCCAATGGCGAGAACCATGATGATCCGGCCGGCCATGGTGGTCGCGCCGCGCACGTCGGCGTCGTGATGCCGCCTCGCGATGTGGAGGGCAGCGAGTCCGAGCGTGATGAACACGAAGGTCAGGAAGAACCCGTTGCCGAGGACGTCCTGCGCGGCCCGCTGGATCGGGTCGAAGATCGAACCGAAGGACGGGCTCATCACCGTGCGGAAGAGGCGCACCGTGAGCGCGATCATCACGGCCGAGACGCCCTGGCCGAAGTTCGCGAGGTCGTTCCACAGGTTGAAGCTCGACGCGCAGCCGTCGTCGTAGCGGACCATCGTCGTGCCGGCGTAGCCGTACACGTCGTAGATCGACACCTTCGCGTCCTTGGCGAACGGGTCGCCGTCGAGGGGCTTCTCCGGGCCCGGGTCGATCCACGCCGACACCCCGGACTCCGGGGATGCCGGGTCCGGCGGGTGCAGACAGTCGGTGCCGATGCCGGTCGGCATCATGGCCGGGGCCGCGTCAGCCGAGGACGCGACCATGGGCACGGCGACCGCGACCGCGGCGAGACCGAGCAGTGCCGCCGCGAGGCGACGTCGCAGCTTGCCCTTCACGCGGGCACCCCCAGTCGAGCGCGGGACCGGTCGCGGGTCGACTTCGACGGCGTGGTGTTCAGGGCGTTGAAGAGGTCCTCGTCCCACAGGTCACGGTCGACGGTGACGATCGGCTTGCGGTTCTGCCAGTCACGCACGAGCCACTGCCCCTGCTGGAGGCTGTTGATGACGTCCTCGAAGCGGTAGCCCTCTTCGAGACCCGCGAGCTTGAGCGACGCGAGGGCGGCGTCCTTCTTCATGCGGCCGAGCCACACCTGACCGAGCAGGTTCGCGATCTGCGGGTCCAGCTGGTAGAGCATGCTCGGGTTCTGCGCGAGCAGCATCACGAGGGCGTTCCACTTCCGGGAGTCGACCTGCACGCGGGAGAGCAGCTGCTTGAACGCGCCACCGCCGGCGCCGCCGGAGAGGCCGAGCTCGTCGTTGACGACGACCTTGGGCAGCTTGTCGGAGTAGATGACGCGCATGGAGAAGTAGGACGCGAGCTCGAGCAGCGCGTCGGACTGCTGCTGCTCCTCGCTCCACTCGGCGCGGTTCGTTCCGGCCTGGGCGGTGATGCTGATGCCGGTCATCTTCACGATGGTGAGCGTGGCCTGCTCCATGAGCGACGCGATGTAGTCGTCGTTCACCTCGCCGAACAGGGGGGGGAAGATCAGCGCGCCACCGCGGAGCTTCGTCGCGGCCTCGATCTGCCCGGCCGCCATGTTGGCGATGTCGCCCTTCTTGCGGAGCCGGTCGACGACGTCCCACGGGTTCATGCCGTAGGCGCCACCGAGGTCGGTGACGGCCTCGCGGATCGCGGCGACCATCATGCCGCCGTCGCGGCTGTCGAGCAGCGAGTAGGGCACGAGGCGGCGCAGGGCGTCGATCGTGAGCGTCATCCGCTGCCGCTCGGCGCGCTCGACGTCGGCCTCGAACTCCTCCGGGGTGTCGTAGTTCTCCTCGCGCGCCTGCGGCACGAGCAGCGACGGCATGAGGGTGCCGGGGCGGCACTCGTAGAGGTCGAGGACGCGGGAGTCGCTGCGCAGCGCGGGAATCATGCAGATCCGCTCCCACATGCCCGACGGGTCGTTGCCGACGGAGCGGTTGCCGAGCCGCGCCATTTCCGCGAGCACCATGCCACCGAAGGACGACTTGCCGGAGCCCTGGTCGCCAACCACAGCGATGACGTTGGACGTGTCGTTGGCCGAGCCGCCGAGGGCGTCGAGGAGGAACTGCGAGTGACCGCCCAGCACAGGGCCAATCGGCAGACCGAAGGCGTCACCGGCCGACGTGGAGGCGTTCGGCATCGACGATGCGAACATCTCGAGGTTCATTTCGAGGTCGAGCTGGCCGGGGCCGAAGGGGATCGGCTCGGATGGGATGAACGCGCGGTAGGAGGCGTACTGGCCCATCTTGGGCTGCACGAGGGTGATCCGCTGCTCCTTGCTCGCCGCGGCGGCGAGCTCGGCGGCGTTGCGGGCGGCCTGTCGCGGGTCGGCGTCGTAGACGGCGAAGAGGACGTGGCCGACGGCGCGGGTGGAGCGCAGCGGGTTCGTCGACGACACCTCGTCCTCCATCGCGAGGGCGCGGTCGATGCCGCGCTGGACGCGAGCCGGGGGGACGTCGTCGTGCTTGAGGTACTCGGTCTGGATGGACTGGCCGACGCGGCGGTGCCGCTCGGAGGCGTGCTGCCGGTCCTTGCCGGGGATGATGTCGAACTCGGCGACGACCTCCACCGGGAACGGCTGCGTCTGCGACCACGCGAGCCACGGCATGAGGCTGCGGTTGTCGAGGTCGCGGGGCGTCTCGATGTGCGAGGCGTACTGCACGGCGATGTGGCTCTCGAACACCTCGCCCTGGCGGATCGTCTGCACCGTCGTCGACGCGCCGATGGGGTCGATGTACGCGCTCACCGGGGCGGTGTAGGCGGACGCCTGTGCACGCCAGTAGCCGTTCTTGTTGCCGGCGGTCAGCATCGGCGGCACGGGGGCACCCATGCCGATCGACGAGTGGAACAGCCACGAGAGCTCCTCTTCGTCGACCGGGCGGGCGAGCATGCCGTCACCGGCGAGGGTCTGCGTGATCGTCTCCAGCTTGACGCGCAGTTCCTCGAGCAGTCCCTCGCGCTCCGAGAGCGGGACGGGGCTGGTGACGTGGAGCAGGTCGCGCTTCTTGAGGCGCTTCTTGGTGAGCCGCACGGACAGGGCGACGCGGTGGTCGCGGTAGCCCATGTCGGTCATGCGGCGCTGCATCCGCTCGGACATGGAGTCGAAGGTGTCGGCGCCCTCACGGTCCGGCAGTCGGGTGAAGTCGCCGATCTTGCGGTTGCCGTCCTCGGGCGGGGCCGGGTGGTCCTCGTCGAGTGCCTTCGCCCACGAGTAGGTGTCGAACGGGCTCGTGGTGACGCGGACCCGGATCGTGTGCCCGACGAGGGTGGAGACGCGGTAGCCGAACGAGAGCATCGCGCCTGCGGAGTCCTCGTCGAGGATGCAGAGCCACGAGACGTCACCGAGCAGGTAGGTGGCCCACGTGCCGCGGCGGTCGACGTGGAGGTGGCCGTAGGGGTTGCCGATGAGGCCGAGTCCGGCGACGGGGAGCTGCTCCTCGTCGCTGGTGGTGTCGGCGTTCTCGATGGGCTCCTGCTCGGCCTTCGACGCTGCGTCTGCGTCGAGGGCCTCGCGGAACGCCCGGTCGGCGTTGCGGCGGTCGCGCGCGGTGCGGGACCAGGGGAGGGTCGGGCTCATGGTGTGGGGTCCTTCTCAGTCGGAGGGGTGGCCGGCGTCGCTCGTGCCGGTGAAGTCGGGCATGGGGATGGTGACGGCGCGTCGACCGTCGCGGGTCTCGTCGACGGGGCGTAGGCCCGTGGCGTCGAGCACCTGCGTACGGGTCTGCGGCCTGCGTGGGGAGTTGAGGTCGAGGCGGAGCGCCTCCCTCCAGAAGCGGATCGGCCGCTCCGGGGTGACGTGGCGGTCGAACCACATGAGGGCGCGGATGACGAGCACCGGGCCGAGGACGACCGCGAGGACACCCCGGAGCAGTGCCTCCGTGACGGCGTCGAGGGGCAGAAGTGCCACGGGACCGGTGACCCACCATGCGACGACCAGTGACGCCGGGATGAGCACGAACGCCGCAGCGATCATGGGGATGCGAACCCGGTAGCCGAGCACGGTGTGTCGGTACTCGAGCCGGCGGGCGGCGTCGTCGGTGTGGACCAGTCGTGCCATGGGTCAGCCGGAGAAGATCGTGTCGAACATGTTGCCCATCCAGGCGACGATGCCGGTCACGACGCCGGCGAGGGCGAACACGCCGACGGCGATGAGGACGACGGTGGCCGAGCCCATCGCCCTGCCGGTGTTGCCGTCGTTGTTCTTCCGGCCGATGCTGACCGCGGCCCAGGCGATCACGAGGACGAGGATCCCCGCGATGATCGGGAGGACCTTGCCGACGGGGATGCCGCCGGTGTCTCCGGTGGCCGCTGGCGCCGCGGCGACGGCGTTCGCTGCGGCGTGCAGCGTGGTGGGGATCTGGCTCATGGTGGTGGTTTCCCTTCCGGGGTTCGCTTCTGCCACGCGCGGATTCGCGCGCGACTCTGACGGTAGGGGGTTGACGCTTAGTAGCGCAACCCGCAACGGATTACTTGACCGAGTCTTTACCTCCCGTCCCACGCACAGAGACGCCCCCATCGCAGCCGACAGGGGCGTCTCATGCCGGGTCAGAGGCGGATGGGTCGGCGTTCGCCGAGCACCTCGCCGTGCACCGTGACGAGCTCGTAGCAGCTGGCCCCGTCACGGTGCGCGTCGTCGGGGTGGCAGACGCGGAAGTCGCGGATCCGGGCGTAGCCGGGGGCCGGGTCGGTGCCGCAGTGCGCGCACGACTCCCCCGGCTTGCCGTGCCACTGCGGCGCGAGGGTCGGTACGGCGATGGGCCGTCGCCACGACGGCGGGGCCTCGTCGGGCACCTCGTCGGCGGCGATGTTCCGGGCCGCGCGCTCCCGGGCGCCCCACCGGTCGCCGTACTCGTCGTCGAGGGA